>JAABUN010003539.1_pt1 | contig 23892 bp, 17 predicted proteins | sample 5559311 | NCBI WGS metagenome assembly JAABUN01 (sample SAMN10711877, study PRJNA513370) | rock metagenome | isolation source: Antarctica rocks | place: Antarctica: Victoria Land, Siegfried Peak sud
AGCTGGAAGCTGGCCCAGCATCGTGCCGCCGAAATCCTGAGAAACACCTTGCTGACCGGAGGTTCTCGCTTGGCTGCCTGAAATCATCCCTTCAGCACGGGGTTTCACACTTCGGCGACGCTCTTGGTGATTGATGATCTCTGCTGGGAAGCGGTGGCGTTTATATAAAGTGGTGCTCATAGGCCGATGACCTTAGCACGAAGCCCGAATCGCGGCAAAGTTAATGTGACAATGCCGCTCAAACCCTACCCTGGTGAAATGCAGGCGCATCCGGTCTCGGGAGCCGTCAACTCACCCCGTAACAACAGCCCGGAGCTGCTTATACCCGCCTAGTGTGCCCGCGAGATACTCACCGCCCTATAGCCTAGCTCAAGCCTCCGCTTGAATCAGCGTGTTGGCTGCCTCAAGAATCCGTTTGCGCTCAACCTCGCTGTATTCACTAAATAACTCTTCAAAGCCGGTCCAGGCGGCCAAGCTTTGCAGCTGCTTGGGGAATAAATGTCGACGCTTTTGGTAGAGCGTGGTGTTGAGAGCGGCTTCGTAACTGGCCCCTTGCCAGTTCTGTTTGTCGAGCTGCGACAAGGTAAGCTTATTCAATTCCACGCGCATGATGTCGTGCAGCTCACCGAGGTCGTCCTCGCTGAATGTGGCTCGCAGGCGTCCACTAGCCTCGCGCAGGTCTGCCTCGAACGCATTTTTGAGGAGAGCAGCAAGTTCTCTCAACTTTTGCGCCGTGAGCCCCTTTGCATCTACTTTCTGCGCCTCGACGTTCTTACCTGCGACATCGTGCTGGATCATGTAAGCCACGAGCCCACCAAGATTACGGATTGGGGTGGCGCTACGCGCGGCTTCCTTAGCTTTATTCTCAGCTAGGGCGAGGTTGGTACTGACGCGCTCGTACCCGTACTTGGCAATGGTCTCAAGCGCGTCTTGGGTATAGCCTGCTGCCGCCAGTTCAGCACACAACCGCAACGTTTCATCTTCAGGAGCTTCCCCTGGGGCTACCTCTTTCGGTGCTTGGGCTGCCCTGCCGGGCAGCATGTAATTAGAGTTAGGCATGATGCGAACGCGGAGTTGAGTGTAGCTCCGACCCTGCTGAACGCCTGTGTAACTGAAGGTCAGGCCGGTATGTGCCACGAGATCGGCTTGGGCACGGTCAAGGACATAGCGAAAATCCTTGAACTTCGCGTATTTACCCTCCAAACCGATTCGCTTCTTCAAATCCTCAATTTCATAGGTTAGAAATGCCTTCTGACCCCTAAACGAGGCGTGGTGCAAAACCTCAAACAGCCGCGCCGAGTTAAAGCTTGGAATGCTGAGCAGCTCGAGAAGCGGCATCGAGTTAAAGTTATCCCGCAGTTGTAAGAGATAGGGCTTTAGGTCTTCGTGAAAGGTGATTTGCAGGCTTGAGATGCCTTTAGGGTGCTTGTGAGCCGGTACATAGCGCGCACGGCTCACCCACTGGAAAGCTACCCAGCCTTCGGCGTCGCTGCCGATAAGGATGGTGCGCTCGAGCAGCGACAAGGCCGTCTCCTTAGCGATTTTGTAGATAGCCTTGGTGTTCACGCCAAAAAGACGTTCGAGCTCAACGACCGGTATGTCAGTGGTGACGAAATTCGTCTGATCCCGGGAAATGCTAGCAATACCGATGTAAACGAGCCGCTTTTCGTAGAGCGTCATTTGCTGTGCTGAACGTGCCAGCGCGTTTCCTTGAGTGACGTTTGTGCGTCGCCTGTCGAGTTCGAGAGTAGGTTCATTCATAGCGTTTGGTGACAGTATAACCATGAACGGGGGTAAATGTGTCTTAATACTTTCCAGGGGAGAAACGTCCAGAGCCCTTTCCCTAAATCTCTCCCCCAATCACCCTAAATCTCTCTCCCTGCGGCCCTAAAAGTCGCGTCTTTGGACCCTAAAGTTCTCCCCTTGCGACCCTAGATGCCTCACTCTCAAACCCTAAATCTCCCTCCGAGAGACGGCAAGATGAATGTCCTACACGCCAAAGCGCACACTTGTATAAAGACAAAGCTTGTAATCTTTTAAACTACAACAAAGCGAGTGCTGAGTGGGGGAAAGAAAAAGGGCTTCTGTATCAACTCGCTCTCTAAGCATCTCACATTATTAACAAAACCACCCTCAAGGCAACCTAGATCTGGTTCGCAGGCGGTAAAGTTCTATTACTTGAGACTCACAGCCAGCAGGTGAAAGGTTTTGGGGCGCGCACCCTAAATCTCTCCCCCCATGGATCATATTCCATGCTTCTTCGCAGAAAGCTCTTCAGCTCTACCCTAAATTTCTCCCCCTTTGCTTAGCGATGATGGGCGAGTGTCCGGAAAGTACGAACTTGAACGGCTCTAATAGATACACAAAGTCGCGCTACCAATATCGCAGCACGTAGGCCGGTAGATAATACGCTATGCGCAAGATCCTCCACGCCGACCTCGACGCGTACTACGCGCAGATCGAACAGCGCGACGACCCCAAGCTACGGGGCAAGCCTGTCGCGGTAGGTAAGGACGGCACCCGCGGTGTTGTAACCACGGCTTCGTATGAAGCAAGGCGCTTCGGCGTAGGTAGCGCCATGCCCGTGGCTACAGCCAAAAGGTTATGCCCGCAGCTCATCGTCGTGCCTATACGGATGGAGGTGTACCGGCAGGAATCACAAAAGATCCGCGAGGTGTTCGCACGCTACACCGACCTCATCGAGCCGCTTTCTCTAGACGAGGCGTACCTGGATGTGACCGAGCCCAAGCAGGGACCGCCTTCGGGAACGCTTTTATCTCAGTGCATCCGGGCCGGCATCATGGACGCGGTGGGACTCACGGCCTCCGTGGGCATCTCGTATTGCAAGTTTCTCGCCAAGCTCGGCTCGGTCATGAACAAGCCCGACGGGCAGACGGTGATCACCCCGGACGATGCTCAGCGGCTCATCCCCACCCTCCCCGTAAGCGCCTTCTTCGGGGTGGGACCCAAGACGGCGGCGCGCCTTAACGAGCTGGGCGTCCACACAGGTAAAGAGTTACAGGAGCAGACGCTCGAGTTCCTGTCTGGGCGCTTCGGCAAACACGGCACTTACCTGTTCGACATCGCCAAAGGTATCGACGAGCGGCCCGTCGACCCTAACCGGTTGCGTAAAAGTATCGGTGCCGAGACGACCTTCGAGCGCGACATTACCGACCACGACGCTCTGATCGCTGAGCTGCCGCCTATTGCCGAGATGTTGGCAGCTCGGCTCTCCAAGGCCGGGGTGCAGGCGGGCAACGTCATCGTCAAGGTGAAAACGACGTCGTTCGAGCTCATCACCCGCAGGATGCCCCTGCCATACCTCACAAGTGATGCGGCGCTGATATGTCGTGTGGCAGCTCGTATCATTGAAACCAAGCTCGACCCGACGCGAGGAGCCAGGTTGTTGGGGTTGCAGACCGACCAGCTGATCCCTATCGGGATGGAGCGGGTCTACGCAGTTCCGCTATTCGCCGACCTAGACTAGCTGCTCCTGGCTTTCGGCGGCCACAGGTAACGAATCTGAATCAGTTGTGCCAGCTTTAGAGGCATGACTAGGACGCTCTACCAGTTTGAATGACGCGATGGCGGCCAATTGCGCCTCAAGCCGGTAGTTGCCCTCGGGCACCAGCGTCATGTCGAAGTTCTCCGGCAGCTCGACGATGACGCGGCCTTTCCCGTGCGTAATCTTGACCTCGGCCTTATAGCGCTTAATTCTGGTCGCACCGCGCTTAGCAGCGGGTGAAGATGCCGTTTTCCTGCGCACCCTCCTCTCCCCTGCTAGGTCCACCCACTCCCCTACCCTGGGTCGGTCGACATGCCGCTCCTTATGGAACAAGTCGAAGATCGCCTCGCGTGCTCCGCCCTCACCGTGCGTCAGGATTAGACGCTCAGAGGGGTAGCGGCTGAGATGCTGACTGATGCCTAAGCGGTCGGCGTGGGCTGAGAGGTAGAAGCGCTCGATATGACTGCTGACGGTGATCGCCTCACCGTTCAGTATCAGTTCGTCATAACCCTCCAAAAGCCGCCGCCCAGCACTTTCGGCGTCCTGATAGCCGACGATCAGCACCGCGCTCTTGGCTTCTTGCAGGACGTACTTGGCGTAGAGCGGTGACACGCCCTGCGAGAGCATCCCGCTGCTTGCTAGGATAACGGCAGGCTTGGGGTTGTGGATGATGTGTTCGCGTGCTCGCCGGTCCTCGACGAGTGTCACCTGCGGCCCTAAAAAGGGGTTGGTGCCATTCTCGAGCTGGTTTTGTACCCCTTCGGGTAGATGTTCGGGCATCGACACGAAGAGCCGCGTAATCTCACGGGTGAGACCGTCCAGATAGACCGGTACGCCCGGTAATTGCCGGGTCAATGTCAGCAGCACATCCTGAGCGCGGCCTAATGCGAAGGTCGGCACCAGCACCCGGCCACCGTTACCAAGTACCTTCTTGACCTGAGCGATAAAGTCGCCGTTCTGCTTTTTACGGCTTGGCAGCTCGAGGTTGCCGTAGGTCGTCTCTGATACCACCACGTCAACCTCTACAGGTACGGGCGGCAAGTAGGCAGCATCAGTGGTGGGAGTAACGACCGTGTTGAAGTCGGCGGTGTGCCAGACCCGGAAGCCGCTGTCGTGCTCGAGCATCAGCCCTACCGCCCCGACGATGTGGCCGCTTACCCTGGGCGTCAGAGTCACCTCACCGATCTCGAACGGGACGTCAGGTGCGAAAATGTTGACCTGCTGTAAAGCCTTCACTACGTCTCCCTCGTTAAACATAGGAGAGCCGTTACGCTGGGCTACCTTGGCAGCGTCTATAAGCATCGGTAGGGTGATGCGTGCGGTCGCCTCCGTCATGTACACGGGAAGATACGGGTACATCAGCTTGACGACGGCCAGCGCACCGATATGGTCGCTGTGGGCATGGGTGATGATCAGAGCGTCGGGTCGGTTATCTGCAAGTAGCTCGAGCTTGGGTAAGCTCTCAGCACCTGAGAGACCCGGCTGCACACCGCAGTCGATGAGCAGCCGAGTGCCGCCCAGCTCGTAGAGGTAGCACGACGCGCCCACATTGGTGCCGCCAAGAGGAAGAAAGCGGAGCTCACTCTGCACCTAAGCGTCCTCCCCATGACGTTGCAACGACGCCAACACCTCTTTAGCCCGGTTCACGACCTGCTGCGGCATCCCCGCCAGTTGTGCGACCTCGATACCGTACGAACGGCTCGCCGGTCCCGGCAGCACTTGATAGTAGAAGACGAGTTCACCACCCTGCTCTTCAGCAGCCACGTGTCGGTTCTCGGACCGCTCGAGCGTCTCGGCCAGCTCGGTCAGTTCTGCATAGTGGGTAGCGAACAAGGTAAACGCTCTCAGATGGTCGTGCAGGTACTCAGTGGCTGCCGTGGCAATGGCTAAGCCGTCGTAGGTACTCGTGCCCCTGCCGACCTCATCGAGAAGGATTAAACAGCGGGCGTTGGCCGTGCTTAAGATGTGCGCCAACTCTTCGGCCTCGACAAAGAAGGTGCTGCGTCCCCCGGCGAGGTCGTCGTTCGCACCGATGCGGGTGTAGATGCGCTCGAAGATGGGCAGATTTGCCTTCTGTGCCGGTACAAACGAACCCACCTGCGCCATGATGCTGATCAAGGCCGTCTGCCGCAAATAGGTGCTTTTGCCGCTCATGTTCGGACCCGTCAGCACGATCAGGCTTACGTCAGGGCTCAGCTCAAGGTCGTTTCGCATGAACCGGGCGTGCCGCTCGACCACCGGATGCCGTCCCCCTTCGATGACCAACTCCGTCGTACCCAGTTGTGGTCTGACGTACCCGTGGGTCGCGGCCACCTCCGCCAGCGACGCATAGACATCTACACGGGCGATCATCTTACTGAGCAGCTTCAGACTGTCGGCGTGTCCTACCAGCTTGTCCAGAAGCTCGCCCAGTAGCAGCTGCTCTCGTTCTCTCGCCCGTTCCCCGGCTACTTGCTGTTCGGCGTAGCGGGCGCGCAGGTCGGCTCTGATAAAGCGCACCTTGTCCTTGAGGCTCTGGAGGTGTTCATAGTCTTTCGGCACCTGTCCCTGCTGCGCCTTGTTGACCTCGAGGTAGATGCCGAGGGCGTTGTTCGCGTCTACCCTCAAACTGCTGATGCCGGTGGCTTTGCGCTCTTTGAGCTCCTGCTCGTCGAACCACGTCTGGGCGTCGGCGGCGGTGCGCCTCAGTACGTCGAGCGCCTCGTCGTATCCCGGCCTGATGTACCCACCCTGGCTGGCCTTGACCGGTGCGTCGTCCATGATGGCCCCGGCAATCAGCGTGGTGAGGTTGTCGATCAGCGGTTTGCGCTCGTTGAGCCAGGCGTGGACCGCCTTGTGCTTGGTCATCGCGTTCTGAAGCTCGGGCAACACCGCGAGCGTCTTCTCGAGCGCCTTGAGGTCTCGTGGCCCTGCCTTGTAACGGCTGAGCCGGGTGGCCGTGCGCTCTAAGTCCTGCACCTGCGACAAGAGCTTTCTGACCTGTGTACGCAAGGAACGGTCGTTATAAAACAGCTCTACCGCGTCTAGCCGCGACTCGATCTGCTCTTTATCAAGCAGCGGGCGTTGCAGCCAGCTCCTGAGCTGCCTACGCCCTGGTGCCGAGCGGGTCAGGTTCAGGGCGTCATACAGCGTCCGCACCCTGCCGATGTCGCCCCCGGAGGCCGTGGCCGGATTGAACACCTCCAAGCTTGTCAGCGCCGACGCGTCAAGCATCATGGCGTCGGCCACCTCATAAGGCACGAAGCGGTCTATCGAAAGCTGGCCCTGCTGCGCCCCCCCTGCATAGTGGAGCACGTGCGCGGCGGCGATAGCTAAGGCCGGACGGGTCAACCGCTCCGGAACTCTACGCAACTGTTTCTCTATCAGGTTTTGCGCTTCTCCTAAAGCAAAATCTTCTTTGGGTTCGGAGATCAAGCCCAGGTGCGATAACGCTTCTCTCAGGCTCGAGTCCTGTGCCGTCTGGCTCTCCAGCACGACCTCTCTAGGTGCGAAGCGCTGCACCTCCGCGAGCAAAGCAGAGGCTTTGTCCACAATCGTCCCGGTGAACTCCCCGGTGCTCAGGTCGAGCAGCGCCAGGGCATACTCGCCTTCTCTAACTACCACGCCTGCTAGGTAGTTAGCCTCAGCGCTCAGCAGGTGCTCGTCCGTGACAGTACCGGGCGTGATGAGCTGGCTTATGGCGCGCGTCATCACCCCGTCGCCCTCGGCCTCCCCTACCTGCTCGGCTATCGCTACCTTGAGCCCTGCGTTGAGTAAGCGTTCGATCTGCACCTCTAGGGCGTGAACCGGCACTCCTGCCATCGGCGTGATGAACTCCTTGGTGCTTTTGCGGGTCAGGGCCAGATTGGCTAACCCTGCCAGCGTCTCGGCATCCTCGCCGAACGTCTCATAGAAGCCTCCGGTCTGGCTTAGTAAGAGGTAATCGGGAAACTGCTCTTTGAAGGCGACGTACTGCTGCAACACAGGTGGTAGCGGCCCTGCACCCTCACCTTTGAGTTGGAAGGACGGACCTGCTGCCGAAACGTCGGGAATGCCCATGTAGACGCATATTATAGCCGACCTAATGGTTGATTCGGAGTATCATAAGACTATGACGGCAAGGCGTAACGCGCGAGCAGAGTGCCTCTATGGCTAAGGCTAGAGGGGGCGCTCCCGCTGCCGTAAACCTCACCGACGAACAGCAAAGCATCGTCGATCACGACATGGGACCGGCGCTCGTCTTCGCCGTCGCCGGGGCAGGCAAGACCACCACGATGGTCAGGCGCATCGAACGGCTAGTGCGCGAGCGCGTCTTCAAGCCTGAGCGCATCCTCGCCACGAGCTTCAGCAAGGCCACCGTAACCGACTTGCAAAAGGCACTCTCGGCGTTTCCGCACGCCAGTACGGTACACGTCAAGACGCTGCACGGGTTGGCGTACCAGATTCTCCGTGACGCCCAGAAGCTGAAGTTGGGGCCGGAACTCAAGCTGCCTGATGATGTCGAGTCGGCTCCCCACGCCATACTTAACGGAGCACTGAGTCTGACCCGCTCGAGCCGAGCTTCCTTCCTGGTCGAACTCGACTCGTTGGACCGTGAGGACTTCTTCGCCTACGTCGGCGGCTGTAAGGCGACGCTGGCGTTTACCAGGGAGCGTTACCGGCTACTGCAAGGTACGGTGGCGACCAAAGCCCAACCGCCCCCAACGCTCTCCTGGTATCTAGGGCTGTTCAACCTTTATGAAACGGTGCGGCTCGACATGGGCGCTCTAACCTTCGACGACCTGGTGCCCGAAGCGTGGGCGCGGCTGGTGCAGTACCCCTCCTTCGCAAAGCGGTATCAGGACCTGTACGACGCCGTGCTCGTCGACGAGTTCCAGGACACCAACCTCAGCCAAGTAGAGCTGTTGGACATCCTCGTTTCAGGTCATAGAAACGTGATGGTCTGCGGTGACGATGACCAGGGCATCTTCGGGTTCAGGAAAGCCTCCAACAGCTTCATCCTGGGCTTCGCCAAACGCTACGGCGCGGTGAGTTACCGCATCTCGGACAACTTCAGGTGCTTTGCCGAGCACACCATCCTGGCAAACCATGTCATCCAGCGAAACAGGGTACGCGCCCCTAAGCAGCTCTTCCCTGTCCGCGGCTTCGGGGGAGCTACGGTGATTGAGTCCCACAACTCCGCTGACGAGATGGGAACCCAGATAGCGGAGAACGTCCGCAACGCTATCGACCAGGGCTTAAGAGCCGACCAGATAGCAGTCCTCGTGCGTCTGTACGCCGAGACAGGCGCAGTAGAGACGGCGCTTATAGAGCAAGGCATCCCCTACAAGATCGTCGGCAACGTTCCCTTCTACGACCGTCCCGAGAACACCCTGCTCCTCAAGGTTCTCCAGGTGGCACTTATCGAACGGCGCGCCGCCTCTGGTCCTATGGGTGCAACCGACAAAGCGCAGCTCAGCGAGGTCTGGTGGGACGTACTGCGGACCCCGAAACGCTATGTGCGCCGTGACGCTGCCGACACGCTACTAAGAAGCATCCTGATCCACGACACGCCGCCCAGCGTCGCTCTCCTGACTGCGGGGGGTATGAGCGGCTATGCCGGACCCAAGCTTGTAGCACTAGGGCAGACACTGACTTGGCTGGTCGAGGCGATGGAGAAAGGCACGAGCGCCTACGCCCTGCTGCTCGAGCTGGAAACCCGGCTCGAGTACAAGACGTTCCTGTTAGAGAGCAGCGGCTTTGTCGAGACCGGACAGGGCAAAGCGCAGAACGTGGATGCGTTTATCGAGTACGCCAGAGGCAAGGGTGACGCGGAGGCCCTACTTGCACAGATCGAACGGGCGAGAGCTGCACATAACGGTACGCACGGCGCGCAGGTCGTCATCTCCAGTATCTTCCGGGCCAAAGGGCTCGAGTGGCCCCATGTCATCGTCCCCGCCGTCAATTACGGTCATATCCCGGCGGCGGGTAACGATACCGACTTAAGCGAAGAGCGCAGACTGTTCTACGTTGGGCTTACGAGGACTAAAGCGACCCTCGAGCTGCACGTGGTCAAAAACCGCCCGCCCAGCATTTTCATGGAGGGTTTGAGTAACCTTCGTAATGCCGCCCAGGCCAGCAGGGAAGCTTTCGACAAGCCACTCGACCAGTGGGGTGCAACCGAGGCCGTGGCCGTGGCCGTGGTGGATGTGTACCGCTACCTCGACCGCTATGTAGAAGTTTGGAGCGGTATGGAGGCACCCGAGCAGCAACAACTCGCTCAGTGGGTGTTGGCGGCGAACAAAGCTTGGGGTATGAAAAGCACGACGCCCCTCCCCCACGACCTCGAGCGGCGGCTGATGCAAGTTGCACCACCCGATGAAGCCAAGATCAAGGCGTGTGCTGAGAAGCTTGGGGTGTTGCACCGACTGGACAAGCAAGCACCGTCTAAACCCACGAACGGCCAGCGACGGCCTTACGACTTGAAGCAAGACGGTCGCCTTCAGCGCGGCACACCGGTTTGGCACAAGCTGCACGGCAGCGGCAAGGTGACCTACACCGGCGTCGAGAAGGTGGGAGAGGTCGTCGAGGTCGCTTTCGACAAGGGACGTACCGCCAAGTTCGTGGCCGACCTGGCTGGCTTGGACATACTCGGGTAACCGTCGGGCGGGTCTCCTTCGGTACCAGCTACTTGACGCTTCTACACGCAAAGCATGCGGGGTTCTTGTCGCACCGCAGCGTGTCAAATATGCCTCAGTCTTATAGCCACGCCGCAAGCATTTTATAAGTCCATGTCACCGTACGTTTCCTTTAGCGTTTGGGTGTGTTCTGGGCGTGTCTAAGACCCAGGTTTGGTTGTCAATACTGCTTCAAGCTCTTGTAGAGCAGTTTCAATCTTCGTTACAAGGCGCTCCAGCTCAGCTTTTGTTTGACCGTCAGCATCTTGCGCCTTTGAGATGAGGGGAGACGCCTTCGTAAACGAGCGTCTAATCTGACCAAAGCGTGACGGCAGGGTAGATGCGGTTGTCGAGTTCGGCTTCTGCTTCAGGTGGCTAGCAAGGTCCTGCGCTGAAGCGCCGCGCTTGGCAAGCTCGAGCAGGCGAGCACGTTTGCTTCGGTCCTCTATTCTCACGAGTAGACGAGCCACTGAGAAATTGATGGACCCCTCTTGGAGCGCTGTTAGTAGGCTTTCTGGAAAGTCAAGAAGAGCGCACTTCTTCCGAAAGTAGCTGAGGCCGACCCCCAGCTCACCGAAAATCTGTTTTGTGCGAGCGATGGTTGTTTCGCTTAATCCTTGGTCACCCCGTTCGTTCGTTCGGCTTACACGGTCGACCAGTGTGCGGAGACCGGTGTCGCTCGTGTCTACTTCGCTGTCCTTGAGCGCGAGCTTGAGAAGATCGAGTACGCCCCGTACCTGCTCGTAGGGGTTGATGTCTTCCCGCTGGAGATTTTCGATGAGCGCTACGGCCTGGGCCTGTTCGTCATTGAGGTCGCGGCGGATTACGACAGGAACGGCCTCTAAACCCGCCTGCTTCGCGGCCTCGAAGCGCCGGTGGCCCGCGATGATCTGATAGGTATCGTCTTGCATCTCACGAACGATGAGCGGTTGGACAACTCCGTGCTGGCGGATACTATGGATGAGATCATCTAGCTTCTCGGGGAACATAAAGCGTCTATGTTGCTGCGGGTTAGGTGCGATCCTTGAAAGGCTGAGTTCCTGAGAGCCGTCGCTAGGAGCGCGGTAATCGTGGAACATGCTCTGGAGGTCGAGATTACGCATGGCTGCCTTCCCCAACCTTAATGGTGGCACCCAGGGCGTCGAGCAGTTCCAAGGTAACCTGCCGTACCTCGCCCTTGGCGTCGTCGTATCGCTTCTGATTTGGTAAAGCGGGGATCGGAGCACGCATCTGCACAGCGGCCTCGTAGACGGCTGGCCGTTCAATCAGCGGGGTACCGACCGGAACGGGGGCATTTTCGCCCAACTCCCGACTGATGTCGCGGGCAGCACGCATCACAGGATTGGCACGGGTGCGTAAAAGCATGAGGAGCGTTAAGTTCGGGTTACTGACGCGGTGTGAGTTGATAGCGTGAATCACGCCAGTGATTCCACTCGCCCCTTTTTCGTTGGTTTCGACTGGTACGACTACGTGTTCCGAGGCGTTGAGCGCGAGGCTCGTGATGGACGCCTGACTTGGTGGGGTGTCGATCAGCACAAAATCGTACCCGCGAAGTTTGCGCAGAACATTGCGAAGCCTAAGCGTGCCGTTATCCGCAGTAGGCAGTACGCGGTCGATAGCGCTCAAGGTGATGACGGATGGGATGATATGGAGGCCGTGAGTCGTCTTTTGTGGCTCGGGCAACATGTAGGTGCTCGGGTCTTCCATCGGGTTGCCATTGATACCGAAGATGCCCGGCCAAATCGTGTGGGCGAGACTACGCGAGTCCTTGGGGCTAAGCTCGAGTCCGAGCCAGGCGCTTAAGTTTGCTTGAGGATCGGTATCGACGAGAAGAACCTTGAAGCCCAATTCTTTGAGCTGATAGCCGATGTCGCGCACGCTGCTAGTCTTGGCTGCACCCCCGGCGAAGTTGTAGAAGGTAATGAAGTGTGTGGTCTTACCCCTGGACAGCTCGAAACGCATATCTACGCCGAGTGCTCGCGCAATGCGGGTGATGGTATCGAGCGTTTGATTGCGGGACGAATCGAGGGCGTGTTTTGCTGCACTCGGGCTCTGAAGCCCGAGGCGCTTTGCAAGTTCGCTGTAGGTTACCTCTTGGGTACGGCGCTCGCTCTCCAATGCCTGAATGATATTTTTGAAGCTTTCTTGCATTTTCTCCCTCCTGTCTCTTACTATGGTCTTGTTTGCCTTACGTTAGAACGAGGATGCGCGAAATAGGATTGTATGTCAATACCTGAAGGTGGGAAGCACTAATGGGGCGTTCGGCTTTGGCAACTCAAGCATTGTGCTAGACGGCGCAAACATTGGGGATACGTTGTCCCCAACTTATGAGAGTTTCAAACGGCCCCTACCGCTTCAGCTTCTACGGCGTTGCTGACCCCGCTGCCGCGCCACCAGGCATAGGGACTATGGACATCCTCCGACTCTACAAACACCAGTTTGCGCTTGGCGCGGGTGACAGCCACGAAGCGCACACAGTCCTCAGCTTCTTGCTCTTCGGGCGTCCCGGCGTTTGGTAAGGGCATCAGGTGGGGGAGAAGGATAAAGACGTTTTCAGCCTCCTTGCCCTTGGCTTTGTGGACTGTCGAGTGCGTCACCATCCCGTTGGCGTTTCCAAACAGACTGTCGATACGCTTTTTCAGCTCCGCCGGGGTCGTTGCGCCACCCTGTACTGCATCCTCGGTTACGGCGCGCAAACACGCTAGCTCGTCATAGCGGCGGTAAACCATCTTTTCGGTCACGTCGCTTGGCAACTTGGTACGAAGGATGGACGCCACTTCACGCGCTTCAAAGCGGTTTAGCTTTGCTCTCCAATCCGCCAATCCCAGTTTGAACACCTTACCTGCGTCGCTGGCGAGCTTCCCGGCCACGTCCCGGCCAAGCACCTGCGCCGGGATACGCTGCCGGCACGTTTCTACCAAAGGCGCGTTGATGCGGCAGAGTACAAGGTCTCCGGGCGTCACATACCTAAAGAGCGCCCCTTCAGGGATAGCTGTCACTTTACCTTCTACTGCACCGGGACCCGCCTCGATCTCCGGGGCAAAGCGTTTAGCCAGCCGCACAGCTTCTGCGGGCAGTTACAGTCGGTGGGGTCATCGCTAACCCCACCGCTGATTCAGAACCGTGCGTGAGACGTTAACCTCACACGGCTCCTCAGTAAGTCAGCCTTTGTCATAGGCACCTCGGTGAAGTGTGTCGTGACAGTGACCATGCACCAGCAGGAAGTTTCCAAAGGCGTTGTGTTGCTTATCGCCATCCCGATGGTGTATTTCCAAGACATCTTCAGTTGAGAAGGTGAGGTGGCAGTGTCCACATTTGCTTCTCTGACGCTTTAGAAGTCTCGCAACGCGTGTAGGACATGTTGGGTCTTTACCTAATCTTGATGCCCAGTAAATCCAGTCTCCATCGAACGGCGACTTATTTCCTCTGACTCTGGTGTGCCGCTTGATAGGCGTTTCTGCATAACGGGGGAGATGTAGGTCGCCGTCTTTCAGCCGCCACTTGTAGTCGAAGTTCAAGGATACCGCTCGTCGTAGGGAGTTTTTATGGTGGCGCCACCGCACCCACTGCAACAGTTTCAGATTGAGGTGATGGTCAAGCGAGCTGAAGGTGGCTTTGGAAGACACCGTTGCGTAATATGCAGTCCAGCCTCGAACTTTCGGCATCAGTCTTGTGATTAACGCCTTTCGTGGTGCTGTTCGGTGGGAGCGTATTACCTGCTTGACTTCATAGAGGTGTTGTTTAATTGCAGCTTTACTGGGCTTGATGAGGGTATTAAAGCCGAGTGCTTTAGCGCCGTCTTTTGTAGCGACAGTGGCGGATTGGTGGATGCCCGCCTCATGTTGCCTGACGTTAAAGCCAAGAAAATCGAATCCCACCTCGCCGTTATAGGGGGTTAAGGTATGGGTGATTCTCGTTTTACTCGGTTTCAGCTTAAGACCTATGTCCTGTAAGAACGTTTCTGCTCGCGCTCGTAGCGTTTCAAGGATGTCCAGACTGGGGTGCAAGATGACCAGGTCGTCGGCGTAGCGGATGAGAAATGCCCTTCCCAGACGATGCTTCTTGTTGTCTCGGGTTGTGTATCCCTCGGTAACGCACGCTTCCAGTCCGTGGAGAGCTACATTCGCTAGTAAGCACGAAAGAACCCCTCCCTGGGGCGTACCCGCCTCGGGGAAGAGGGTCTCGTTGCCGTCCACGATGCCCGCTTTGAGCCACTCGCGCACGAGTTTCTCTATAGGCTTGATGGTTGACAGCTTGGCGAGCAGTTTTTCGTGTCGGATGCGCTCGAAACATTTTTCTATATCGGCGTCCAGGACGTATTTCGCGCCTTGTCTGATGGCACTGAAAATCGCCTGTATAGCGTCGTGCGTACCCCGTCCTGGTCTGAAGCCGTATGAGTTGGCCTCAAACTTGGCTTCCCATTCGGGTTCGAGCACGAGTTTGACAAGTGCCTGACGTGCTCTTTCGCGGATGGTGGGGATGCCTAACGCTCTAGGTTCGCCGTTCTGCTTGGGAATGTAGACGCGCCGAATTTTATCGGCTTTGGCGTCGAGAGCCAGCCCTTCAGCAAGAGCCAAACGCTCTCGTGGTAAAAGGTTGGCCTTGCCGTCAACACCTGCCGTCCTTTTCCCGCGGTTGTCCTGGGTCACTCTGCGGACCGCCAGCAGTTTGGCTGCACGACTCTTGAGAAGCAATCGTTGGAGGGCGTGTACCTGCCTATAGTTCCCTTCTTGTGAGGCTCGGCAGATACGTTTTTGGAGACGAAAGACCTTCCGCTGTAGTTTCCTCCAGGGTAAGATCTCCCAGCTATCAGTGTGCGCTAGCGCACCTGCCTTTGGCACTGTCTCTAGCATCGTCTCTACCTTCTGACTTACCGTGCCCACGTCAGCGTATCCCCCGCGTTACCAAGGGCTTTGGCTTCTTGGGCAATCCTTCCCCTGCAAAGCATGTGGCTGGTTACTTACTCCTCGCGGAGAGCTTCATAGGGGTTACTCCGTTCCTCACGACCATATTGCGTGACCTTAGAGCGATGCTTTACGCCGCATCCCTTCGTGTGTGAATAGAAACCTCTACAGTTCAGGTTTCCCACTCAGACAACAGCCTGCGGGATGAGTAACGTTTTGTTGCCAGCCGTATAACCGACGTAGGCTGGTTCAGTGATCACGGCGCTTCAGACACATCTTCGTTGCCTACTCATAGTCACTGGGCTAGGAGGGATGCCGCTGTTCGGTTCAGCGGGTACCTCCATTACACCCCGCTTCTGCCAGACGTTTACCAAGCGCCTAACAGGGGGTATCGCTTGCCTCAGTTCACATCTGAGGGTGAGACTTCCACTCACATGGTCGTAAAGTTCTCACACAATTGTGCGGTCTCCTTCCCTCCTTACGCTAAAAGCGTGTCGGATTTCAGAGAAACGGGTCGCACTCTGTAGGTGACTGAAAGAGGCAGCACGGTGGCCTGGGTGCGTTCTACGATCCGGCTCATCGCCCGCGTATCGGCTCCGGCAAAGCCGTAGATGGCCTGTCTGGAGTCGCCGACGAACAAGAGCCTGCCGCCAGGGGAGGGGAGACGCAAGATGAACTCAAGCTGCATAGGGGAGAGGTCTTGCGCTTCATCGACGCACACCAGCTCGAAACGTCCCCCTGGAGGGAGGTCCGCTTGCACGGGGGCATAGATCATATCGGTGTAGTCGTAAAGCCCCTCTAACGCCAGCGTCACGCCGTCGCGCAAGACGTTCCAAAGCTGGGTATGCAGGTCGCTCACCAGCTCAGGGTGTTCCGGTGGCCGCAGATGGTAGGTCTGAGCAAGCCGCTCGAGCACCCCCCGCTCTGTCTCCTGGGCGAGGTTGACGCGGGTGTAGTGGGTCAGTTCTCGGAGGTAATGCACCGCCTGGGCCGCGGTAGTAGGGGAGACCCGGTAGGTCGGCTCGAGGTTGCGTAACCGCGCCTTGACAAGCTCGGCGTACTTCTGAGGATAGACGCGGGCGAGTCTGCGCCCCTTGATATGCCTGGCGAGCGTCTTTAGCCCGAGGGCGGGGACGGTGCGGGCAGTCGTGTGAGCTGGCAACCTGTCCCTAAGCCGTTTCGCGGCAGCCGTATTGAAGGCTAAAAGGCAGGCGTTGGTGCCCACCGGTAAGCGGTGCACCACCTCGACCAGGGTGGTCTTGCCGCTCCCGGCGGTCGCCATGATAACGCCGTGGCCCCGACCTTCTTCGACAAAGCGGTAGATGGCCTGCTGATAGGGGTTGGGTGTGTTGTTCATGCGACCTCACGGTAAGTATAGGGACGCGTGACGTAGGGGTGTAGTTAAAGGGGCGCATCGTGCGCTTCACTCTGCTGCACTTCGGTGGTACACCCTCTTCAAGGGAAGCGCTAAGACGCGAGTACCCGATAGGGGAGAGTGGTCGCCTTCTACTCTACCCGCGCCCTTGTCTCCTGAGTCGTTGCCACAATGCCGGGTCGATAGGTAAGGGACGTACCGCACCCGTTTTAAGATCGACAAAAGAGCCGTGGTGCTGCACCTCGCCGTGCCTCAACAATCTCCAGAGAAGGGCCAGCGCCGACGTCACCAGCGTGTCGTTGACAAACAGGTCTTGTTTCTCCAGAGCTTCCATCGTGCTGCATGAGGGGGTGTCGTCCTCGGGCAAGCTGGTGTTGGTCAACTCGGGGAACAGTTCAAACGCTGTTCTCAGCCGGTCTCTCTTACGCGGGTTGTAAAAGCCACAGGGACAGCCGAGCACGACCTGACCGGTGTCTCGGGTATTGCCTATGTCTAGATGATAAATCGTTCCTTCGTACCCTTCCATTCCCTCCTGCAAGGTAGCCCTGGCCTTGCGTGAGTCCACGCAGCTTAGGAGGAGATGGGGGCGCACTGCACTGATGTCGGAAGCCTCGAGGTATCGCGGCAACGCCTCCCAGCCAAGGCCGCACGAGAGGTTGATGCGGTTGATCAGCACCGTGGCCTTATTGAGTCCGACGTCTGAGGGATAGATGGCCTGATCACAAATGACAAATTTTGTATGACCCGGCGGATGCAGTTGAAGCTTGCTTATTCGCGCGTGCCGCACCGCTCACGAACCGACCCTAAAGCGACCTATCGTCTGGAACATGAAACGAACCTGGAAAGTGACGCGTCAAGCCAGACCTCTAACCGACGGGGAAGCACGCTGGCAACAAGCTTATCAACTGCTTCTGATGTGGTCCCAGAACGAACCGCCAAGCACCGAAAAGGAGGCAAACGATGAACGCCGCGGTCTACGCCAGGGTGTCCACACAGCGCCAGGCGCAACAACAGAGCCTTGAAAGGCAACTCGAGCAGCTGCTGAACGTGGCCCAAGAGCGAGGCTGGTCAGTTGCCTCCGAGGCGGTATTTCGTGATGATGGGTTCAGCGGTGCCAACCTTAACCGGCCAGGTTTATCAGCACTTCGCGCGAAAGTTGCCGAGGGCGCTGTGAACCATATTTTTATCACTGAACCCGATCGCTTGGCGCGGAACTACGTGCATCAAACGTTGCTGTTAGAGGAGTTTGCAAGCGCCGACGTAACCGTCACCTTTTTAGAGCGGCCGATGGTGAGCCACGACCCGCATGACCAGCTGCTTTTGCAAATCCGTGGTGCCGTAGCGCAATACGAGCGCAGTCTCATTACCAGCAGGACGCGTCAAGGCAGGCAGAAGAAGCTAGAGGCTGGCTTGATTTCACCGTGGACCCGCGCGCCTTATGGTTACCGCCTCAATCCGGACAAGCCACGCGATCCGAGCGGCGTGAGAATTGCCGAAGATGAAGCGGCTTTGGTACGCGAACTCTTTGCGCTTTACCTGAAGCCGGGCGGCACCCTTCACCATTTATCGGTGTGGCTCAGCAAGCGCGGGATTGTCTCTCCCAACGGCCGGCCCCGTTGGGGTTCCCATATGCTCCGCTTGCTCCTTTCCAACCCCGCCTACCTGGGTCTCCTCTATACCGGCCGCTATCAAAGTAGACCGGCACGTCGCCGACGTTCACCAAGCCTGCCGGTCGGTCGTGATTCGCGGACTTCCTCGATAGAAACCCCACGTGAAGCGTGGCTCCTGGTGGGTCATGTACCCGCGATTATCGACGAACAGACCTTTAACCAGGTGCAGGCAAAACTGATGCAGAATAAAAAGATGGCTTCACGCAACAACACGCGCCATCCCTACCTCCTACGTGCCTTGGTCAGCTGCCGACGGTGCGGCTTAGCCTGTATTGGACGATGTCTCCATAATCGTTACCGCTATTACGTCTGTAGTGGTAAACGTCGGCCCTTCATCACGGGCTTGGAGCGCTGCGCCAGTCGCATGATTCCTGTGGCAACACTCGACGAGCTGGTTTGGGCTGACCTGTGTCAACTCCTTACCCACCCCGAGGCAATCCAGCACGCGCTTACCCAGGCTCAGGGCGGGGCTTGGCTACCGCAAGAATTACAAGCACGACGGGCAAGTCTTAAACGGGGTCAGGACGCACTAGAACGGCAACTCTCACGGCTCACCGAGGCTTATCTCGCAGAAGTCATTCCCTTAGCTGAGTACCGTCACCGACGCGAGGCACTCGGAGGGCGTAAGCGTGTGCTTGAAGATCAAGAACGGCAACTCTCACAAGCGGTCAACCGAAAGCATGAGCTCGCCCAAGTAGTCAGCTCTGTGGAGGCTTTCTGTGAACGTGCCAACGTGGGCTTGACGAACGCTTCGTTCGAGCAGCGCCGGACACTACTGGAACTTCTGGTCGACCGCGTCTTCGTCGATGACGAGTCGGTAGAAATCCACTACGTCATCCCTACGGATCCAAAAGGCGAAAAAACCATTTTTAGTCATTTGTGTACAGACTATCTAGAATGACTGCCGGACCAGATTACTCGTGCTTACGGTGTCGCCGTCGGCGAGTCCGACCTGCAAGCCGGGATGGCCGAGCGCAACCAGCGCGCCGTGCAGGTTCTTGAGGCCGACGGTGAGCTTGGAGCCGTTGCCCCCGGCACCGACGACGAGCACCCGGAGTGGAGAGCGGGTGTAGGCGAGGTGAGGGTGGAGCGTGTGCTTAAGCATTGATGACTTCCTCCACACCCGCTTCCAAAGGCACGAGATGCTGCGTCGGAAACGCCCCTTTCTCTCGTGCGTGAGCCCAGACTTCGCCGTAGCCCCACCCCAGCCCCGTAGCAAACGCTCCGAGGTACCGTGAGCGCTATGGAAGAAAGCATCTGAATAAGCGTCGGTGTCGTCCGCGCTCAGCGCCGCGGGTAACGGCATACTGCCGATGCACACTCCGCTCGTGGTGGTGTTGTAGTAAGGCGCGGTATAGACAGGGCTCGAGCCCGTGGGCCGCTCGTTCTCTCCCAGAGCAAACACCCTGAGCGAGCGCTCCCCGGCGATGAACAGCAGGGGCGGCTGGGGAAACGTCTTCCCCGAGAGTCCGTTCAGGTACGGGTCCTGGCTCTCGAAGAACATCACCCTCGAGCGAGCAGGCTCGAACCACACCAGGCGTTCGGGATTTACCGCGAGGACGTATGGGGGGGTGACCTCGAGCTTCTGAACGCGGTAGAGCGCTTTGTGAATCTCTCTGAGTCCCTCCACCGAGAGGAGCTGGCCAGGTGCTAGAGCAGGAGCACCGTCTTCTACGCCTGTCACCTTATGCACCGTGGCGAAGGCGTCGCCTTGATGGCTGCTCTCCTGGTAGAGCAGGATGGCTTTGCTGAGTTCGACCACGCTCCGCCGTCCCATCGAAACGTCTATGGAAACAGGCACCGCGTCACCTCCAGCGTGTCATAAAGCTTTTGCGTCACTTCCAAGCTGCGCTTGCCGACTCCGAGCGCGGTCTTTAACGTGTTGAGGCTACCCGGCTCGGTTGCCTTGATCTCCAGGGCGTAGAGCGGCTCGTACTCGCCCCCCTGCCAGACCTGTTGTTCGTACTCGCGGAAAATCTCATCCACGAGGTCTTGCTCGACACCCTCACGCTGCAAGCCCACAACCACCGCGAAGGGCTTGTAACCGTCGGATAACTCATAAAACGATTCGGAACGCTCAGGGAAGGTTTCACCCAGCAGCTCGAGTTCCCCTAGCAGCTCACACACACGTCCGAGGTTGGCGAAACCGTGATGGCGGCACAGGTCACGGCACGCCTCCAGGGAGAATTTGCCCGGTTGCTGATACCGTTTTTCGATAAGGCTGTCTACCCGCCTGGGCGTGAAGTAGTGGGAGTCGGCGTAGCTCTCGACCTCTTCGGCGCTGAGACTGTCTTCGTCTACCCCCTGGGCGTAGGCGAGGTCGGCTCGTGCCTGTTCCAGCAAGTAGTCGGCGTCGTCGAACCCTTCCCAGTAGTTCATGGCGATGAGTTCACGGCACACCTCGGGCGTAAAGGCGAGTGTCAGCGGCGTATGAGCGTAGAGGTGCATCAGCAAGGACGGCCCGAGCTGGTCGTTCACGTTGTCGCACACCTCCGCTACCGGGGCGAAGTCGAGGTAGTGACCCTCGTCCAGAGTGATGAGGAAGTAGAGCTGTTCGTCGACCGTGGCGAAGGTGTAGGTGAGGCCGAAGTCCTCGAGTCCGTCCGGTAGCCACAGCCTCTGGACGCTGCGCGCGATGAACGAGGCTGGATCATCACCCCGCGTGAAGTCGTCCTCGTCGATGACTTCGGCGTCGAGTAGTGCCAGGGCTAACGCGGCACCTTCGCTCACATCGGTGTGGATGGGGTAGCGGGTGGGAACACCCGCTAGTCTCGGCAGGCTCAGTCCAACATCGGTAGGCAGGATGAGGGGGGTAGCAGCGGCGTCTTGCCGAGGTGGTTGCTGCCCGCGATCTGGTGCGGGAGCCTTGCTGCCTGTTCCGCGTGCTCGTCTGCCAGGTACGCTTCGACCACCGGCGCGTTGGCGCTCCTCTTGCCGCTGGCGAGGGTTTGCAGGTGTGTTCGTAACGCTTCTTTGTCCATCCACCTTGACCTCCATTCGGCAAAACGATGCGCCCTTCTCAGGGGGATGCTGTTGGCAAACACCTAAACGCTTCACCTCCCTTCCATAAAGTGGCTGCACGGCTGCTTAAGCAGCCGTGTGACTCTCTGCTTGCCTGCCTTCTGAGCGCCGGTAATATCAGCAGTACCAGGCCAATGCCCTTGGCGAAGTCTGGCAATAAGCTAAGGGTTACTTATAGTGGGTTATGCAGGACTTATCCCCCATGCTCAATCCGGTGTTGGAGACCTCTCGATTCCGCTTAGAGCCGCAAGTGCCCGAACACGCTGCGGCAATGATGCTCGTACTTGCCGACCCGCGCACACACGCGTTCGTGCCCAGCGATCCGCCCACAGATGAAGCTGCGCTCCGAGAGCGGTTTAGGCGTCTAAGCTTCCGCCGTTCGCCGGACGGCGCTGAGTACTGGCTGAATTGGATAGTGTTCGCGGGCGGAGAAGCCATAGGAACTGTACAGGCGAGCGTTATTCCTGCTGAGGCGCGCGCTAGCGTTGCTTACATGTTTCACCCGGAAGTTTGGGGCCAAGGCTACGCCACCGAGGCGGTTCAGGCCATGCTTGCGCACCTTAGAAGCGATTTGCAAGTCAACCGCGTTGAAGCAGACATCGATACACGGAACCTGAGTTCGCAACGGCTGGTTGAACGCTTGGGGTTTAAACGCATCAAAGAAGTCAAAAACGCCGACGAGTTCAAGGGGAGGGCGAGCGACGAGTACCGTTACGAACTGACGCTCTCTTAAGAGTTAGGAGGGTGCAGGTTATGCGGTTGCCAAGGCGTATGGTTGACGCTCGGCGTTCTGATGGCGTGCATACTGAGCCATGTTGAAATCACAGCCAGCTCCACCAGTACCTGAGATAACTGCCCGTGCTGCTCATGCTGCTTTTCCCAAGGGCCATCGCTACCTCACCTTGAGAGATGAGCTGGGCACCATCTTCTCCGACGACATGTTCGCCGATCTCTTCCCCACCATCGGACGGCCAGCAGAAGCGCCGTGGCGGCTGGCATTGGTGACCATCGTGCAGTTCGCCGAAGGCTTATCCGACCGCGACGTGGCTGATGCAGTGCGAGACCGCATCACGCTGAGGTACTTGCTAGGACTCGAGTACGACGACCCGGGCTTCGACTACTCCATCTTGTCGCGCTTTCGTGACCGGTTGGTTGAGAAGAACACCGAACATCTCCTTCTTGACGCTTTGGTTGAGGCCAGTCGCAAGGCAGGGCTCATCAAAGAACGCGGGAAAGTTAGAACCGATTCAACTCATACTCTGGCAAACGTTCGTGAACTCAGCAGGCTCGAACTGGTCGGTGAAACACTCAGGCACGCTCTGAACGAAATCGCTAAAGTCGCGCCGCAGTGGCTTACAGCACTGGTACCCGACGACTGGTACAAAAAGTTACGCCAAACGCTTTGAAAAAGAGCCTTACAGGCAGCGGCGGAAGCAGGGGCCAGGGTTCAGTTCCCAGGTCGGTAGAGACGGGCTTTTACTGATGCACGCGGTTTACAGCACCGAGGCCCCAGGCGAGCTACGTGACTTGGCTGCGGTCGAACTCCTGCGTCGCTGTTGGCTCGAGCAGTTCATGATTGAGGATGACGAGGTAAGAATGCGCGAGGGCGGGAACATGCCTCCGAGCACTGTACGGCTCGCGTCTCCTTACGACGCCGAAGCACACTATGGAATCAAGGGCAGCTTGTCCTGGGTGGGTTACAAAACGCATGTCACCGAAACCTGTGATGAAGATTCTCCCCATCTATTGATACATGTGGATACCACGGAACCTGCCGTAGCCGACCTTGTGCGGGTCACATCCATTCACGAAACGCTGAAGCAGAGAGATTTGTTGCCTTCCGAGCACTTCGTAGACAACAACTATGTAACCTCAAAGCTTTTGGTGGACAGTAAGAAAAACTATGGGGTGGCGTTGGTAGGACCCATTAAAGCCCATTGTGAGACTAAAGGCTTTAGCCCCGACAGATTCAAGATTGACTGGGAGCGAGAGGTCATTACCTGTCCAGCGGGGAAACTGAGTACCTACTGGAGACCAGAGATTCCTAAGTCAGGTCGGGAGCGGATCACCGTAGGCTTTGCTCCCACCGCTTGCCGGGCATGTTCTTTGAATAAACAGTGTGCCAAGAATACCGAGCGCGTAGGGCGCACGCTAGCGCTCCTACCCCGTGCGCAGTTTGAGGCACGTGAAGAGGTTAAGCAAAAACAGAGCACACCAGAATGGCTGTCTAACTATCAGATTCGTACAGGTAGCGAAGGGACATTCTCGCAAGGAGTCAGAGCGGGTTTGCGCCAGAGCCGGTTCCAAGGTTTGAGAAAGAATCATCTACAGAATGTTGCCATCGCTGCGGGGGTGAATCTTCAACGACTTTCGGACTGGTTCGACGAGATACCCCGCGCTAGGACTCGAACGTCGAGGTTCGCAGCGCTTAAGGCGTAAACAAAAACTAAAAGCGTAGCACCGGTCGTGCCGGAATGGGTACGGCTTAGAACTTCGTACCCGTTTTTGCTAATTCACGAGTACATGAAGATTTGCACGGCTGCTCAAGCAGCCGTGCAGCTTTTTGGCAGAAGGGAGGAGATGGTTTATTGTCTAACTTCAAGTATGCACAAGAGTTTACCAACAGTATCCCTTGAACGGGCGCATTTTCCTTGTCGAAAGGAGATACCGTCATGAAAGTCAAGCTGCCAGAGAGGACTGCGTAAGATGAGCCACGGCGAATGGCTTACCGCTTTTGACTACGCCAAAAGCCAGGTGCAGCAGTTTCCGCATGGCAGCACAG
>JAABUN010003540.1_pt1 | contig 23884 bp, 19 predicted proteins | sample 5559311 | NCBI WGS metagenome assembly JAABUN01 (sample SAMN10711877, study PRJNA513370) | rock metagenome | isolation source: Antarctica rocks | place: Antarctica: Victoria Land, Siegfried Peak sud
TGGGATCCTTTATCTCACCTAAATAATCCAATAAATTGCTTGACTTCGCTTCCATTGTTTTCAGTGTTTCTCAATCCCAAAAGTAAACAAAATTAGAACACAACAGCCCTGCTCCAAGGAGGGGATTGATAATCACCCTAAAAGCTTATATGAATCTTCCAGACAAACGTTAAATTAGTTTAAGATTTATTCAAGGTCAATCTTTGGAGGGAAAGAGTAGCGATAGGTTATGATGTGCTGTTACGCTTTCTCTTGACATTTTCTGGAATACCATATTTATCTTCATAATCAAATAACCAGTTTTTAATTGTTCGTAATACATTTATAATATCTTGTACTACATCTAAAGCATTAAATCGAAGAAAATTCACTCCTAATTTTTCAAGCTCTTTTTGCCTTACTTCATCTTTCATAGCTGCTACATCATCATCATGTGTAGAGCCATCTATTCTATTGCTAATAATACATCCTTACAATAAAAGTCAACAATATATTTTAAAATCGGTCTTTGTCTATCAAAATCATACTCCATCATTTGTCCGCTTTTTAATTCATTCCATAACACAACTTCTGAGAAAGTCATATTGTGTCTCAGCTTTTTCGCAAGGACTTTTAATTTAGGATCGTATGGAATTATTTTGCGTTTCATCTTCAAGAACCCACCCCTTGCCCTGCTCCAAGGAGGGGATGAGGTAGCACCCTAACAATTGATGTAATACCCGCAATGTAAAATGAAACGTAATTCATGATACAGTGAAAAGACCCTTAATGATTGGCATCCTTAATAAATAAATTGTAATAACAGATGCCATCAAAAGAGGATAATGTAATCAATGTTTCCCTATCCTAAATTCATGCATTCCACCTCCTGCACGATAACTGATAGACAAATTATGGGTATCTGTTATCTTCTTAACAATTGCCAGTCCGAGGCCGTTGGAATTACCTGCATTAGGTTTAAATTTTTTAAACCTTTTAAACAGTTGCTGTGGTTCAATGGCAGGTAAACTGCTGGTGTTGGAAATGGTGTATGTATCATCAGTAATGGTGATAACAATCCTGCCGCCGGTATCATTGTATTTTACTGCATTACCAACTAGGTTGCTTACCAAAGATTCCGCCAGTAACGGATGCATTTTTAAATTGAAATCACCTGCAAATCTTTTTTCAATTGCTACTTCTTTGTCTTTAATTACCTCATCGAATAATTGCAAATATTTAGTAGTGATAGAAATTAAGCTAACAGTTTCATTGGTTTCATATTGTTTGTTCTCTATTTTAGCAAGTAGCAGCAAAGACTGGTTTAATTTGCCTAATCTTTTTATAGCTTCACTGGCCTGCATAATGGAATCTATTTGTTCTTCCGTAAGATTTACATCCTGTAACATTAATTCCATCCTGCTTTGCGCAACTGCTAACGGGGTTTGCATTTCATGAGCGGCATCTTCAGTAAACTCTTTCATGTTTATATAATCCCTATGAATTTTATCTGCCATCGCATTTAGAGATGAATTGAGCTGATTAAATTCTTCAATAGAAGTATCTTCAAAATAAATAGCTTCCATTTGGGTTAACTCCGCCTCTCGGATTTTCTGCAGAGAGCGGTGAAAAGGCGTCCATAGCCTTCTGCTTATAAACCAGTTAAATAATAACGTTATAGCAAACAATCCTATAAATACAAAAAGCATTATCCTGGTTACATTGGTAAACAACACCGATTTTTCCAACTGCGATTTACGAATAATGATCTGGTAAGCAATTCCATTAACAGGTACCACCTGGTCCAGCTGCCGGTAGGGAACTTTTATATTAGATATCTCCTGGAAAACATAAGTGTCTTTAATATCTGGCTCGAGGGTAAGAGGTGAATTGATTGGAAAGATAGTTAGCTCCGGTGTTTTTAGAATAAAAGGACCGTTATTCTCAGTTTCGTTTTCAAGAAACCGTACCCATTGTAATTCATCGTTTACCAGTTCATCATCCATTTCATTGTTCAGCTCTTTACTAAATTGAAAGTATAAATAAAATCCACCTGCAGCCAGCAAAGGAACCATTGCCAGTAAAAAGTATAGAGTTGTTTTTGTGAGTAGCCGCATGGGTGTTTTTAGGTATGAGGTATGAGGTATGAGGTATGAGGTATGAGGTATGAGGTATGAGGTATGAGGTATGAGGTATGAGGTATGAGGTATGAGGTATGAGGTATGAGGTATGAGGTATGAGGTATGAGGTATAAAATTTTTCGAGTTGTAAGATAAGAATTATTAAGCCTGAAGGGCTGACATGATTATAGAAAAATTGTAATTGTTTGAACAAACCCTGAAAGGGTGGCATAGAGCAATACAGACTCCTAATCATGTCACCCTTTCAGGGTTCGTGTTCTAGAATCTATCATTTCTATAATCATGTCAGCCCTTCAGGCTTTATGGTACCTCATACCTCATACCTGATAACTCATACCTCATATTTAGTTCTCCGTAAACCTATACCCCGTTCCATACACTGTTTTTATATAATCATCACAACCTGCATCTATCAATTTCTTCCGGAGATTTTTAATGTGCGTATAAATAAAATCATAATTGCTTACCTGGTCATATTCATCACCCCAGATATGTTCTGCAATTGCAGCCTTGGTAAGTACCCTGCGCTGGTTGGCAATAAAATATTCAAGGAGCTGGTGTTCTTTGTCTGTAAGTTCAATGGTTTTATCGTTTATGGTAACCCTTCTTGCATCCGGGTATAATTTTATTTCATGAAACTGGATAATTTTACTGCCACCAAAATTTTTCCTCCGAAGCACCGCATTGATACGTGCGTTAAGTTCCGACAAATGAAAAGGCTTTGTCAGGTAATCATCAGAACCTATTTCCAATCCGTTTAGTTTATCTTCAAGTGAATTTCTTGCAGATATGATAATGATCCCCGTTTTTGATTCAATGTCTTTCAGTTCTTTTACTATATTTAAACCACTGCCATAAGGCAAGCCAACATCTACCACTATGCAATCATAATTAAAAGAGTTAATTTTTCCCCTACCGCTAATAAAATCATCAGCTGTTTCACAAACATATCCCTGATGTTCCAAATATTTCTGAATGGATTGTTGCAAAGCGTGTTCATCTTCTATAATTAAGATCTTCATTAATGGTTAATGATTAATTATTAATGATTAACGGTATGTTTCAATCATTTTAGCTAATCTCAAATTTACCCTCTATCCGTTAATAATTAATAATTAATCATTAAAAAACCCGCCATTACAGCGGGTTTCTTAAATGGAATACTCAAAAATAATTATTAAACTTACTGAGCACTGTTCAAATCGTTTAATGCATATTGATATTCTGTTTGTGGTTGCCTTGCATATATACCACTGATTATAGCCGTGTTTCCGGCCTCTTTAATGGCTTGTTTTAAAGCTTCAATAGTAGTAACTCTTGTATTATTCACTTTGGTAATAATAAAACCTTCTTTAATCTTTGTCTGGTCGGTTAAGATTCCCTGGTTCAGACTCTTTACCATTACACCACCCTGCAGGTTTAACTGTGAAGCAGTGTTTTTATCTAAATTTTCGAATGTTGCCCCTAACTGATCTACAACCTGTTCTTTTATGCTTTCATACGTACCAGCAGCGCCTTTCAGTGTTACCAAAGTATTTTTTTCTGTGCCATTATGTACATAGCTTATATTAACTTTATCACCCGGGCGCAGTACTGATATTTGTTCTACCATTTCAGTACCTGTGTTTACAATCCGGCCATTTACTTTAGTTATAAAGTCACCTTTTTGAACACCTGCATTTTCAGCAGCACTTCCTTTTGCTATGTCCATTACAAATACACCTTCACCTTCCTTGATATTATTTTTACCGCGATCTTCTTCACTCATCTGGTCGCTACCAAACATTACGCCAAGGTATGCCCGCTGAGAGCTACCAAATTTTATGATATCGCTAACCACTTTCTGAACGAGGTTAGAAGGTATCGCATAGGCATAACCGGCATAAGATCCTGTAGGTGAAGCTATAGCGCTGTTGATACCAATAATATCACCGTCTGTATTAACCAACGCTCCACCGCTATTACCTGGATTTACAGCTGCATCGGTTTGTATAAATGCTTCTACCGGTGTTTTGCTCTGGCGGCTGTTTATTCCAAGGCTTCTTGATTTAGCACTTACAATACCTGAGGTTACAGTGGTTTCAAGATTCAAAGGATATCCTATTGCCAATACCCACTGTCCTAAATGTACCTGATCTGAATTGGCAAATGTGAGTACTGGAAGATGAGTTGCTTCAATCTTCAATACTGCCAGGTCACTGCTAGGATCCTTGCCGATAACCTTTGCTTTAAAGTCCTTTTTATTATTAAGTGTAACGATCAGTTCGTCTGCTTGGTCAACAACATGGTTATTTGTAACGATATAGCCATCTGCGCTGATAATAACACCGGAACCTGATGCACGCTGATCTCTTGAACCTGGCCGGGCTTCAGGCATTTCACCAGATCCGTCGCCAAAAAGATCCCCAAAAGGGTTGTTTTGCATACCCTGATCACTCGATACCTGTTTTGCCTTGGTAAGTGTTTTAATATGCACTACTGCCGGAGCTGCTTTGGAAGCCGCTTTCTCAAAATCCACCATTGGCCCTTCTATGGCGTTTTCATTGAAACCGGTATAACGTGCGTTGTTTAGAACGGAAGAGGAAGCACGGGAGTTAGATGCCAGTGATTGATGCTGCTGGTATTTTCCATAGCTCCATACGCTTCCAATTGAAGTAGCGGTACCTACTAATATTACTGCCGCTAATGATCTTGTTGTCATGGCTTTAATTTTAAGTTTAATAATTATAGCACAACATTACAAGGGCATTCTGAAGCCATTCTGAGGGTTTTTCTAAAGGGAGTGTTAAAGAATAGCTATCAGCCCTCAGCTATCAGCTTTCACATTCAGCATATCAAGTAAGAATATATTGTTCAAAGTTTACTGTTTAACGTTCACACTCACACCAGTATTAAGGACCAAAAAAAATGGAGCTGATTACAAAAGCGATCACTGATACCACGATCCCGAACATGAATACATCGTATGCAATACGAAGCAGGTGGTATTTCCTGCCCAGTACAACACCTTGTGAATATACATCCCTGGTAAGACTGCCATACAAGAATTCCCGGTCATTCATCATCTGTTGCATCCCTGCCGAATAATCATTAAAATTCATCCGGTAGAAATTACCAAAAAATAAAAGATTAGTTTTTTTCTCATCAAGGTCTTGTTGGGTAAAAGTACCATGAGGTATGGTAGGCCTTGTGGACAAAATCGAAAATACCATAGTGATCACACAAACGGCAAGCATCATTAAAGTAGGAATGATAAGATTCGAATTGTCTTCAAGTTTGCGCAGTAATACGCTCAGCAAAACCGAGATAATAATGGAAGTTGTGGTGATCATTATATGTGCCTTGTTATCGGCCATATCGCTTAATCGCTGATTATTTCCTGAAGTAATACGGAACATAGTTTCAATCCCTCTATCAGGACGGTCTTTTTTTTTCTTTTTAACGGGCACGCCTTCTGTTACCAAAGGGCTATTTTCATAATCGTGCAGTTGCTGTAATTCATGGGTTAATTCCTCTTTCTCCTGTGATTCCTTTCGCTTAAGATTTTCAAGATTTTCCACTTTTTTAGTGTCAAGCAGCTGCCGGACATAATGGGAATGAAAATGATGCGATTCCAATAATTGTATGGTACTTTTTCGCCATTCGCTTTTACTTATTTTTTTATTAAAGCGCCATTCGGCTTCTTTTCGCATCAGCTTATTTCTTTTATCAAAATCATCTGTGCCAAACATAAATAGGTCAGCATCACAAACAATTTGTTCAAGAAGGGTGATGGGCGATTGAGGCATACATGTAGCCATAATACAATTTTTTATGGCTGTTATTGTTTCTTCTTCTACACCTTTATCTTTTAAAAATGCTGCTGCCATATCAGTCCCGGTCAGTTCATGTTCTGTAGCATTACCAACAAAGTACCCAATATCATGAAACCAGGCTGCTGAGATAACGATGAAATAGTCTTTTTCATTGAGCTTGTAATGCGTAGCTATTTTTGCGCTGTTTGATACTACCTGTTGAGTATGGATAAGATTGTGATACATCAATTCCTTATTCGTATCCTCTGAGAATATTCCGGTGATATAAATATCAATTTGCTTTATAAGAGAATAGTAATTCAATTTAATTGTTAATTATTAACGGAAAGGGTTAATCATTCGATCAATTTTGTGAGTATGTCAAACTTACTCACTCTTCCACCATTAACAACTAACCTTTAATGGTTAATTGTTAATGGTTAATTATTAACGGTAGGGATTAAGCGCTTAAGAAAATTTGTGAGTATATCAAGTTACTGAATCTTACACCATTAACAACTAACCGTTAATAATTAACAATTAACCATTAAGAATTATCGAAGTTCTCTCACCCAGATATCCCTGTAACTAATAGGTTCACTTTTGTCGCCATGAGCCTGCAGTTTGATGGGCGCTGCACCATGTTTGTGGTAAGAAGGCTGACCGATAAATGGTGTATCGCCTTTTAACTCAAAATTATTTTGAACAAGAATACCATTGAGGAATGCTGTAACACGTCCTGGTGATTTAACTGAGCCATCGTCATTGAATCTTGGTGCGGTCCAAACAACATCATACTTCTGCCATTCACCTGGGGGAAGGCAAGGATTTACCAATGGGGCAACCTGTTTATAAATGCTTCCTGCTTGTCCGTTTACGTAAGTCTTGTTATTATAATTGTCAAGTACCTGCAGTTCATATCCGCCCGCTCCCCCAGGAAATGTGGCTAGGAAGATACCGCTGTTACCTCTTGCCTGTCCTTCACCTGTAATATTTGATGGGATTCTATATTCTATATGCAACTGGTAATCTGTGAAACGCCTTTTTGTCTGAATATCTCCCGCAGTTTTATTAACGGTGATGATTTGCTTTGCCAGCGTCCATCCGGCAGGTGCAGTGGTATCTTTTGTTGAAACCCACTCTAAAAGATTTTTGCCATCGAATAAAATGATGGCATCTGATGGCGCTCCGCTATTTGCGTCTGCCGGTTTAACGACAGCTGGTATCGGGTCATAAAATTCTGTGTCTTCGTGTTTTGCCTGGGCGATTGATACAGTATAAATTGAGCTGGCGCAGGCAAACATTAAAAGTCTTTTTATCATCATGTGTATTTTTTTAAGTAACTAAAGGTACGGGATAAATGTTGAGGTTAAGAACTTCGCGACAGCTTTAAAGGGAGTATATAATTAAGAAGAAAGTTCGGATAAAATATCGGCAGTGTGATTTCTTCACTCCGGTAAAAAGGACATGTTGTTAACTGGAACCAACAAGATCATTTACTACTTACAGTTGGGCTGATTATTACTTATAAACAAAAAGAATTGCGTTTACTGGTGTCAGTGGTTTTTCAAAATGCCTGTGTTATTTTTTAAATTGAGCCGGTAATTTAATAATTCTACCGGGTGATCGGATGGTTCATCAATAATTTTCTTGTAAACAAATCAGGAAGACTTTAAATTTGTTTAATAAAACCAAGATATATGTCATTACCTACTAATAACAAGAAGTCAGATGGCCAGAACAGTAAAAACCAAAAGAACCTGGGAAAAGGCTCTAAGTTTATGAAAAGCGGCAGCTCCAAACCGGCGGCTGTAACTAAAAAGGTAAGGTCAACAGGTGCCAACAGGGGAAGCTGATTAATTATTAGTGGTTAATTGTTAATGATTAACGGATAGTGGTTAATGGTGGAAGAGTGGATAAATATAGTAAACTCATAAATTTTATTCGAATGGTTATCCCTTACCGTTAATAATTAACCATTAATCATTAACAATTAGCTATACTACTCTTCCTATTCCAAACTGATCACCGGCCTTCACAAGCTTTTCATTATTAAAATGTATTTCAACCATCTTCTCACTTCCAACATCCTGTTCATGTTCATCTTTTAGATTGGTGATTATTTTGCGCTGGCTCACATCTATCACTTCTCCTGTGGATGGATAAGCGTATTTGCCATCAATACTAAAAGTGATCCACCCGGGCTGGTCTTTAAGTTTAATACTTTGCACCTGTTTTGGCGGCATTTGATTCATATCGAATATATGGAGCTGTTGATTAAAGCCATCACATAACCATAACTCTTTTTCATCCGGCGTAAGCCCGATACCATGGCATGGGCATCCATGACGTTTTACAGCTCCTTTCTGAAACCCCTGCACTTCTACCTGCAATAATTTTTTTCCTGTAGTCAGGTCACCAATTTCAAATCCAAGTAATTCATTCACATTTACAAAGCATCGTGTCTGTTTTCCATTGATAGTAAAAGGACGGATGCTTGCGCTGAAAGGGCCGGTTTTGCTGCTGATGGTATGTGTGCGTGTATCGGTGGTAGTTAGTTCAGGTGACCGTAAGCCGGCGAGGTATGCTTTCTTTCCGTCTGGTCCGTAAATAGTATTATGCGCACCTGAATGTGTAACGATCTTTTTAATAATAGCGCCGTCCCTGGCATTTATAACATGCCAGTGCTCATTCTCTAAAGACGGAAGATAGATTGTTTTGCCGTCAGGTGATATTGCCATGCGATCACAGCCACCTTCATATCTTTTTTCCCATAGTAATTTTTCAGTGGTAAGATGTAAACATTGAAGGGAGGTAAGTGTGCTTACATAAATGCAATTTGTGTAAAGGCTCGCGCAAACACCTTTTACATTTAATGGCAATCCTTTGTCATCGAGTCCTGCAGTAGGAATTCGCTTAACAAATTGATGTTCATTATCTATATCAAAAACTACTATCCCATGTCCGCCATATTCAAGATAGTTGCGAATGCCGGGAGTGGCTACATAAAGGAAACGACCTGTTTTTTGAACGGTGGCTAATTTCTCATTAGCCATCGCCCGCTGTTTAGAAAATAATGCAAACAGCAATGCTGACTTAGCTGATGTTATAAAGAAGGATTTCCTATTCATATTTATATCTATGTGCTTTTGTAAATATAAGAATTTTGATGATAGTCGTTAATAACGATATGGCCTATACGTAGTTATTAGTCTGGAAGAACTCAAATACTATTAGCAAAAGTATACCATTCATAAACCAACACAACCGCTTAACTACTTATTTTTGCACCTAAACCCAAATTCTACCGCTTATCACACATGCTTTACCAATAAACAAACTATTTTAACCGCTCATATCGATTGTGCTTATAGAACTGTTAAAGCATATATATCTTTATTAGATCAAATCAAAGAGGAGTTAATCTCCTAAGTAATATGAACATAAATGCGGATTTTTTATATGCCCTTTGGCTCCCAGGGGTAGAACCGCCCACAGTCTCCAATCTATAAAGTTTTCAAGAGTAAAGCTGATCAAAGGTTACAATATTAAGCCATAACGGGTTTAATGCTGCCTCACATTCCTTTTCACAAACAATACAATGAAAAAGAGAGTATTGATGATTTTAATAATCATCATCATAATATTAATGATACCACGCTATAACCAACATGGTAATAGAACGAAAAACGATCATGGACAGCGTTTTCCTCATCCAAAGATTCCCGGCCACATGGATGAGTTGGAACTACCGTTTCCGGGAATATGGTCGCTGATGAGTATCATTCCAAATGGCAGGTGTGGCAGACAATATGCTTTAAACACATCATTTATTGCATCTATATATGACTGTTACACTTATGAGCCAGCTCAAATAAGTTATGGTAAATATGATTTGACATAAAGTCAGTACAATAGTGCCGACATTAAAAGCGCCCGGCCTTCGAGGCTCACGAGCTTTAAATTGTTTGGTTCTTTTCTAACCCTAAGGAATAAATTATTTTTTAGTTTTAAAATATAATCAAAATGTCAGTTAAAGTAAAGCCCGCCGGAAAATTTTTCATTATTGCAGCTGTAGTTATAGCTGTTGTCCTGGGGGTAAAATGGTACCAAAATCGTCCCAAAGATGTTGTTAGTGCAATGGAGGTAGGTAAGGTAGCGCTGCCTGATGCTCCTGATGCATCGCTTAAAGGTAATGCAGTTCAATTGCCCTTACCTTCGAAATCTACCGCTGTAAATGGCGGAACGTCAATTAACTGGGAACGCATGGCATGGAACAGCCAGTTTTCAGGTATGTATGCTAATGGTGGCGTAAGAACCACAAAAGGATCTCTTTTTGACAATGCTAGACTGGATGTAACTTATATACGCCAGGATGATTGTAACAAGCAAATGGCCGACCTGGTTAAATTTGCAAATGACTATAAAAGCAATTCAAGTGCGCCTGCAGTTCTGGTTACGTTTATGGGTGATGGTATGCCCGCCTTCATGACTTCGCTTTCTAAAGAACTGGAACCATTAGGCGCAGAATACCAGCCTGTAATTATCCCGGTAACCCATGGTAAATCATTTGGTGAAGACCAGGTAATGGGTCCCCAATCCTGGAAACAGGATCCTCAAAATGCAAAAGGTAAATGTGTTGCCGGTGTATTAAGAGATGGTGACCTTAACATCCTTATAAAATGGGCTGGTGACAATAGTATAAAAGTAAATCCGGATGAAACTACTTATGATGCTAGTGCCATAAATATAATTTCTGCCAGTGACTTCCTGGATGCACCCAATAAATACATCACAGGATACACAGAAAAAAGGAAGATCGTTATGAATGGTAAAACCACCGGCAAGGATACCGTTGTAGCTGTTGATGGTGTTGCAACCTGGACCCCCGGTGACGTGAATGTCGCCAATAAAAAAGGTGGATTGGTAACTATTGCCAACACTAAGCAATATGCTGCGCAAATGCCCAATCAAACCATCGCTATAAAAAAATGGGCTAATGATCACCGTACCGATGTGGAAAACATGATCATCGCATTGGCCCAGGCCGGAGACCAGGTTCGTTCTTATAATGAAGCAAAGAAATTTGCTGCTGAAGTAAGTGCCAATGTTTACCAGGAAAAAGATCCCGCCTACTGGTTAAAATATTATAATGGTGTGGAAGAAAAGGATATCCAGGGTATGAAAGTGAATTTAGGTGGTAGTACCGTATTTAATCTTTCAGATATGGCAAATACTTATGGATTGGGTACTGATAAAATTGACAGGTATAAAGCCGTGTATAACACTTTTGGTAACCTGATGGTTAAGATGTATCCTTCGCTGATGCCAAATTTTCTGCCTTATGAAAAAGCGGTAGACAAGTCATTCCTGTTAAGTGTTATTGCCAATCACCCGGAACTTATGGAAGGTAAGGCAATAGAAACAAAATATGCCGGTGAAATCACTGCGGAAGTATCTTCCAAATCTTACAGCATTGAATTTGGAAAAGGTTCAGCTGAAATTCAGCCTTCTTCCTACAAGTTGCTGGATGAGATTTTTGAATCGGCTGTGGTTGCTGAAGGTTTAAAATTGGGTGTGTATGGTCATACTGATAACAGTGGATCAGACGATGTTAACGTTCCGCTATCAGAGAAAAGAGCTCAGTCGGTAAAAAATTACCTGGTGAAGAAAGGATTAACACAAGCCCGTCTGGAAGCAAAAGGATATGGATCAGGTAAACCAATTGCCGACAACAGCACTGAAGCCGGCAGAATTAAGAACAGGCGTGTGGAAATTGTATTGGGAGAATGATAAATTATTAATGATTAATGATTAATGGAAAGCTGCCTTATTTTATCAGTTAATAACATAATTGGTTAATTATTAATCCTCGTAAATAAACTACTAACCGTTAATCATTAATAATTAATCATTAATAATTAAAAGGATTCACATGAAAAACATATTCCTTCCCTTTGGCAAAATTAGTAAACAGGTTTTGGCCATAATGGTTGCGGGCCAGGTAGTGCTTGCACTATTACTCTGGCATTTTAGTTCTAACGGGTTAATACCGCAACCATTAACTGTGGCTAAAACATTCCTCGGCCTCTTAACAACAAAGTTACTTCTGGATAATGTGCTTACCAGTATTATGCTAACCTTCGAGGCATTGCTCTATTCAGTTTTAATAACCTTGTTTTTCACATATTTATCCGTTATTCCTTTTTTTAAAACCATTGCTTTATTCATTGTAAAAGCCAGATACCTGACGCTGACCGGGTTGATCTTTATTTTCACGTTGTTAACGAAAGACGGTAGTCAGCTTAAATTGTCATTGCTGGTGTTTGGTATGGTGCCATTTTTTGTTACATCATTCCTGGCAGTAATTCTTAACATCGACAAGCAGCAGTTTGAATTATGTAAAACACTTGGCTATACGCACTGGCAATCCGTTTATGAAGTAATCATACTTGGTAAAGCAGACCAGATTTTTGAAATACTGCGACAGAATTTTGCTATCTCCTGGCTGATGATAACACTGGTGGAAGGATTGAGTATGAGTGAGGGAGGTATCGGCGCCTTAATCATCAAGTATAATAAATACAATGACCTTACCAATGTATTGGCTTTACAACTGGTAATATTTTTAATAGGACTTGGATTTGATTATTTACTGGGGGCTTTGCGGAAATGGTTTTTTCCTTATACTAATTTGAAATAATTATGACTATTCATTCAAAGGCTGAAGTGATTTTGAAAGCGGAGAATGTACAACTATCGTTTGGAAACAGAATAATTCTCAGGGATATCAACTTCAACATAAATAATATTCTTCGTCCCGGCTACGAACAGGGGCAGGTAGTTTCGCTGATTGGAAGAAGCGGGATCGGTAAAACACAATTATTTAAAATATTATCCGGATTGCAACAACCAACTTCAGGTACTATCACTATCAATAATAACCGTACTATTAAGGCAGGTGATATGGGCGTAATCTTTCAAAACTATTACCTGTTTGAATGGAGAACCATTCATACCTCGCTTATGCTGGCTGCAAAGCAAAATAAGGCACTGAAAGGAAAAGAAAAAGAATTGGTAGATAAATATTTAGAGGATTTTAATTTAAAAGGCATTTCAGATTATTATCCCCAGCAGCTCTCGGGAGGACAAAGACAACGTGCAAGTATCATTCAGCAGTTGTTGAAAGGGTCTGATTTCCTGTTGCTTGATGAACCGTTTTCAGGTCTGGATGTTCTTGTACTCGACAGGGTGGTTAATCTTTTATTGCAGGTTTCTGTGTCCGATGAATTAAAAACCCTTATCATTGTTTCACATGATATAGAAACTGCTGTGGCAATTTCGGATACTGTGTTTATTTTGGGTGAAGAAAATGGACATGCAGGCGCAACCATAAAAAAAGAGATTGACCTGATGGAAAGAGATTTGGCCTGGCAGAAAGATGTAAAGACAAATAAAAGATTTGCAGAAACAATTGAGGAGATCAAGGCTACTTTGTAGCCTTGGCTATCAGCTATCAGCTTATGACCTCTGTGTATTTGTCACGTTGCAGAATAAAAAATAGCTGTGGATACAATAAGTAAAAATTAATGATTCCATAAATAGGTGAAACAGCTGACGGCTGATAGCTGAGGGCTGATAGCTAAATTTTGATTAATTTTAAAAAAAGAACTATGAGTTTTCTAAAAAACATAATGAGCCCTTTTCTTGAATTTAAAGAAGAGGATACACCACCTGGTTCAAAAGAAATCAAAGTACGAACCGAGGAAAGTAAAACCTCCGTAAAAGAAAAAGCACAAACAATACCGGGCGAAATGGTTGCGCCCGCCCCAGGTATTACAGGTGCGCCAAAATCAGGAGTTAGGGCTGATTACCAAAAATATTTTGAAGACCTGATTGAAGAAGCCAATGCCAAAAATGCTCTTTTCCAGGGAACGGATTTTAAGGAATTCATCGATAGTAAAATTGATGTGGAAGCTATTGCAGATGAAGCAACCAGGTATAAAACGGCTTTCAATGTATTAAAAAGAACAGGCCTGACAAAAGAAAAACTGGTATCAACCGGGCATCAATACATTAATATTATAGACAGTGACCTGAAAGGTTTTTCAGACGCGTATTCACAACAGTATAATAAAGAAGTAGAGCAGAATGAATTGCTGTTGCAGAAAAAAGCCGGCGAGCTGCAGGAACTGAACGAAAGAATCACTGCGCTAAGCCAGGAAATTAAGAAAGTGTCACAGGAAATTACCACTAATAAAGAACAGCTTAATGCAAATAAAGAAGCATTTATCAGGGCTGGTGAAAATAAAATGAAGGAAATTCAGGCAGAACTTCAAAAAATTGATCAGTACTTTTAAGCAGCTATTATTAATAACAAAACAAACAAATCAAAATGGCAAACGAATTGATAAAAACAAGTTTTGAAGTTACTAAATGGGATGCAAAAAAAACCTGGGGTACCCTAATGACAGTAGTTATCCTTGGTGGTCTGTTGGTGCTGTTCTATATGTTTGTACTTCCATTCCTGTTGTCTTTGGTATGGGGTACCATTCAACTGGTTATTGGAATAGCTGTAGCAATCGTATTATTAATGATACTTACCAATGCAAAGTTCTGGAGAGGTATGAGGTATTTTTCTGAAGCGATTGCGCAAGGCACCCTCGGATGGGCCATTGAAATGAATCCCTGGAATATATTGAATCTCCAGGTGGAAGAAGCTGAAAAAGACCGTGACCAACTGAGAATTCATGGTGAAAAGCTGAAAGCGCAGGAATCATCCTTACAACTTCAGCTGGAAGAAAATGAAAGGAATTTAAGACAGGCACAGGAGGAAGTTAAAATATGCCAGACCAGGCTTCAGAGAACACCGGATGATTTTGATACACAGCTTGCACTGGAAACCTCTGCTACCAATTTTAATAATGCAAAGGATTTTATCGATGGTGTAAAGCCAATATCCAATGACGTAAAAAATCTGGTGGTATTTGCAGACAAAGCCTATCGCAAGTCAGGTGTTGCTTTACTGAATTCAAAAAATACGATTAAAATCCAGAAGGCAAAATACGATGCTGTAACTACTGCTTCCGCCACTATGGGTAAAGCTATGAAGGCCTTTACCGGTAATACAGACCTTAATAGTGATGCTGACCAGGCAATACAAAAGATCAGGCAGGATGTAGCCAACAAGATCGGCGGTATTAAATCTGCCATCCACATTACTTCTCAGGCTATGAATGCGCAGGATCTTAAAGATGCCGCCAAAGTTTCCATTGCAGCACAAACTGCCACTCAATTGGATGTTGACAATACATTCAATTATTCAGATTCTATTCAGACTTCGGCTGCCCGGATAGACAGTGATAAAGATTCAGGAAAAAATAAATACCTCGACTATCTAAAAAATAAATAAAGTAATAATTATTTACCATACCCATACTTAAATACGAAAATCAACAAAATGAGAATTAAGCCAATTGGAAAAATAGTGCTATTTCTGGTGATATGTGTTATAGCATTTTTTGCGATCAAACGTTTTTTACCTGCTGGTAAATCTGATGATAGTGTTGTTAATACAACAACTACTACTGAGTCTTCGGGTACTGCAGCACGTAAGGATCGTCCGATGGCAGGTGAAGGAAGCCCGGCATCAGTGCCTGCCGGTAGTGCATCCAATAATAGCCGTGTTTCTCCGGAACACCGGTCTTTTGATTACACACCTGAAAAGCCGGTGAATGGAATACTCAGAGGAGTTGTTGAAGTAGGTGCTTCTGGGTTTAATTCGTTTGTTATTAATATGGATAAAGAAAAGCGTTGGGAAATCGTTTCTAAGGATTTCGGGGAATCGCTGGCATACGAAGGTTTGATATCCACAGATGATATACGTGTCGGTCTAAAAAAATACCTGGCAGGAATGTTTCAGAAAGGTGTTAATAAAAATAATATGCATTTTGTTATTTCATCAGGTGCCCAGAAAGTACCTAAGACTACTATTATAGCAAATGAACTTAAAAAAATCGGTTATGTAGTAAATACAGTAACTGCTGATCAGGAAGCGAAGTTTGCATTAAGAGCTACCGTTCCACAGTCGTTTGCAGAAAGCTCTTTCCTTACGGATATCGGATCTGGCAACACCAAAGTGTCTTGGAATGAAGGGGGAAGTCTTAAAGCAATTGAAACTACTGGTGCAAAGTATTATGAACAAGGCAGGGCAGATGATGTTGTATACAGTGAAGTTAAAGATAAAGTGGTAAGGGTTCCTGAAAGTAAAAGGAATGTATGTTTCATTCTTGGTGGTGTTCCCTTTACGCTTGCAAAGCCAATCCGTAAAGGCGATGAAAGATATACTGTGCTCAATCCTCCCGACAGCTATAAAGCTGCAGATAAAAAAATGGCTGCCGGACTTAATATCTACAAGGCAATCGCTGATGCCACTAAAACAGACACATTTGTATTTGACTGGGATGCGAATTTTACAATCGGTTTTTTGCTGACGTTACCATAAAGCTGTCAGCAGTCAGCTATCAGCTTTACGCTTCGAGGGAAACATTAATTAATTATTATACATTTATTTATCAGTCAACTCAATAGTTTAAAATTGCTTATCTGATAGCTGATAGCTGATAGCTGACTGCTGATAGCCATTTTTCACTTTAAACTTATGGCCAAAGACTACCTGATCCTCTCTCTTATCATCAGCAGCACTATGTTCCTCACCGTTAGAATGAGGAAACTAACATTGCAGGCTGCTATTGCAGGGGGATGTATGGGACTGCTTATTTTTATTGGTGCAGGTTTTACAGGAATTGCAATGATCGCAACATTTTTTATTTTGGGAGCAGCAGCTACTTCCTGGAAGTCCAAAGCCAAAACAATGCTGGGAATAGCAGAAGAAAATGAAGGCCGTCGTACTGCCGGCCAGGTGCTTGCAAATGCAGGAGTAGCAGGCATACTGGGAATATACATTTATTTATTACCTGAACAAACGCATACTTTAAGGTTGATGATGGCTTCAGGTTTTTCCGCTGCTACTGCCGATACATTGTCATCTGAACTTGGTAATGTTTATGGTAGCCGGTACTATAATATTATTAGTTTTAAAAAAGATCAGCGGGGATTGAACGGTGTGATAAGTGCAGAAGGAACTTTAGCCGGCATTATAGGAAGTACGTTCATTGCGATCATATATTCCTTTGGTTTCGGATGGAACCTCAATTTCCTTTTGATAATAATTGCAGGCACTATAGGTAATTTTGCTGATTCAATTCTTGGAGCAACGGTGGAGCGAAATCGCTATTTGGATAACAATGCCGTTAACTTTATCAATACTTTAGTTGGTGCGTTTATGGCTGGGTTGCTTACTTCTTTTTTTTAACGCAGAGAAAACCGGAGGAGGAAACACAGAGTTCTGTGCTCTCTGTGTTTCCTCCTCCGGTTTTCTCTGCGTTAAAAAAAATAGTAGAACTTACCAGTTCTTTACTTTCCCTTAGGCCTGTTAACCACATTGTCTTTATTACCTGCTGACATCAGATAAGCCATTAGGTTTTTCAGTTCTTCCGGGTTTAAGCTGTTGATCAGGCCAGGGTACATAATTGATGGTGCATCCGAAACGCTGGTTCTGGATACAGCTGATTTTGGAATTTCCCTTACTGTTTGCGGTGTAAAAGGGTTTTGAATTATATAATATTTATCATTGTCTTCGTTCTTAAGCCTTGCAATAATGGAGCTGCCATCTTTCATATAAAAATTCGTGGCTGCAAACTGATCTGAAATTACTTTGCTTGGTTCAATAATGGATTCAAGTATGTCGTGTGCTGAAAAACGTGTTCCCAGCTGACTCAGGTCAGGACCAACAGCACCGCCTTCTCCGTTCATGTTATGGCATGAACTACATAAGGCCGCCGCGAACATCGCCTTACCATTTGCCAGGTCCCTGGTAGAAGAATCATGCTGTATAACAAAAAGTGCGGAATCAACCTGCCAACGCCGGCCAGGCCCTTTAGGTCGCGGTCCGTTTACTGCAAGCCTGCTATTATTGGCAGAATCAAGCATTGATTGTCCGGATATTGAATTAAAATGTGCCAGCTGATCTTTAGGTACATTCGCAAGCGCCAGCTTACGGGCCCCATCTATGAACCCTATGTAACTTACGCCGCCTTTGTAACCAAAAGCATTGGTAAACCATTTAAAATACTTATCACGTGATTCAGGTGTCCAGCCTGCTGTGGCCTTGCTTAATGCGGTAGCTAAATAAACCTGTTGTGCCGGTGGCTTGTTAGACAACATCTTTGCGATATCCATTCCGTATTGAGGATTTCGCATTACCAGGTCAGAAGAATTTGTAAAGGTGTTTTGCAAAGTATCGCCATCATCCTTAGCCTTATCTATTAAAGCCAGTGTTTTTGATACTACCTGCGGATCACCGGTATATACAAGTATTTTGCTGAGCATTCTATTTATATCATTGGAAGAGGCCGGGTAGTTAGGATCAAGATAAGCGTTCACCTTACTGGTAACCGCAGCATCAGGTAAGCCCATCCTGTAAAGTGTTACTTCAAATGCTCTAAGAAAATCTATCTGTTGTGATGCAGGTAATTTTTTAAAATCAACAGCTACAAGCGCTTCAAAAATTTTATTATTAATTTTTGAAGCCGAGTCGCCTGTCCTTGCCAATGCAAGCATAGCCTGGGTTAATATCTGAGGATCTCTTTCAGCAAGCGCTTTTTCCTGCCATTGAGCAGGAGGTTGATTTTCCACTGCAACACGGGCGGCAAAACGAATATAGCGATCTGAATCTTTTAAGAAAGGCCAGGCAAAAGCAACGGCCTGGGCATTGGGTTTGCCATGAAATTCTTCCAGTTGCATTCTTGTTTTACGTGCCTTGGTAGCTTCACCTGAAGAACTCGATGCCAGCCCGCTGTTTGATTGTTTGTTATCCTCATAGTATACCCTGTAGAGATCTGATTCAAGCTTGCGCCCGCCGGTTAAAAAATATAAAGCACCATCGGGACCGATGGTACCATCAGTTAAAGGCAATGGCGCGCCTGAAATAAATTCTTCTGCTTTTGTTTTATAAGTAGATCCCTGGGCCTGAGGATGAAGGGCGTAGATGATACCAAAGCTCCAGTCGAAAGCAAAGATGGCGCGGCGGTAATTTTCAGGAAACCTTGCACTCATTCCACTGAAAACACTGGTAGGAGAGCCTTGTCCGATGTTAACGACAGCAGGCAGATTGTCAGGGTAAGCAGGTGACCATTTATTGGTTCCCGGGCGCCATCCGAATTCGCTGCCACTTGTTACATGACAGATACGTGTAGGCCTGTACCACGGAAGACCGAAATCCCATTCCATATCGGAATCGTAGGTAAACATTTCACCATCCTCATTGAATGCAAGGTCAAAAGGATTACGGAAGCCTGAACTTATAAGTTCCCAGTTAGTGCCAGTTGAATCTAAATGAGCGATCCATCCGCCGTGTGTGTTTACCGTGTTATCATGACCGTTAGGATCTTTAACAAGCGCCAGGATATTATCATGTTTGAAAACCGGGTGCGACCTGTAAGAATTCATTTCCGGTATCTTTGTGAAATTACCGGCGATCACATAAATTGACTTTTGATCAGGAGACAAAACAATGCTATGCGGTCCGTGTTCACCTTGACCTTCCAGTCTTTTAAGTAATGTCATTTTATCAAACTGATCGTCATTGTTGGTGTCCTGAAGACGGTAGAGCCCGCTCTTACGTGTCTTATTATCCTTGTCACCTTCATCATTAATCATTACGTACAAACTGTTGAATGCATACATAAGAGCATGTGCGTATCCGATCTTAATCGTTGCAGTGGAAGTATCACCTGGAATGTCTATTGCCAGTTTTTCCACTTTTATTTTTGTGGTAGCAGTATCCGAACCAATAGGCGGAAGGGTAACCCTGTATAAATATCCATATTGGTCGGAGGCTATCATCCTGCCTTTATCATCAAAGGTCATCGCTACCCATGAACCTTGCTCATTTACGCCGGGACTATATAAATGCTCAGCATGAAAATCGGGCAGCAGCTTGAGCTTTGACAGTTTAGGATCACCCTTGGTATCCGGGTCTGTTTTAGGTTGGGGATTGTTACAAGCTGAGAAAGCAAGCCCCAAAACTATAAAAGCAGGCAATACTTGTAGTTTAGTGGCTTTCAAAAAATTCAATGAAAACTGCATGTTCATAGTAATTGATTTTTATAGATTACCATTTAATGGTTAATGATTAATGGTTAACGGGAAACATTTGAAATTTAAGTGGAGTAAGTTATATACCGGCATATGGCAAAAGTTTTTTTTAAATGTACATGCTAAAACATACCTAACTGTCCTGTCCTATCATGTATGACCTATTCCTTTGGAAAACTACTCTAAAAGTTTCTATTCATAGAATATTTTTATACCTTAGCGCTTACTTACAAACAACTTATCAGGATCGCTTATTAACTTTACACATTAAGAATTTCAACGATAGGTTGCCCATTGCAATGCTTTGAGAATCTTCGAAATTACCTGATATGAATCGATTTGTTATTGTTTTATTTTTGATCTTTATTTCAAAGGTTGCATTATCTCAATTTAACGACAGCGTTCATTATTATATGTATTACGGCGCTACGGGGGTTATTAACAAAACAAATAATGGAAATTCGTTTGTGTTAAATAACGACTTACGTTTTAGCATCAGCAAAAAAATCATGACATTTAACACCACTAACAGCTGGGTGTATGGTGAACAGCAGCTAAATAAAACAAACAACGATTTTTCCTCAATATTTGATTTTGATATTTATAAAAACCTTCGTAAGCTGTATTACTGGGGATTGGGTAATTATGAAATAAGCTATTCCCTTAAAATAAATAACCGCATTCAGGCCGGTGCAGGCCTGGGTTATACATTTATACGAACGCCAACGGCTAATCTTGTTTTCAGTGAGGGTATTATTTATGAAAGAAGTGATTTGAAGAATGTGGATGCTACCAATAATACTTATCAAACCTTAAGAAATTCGGCAAGGTTAAAATTTCGTTTTGTGATTAACGACTTGCTGATATTGGATGGCTTGCAGTTTATTCAAAATTCATTGTCATATAAAAATGATTACATCATTAAATCCAATACTACTGCTTCCTTAAAATTAAGAAAATGGCTCAATCTTACCACAGCTGTAAACTATAATAAGCTTTCCCGGACACAAAGAGAAAATTTATTGATTACATTTGGACTGACGGTGGAGCAGTATTTTTGAAGCAGGATTCACAGGATGGAAGAATAATTTTCAGAATCCTGCAGATTAAACATTTGTAAGTTACATTCTAAACTGAGTGTGGATTGAACATGTGGATGTTACACTCTAAACCGGGCAACAAAATTCTCAAAATTATTCTTCCATCCTGTAAATCCTGCTTCAAAATGTAGTCGCCTCTGTTAAGAACTAACATTCAGAGGTTCAATCTGCAAAATTCTGTAAATTATTCTTCCATCCTGTAAATCCTGCTTCAAAAAGATAATTAATATTTGCGGATAAATCAACCAAACAATGCGACTAACCACCACGATTTTTACTTGCCTGGTATTAATAAGTAAAGTTTCACTTGCAGATACCACTGACCTTGTTAAATACGTAAATACCCTGCAGGGCACCAACTCGGAATTTAAATTAACCCGGGGCAACACTTACCCCACCACCGCATTACCTTTTGGTATGCATACCTGGACGCCACAAACCGGTAGAAACGGCGATGGCTGGAAATACCAGTACTCAAAAGATTCTATTCGCGGATTCCAGCAGGCTCATCAATGCAGTTCATGGACAAATGATTATGCAGTATTTTCCTTGATGCCTGTAACCGGAAAGCTGGTAGTAGGTGAATTTGAAAGGGCCGCAAAATTCAATCATAGTAATGAAATTGCCAAGCCCAATTACTATAAAGTAAATCTTGAAAATAATATCACTACAGAAATGGCGCCTACTGAAAGGGGCGTTCACATAAGATTTACATTTCCTAAGAAACAATCCGCTTACGTTGTTCTTGATGGGTATACAAGAATGAGCATGGTTACCATCAATCCGGCAGAAAGAAAAATAACAGGTTACGTTGTAAACGGCCGCAGCCTGCAAAAGGACTTTAAAAATTATTTTGTGATAATTTTCGATAAGCCTTTTGTTTCGTATGGTACCTGGGAGAATAAAAGAAATTCCATTACACAGGGATCATTGTCTAATGAAGGAAATGGCGTTGGCGCTTATATAGAATTTAAACAGGGAGAAAAAGTCCAGGCAAAAATTGCCTCATCTTATATCAGCCCCGCCCAGGCATCATTAAATCTTAAACAGGAATTAGGGAACTTTAAAAATGTAGAGGATACAAAAGCGGCGGCTGGTAAAGTTTGGAACAACCACTTAAGCATGATACTTGCCGAGGGTGGAACAGAAGAAGAAAAGGCAACTTTCTATTCCTGCTTTTTCAGGGCAAGCCTTTTCTCCAGGCAATTTTATGAGTACGACAGCACAGGCAAGCCATATTATTTCAGTCCTTATGATGGCAAGGTTCACTCAGGATACATGTTTACTGACACTGGTTTCTGGGATACCTTTCGTGCGCAGTTTCCACTCAATACCATTCTTTACCCTACGATGCATGGCCGTTATATGCAGGCGTTGCTGGATGCGCAGGAACAATGCGGCTGGCTGCCCTCATGGTCCTTTCCCGGCGAAGCGGGAAGTATGATCGGTAATCATGCCATTTCATTGCTTGCGGATGCGTGGGCCAAGGGCATTCATACTTTTGATCCGCAAAAAGCATTGAAAGCATATTTGCATGAAGCTACTACTAAAGGCCCCTGGGGACCGGCTAACGGCAGGGATGGCTGGAAGGAATATTACCAGTTAGGCTATGTGCCTTATCCCGAATTCCGGGAGGCTACCGCTAAAACCCTTGAGTATGCTTATGATGATTTTTGTGGTTACCAGTTAGCTAAGCTTACAAACAATCCTTTTTATGAACAAACATTTTCAAGGCAGATGTTTAATTATAAAAATGTGTATGATTCTTCCACAAGGTTTATGAGAGGCAGGAAATCGGATGGCGCATGGACGACAAATTTTGACCCAATAGAGTGGGGTGGCCCCTTCACCGAAGGCAATGCATGGCATTACCAGTGGTCGGTTTTTCATGACATAAAAGGGTTGATTAATCTGATGGGAGGGGATAAACATTTTATCTCCAAGCTTGATTCGGTTTTCAGCGAACCTAATAAAGTAAAAGTAGGTACGTATGGGGGCCTTATTCATGAAATGACAGAAATGGTGATGGCAAATCAGGGACAATACGCTCATGGTAACCAGCCGATACAGCACATGATTTACCTTTATAATTATGGGGGCGAGCCCTGGAAATGCCAGAGCCATGTCCGCAACATCATGGATAAATTATACAGTTCCACAGAAAACGGTTATCCCGGTGATGAAGACCAGGGACAGACATCTTCCTGGTATGTGTTGAGTGCAATGGGATTTTACAGTGTTTGTCCGGGAACAGATCAGTATGTGATCGGAAGCCCTGTATTTAAAAAATTGACCATTACATTGGAGGATGGTAAGAAGTTTGTAATCGAAGCAAATAACAACAGTAAAAAAAATGTGTACATCCAGTCAGCAACATTAAACGGAAAGAATTATACGCATAATTATCTGCTTCATAAAAACATAACCCAAGGTGGTGTATTGCATTTTGAAATGGCTTCAAAGCCGGCTATGGAGAGGGGAATAAAGGAGGAGGATAAGCCATTTTCAGTGAGTGAGAAATAGTAATTTTGAACCACGGAGTTATACCGTTAAAATCCAAATATTTTGCAAACTTTTTTATATGTTTGCATCGGCGGTTGGTGAGCCCGTATTAACTTCATTAGAAGCTTGGGATGCCAACTGCTTTTTTCTT
>JAABUN010003541.1_pt1 | contig 23883 bp, 21 predicted proteins | sample 5559311 | NCBI WGS metagenome assembly JAABUN01 (sample SAMN10711877, study PRJNA513370) | rock metagenome | isolation source: Antarctica rocks | place: Antarctica: Victoria Land, Siegfried Peak sud
ATTGCCGCTCTTCCGAGAACTTGTGGGTTAACAACCTGCGAAGGCAGGTTTTGCTCTTCTTTGCGGCGAATTTATTCGCTGCCTATTGGGATAGGCTCTTAAACTGCCAAAATCCTCTGAAGATTGAGTCTGAGCGGTGCATTATGAAATCGACTTTTTTTCTGTCCGGCGCACTTTGGCTGGGCGCATTCGTTTCACCAATCTGGGCGCAAAACGCGCCGCGCGACACGCGCTCTGACAGTTGGGTGGCAACCGACGCGTTGGGACGCGCCGTGCCACTGCGAAATGACAAAATTTCAGCGCCCATTCGCGCGCCGCGCCCGAAAAAGTTGGTGGGAATCTTCTATTTCCTCTGGCTGGGCGAACATGGTCAACTCGGCCCGTTCGACAACACCAAAATCCTCCAAAAAGACCCCGACGCGCTGCAAAAACCCGATTCGCCATTATGGGGGCCTCTCGGCGCGCCGCACCATTGGGGAGAATCGGCGTTTGGCTATTACACCTCGCATGACGAGTGGGTTTTGCGCCGCCACGCGCAAATGCTGGCTGACGCGGGCGTCGATGTGGTGATTTTCGACGTCACCAACCAACTGACTTATCCGCGTTCTTATCGCGCCCTCTGCAAGGTCTGGTCGCAGATGCGGCGCGAAGGCAATCGCACCCCGCAAATCGCGTTTTTGACGCCGTTTGGCGCGCCCGCCAACGTCGTCAAAACGCTTTACTCCGATTTTTACCGTCCCGACATCGCACGCGAATTGTGGTTCCAGTGGCAGGGAAAACCGCTGATTCTGGCCGATCCCGCTGCCATCGACGCGGGCGCGATGACCGCTCCGCCGCGCGGCGCCGTCGCTTTGCGAGATGGGGAAACGCTCGGTCAAAGTTTTCGCGCCGCGCGGCCTTTCACGTCGATTGGCGGCTCGTTTCCGACCTGGAGCACCAAAAACAGCCGCGTGACGCTGTCGCTTTTCGACCGTGCCGGTGGAAAACTTCTCGCCCGCCAGAAGTTTGAAAACGTGGCCGATAATTCGACGGTGAGCCTGCAATTTCCGACTCCGCTCGCGGCGGGCGATTATTATCTCGAAGAGTCGAACGGGCAGGGCATTATCGGTTGGTGGACGACCGGCACGCCGGTTTTTCCAGCGGGAAGCGCGCTGCAAAGCGAGGCCGAATCGAATTCCGCTTATGCCAATGGCCAGAAAATCAGCGGGCATCGCACGATTTCAGTGAAATATGAGAGCGAAACCGCAGCGACGATTTTAGGCGAGCCAGAAACGCCCACGCCCGCGCAGCGCGAGGCTATCGCGCAGGAAATCGGCGATTTTTTCACCTTTCGCAAACCGCAACCGAGCTATTTTGAAGGGCCAACCGCTGCAAATATGTGGAGTTGGCTCGAAGTCGCGCCGCAACACGTTTTCAAAAACGCGGCGGGCGAAAACGAGCAAATGAGCGTGGGCGTCGCGCAAAATGCGGTCGATGGAAAACTCGGCGTTTTGAGCAATCCGCGCGCGCAGGGCCGCTCGTTTCACGACGCAAAAGAGCCGCAAAACCCCGATTTCACGGGCCGCAACTTCGCCGAGCAGTGGAATCGCGCGCTCGAAATCGACCCGCAGTTTTTGTTTATCACCGGTTGGAACGAATGGATCGCCGGGCGTTTTTCGCTCGAAAAGAACCCATTTTACGGCGCGGGGCCGGTTTCGTTTGTCGATCAGTTCAACGCCGAGTTTTCGCGCGACATCGAACCGGTCAAAGGCGCCCACGGCGACGCGTATTATTACCAACTCATCGCCAACATCCGCCGTTTCAAAGGCGCGCGGGCGCCTGAAAAAGCCAGCGCGCCCAAAACCATTCGCATCGACGGCAATTTCAGCGATTGGAACGGCGTTTCTCCGCAATTTCTCGACGACCGCTTTGACACCACGCCGCGCGACGAAATCGGCTGGAATCCGAAGTTGCGCTACGTCAACCCTTCGGGCCGCAACGACTTCGAAGCGCTGCAAATCGCGCGCGACGTCAACTCGGTGTTCGCTTACGCACGCACGAGGCAGCCGATCACGCCGCGCGCCGGAGAATGGATGGTTTTATTGCTCGACACCGACCAAAACGCCAAAACCGGCTGGATGGGCTGCGATTTTCGCCTCAACGCCGCGTCTGTAAAAAACGGCGGCGCGAGCGTGGAAAAGTGGACAAAGGGCGCCTGGAAAACGGTTGGAGCAGCCAATTTTCAGGTCAAAGGCCGCGAGATGGAAATCGCGGTGTCGCGCGCGCTTCTGGGCCTCAAAAGTGGGGAAATCGCCCTCGATTTCAAGTGGATGGACAACGTCGGCGCACCATTTGACGTGCTGAATTTGTATCGCAACGGCGACACCGCGCCCAACGCCCGCTTCAAATATCGTTTTAGCGGTTGAAAATGGCGACTCAGGGAAAATCCGGTTGCTGCGGCGCGTCGATTCGCACCGTTTTAAATTCGCCGCGATTTTCGCGCGCGATGCGCTGCAAAAGCCCGGTGGCTTCAAAACTGTCGTCGGTGCCGTCGGGGTTCTTGCCGATGAGTCCGACGGTGAAAATCCGCGCGTTACTGGCGTTCAGGCCGCGCACCAGACGCGCCAATTTGTCGAAACCCGCGGTGATGTCGGGGTTTTCACTTTTGCTGAAATCGGGTGATCCGACGCCATAAGTCGGCACACCGTCGGTGATGACGACCACGACATTGACGCCGCGCGCCGCGAAAGCCTTTTCGAAAGCCCGTTCGAGGTTGGTGCCGTTGTTGAGGCGCAGCGCGTCGATGAAACCTTTGCCGCGGGCGATATTTCGCGGATTGGCATCGACTAATTTCTTGTCGAAAAGCCGGAATTTGCCGTAAAAAGCGACGATGTTGAACGATTCGCCCGGCTGCAAACCATCGAGCGCACCGCGCAGCTCCTGTTTGGCGCGCTCGATACGAAATTCCATGCTGGTCGAAATATCGAGAACGTAAACGATGTGGCGCGGCCCTTCGCCGAGGCCGCCGCCTACGCCAAACGGCCCGCCACCGCCATTTCCACCTCCGCCACCTCCGCCGCCCCCACCTCCGCCGCCGGAGCCGCTGCCATTGCCACTTCCGTCACCGTTTCCGGCTCCGCTGCCATTACCGTTGCCACTTCCCGAACCGTTTCCCGTCCCGGAACCTTGACCTTTGCCGATTCCGCTGCCCTGGCCTTCGCCCGCGCCGCTGCCTTTGCCGGAACCGCTGCCGCTTCCCGATCCACTGCCACTTCCACTGCCCTGGCCGGAACCTTTTCCACTGCCACTGCCGCTGCCCGTTCCCGAACCCTGGCCGCTGCCATTTCCGCTGCCTTTGCCTATTCCGGTGCCGGTATTTGGCACCGGCGCGGGTTTAACAGTCTGAGTTTTGGCGGGCGGCGCCGCGCTTTGCGGCTGCGGCAAAATTTGCGGCTGCCTCGGCTCAGGCCTCGGCTCAGGCCGCGGATCGGGCGCAATCGGAACTGTCGGCAAGGCCGCGATTCTCTTGCGAACGACCGGTTTTTTGGCGACGATGCCGGTTTTGGCGACCACGCGTGTGGTTCGCACCACAGGCGCAGTCGGCACGATGATGCGCCGCACCGGACGCGGACGCGGACGCGGCGCGCGAACGATTTTCGGCCGCGGTTTGGGCTGAATTTTGGGCGCGACACGCTCGGCGCGGCGCACCCGTTCTATTCGGCGCGGGCGCGGAACTGCCGCGACGCGTGGCGGCGCTTTGGGCGGCTCGACGGCCCGGATAACGGGCAACGCTTTGGGTTTGGGCGCGGGGGGCGAGTCGCGCAGCTCGACTTCAAGCAGTTTTTCGGGCGCTTTGGGCGGCGCGCCGGGAAACTGCGCGATGGCCCATAAAACGGCGAGATGGAGGAAAACGGAGCCGAAAATCAGCGCAAACAAGGTGCGCGGACGCTGCGGCGCGTTTTGCGGCGCTTTCATTTCCGATTGCGAAGCTAAATCAGGGATTTTCATTGCTCTCCGGCACGCGCGTGCCCAGCGCCACGCTTCGCATTCCAGCCTGGCGCGCCAAATCCATCACGCGCACGATGCGCGCGTAAGCGATGCCGCCGTCGCCTTTGATAACCACGTGAGATTGCGGGTTTTTCCGCACTCTGTCGCGCATCGCGGCAGAAATCTGCGCTTCGCTCGCGGGCTGGCCATCGAGCGTAATTTTGTTGCTCTGCGCGAGCGCGACGACCAGATCGGTCGAATTTTGCGCGCCCGCTTCGGTGGTTTTGGCGGGCGGCAAATTGAGTTTGAGACCGGTATCTTTGGTGAAAGCCGTCGTCACCATGAAAATGATCAGCAAAACCAGCATCACATCGACGAGCGGAATGATGTTGATTTCGGCCATCGGCGCGCTCTGACGCCGACCCGAACCGGAGCTATTTTCGATACGCATCGCCAACCTCCACACTTTCCAAACCGCTTTCCAACCGATTGCAAACCGCGAGGCGCGTTGCCAATTCGAGCGCGTGCGTTTCGATTTCCAGGCTCTGTTTGTTGACGCGGCCCGTGAAATAGTTGTAGGCCATCACCGCGGGAATAGCGACGCCAAGACCCAGCGCCGTCGCAGTCAGGGCTTCGGAAATGCCGCCCGCCACCACGCTGGGGCCGGTTTGCCCGCTCTGCGCGATTTCTCGAAATGCAGCCAAAATGCCCAAAACGGTGCCGAAAAGCCCGACATAAGGCGCAGTCGTCGCCGCGGTCGCCAAAACCGGCAAATTGGCCTGCAAGCCCGCGATTTGAGCCGCGGTTTCCAAGCTCATCGCTTCGCGCATCCGCGCTTCGCCATCGTTTTGATGGGCTAATCCGGCGCGCAAAATCGCCGCACTGGGCGCCGCGCTCGACACTAATTGCACATTCAAGGCATCGAGTTGGCGCCGCGCCAGAGATTCGCGCAGAACCGGGAAATCTTCCGCTTCCGCGCGCGCCAGACGGCGCAAAACCAGAATCCGCTCGACCATAACGGCGAGGGACAACACCGAAAACAGAATCAGCCCGTATTTGGCGAGCAAAACGCCCAATCCGACCAAACCACCGTGCAAGACAATCCATTCACTCATGGGGAAACTCCTCGTTAGCGCGCCGCAGACGAGAGGCGCCGCGCGTTGTTCTAAGCCGGCGATGCTCCCACGACAAAACGGCACGCCACTTGAGGAAGTGACGCGCCGTTTTGGGGCCAACTCAGCGCAGAAATCAGGCGTTTTTTGCTATTTGCTGCGCTTTCTCGATGCTTTGATCGAGTTGCGATTCGTTGGACATGGTTTTCTCGTCGTGCAAAAACGTGATGTCGGTGATGCCGATCAGACCAAAAATGGTTTTGAAATACGGGTCTTGAAAATTGGTGGCTTCCATCTGCTCGCCCGCGCCATAACCGCCACCGCCGCGCGCGCACAAAATAAACGCCTTTTTGCCCGTCGCCAAGCCCTGATAATCGGGATAAGTGAAAGTCCGCCCGGCGCGCACGACTTGGTCGATCCACGCCTTGAGCGTCGAAGGAATCGAGAAGTTATACATCGGCGCGCCGATCACCAGAATATCGGCAGCGAGCAGTTCATCGACTAACTGGTCGGACAAAGCGATGGCCTGTTTGAGTTCGGGCGAATGCGTCGCCGGGTCGGAATAAGCGGCGGCGATCCACGGCTCATCGACGTGAGGCACCGGATTGTGGCCCAAGTCGTGGTAAACAACGGTGGCGTCAGGATGCGCCGTTTTCAGGGTTTCGACGAAAGCGCGGCTCAGTTGGCGCGAGTGCGAGCGCTGCCCACGCGGCGAGGAATCGAGGTGGAGGATTGGTGTCATGATATTTTTTCCTTGTGGACGCAATATTTGCATCTGGAAATATTGAACGCAAAAGCATCTGGTTCGTTCCCATCAGTGGAAATATCATGAAAAAGAATTTGGAATTGCACACAAAGACCGAAGCGGACGCGCTGCGGCGCGGGGAGGGCGACGCTTTGAGTGCGGCGCATCAACGGGCGTGGGGGGCGCTGTTGCGCTGCCACGCGCGGTTTATCGAGCGAATCGGCAGGCGTTTGAGCGTTCAAGATGCGGTGTCGGTCGAGGAATATGACGTGTTATTGATGCTGTCTTATGCGCCCAATCAGCGTTTGCGAATGGGCGAGCTATACGAAGCGGTGACGCTGTCACGGTCGGGTTTGACGCGGCTGGTGGATCGGTTGGAAAAAGCAGGCTGGGTGAAACGCGAGGTTTGCCCCAACGACCGGCGCTCTTTCGAGGCGATTTTGACCGAAGCGGGCGAAGCCGAACGCGCGCGCAACTGGCCGCTCCACGCGCAAGCGATTGCCGAAGAGTTCAGCGCGTTTTTCAGCGAAAAAGACGCTCATGCGCTCGCCGATTTGCTGGAAAAACCCTGGAAAATCGTCTAAAGCGTGAGGCATTTCGTCACGTTCAACTCACGCGCGACTCTCGCCATTTCGCGCGATGCCGTGGCGATGCCGTGGCGATGCCGTGGCGATGCCGTAGAGACGTGGCGATGCCGTAGAGACGTGGCGATGCCGTAGAGACGTGCGAAGCGCGTCTGCCTCTTTTCCCTGCGGGAAAAGACAGGGAGAAGGGAAAGACGCGCTACGCACGTCTCTACGGGTGTCCCTAACACGCTCTGAAAACACCGCAGAGACACAGCGTCTCTGTGATGTTTTTAACGTGGCACTTCCACGCTGCCGAGCAGCGATTTCACCACGTCATCGGGGCGCAAACCTTCCATTTCGCTTTCGGCGCGCAGCAAAAGTCGGTGCCGCAACACCGGCAGCGCCACGGTTTTGACGTCTTCGGGCAAGACGTAGTCGCGCCCGTTGATCGCCGCGAGCGCTTTGGAACATTGCAACAGCGCGATTCCGGCGCGCGGCGAAGCGCCCAGCGTCAACGATGCCAGATTGCGACTGCGGCCAATCAAGGCGTGAATATATTTGATGAGTCCTTCGCCAACGACGACGTTTTTGACCGCCTGACGCGCCGCCATCACGCTTTCGCGCGACGCGACGGCTTGCAAACCCGACTGCGACAGTTGGTGCGCGTCGAAACCCTGGTGGACGCGCTCCAAAAGCGCGATTTCCTGTTCGGGCGTGGGATAATCGACGGTAACTTTGAGCAAAAAGCGGTCGATTTGCGCTTCGGGAAGCGGATAAGTGCCTTCGTAATCGATGGGATTTTGCGTCGCCAGAACCGTGAAAAGCGGCGAGAGTTCGTGACTTTCGCCGTCGATGGTGACGCTGCGCTCGCCCATCGCTTCGAGAAGTGCCGCCTGGGTTTTGGGCGGGGTGCGGTTGATTTCGTCAGCGAGCAGAATATCGGTAAAAATCGGGCCTTTTCTCAGGTTAAATTCGCCGATTTTGGCGTTGAAAACGTTGGTGCCGACCACATCCGACGGCATCAAATCGGGCGTGAACTGGATGCGTTTGAACTCGGCGGCGACCGCGTGGGCCAGAGATTTCGAGGTCAAAGTTTTGGCGACGCCCGGCACGCCTTCAAGCAAAACGTGGCCGCCCACGAGCAACGCGATGAGAAATTGGCCCACCACTTCGTCCTGTCCGACGACGGCTTTGGCGACTTCGGCGCGAATCGATTCGACTAAACGTTGAACGGGCGCGGTCGCACCCTGCTGGATTTCTTCGGTCATGATTTTTGTGGTTTTGGGAGAGGCAAATTTCAAGTTGAGTGTTTGTAGTAGCGCCGCAAGGCGCGTTTAAGAAGCGTGATAATCTCGAAACGCGCCTCGCGGCGCTACTACAAACACTCACTGGCGCCCTTCCAAACGCTGCAACACGCGCTCCATTTCCTGCGCGTCGCGCAGCGCTTCGCCCGCCGTTTGCGCGGGCGCGCGGCTCTGAAGCAATAGTCGGTCGGTGATTTCGAAAGGAATTCCACCGATTTCCTGCGCGCGGCGCGCCAGAACCGCGTCGGTTTCGGATGGCGAAAGTCCCAGTCTTTGCGCCAACTTCTTGCGAAAACGCGCGCCGACGATCAGCGCTGCGGCTTGCGGACGCTCGACTTTGGCAAACAAAGCGCCCATCGCGCCCGTGAACTGCGAGGCGCGCGTCACTTTTTCGCTCGGCGCGAGCGCAACCGGCGCGCCCAAACGCCTTCCGACAAACGCCCAGAACAAAACTCCCGCGATTCCCAATTGCCAGAGTGCATAAGAGGCTGGTGGGCGCAGTAAATAAGTCCACAGCGTTGGCGGCGCGGTGTTGGGCGCGGCTTTTCCGCCGCTGCGCTCGTCAAAATACACCGCGCCATTTGCGGCGTGAACGCGCAGGAAATTGGCGACCAGATTGGCGTTGTCGTCCTTTGACAGCGCGTAATTGGTGAAAAGCAGCGCGTCGGGAAACGCGAAAACGTGGCCGCGTCCCACGTCGCGGCGCGCGATGATTCCGCTCGGCGGCCCGGCGATTTCGAAATATGGCTTGCCCAGTTCCATGCGCCGCGCCGAACCGCTCGCCGACTTGACACCGGCGCGATAATTCGATGTCGTATCGAGCGAGAGCGGCGTCAAATCCGGCAAAAATTCGCCCGCTTTGGGTTGCTGACCGCTACTGCGCGCGATGCCGAGCGCGTTCCGCAACCTTTCAATGCCTTCGCTTTGCTCGCCGCTGTCCATTTCCGGCACCGAAATGCCGAAAATCGAGGCATCAGGGCGCACACAAAACAGCAAAACGCCGCCTTTTTCGACCCAATCGAGCAAAAGTTGCGCTTCCCGCGCCGAAAAACGGGTTTCTGGATCCAAAATCAGCCAGATTTTGGCGTCTGGCGGCATGGTTTGCAGCGAATCGCGCTGCAATTGGGGCGAATAGCCCAATTTTTGCAGCATCAGGCGCAAACCTTGTCCGCCGAGCGGCGTTTTGTCGCCCCACGCGGCGCGCGGCAGAGTTTCGGCCTGTTTTTCCTTGTTGGTGGCGATGCCGAGCAAAGCAACCACGAAAACCAGAAAACCGACCAGAAAACGCGTCGGATTGGCTCTGCGACGACTCATCGCGCCATCTCCACTTCGCGGGCGAGCGCTTTTTGAGCGGGCACGGCGCGAGTTTCGAAATCGCGCGCGTCGCCGTCGAAACGGCGCCAGCTTTGGTCATCGCACGCCGCGCCGCCATAGCGCACACGGTCGAAGCGCTTGGTCAAATCGGCGAGCGGCGCCACCAATTCGCGCCCTTTTTCGCTGCGATTGAGGGCCGCGATGTGTTCCCAGTTGGTGCGCCGCGCGTCGTAGCGCCACACGCCGCGCGCGTCCAAATCGAGGAGGAGCGACAGATAACGGTGCCGCAAAGCCTCGCGGAAATTGCCCTGCGCGGCGTAGCGCGCCGCGCGCGAAAGCAGCTCATCGGGCGGCAGTTGCAGCAGAGCGGCGTCCTCGTTTTCGAGTTCCCCGGCGTTTTTGAAGCGGGCGCGGCCCCATTTGGCGCCGAGCCAGCTGCCGCCAAACGCGCGCAGCGCGAAAAAGAGCAAAAAGGCCAGAATCGCGGCGACGACCAGATAAAACAAAGCCCACAACCATTTATCGCTGGGCGCGGCGGTGTTTCGCAGCGGCGTTGGCTTGGGAAAGAGGCTGATGAGCCAGTCGATGAAACTTTTCCACGCTCGCTGAACCGCGCTCCACGCGTCGGAAATCGCTTTTTGCCACCACAGCGGCCCGACGCGAATCTGGCCCGACGCCGCCAGATCCGCGACGATTTTTCGCGCGTCGGCGCTCTGATAAAGCGGCGTTTGCGTCCATTCATCGAGCGCGCGAATTTGAAGTTGCAGCGCCTGACGCGCGCGGCGCGCCTGAGTCGGCGTGGTTTTGGCGGACGACCCCAAATTGGCGCCGAATTTCGACCAGAAGTTGCCGCTCACGCTTTGAATTTGCCCGTCGGCGCGGCGCACGTCGTATTTGGCGTCCAATTTTCCGATGATTTTGCCCGCCATCGCGGGAGGCGAGGTTTGGAGGTCGTCAAGCGCTTTTTGCAACTGCGCGCGGTAGGTCGGTGCCGCAATCGCGGTCGTTTTCGAAGGCGCGGCTTTGGGCTGCGCGCTCGCTAATTGCGGCACCAGCAATGCGAAACAAAGCGCGCCGATTTTGAGCCGAGTTTCAATCACGCCGCGCCTCGTTTTCGCCGCTCGAAAGCGGGTTTGGCGCCGGGTTTTCGCTCGCGGTTTCGACTTTGCCCGCGGCGAAAGAAGCGGGCGTTGAGGCGGCATTTTCAGTTGGCAGCTTCGGCAGCGAAACGCCGCTCGAAAGCGGAATTTCAGGCGGCGCGAGGCTGGAATCGGGAATTGGAGCGGGCGTCGAGGCGTAAGCCGTCCATTCCAGATCGAGCGCTTCGCGGCGCACGCGCAAATCGAGATACAAAACCGCGATAATCAGCGTTTGCGCCGGATACCAAGCCAGCGAAAACAGGCCGATGAACACGGTGAAAGTGGTGACAAGTCCGAGAAAAGCGTCGCTGGTCGGATCGGCCAGACCGCTCAGCCTGCCGAGGCCAAAAAGTGCGAAAACCACGCTGACGATGACGAAAACCATGATTGCGGCCAGCCCCAGAATCAGCGACAAACCGAAAACGCGGCGCCAATTGCCTTTGAGCAGGTCGAAGGCGCGCCCAATCGCCGCCGTGCTGCGCTTGTCGTCTTCGAGGCACACCACAATCGGCACCATGTTCGTCCAACCGAACGCCACCACACCCAACACGCTAAAAACCGTCAAAGCCAGCAAAAAACCGACGATCATGCCGACGATCTGCACCGGTTGAGGCGCATTGGAAAGCGCCCAGGCACCGAGTAATCCAACCAAAACGGCGGCGAGACCAAGCGCCATCATGACGGCGAAAAGAATCAAGTAAGACAGCAGCAGCGTGCCCAAAAGCGGGCCATAGCGCGGTTTAGAAAACGCCCAGCACTGCGAGAATTTCACGTTTTGGCCGCGCACGGCGGCGGCGACGCAGCACGAAACCGCGCCGTAAAGCAGCGGCGCGGCGAAAAACGAAACCCAGTTGAGGATCGGCACCAAGGCCAGACCGGAAATCAGCGCCGACCAGCCGATGAGAACCCAAAAATAGCGCCGGTAGAGTTTGAGCGCGGTATCGAGGATTTCCAGCGTTTCGCGCCGTCGCACCGGAAGCGCGGGCAATGCCGAGGGAGAAAGTTCCGATTTCATGGGCGCGATTCTGGGAAGTATCTAAATGATATTTTAGGTGTGTTAAAAACAACTTTTGCTGATGATATAGCAAGTCCGGCAAGCATTTTCTTGTAGGGCAATGACTTGTCGTTGCCCTACAATGCGACTTTCTTCACACACTCTAAGAAGCTGTTTGAAAAGTTCCGGCGAATGAATTCGCAGCCAGAAAAAGCCGTCGGCCTGCGCCGACGAAATCCCGGCGCGATGCTATCCAACTGGCTGCGGGGTTTCGCAGGGCGAAGGTTGACAGCTTTTTCTGGCTGCGAATTCATTCGCCGGAACTTTTCAAACACTTTAAGGCCCATCCAAACCGAATATCTCGCGCGCTTTAGCAAACAACCTTTGCCAGAAGTTTTGTGGAACGGGTTCCTCTTCGTAATCCTCGGCGTCGAGTTGTCCGCGGCGAAACATATCGTCGCGGCGGTTGGTGCCGTTGGCAACCGGCGGCGCAACTATCGCGGGTTGCGGCGCGGCGATTCGCGTTGTGGCGGCGGGCGTTGGCAGCGCGTCATCGAAGGGCGTTTCCTCGTCGTCACCCAAGGGCGCGGCGCCGTTGGGCGAGGCCGGCATCTCGTCGAGAGTTGGAAGCGGCGCGGATTCAACGGCAACGGCTTCCATTGGCTCTTCAGCAGCGACTTCGGCGCTTATTTCGCTGCTGGCGGCGAGGCGGTCTTGCAAATTGGCCGTCGAAGGCGAGATCGCCAGGTTTTGCAGTGGCGCAATCGCGCCCCAGATGCGGCGGCCTTCGCTCGATGCGATGGCGGGAATCGCGGCCTGATTGCCGGGCGCGTAGCGCTGCGCGAGCGCGAAACGGCACAGTCCAACGCCGGTGGCGAATTGCGGATTGGCAACCTGTTCGCTCCAGCCGGAAATTTCGTTGGGAAAGCCGATTCTGACCGGCATTTCGAAGATTTCCGAACACAAATCGGTCACGCCCGGCAAAAGCGCGCCGCCGCCCGACAAAATCACGCCCCCGGCGAGCCGTTTTTTGACGCCCGCCATGTGCATCGCTTCGCGCGAGAGTTCGAAGAGTTCGCTCATGCGCGCTTCGATAATTTCGCCCAAAAGCGCGCGCGGAATGCGGATGCGTTCGCCCGAACCGGCCATCAAGATTTCGAGCGCTTCGCCGTGCGGAATCAGGTCGGGCGTAGCGGCGCCGGAGTCGATTTTGAGGCGTTCGGCGATTTCAAAGGGCGTGCGAAGGCCGATGGCGATGTCGCGGGTGACGTGATTGCCGCCGACCGGCAAAACCGACGAGTAAATGATGCTGCCGTCGATGAAAACCGCGACATCACTGGTGCCGCCTCCGATGTCGATCAAAACCACGCCCATATCGCGCTCGTCGGGCGTGGTGACGGATTCGGCGGTGGCAATCGGCTCCAAAACCAGCGCTTCGACGTTGAGTCCGGCGCGTTCGACGCACTGCACCGCGTTTTGCAAAAAGCTGGCTTTGCCGGTCACGACATGGGTTTCGACTTCCAAACGCTGCCCGGCCATGCCGATGGGCCGTTTGACGCCGATATGCCCATCGACCATGAAATCGCGGGGCAGCGAGTGGATGATTTCGCGGTCGCGCGGGATTTCCAGCGCCGCCGCCTGCAAAACGCGCTCGACATCGAAACGAGAAATCAATCCCTGCGGCGAAGCGACGGTGACAGTCCCGCGCTGATTGGACGACAAAATGTGGTCGCCGGTCACGCCCGTCACGGCGCCTTCGACTTTGACGCCCGCCATGTGCGCGGCGCGCTCGACCGAATCGCGGATCGCCGCCACGGTTTCCTCGACATCGACGATGACGCCTTTTTTAATGCCGCGCGAGGGCACCAGACCCACGCCGATGACGTTGATTGGCCCGCTTTCTTCGCCCGGCGCACCCGTCAAAGCGCTGCCCTGGCCGATCACGGTGCAGACTTTGGTGGTGCCGATATCGAGACCGACGACAATTTCTTCGCGCGTCAAAGGCCGCTCCTCTGGATGTTTCGCTGCATGATGGTCTGTCTGTCGAACGGAGTGTCGAACGCTGAATCCGCTGTTTTCGCCCCAAAAAGCCAAAGACACGAAAACCAAAGAGATTTTCCTTGATTTTCGTGTCTTTGGCGCGCCCAAACTCCAAATTTTTCGATTTACGGCGCAGTTTAATTGCTGACGACACTCGAATTGGCCTCGCGCGCGCCTCTGGCGCGCACCCGTTCGATGAGCAAACGGCGCAGCGCCGCGAGATTATTGAGAATCCGCCCCGAAAAAACCACGACGGCGCCGATCATCATAATCGAGATGCGTCCGTCGCCGATTCCGGTCTCCAAACCCAATTTTTCGCCCAAAAACACCAGACCGACCGCCAAAATCGCGTTGGTAAAAAAGCCCGTCGTGAAAATCGCGTCATCGAACTTGTCTTCGAGATAAGCGCGCAGACCGCCCAAAACCGTGTCCATGCCCGCCAAAACTGCGACGGCGCTGTAACGCGCGAGCGCTTCATTGGCGGGCAAAAAGTTGCCGGGCAGATAAACCAGAATAAAACCGAGCGCGATGGCCAGAAGCGGAAGGGCGAACATGAGAAATCGGACTCAACCTTCAGGAATCGCTCTGGCAACGCGAAGTTTGGGCGCGCCGCCGGTCGCGGCGGGCAGTTTCAGGGTCGCCATGTTGGTGATTTTGACGAGAACTGGCCCTTTTTCGCGCAATTGGTCAACGATTCCACTGGGGGTTTCCAGCGCCGAGCGCAAGGTCGCCGGGTTGCCGACCGCATCGATTACAAAAGGTGAAGTCACGACTTCCCAATTGATCATGATAGGCGAACCGACGCAACGAATCGGACTGTAACCGGTGATGCGCTGGCCATTGATGGAAATCGCTTCGGCTTTGGCCAGACGCAGTTCGTTGACGGTCTGCTGCAAATCGAAATCGTGCACCATGCCCCATCCATTTTCCACGGCTCCAGTGCTGGTCACCTGCGCGGCATTGGGATTGTCCGAAAGCGTGATGCGAATGCCCGGCCCGGAAAACGGCGTGAGGCCGGCCATGGTTTGCAAATCCTTGATCTGCGCGGTGAGCGCGCTGACCTGCGACACGCTGAGCGAGCCGGTTTTCTTCAATTTGTCCTGCAAAACGTTGAATTTGCTGTTGAGTTGGGCGCGCTCCCTGGTATTGGCATCGGCCTGCGCCTTCATTTTGGCGACCAGCAGATTGGCCTCGGCGATGCCCGCTTTTTGCTGCTTCTGGTTAGCGTTGATTTGCTGGGTGGCGCGCAGTTGCATCGCCAAAAGGCCGCCGAAAACGAAGCAAACGCCAGTGAGCGAAAAAATCCACGGACGCCGTGCCCGCACGACCGAAGTTTCGGCTCGCGGTGCGCCCGAAGTGGAATTTGAAGGGGAAGCGGAAAGAGGAGAAGCGTTCATGTTGGGAATTGGGACGCCGCAACCGGCAATCCGATTCACGAAAAGACGGGCCGGGGAGCGCAAAAGTTCGGCGCCTCGACTGAAAACCGAAAAATCGCCATTTATCCCGCGTCGGGCGCCGGTTTCGCGGTGGTTTGAACGATGCGCTGCGTCCAGACGGGCCGCTCCAAGGATACCAAATCGAGTTCCGACGCCTTGCGTCCGGTGCGCTCGAAATAAGCCAGCGATTGCCGCGCGCGCGCCAGTTTCGCGGGCCACGCATCGTCGCCCAGACGCACCAGCGTCTCGCGGTGCGGCGCGCGGTCGAAGCGCAGACTCGCCAAGCCGTCGCGGTCGAAATAGATGCGACGCAATTGCCAAAACCGCGCGTTTTCGCTCTGGGTTGCGGCGCTGGCAAAGCGATTATCGGTTTCTATTGCGGTTGTCAGCGCCCGCGCGCGCGCCCAAAGTTTCGGATCGAGCGGACGCCCCAGTTCGGGCGCAAACTGCGGCGCGACGACGCGATAAAGCGCCGCGTCACCCGGATTGGAACGACGAAACGGCACACCTTTTGGATCGACGACCCACCAATCGCGGCCCGCGCCGACTTTGAGAACCGGCGCTCGCTCGCTGATTTGCAGCGCGACTTTGGGCGGCCACTGCGCCAATCGAACCACCTGCGCGCTCTCAACCGTGGGCAAAAGTCGCGCGGCGCGCGCGACTTCTTCGCCCTGAAAACGCAGCACGTTTTGCCCGATGAGACGCCGCGCCAGAGGCCGCAATTCGTCCTGCGGCGTGGCGGCGATGCCGCGAATATCGACCGATGCGATGCCAAACTGCGGCGCGGTGAAGGCCGCGTAACCAATTAGGCCCAAAAGAATCAGCGCGACCAAACCCGACAGCCGCTTCAACCACTTGGGCACGCGGCGACGTTTGGCAACGCCAAGCGGCGCGGTTTCGCGCGCGTTTTGAGTGAAATGGCGCTCGGCGCGGGCGCGCTGCTGGTGCGACGACGATGGCGCGGCGCGACGGCGCGGCGCGTTTTCGACATTGGAGTTTTGGCTGGAACTTTCGCGGCTGACGTTTTCCAATTTGAGCCGCGCGCGCTCCTGACGCGCCCTTTCGCGCGGCGGCAGGTGGCGGCGCTCCATTTCGTCGCGGCGACGCGCGGAAATCTGCGCTTCAAACGGGTTTTCGGGTTCGGTCGGCGGCTCGGTTTCCGAAGCGGCAAAGCGTTCCTGCGGCGAAATCAGGCGACGCGGCGCACCGCTCTGGTCATCGGGGGGCGAAAAGTGGGGCGCTGGGAACTGCGACATGAAAACTCCTGCGACGAAAAATGGCGCGAAAACGCGACAAAACAATTATAAGCGGCGCGGCAGCGCGGTTTCGAGCAATTTTCCCACGAACTCACCGAACTCGACGCCAATCGCGCGCGCCGCGTCGGGCACAAGACTGGTTTCGGTCAGACCCGGCGTGGTATTGGTTTCGAGATAAAGCGGTTTTCCCGCGCCATTGACAATGAAATCCGAACGCGTCACGCCGCGCCCGCCGAGCGCGCGATGCGCTTTGAGGCTCAAATGCTGGATTTCGCGCTGAATTTCCTCGCTGAGACGCGGCGGAATCAGATGCGTCGATCCGCCTTCCCGATATTTGGCCTCGAAATCGTAAAAACCCTCGCCCATTTCGGGCACGATTTCAATCACCGGCAAAACTTTGGCACCTTCGCCTTCGCCCCACACCGCGCACGTTACTTCGACGCCTGCAACGAACTCCTCAATAAGCGCGCCGCTGCCATCTAACAGCGCTTTGGCAACCGCGTTTCGCAACCTTTGCGCGTCGCCATTTTTCAAAATCGAAGTGCCAACCGAACTGCCGCCCGACGCCGGTTTAACGACGCAGGGAAACGAAATTTCGACATTTTCCAATTCATCGACACCTGAAACAAAGGTTCCGCGCGGCGATTCGATGCCAAATTCGCGCAGATAAGCCTTGCAAAGCGGTTTGTCGATGGCAATCGCGCAGCCGCGCGCCGCAGTGCCGACGAACTCCAATCCGGCGACTTCCAAAAGTGTTTGCAAAGTGCCATCTTCGCCGCGCCCGCCGTGCAAAACCGGGAAAATCGCGCCAAAACCGTTGGTATAGAGCGCGGTTGCGAGATGATCCCACGAAACCGGAAAAATCGCGTGGCGCGGCTTGCGACCCATCGCATCCGAGCGTGAAACATCACCGCGGTGCCCCAAATCTGAAACATCGAAACAGGTCACCACATATTTTTCCGAGTCGAGCGCATCGGCAACAGCGCGCCCCGACGAAAACGAGACGGAGCGCTCGGACGAGTCGCCGCCCATCAAAACCGCGACGGAAATTTTTGGTTCATTCATAAATTCAAGAGATTTTAGCCACAAAAGCCACAAGATTCACAAAAAAGATAGGTTTCGTTAGCCCAAATTTTGTGAATTTTGTGTCTTTTGTGGCCAATAAAAATTATTCTAAAAAGCGCGCTTCGCGTTCGAGTTCGATGCCGGTTCGCGCTTTGACTTCGGCTTCGATCTGCGCGACCAATTCGCGGATTTCGCCCGCGCTCGCGCCGCCCGCGTTGATGACGAAATTGCCGTGAATCTCGCTGACTTTGGCGCCACCCAAAGTTTTGTTCTTCAGTCCCAACTCTTCGATGATTGCGCCCGCGCCTTTGCAATTCGGCGGATTTTTCCAGATGCAACCCGCTGACGCCGCGTTCGCCGGCTGCGTCGCGCGGCGCCGTTCGAGCAAACCGCGCACGATCTTTTTGCGCGCTTCGGCTTCCTCGGCAGTCAAAATTTCCATTTGAAAGCGCGCTTCAACCAAAATCAACTCGCCCAAACTCGATCTGCGATAGGCGAATTGCACGTCGTTTTTTCCCAGTTCGACGCGATTTCCGCTTCGGTCAAAGGCTACGCCGCCCACGAAATCGGCGGCGCAATCGCGGCTCTCGAAATCGTGTCCATTCCAGCCGCGCGCGCCGGCGTTGCCCCACACGCTGCCGCCGACGCTGCCCGGCACTCCGCACGCCCATTCGAAGTGCCCCAGCCGGTTTTCGAGGGCGAATTTGGTGAGTTTGGGCAGATAAGCCGCGCCGCCCACCACCAAAATCTCGTTTTCGACGCGCGCGAAGTCGAAACCTTTGCCCAAGTGCAAAATCGCGCCTTCAAAACCGTCGTCGGACGGCACGATGTTGCTTCCAGCGCCCAAAACGAAGAGCGGAGCGCCAATTTGGGCGTTGAGTTGCAAAAACTCGGCGAGTTCGGCTTCGTTCTGCGGTTCGGCCCAGATTCTGGCCGGGCCGCCCGCTTTGATAGTGGTGTGTTTGGAAAGCGGCTCGTTGGGGGAGACGAAGGGCAGGTTGAGGAGAGATTTCATGTGGTCGATAAAGGTTTTCCTCGCTTCGCTGCGGCCCTCACCCGGCCTCGTAAAACTCGGCCACCCTCTCCCGCAAGCGGGAGAAGGATTTTAGTGTTGCACTCGCTGCGACTTTCGCGGTTCAACAACTTTTCAGACTACGCGACCCCAAACTCCTTCTCCCGCTTGCGGGAGAGGGTGGCCGAGTTCCGCGAGGCCGGGTGAGGGCCGCAGCGAAGCGAGGACAAACGCAGTATTCACCCGGACAAAGCCTCCAAAATCTGCGCCCCCAACTTGGTAATATCGCCCGCGCCCATCGTCAAAAGCGCGTCGCCGCTTTCCAAAATTTCCAGCGCTATTTTCTTCGCCTCGTCCAAATTTTCGGCGTAAAAGGTCGCTTTGTCGGGATAATTCTCGCGCACCGCATCGAAAACCATGCGCCCCGAAACGCCTTCGATGGGCGTTTCATACGCCGAATAAAGCTGGGTGATGATGATTTTGTCGGCGCTCTCGAACGCCGAACCGAAATCGCGGTGCAAAGCGAGCGTGCGCGAATAGCGATGCGGCTGAAAAACAACCGCGATGGGCCGATCCAAAAACTCTTTGGCGGCATCGAGCGTGGCGCGCACTTCGGTGGGATGATGGCCGTAATCGTCATAAACGACGATGTTTCGCGCCTCGCCTTTGCGCTCGAAACGGCGCAGTGTCCCGACGAAAGATTGTAGTGTGTGTGCAGCGTGCGGCAGACTTTCGTTTAATCTGCTCAGTCCAAGTTGTGTAAGAGCTGCCGCAACTGCGCCCGTGGCGTTACTTACGTTGTGTAAACCAGGAATATTAAGATGCGTTGGATATTTGATGTTGCCGGAAGATAGAATAAATTGAGTGCGACCCGAAGAAGTAGAAACGTTAGAAGCGCATACTGCGGCGATATTATTATCAATTCCGTAGTAACAAGCTAATCCCTCTGGGTCTAAACGTTGATGCATTAACCCGTCATCACCGTTAAGAATGTTCCAACCACTTGAACTCGAATCGAACAACTCAAACGCCCGCCAAAGTTCTTCTTCGCTCTCGTCGTAATTCTCTAAATGCTCGGGTTCAACATTCAAAACAACCGCAACCGTCGGTTTAAGCAAAGTAAAAGAACCATCCGATTCATCGGCTTCGACCACGATCAAATCTTCGTTTCCAACCCGCAAATTGGAGCCGAACGGCGGGTAAATCGCGCCTAAAACGGCGGTTGGATTGTGGCCGCATTCCGTCAAAATGTGCGCGATCATCGCGCTGGTCGTGCTTTTGCCGTGCGTGCCGGAAACCGCAATCGAGGTTTTGGCACCGTTGACGAAATGTGCCAGCAGTTGCGAGCGATGCCACGCGGGAAGGTTTTTCTGGGTTGCGGCGGCGAATTCGGGGTTTTCGGGCGCAATCGCTGACGAATAGAAAATCGCTTCGCTTTCGCCTAAATTTTCGGCTTTTTGACCGACGAAACACCTGATTCCCGCTTCGCGGAGTTGCGAGAGCATCGCCGACTCAGACGCGTCGGAGCCGGAAACATCGTGGCCGCGCGATTTGAGTAAAAGCGCCAGGGCGCTCATGCCGATGCCGCCGACGCCGATGAAATGGACGCGGCGCGAAGACCTAAAAAAATCGGCGGGAAGCGGGTGTTGTTCGTTGAGTTGCAGCAGATCGCGCCAGCGCATAAGTCGGGAAATCCTTGGAATTGTCGCATTTGAATATACCGAAACCCGCCTTGGCCTTTGAAACGCAACACACTGAGGCATCATGCAAAAAGCCATCGCCATCGTGTCGGGCGGACTCGATTCCGTCACCCTCGCTCATCTTCTGGCCGCTCAAAAGGTCGAACTTCACCTTTTGGCCTTCGATTACGGCCAAAAACACCGCAAAGAACTCGATTTCGCGCGCGACTGCGCGAGTCGCCTCGGCGCGAGCTTCAATCTCGTCGATTTGACGAGTCTGGCGCCGCTCATCGCCGGAAATGCGCTCACCGATGCGAGCATCGCGGTGCCGCACGGCCACTACGCGGCGGAAAACATGGCCACGACCGTGGTGCCCAACCGCAACGCGATTTTTCTCTCGCTCGCTTATGGCGTCGCCGTCGCGCATAAGGCGCAAATGGTCGGTTTTGGCGTCCATTCCGGCGACCATTTCATCTATCCCGATTGTCGCCCCGCGTTTGTCGAAGCCTTTGAATTGATGCAAAAAAAGGCGACCGAAGGCTATGCCGACCCGAATTTGAAGATATACACGCCGTTTCTCAAGACCGATAAAAGCGGAATCGTCGCGCAGGGCGCCAAACTGGGCGTCGATTTCACGCGCACCTGGAGCTGCTACGAAGGCGGCGCGATGCACTGCGGAAAGTGCGCGACGTGTTTCGAGCGCCGTGAGGCCTTTCAAAAAGCTGGCGTAAAAGATCCTACCGCTTACGCTTGATTTTCAATGCAGGAGAAACTCCAATGCCCAGTCCGAAAGATCCAGAGAAATTGGCAGCTTACCGCCTGAGAATGTCGCAGATCGCCAAAGAGCGCGGTTATGGCAAATGGATGCAAGGTCGCGCTCTATCAGCCCAAACCCTCGAAAAAATGACCGCAGCGCAGCAGAAAATCGGCGCCGACCCGCAGGAACGACTGGCGCGTTCAGAGCGCGCCAAAGAGAAGGGATATGGAAAATGGATGAAAGGACGCACTTTGCCGGCGGAAGTGGTGGAGAAAATTGCGGCTCACAGGCGCGGCAAAAGTTACGAAGAAATTTATGGGCCGCGTGCCGCAGAAGAAGCGCGCAAACGCCGCGATTCCAACCGGGCGCGTTTTGAAGGCAAACCCAAGAAATCCGACGACGCTCGTCCAAGACACAACGCCGATGGGCGCTACACCGAATGGCGCCGACTGGTTTTTAAGCGGGACGATTTCACCTGTCAAGTTTGCGGGGAGCGAGGCGCTTCGCTCCACGCGCATCATTTGCGCTCTTGGGCAAAACATCCTGAAACCCGTTTCGAAGTCAGCAACGGCTTAACGGTTTGCGCCAAAATTTGTCATGCCATGAAGGATAGAGAGCGCAAAGCGCAGGAAAAAGCTGACGCTATCAAAGCCAAAGTCGCCGATCCGACGAGTTATGCCGCTTAAAATCGCGCGTTTGCTGCAAAACATCGGGCACGAGGTCGCCGATACCTTTTCGCCGCGCGGTGGTTTCGTCGGAAAGCCGTTTCATCTGCGTTTTTCCAATTTCGCGTGCGCTCAGAGCATGACGGGCATCATTCCGCTCTTGCTTTTCATCGTCCATGGGCCGGAACATCTGCGAGTTTACGCGCTGGCGTTTCTCGGCTTTAAAATTACCGTCGGCGCGCTGCTTTCAGCCCTGATCATCACGCGCTTTTATCCGGTCTGGATCGGCGAAAACGGACTGCGCGCCCGCAATTTCTGGGGACTGGCGCGGCGCCTCGACTGGAACGAGATTCAGCACGTCCGCATGATTCGCTGGCTAATCGTCACGCCGGTTTTGCGAATTACCAGCCCAAAACTGCGCGATGCGATCTGGCTGCCGCTTTTTCTCGACAAGCAAGCCGAATTCGGCGCCGAAGTGCGAGAAAAAGTGCCGCGCGGCAATCCGCTACGCGAGTATTTCGAGCCATGAAACCACCGATTGCCGATCCATTTGCGCCTCCCGCACCGCCAGATGAGCAAACCCGTGTTTTTCCGCAGAGTTTCTGGCGCGTCTACTTTGGAACCGCGCTGCTTACGTTTCTAATTTTGGTGCCGATGATTGCGTTGTGGCCTCTGATGAGACAGGTTTTTCTGGGAAGCGGTCAGAGCTTCATGTTGTTTTTTCTGGTTTTCATCAACCCGTTAAGCGCGGCTTTCAGCATGACTTTTCTACATCCCACTCGAATCACTCGCTTTGGCGTTCAAGGCCCGCCCGCCGTTGGTTTCGTTGAATGGAATCAAATGAAATCAGCGCGCGCGATCTGGTTTGGTCTGCCTTACGCCCGAATCCCAGCGCGGAATCATTTTTTCGCGTTGTGGATTCCGCTCTGCTTCAAAGACAAAAAAGCCTTCGCCCGCGCTGTCGAAGAATGGGCGCCCGCCGACAATCCTCTGCGTCTTTTCCTCCAAAAACGCGGTTTTTAGATGCAATCCATCCTCATTTCTGAAATTTTTGGCCCTACGATTCAGGGCGAAGGCAGTCTCATCGGGCGCCCGACGGTTTTCGTTCGCACCGGCGGCTGCGATTTCCGCTGCAACTGGTGCGTGGCGCCGGAAACACCGATTCTACTCGCCGATTTGCGCCAAAAACCCGCCAGCGAGATAACAATTGGCGACGAAATCGTGGGTTTGGAGCGGCGGCCCAATGTGCCCGAAGCGATTGGCGGTTACAAACCGGGGAAAGTTTTGAGCGTTTTGAGGCGGAAAGCGGAGATCGTCCAATTGACCTGCGACGATGGGCGCGTTTTGCGCGTCGCCGCCGATCACGCCTTGGTCGCTTTCAAAACGGGTCGTTTTCGTCGCGCTTCACAAATCGAAACTGGCCAGCGTTTTCGGGCCTTACGAGCGCATCTTCCCTGGCATGAGGACGCGGATTACCGGGCCGGTTACCTCGCGGGCGCCGCCGATGGCGACGGAAGTTTTCATCGCAAATCCCAACCGGGAATCTGGCATTTTGTCGTTGCCACCGCGGACGAAGCGATTCTTGAGCGATTCGCGCGCTATGCTTGTGAAGCCGGATTTGCTCTTCAGGCCGGACAGCATTTGTCGGGTGGCGATTCCGCTCCCGCGCGTCATATCGGCTGTTTGCGGTTGACGCGAACGCTGGAAGTTCAGCGCTTTCGCGCTTTTCTCGACCAATTCCCTCGCACCGAGCCATTTTATCGCGGCTATTTCGCCGGTATTTACGACACCGACGGGTCGCACGACGGAAAAACTCTGGGCATCGCACAAAGCCAGCCGTTGATTCGAGTTCGCATCCTCGAATGCTTGACGGCATTAAAGCTGGATTACCGCGAAGAAACTACTGGGTTCCGAGTCAAAGGCGGTCTATCGACGACGCGGCGTGTGCTTCTCGAAACTCGACCCGCTGTGGAACGCAAAGTCGCGCCACTTTTTTTTGCGCGCGGCGGACAGGGCGAATACGCAACTTTCACAAATATTGAAAATGAAGGCGAAGGCGAGGTCGTTTCGATTAAAACCACGCTGGGAACGTATCTCGCCGATGGTTTCGTCTCGCGCAACTGCGATACGCTTTACGCCGTTTTGCCCGAATTCAAAGGCGATTGGACGCCACAATCGCCGCAGCAAATCCTCGCGGAAGTGGAAAAATTAAGCGGCGGATTTCCCATTCTCATCACCGTGTCCGGCGGTAATCCGGCTTTGCAGCCGCTCGAGCCGCTTCTCGATTTGGGACACGCGCGCGGCCATACTTTTGCGCTCGAAACGCAGGCTTCGCGGCCTCAAACCTGGTTTTCCAAACTCGATCATCTGGTTTTGTCGCCGAAACCGCCTTCGTCGGGCATGGAATTTCGCGCCGACAAACTCGCGCAGTGCCTCGAAATGGCAGCGAACGGGCCGCATTTGTCGCTCAAAGTCGTGGTTTTTGACGAAGACGATTACCAATTCGCGCGCCGCGTTCACGCTTTGCACCCCGAAATCCCGTTTTATCTGTCGGTTGGCAATCCTTCGGCGCAAAGCGGACAAGGCGCCGATATCGCCGATTTGACGACGCGTCTCGAATGGCTTTTGGCACGCGCCGGGCGCGATGGCTGGTTTGACGCCACGATTGCGCCGCAACTCCACGTTTTGCTGTGGGGCAACAAGCGCGGCGTTTAGTTGTTATAGCACGTCTCGCAGGGGAAGCTACACTTAAGTTTATTATGGGCGCTCCTTACAGCGATGATCTTCGGCAGCGAGTGTTAGCCGCCATTGACAGCGGGATGAGCAAGATGGC
>JAABUN010003542.1_pt1 | contig 23856 bp, 21 predicted proteins | sample 5559311 | NCBI WGS metagenome assembly JAABUN01 (sample SAMN10711877, study PRJNA513370) | rock metagenome | isolation source: Antarctica rocks | place: Antarctica: Victoria Land, Siegfried Peak sud
GCCAACTCCCACCCAAGATTCATACCATTTACGCCCTGCCCGAAGCTGGTTTCCTAGAGAGCATTCTTGTGCAGAGTGGTAGACCGGCATATGAACAGTATCGGAATTTTTTGCTGTACTTGAGCGCAAGTACGGCGCAAAGGAGTCGTCGTAGTTCGTGAAGCTGCTCACCGCTAAATACTTAAGTTCGATAGAACTGTTTATTGTCCCTGACATTGTTTCAAAACTTCTGCAACAGCATCAAGTGCGAGCAGCACACCGTTTTCTATCTCGCCCACCTGCGCTTTACCTACCTTGGCGCGCACGTCCCGTAGATGTGCCAGATCGAGTTTGGGACGTGAAGGTGCGGGGCCGAGTTCCGCCACAGGCATACCGCGGCGGGTGATCGTTATGCGCTCTCCTTATGCGGCTCGCTCGAGTAGCGCCGAGAGCGAACGACGCGCTTCCGAATAGGTGATCTCCATAAGCTATGGTACACGGTTGTACCGGTATGTTGTACAACTCGTGTATCCAGACGCTCTACTGAAGCACATCGTCACCTCTTCAAAGATGGTTATACGGGCCGTTCGGAAACGACCACGACCGGACGGCAGCCCGCCACAAAGCTTAGACTTGCCTTACTTATGGACACCCCCACACCACAACCCGAATCACGAGCCGAGTCACAAGAAGAATTGCAAAACGCTTTCGACCGCTACCGCGCCATGAATCTGCGTCTCGACATGCAGCGGGGTCAGCCGAGCGATGAAAACTTCGAGCTCTCGAGCGACATATTTACTATCGTCGGCCCGGAGGACGCGGTCACGCCGAGCGGGATCGACGTCCGCAACTATCCGGGCGGGATCGCCGGGTTGCCCGAAGCGAGGGCACTTTTCGCCGAACTGTTGGGCGTAGCGCCGGAGGAGGTCATCGTCGGTAACAACGCCTCGCTCACGCTGATGGGCGACGTGCTCAGCTGGGCGCTGCTGCGCGGCCTGAAACACAGCCGCGCTCCGTGGGTGGGGCAAAGCCCCAAAATCATCGTCACCGTCCCCGGTTACGACCGGCACTTTTCGCTGCTGGAAGCCCTCGGTTTTGCCCTCGTCAGCGTCCCTATAACCGAAACCGGCCCCGACGTAGACGCGGTTCAGGCGCTTGTACACGATGACCCTGCGGTTAAGGGGATGTTGTTCGTCCCGACCTACAGCAACCCGACAGGCGACACGACCACCGCAGAGGTCGCCCGTCGGCTCGTACGCGTACAGGCCGCCGCCGAAGACTTTACGGTTTTCGCCGACGACGCTTACCGCGTTCACCACCTCACAGGCGGCCCCGACAACGCGCCCGACCTGCTCGCTGCGGCAAAGGCGGCGGGCCACCCCGACCGGGTGATCGTTTTCGGTTCGACCTCGAAAATCACCCTGGCGGGTGCGGGGCTCGGTTGTATGGCCTCGAGTGAAACCAACATCGCCTATCTGGGCAAGCTTTTCAGCGCCCAGTCGATAGGCCCCAACAAGGTCGAGCAGCTCCGTCACGTCAAATTTCTAAACGCCTACCCCGGCGGCGTCGCAGGACTTATGCGGGATCACGCCCGCATCCTGGCACCCAAATTTGCAGCTGTGCAGGAGGTTTTGTTGCGCGAACTGGGCGGTACCGGGCTGGCCACCTGGACCGACCCCAAAGGCGGCTATTTCGTCAGCCTCACTACGACCAAACCGGTCGCCAGCCGGGTCGTCAGCCTCGCTCGTGAGCTCGGCGTGACGCTGACCCCGGCGGGCGCAACCTATCCGGGCGGCAACGACTCACATGACGCGAACATCCGCCTCGCCCCGACGCGGCCCCCGGTGGGTGAGGTGCGGTTGGCGATGGAGGTGGTGGCGCTCTGTGTCAAGCTGGCGTCGGCGTCGGTGTAGAGCGAAGGGGCGACGCCGGTAGCCATCCACCTCTATTTGTACACGAGTAACGCGCTTCCGAACAGGTGATGCTTGGAGATCGGTGGTATCTTACCGGTCTAACTATTTTGCCCGTAACGCTATTCCACCCGGTTCGGTTACACGGAGGTATCCACTGTGCGAAGGTCGACCTGCCGCTCGTTTAGGCTTTGTAACGTCTCGACCATCGGGGCGGTCTGGCTGAGCCTGATGTTCGGCAGCCTCAGCAGCGCCACACCTTTCAGCCAAGCCCAAGGGCTTCTCGACGCCTACGCCGAACGTGCAGACAGGGCAGCCGTTGCCGCTGCTGTCGTGCGTGACGACGCGCTGGTGTGGTCGGGCGCGACCGGCACCGCGAACAAGGAACTAGGCGTCGTCGCAGCCGACGACACGGTGTTTTTGGTCGCGTCCATCTCCAAAACCGTCACCGCGACAGCCGCCATGCAACTTGTAGAAGACGGGCTGCTCGACCTGGACGAAAACGTTGCCACTTACTTGCCCTTTACCTTTCGCAACCCTAAACAACCAGGCGCTGTGATTACGCTGCGCCACCTGCTGGCTCACACGTCCGGCCTCAGTGACATCTATCTGGGCAGTGCCGCCCCGACCTCATCACTGAAGGCGACCCGGAGCTGTCTTTAACCGACCTCTGCCGCGCCTTCTTTACCCCTGACGGAGCGTTCTATTTTCCGGCTACTTTTACCACCACACCGCCCGGTACAGCGTTTAGCTACAGCAATCTAGGCTTTGCCCTCGTCGGCTGCATCGTCGAGAACGTCGCCGGTAAACCGTTCGACGAATTTACGAGGCAGCGCATCTTTACGCCGCTAGGCATGACGCGGACGAGCTGGCGCGTTGCCGACTTTCAGGACGAAGACATGGCGATGACTTACGGTCACTACGGCGAAGTCTACGGAAACTACACCTTCCCCGATTACCCCGCCGGGGGGCTCCGCACGACCGTCAGGGATTTATCGAAGTTTCTGCGGGCGTTTATGCTCGGCGGAACGTTGGAGGGTCAGACCATCCTTCAGCCTGCCAGCGTTCGGGAGATGAAACGTATCCAGTACCCGGACATTGTAGACTCAGCGTCGCAAGCACTGGGTTGGGCGGAGCTGAACTTTGCCGAAGAAGAGGGCTCGAGAACATTCTGGGGACATTTCGGAGGCTTAAACGGTGTATTTACCCTGATGGCGTACGACCCGGCAGCAAAAACCGGCGCGATCATCTTTACCAACGGCAGTGTTTCCGGCGACCAGGATTGGAGCGAGCTTATAGGGCTTTTTCAGGCACTCGTAAACGAAGGCGATGAGCAGGCAGACAGGGGCTCGAGCCGCTAGTAGTGCCGAGTCCGGCAAGCGAAAGAATAGCTGAAGCAGTCTTATACTGGGCCATATCTGTCTTAACCTCGAGGAGGTGGCGATGCCGCCCGATTTTCTCACGCAGCTGTCCCGAACGCTCCCGCCCGGTCGTCTCCACACCGGCGGCGCGGCGCTCAGCACCTTCGAGTCCGACGGTCTGACGATGTTTAAGATGCGGCCCGAAGGCGTTGTCATCGCTGAAACGCAGCAAGACGTCATCGACACCGTAAAGCTCTGCTACGCGCACGGTGTTCCGTTCGTAGCGCGGGGCTCGGGTACGAGTCTTTCGGGTGGGTCGTTGCCGGTTGCGGGCGGCGTGGTGATTGCGCTCAACAAACTCAACCGGGTTTTGAGTCTCGACGCCGAGGCGCGTACCTGCGTCGTCCAACCGGGCGTGCTGAACGCGCAGGTCTCGAGGGTCTCCGCGCCACACGGCCTGCTGTACGCGCCCGATCCGTCGTCGGGGCCGGTGTGTACCATCGGCGGCAACGTCGCCTTTAATTCAGGTGGCGCGCACTGCCTCAAGTACGGGATGACGGCGAACCACGTTTTAGGCCTCAAGGTGGTGCTGCCGGACGGTGAGGTGGCGCAGCTCGGGGGGGACAGCCTGGAGCCTCTCGGCCCCGATCTGGTCGGGCTTTTCGTCGGGTCGGAAGGGCTTTTCGGCGTCGCTCTGGAGATCACGTTGCGGCTCTTGCCCAAAGTCGAGAAATATCAGACCGTGATGGCCGCCTACCGAAGCCTCGAGGAAGCTGGAGACGCCGTGACCCGCATCGTCGCGTCTGGACTCTTGCCGGGGGCGATGGAGATCATGGACCGGCTGGCGATGGACGCCGCCGAAGCCGCCGTTCACGCGGGTTATCCGGCGGACGCGGAGGGACTGCTCATTGTGGAACTCGAGGGGCCGCAAGAGGAGGTCACGGCTGAAACGCCTCGGCTGCTCGCCCTGCTCGAGGCTTCAGGAGCCTACAAAGTGCAGATTGCCCAAAACGACGCCGAACGCGCCAAAATCTGGAAGGGTCGCAAGGGTGCATTTTCAGCGGTCGGGCGGCTCAGCCCCGAATACATCGTTCAGGACGGCGTGGTACCGCGCAGCCGCCTGGGTGAGGCGCTCGCCGCTATCGCCGCACTAAGTAAACACTACGGGATTCGCGTCGCCAACGTTTTTCACGCCGGAGACGGCAACCTGCACCCGCTTATCTTGTTCGACTCCACGAAGGGCGAGCTGGAACGCGCCGAAGAACTCGCTGGGGACATCCTACGCCTCTGTATCCGTATGGGCGGTTCGATTACCGGCGAGCACGGCGTCGGGGTTGAAAAACGCGCGTATCTGCCCGAGCAGTACAGCGCGTACGATATGGCGGTCATGACGCGGCTCAGGCGGGCCGTCGATACCAAAGAGATCGCCAACAGCGGCAAAATGCTCGCTATCGACGGGACCGGCGAAGCCCCGGCGCTGACGAGCGTAAAACCGCACCCGTTGGAGCAGCAGGGCGTTATCTCCCGCTCGTGAACGAGCACATTGTCAGGATTCAGGACGCGGTGCGGCAGGGTCACGTCCGCGTTAGGGGCGGCGGTAGCAAGGCGGCGCTTTCAGGGGGGGCGAACCTCGAGCTCCGTGACCTGTCGGGCGTCAGGGAGTACACCCCGCAGGAATACACCTTTACCGCGCTCGCCGGAACGCCGCTCGCGGTGGTGAACGACATGCTGAGCGCCGAAGGTCAACACCTGCCGTTCGACCCGCCGTTTGCCGACGCGGGCGCGACGCTGGGCGGAACGGTCGCCGCCGGAATGTCTGGGCCGGGGCGGTTTCGTTACGGCGGCGTGCGTGACTTTCTTTTGGGCGTAGTTTTCGTAGACGGTCGGGGCGAGGTCGTTACGGGCGGTGGCAAGGTCGTTAAAAACGCGGCGGGTTTCGATTTTCCGAAGCTGATGGTCGGTAGTCTGGGGCGTTTCGGGGTGCTGTGCGAGCTGACCTTTAAGGTGTTTCCGCGCCCGGAAACCTACGCGACGTTGCGGCTCGAGACCGGCTTCGCTCACGCGAACACGCTGATGACGCGGCTCGCGGGTTCGGGTTTCGAGACCTGGGCGCTCGAGCTGCACCCCACACCCGCCGCTACCCAGCTACTGGCACGTTTCGGGGGGCTCGAGGCGGCGCTACCGGGACGTTTGGAACGCGTTCAAACCTTTTTAGGCAGTGCGGGCGAGGTCGTTACCGGCGACGCCGAAACTCAGCTCTGGCGCGCGGCGAACACCTTTAGCTGGACGCCTCCGGGTCAAGCCCTCGTCAAAATCGCCCACAGCCCCCGGCACGTCGGTGAACTCGAGCGGGTGCTCGAGCCTTTCAGCGCGCCGCACCGCTACGGCGTCGGCGGCAACGTCTGCTATCTGGCGTGGCCCGACGACCGGGACGCGCTCGAGCAGCTGTTGTCGGCGCGCGGACTTTCGGGGTTGGCGCTGACCGGCAGCTGGCGCAACCCACAGCTCGGCCCACAGACCGGCGGCGCGTTTCTGAGGCGGGTCGAAGGTGTTTTCGACCCTCACGGCGTCTTCACTTTGCCCACGGAGGTTTCAGGTGCAACATAAGATTCCGCTCGAGACTCCCCTCGCCGAACCGATGGCGGAGGCGGTCGAATCGTGCGTTCACTGCGGCTTCTGCCTGCCGACCTGCCCGACCTATGTGGTCAGCGGCGAGGAGATGCACTCCCCGCGCGGACGCATCGTGATTATGAAAGAGGTTTTAGAGGGTGAACTGCTGCTCGCCGACGCGACTCCCTATATCGACGCCTGTCTGGGGTGTCTGGCGTGCGTCACGGCGTGTCCGTCGGGGGTCGAGTACGGCGAACTGCTCACACCCTTCCGGATGGAGACGGAAGGGCAGCGGGAACGTCCCGTCGCCGAACGCGCGCTCCGCCGCCTGATTACCGAAACACTCCCCTATCCGGCGCGTTTTCGCGCCGCCGCGCATACCGGCGGCGTCGCCAAACCGCTCCGCAAACTGCTGCCCAAACCGCTCGGCGATATGCTCGGCATGTTGCCGGGGCGCGTACCGAAGGCAAGACCGCTGCCCGAGCTGTTTCCGGCAGAAGGAACGAGGTGGGCTAGAGTCGCACTGCTTGCGGGCTGCGCGCAACAGGTTTTAGATCCCGACATCAACTGGGCGACGCTCCGCGTTTTGGCGCGTAACGGCGTCGAGGTCGTCATCCCCAAAACGCAGGGCTGCTGCGGGGCGCTCTCGGCGCACACCGGCGTCAAGGGACAGGCGCAGGCGTTCGCGCGAAACAACATCGGAGCGTTTCCGGACGATATAGACGCCGTGATTACCAACGCCGCCGGGTGCGGCTCGGGACTGCACGAGTATCCGCTGTGGCTGCGGGGCGAACCTGAAGAGGCGGCGGCGCGGGTATTCTCGAGCAAAGCCCAAGACGTGAGCGTGTTTTTGCACAAACTTGGTTTAGTCGCGCCGCCGCCGCTACCCGAACCTCTGCGCGTCGCCTACCACGACGCCTGCCACCTGGCGCACGCGCAGCGGGCGACGAGCGAACCGCGCGCGTTGCTGGCGCAGATTCCGGGCGTGGTGGTGCTCGAGCCAGGCGAGGCCGAACTCTGCTGCGGCTCCGCCGGAACGTACAATTTAGAGCACCCGGAGATGGCCCTCGAGCTTGGCTTACGCAAGGCGCGCAACCTCTTGGAGACCGGCGCGCAGCTGATCGTCAGCGGCAACATCGGCTGTATGACGCAGCTCTCGGCGCAGCTTAAGAACCTGGGGCAGCCGTTGCCGGTACTGCACACCGTTCAGCTTTTAGACCGGGCTTACAGTTCTACGGAGAGTGAATAGAAGCTTTTGTAGATGGGTTGACCCGTAACTTTGTCTTGACGCCTCCTCACAGCTGATCGTATGGTTACAGTATGACCAGATAATGCAACCCATGTGCAAAGCTCAAGTGTCCGGCATCCTTAGAGGTGTATGTCTTGCTGTCTGAAAATGAGCTGTTTATGGTCTCGCTTAACAACCTAAGCCCTTTACGAAACCTGGTTACAGCGGGGATAATCCTGCTCTGAGGAGAAGGTCGATGAATAATCCTATACGACGCATGACACTTGAGGATTTACCCGCAGTCAAAAAGGTCATCGACGATAATGAGTTGTTCCCATCTAACTTGCTCGACGACATGACTGCTGGTTACTTTGCCGATGAGGAAGAGAGCGGTTACTGGCTCACCTATAACGACAGGGAAGCTGTAGCTGTAGCTTGTTACACACCCGAGCGGATGACCGAGGGTACATGGAACGTGCTTTTACTCGCAGTGCGCCCCGACCATCAGGGCAAAGGGCTGGGCGGTGCTCTAATGGGCTATATAGAGCAGACCCTACGAAAGCGTAGCGCACGTGTTCTACTAGTCGAGACCTCAGGGCTTGACAATTTCGACCGGACGCGCACCTTCTACCGCAAGAATGGCTACGAAGAAGAAGCGCGTATCCGCGAGTTTTACGCCAAAGGTGAAGACAAAATCATCTTTCGCAAATCGCTGTAAGCTTCGATGTTTCATCGCTTGCTGCTGTCAACCTGGCAGCAAGCTAAAACACTTCCGTCTGAATAAGTGCGAGGTCGCTCTTCACAATACCTGCCTACCTAGAAGCTTCACTTTCCCCCAAAGCCGTAGCTTGATTTACTTTGTCAACCCGAGGTGTTTACGCTAGCTCAGACCGGTACGGAGTTTGAACGCACCCCATGTCAGCTTAAAGGCAACCGGCGAACGCCCTACCAGCTCACCACGCCATAGGTATCGTCGCGTTCCGGACTCGTCGAAAACATCGCTACCGGCACCCCGGTAGCACGTTCGATAAGTTCCAGATACGCCGTCACCTCCGTCGGCAACGCCTCACGGCTGCCCAAACCGCGCAGGTCGCCCCACCCCGGCAGCGTTTCGTAGACGGGTTGGTTATTTTTGTAGGCGGTACAAACGTTTAGCGTCTCGAGCCCTGAAAGTACATCGAGTTTGGTCACGACCAGACCGTCGAAACCGTTGACGTCACAGGCATACTTAAGCTGCACCAGGTCGAGCCAGCCGACCCGCCGCGCCCGCCCGGTGGTGGTGCCGAACTCGTCCCACTGGTTCTCGCCGCTGCCGCGCAGCCGCGCCGCCATCTCCCCATCCAGCTCGGTTAACATCGGGCCGTGTCCGACGCGGCTGGTAAACGCCTTGACGACGCCGTAAACACCCCCGAGCGCCTTGTGGCTGACGCCCGCGCCGACCAAGATACCGCCGACCGTCGGATGGCTGCTCGTGACGAACGGGTAGGTACCGTAAGCGAGGTCGAGCATGGTGCCTTGACCCCCCTCGAACATCACGCGTTTGTCTTTGCGGAGCGCCTCGCGCACCAGATGACCGGCGTCGGAGACGAACGGCAACACGAACTCGCGCACCTCACGGAGCGCCTCGAACGCCGTATCCACGTCCGTCCAGCCGACCCGCGCCGTCGAGTTCGGCTTGGCCTCTAAAAGCCTGCCGAGGCGTTCGCGCAGCACCGCCTCGTCGTGCAGATCACCGAAACGCAGGCCGATACGCCGCGCCTTGTCCGAGTAGCAGGGGCCGATACCGCGCCCCGTCGTACCGACGAAACCGCCGTCCTCGTCATTTTTGCGGTGGTGCGGCAACACCAGGTGCGCCTCTTCGGATACGACCACCTGACCGGGGTCGCGGCGTTCGGCAAACGCTTCGAACTCGCCCCTAAAGTCCCACGGATCGACGACCATACCGCCGCCCAGCACCGAAACCGGTTGGTCGTGCAGGACGCCGCAGGGCAGATGGTGGAGCTTAAAGACCTCACCGGCAACTACCACCGTATGGCCCGCGTTAGCCCCGCCCGAGTAACGCACCACCACGTCGGCGTCGTGCGCGAGCGCGTCGACGACCTTGCCTTTACCCTCGTCACCCCACTGCGCCCCGATGATCGCAACTCCCGGCATGGCACCTCCGAAGGTCAAGTATGACATACCTGTTTGGGGGGCGACCCGGACGGGGTTTCGGGCAACGTCGGTGTTCGGGTTTCAGCCCGACTTCAGGCCGCCGGATCGTCGGAGCCGGGTCGTTAGAACCCCCGGTATAAGAGAACCCCCACGTAAGTTTGATACGCTGACCGGGGCCGAACCTCGAGTCAGGGGTTGCGAGCGAAGAGGCTTTTATGATGCGTACACGAACCGGCGTTGGCAACGGCGTCAGGCTTACAGTCAAGATGATGGTGACAACTACAGCGCTGCTTTGGGGAACGCTCGCCTCGGCGCAGTCGCTGACGGTATTTGCCGCCTCGAGCCTTACCGAAGCGTTTGGGGAGATCGCTGCTCTTTTTGGGGGGCAACGTGAAGAGACGGTTTTGCTCAGCTTCGGCGGTTCGTCGACGCTCGCCACCCAGATCGGTCAGGGCGCGCCCGCCGACGTGTTCGCCAGCGCCGACCGCGCGCAGATGCAGGTCGTGGTGGAGGAGGGTTTGACGGTAGGCGACCCGCAGCTGTTTACCAAAAACCGCCTGGTCGTCATTACGGCTGAGGAGGGCGGCGTCAGCAGCTTAGAGGGGCTCGCCGAACCGGGTGTGCTGCTCGTTTTGGCTTCGCCCGAAGTTCCGGTGGGCAGCTACGCGCGCAGAGCGTTGGAGAGGATGAACAGCGTCTACGGCGCAGATTTTTCGGAGCGTGTGCTGAAGAATCTCGTATCGGAAGAGCTCAACGTCCGGCAGGTGGCGCTTAAGGTCGAACTCAGTCAGGCGGACGCCGCCATCGTTTACGAAACCGACGCGGCGGTCGCTGAAAACGTCGCCACCATTCCCATTCCAGACCGGTTCAACGTCGTGGGAACGTATTTCGTCGCGGCGCTTGCGGGGAGCGCCCAAGCTGAAGCTCGAGCCTTTATCGAGCTAATCCTTTCCGCTGAGGGTCAAGCCGTTCTGACCGAACGAGGCTTTCAGCCACCCCGGTGACCCCCCGGCAGCGACCCCCGCCCCGCACGCCCGCCACCCTGCGGCAGACACCTCCGGCGGCGGCGGTCGTCGCCAGCTTTGCGTTACTCGCCCTCCTGGTGCTGCCGGTCGGTGTGCTGCTCGTCCGGGCGTTCGCCCCTTCAGCACTCGCCACCCTTTTGCAGCCCGCCGCCGCCGAAGCCCTGCGCCTGAGCCTGCTGACCACGGGCGTCAGCATGGCGCTCACCGTGCTTTTCGGAACGCCCGTCGCCTACTTGCTCGCGCGTTACACCTTTCAGGGACGACGGCTGCTCGACACGCTGGTCGACCTTCCGCTGGTGCTGCCGCCGGTCGTCGCTGGCGTCGGTTTGCTGCTCGTATTCGGTCGGCGAGGGATCATCGGTGAGCCCCTGAGCGCGCTGGGTATCGATCTGGCCTTTACCACCACCGCCGTGGTGCTGGCGCAAATATTTGTCGCCAGTCCGTTTTATATTCGCGCGCTCAAGGTGGGTTTCAGCGCGGTTCCCAGAGACCTCGAGGCCGCCGCCCTGATCGACGGCGCTGACCGCTGGGCGGCGTTCTGGCGCGTCACCTGGCCGCTGGCACTGCCAGCTTTCGGCGAGGGGCTGGTGCTCGCGTGGGCGCGCGCGTTGGGCGAGTTCGGCGCGACGGTCGTTTTCGCCGGTAGTCTCCAAGGTCGCACCCGGACGCTGCCACTGGCGACCTACGCAGCTTTGGAGGGTGATCTGGACGCCGCCCTCGCCCTGTCAGGACTCCTCACCGTCTTTGCACTCGGGCTTTTTGTAGTGCTCAAACTGCTGATCCAGCGTAAAGATGTGCAGGTCTGAGCTGTGGGCCTAAAGTATGGGTCTGAAGTGTGATTTTGAGCCGTGCGGTCGGCGCGCCGACCCGCTTCGCCAGACCTGCGCCCGGGTTATGATAGCGGGCGTGTGGAACCGGTAATGACCAAACTTCTCGTAGCCGAACTCATCGAGGCGCTCGCCGCGCTTTCCGAAGATGAACAGCTCGAGCTGTGCGACGCGCTCGTCGACGACCCCAGGTTGCGAGATTTGCTCGAGACCATCGACGACTATCTGTACTTAGAGGATGAGGACGACCCCCCGCCCAACTTGCAAACCGACCGCGAACTCAATTGAGCTACCCCCGCGCGTAAGTGTGAAATACCGAACGCACAGGGCATATGTGACGCGCCATAAACTTTGCGCCGGGCGCGGTTGTTATGGTACGACAGGGTTTGGGAGCGGTTTTTTGCCGCTAGTTTTACACCCAATGTTTAGAGTCGACGCGAAAATTTTGGCAGGCTCGAGCGGAGTCCGTAGTGGCAGAAGGTCAAGTATCAAGCAAGGGTAAAGGTCTTACTCACAGCACTATTGTAGGTTTCTTCTGGTCGTTCTCAGGTGTCGGCGTTCAAGCCGTTCTCAACTTCACAGTTCTCGCAATTTTGTCTCGTCTGATCTCAGTCGCCGATTTCGGTCTGGTCAATATCGCCAACATCCTTACGGTGTTTGCAGCGATGTTCTATAAACTCGGCATCGGTCCTTCACTGATTCAGCGCAAGGTGCTCGACGAAGCACATATTCGTTCAGGTTATACCTTTACGATCATCATGAGTTTTTTGCTGACCGGCATTGTATGGTTGATCGCTCCTGTATTCGCCAGTTTTTACGACATACCGGGGCTTGTAAACGTCGTCAGAGCGATTTCACTCCTTTTTATCATCAATGGTTCAAGTGTGGTTGCTAGCTCACTCAACTACCGAAACCTCGACTTTCGCATCAAGGCGCGTATCAATTTTGTCTCGTACGTTTTGGGTTACGGTGTCACCGGCATTGCCCTGGCGCTTCTTGGCTTCGGCGCCTGGGCGCTGGTATACGCGTCTTTGGGCCAGGCGTTGATCTCGAGCTTGTTGTACATAAGGGCTTCGCCACACTCCAAAAAGCCTCAACTCAACCGGCCCGCGCTAGCAGACTTGCTCACCTACGGTTCAGGTTTGACTATTGGTAAGATCTTCAACACAGTGGCGACCACCGCAGACAACTTGATTGTCGGGGCTACACTAGGTACCCAAGCCGTCGGTCTTTACGGTCGGGCGTATCAGCTGATGATCCTGCCATCTCGCTATTTCGGGCAGGTACTGGATACTGTACTTTTTACCGCCATGTCTAAAATTCAAGATCAGCCCAAAACCTTGGGGGCGGTCTACCGCCGGGGCGTCGTCGCTATTGCCCTCGCCGTCATGCCACTGAGCGCCTTTTTATTCATCTTAGCGCCCGAGTTTATCAGCGTATTGTTGGGCAAACAGTGGGGCGCAGCGGTAGTACCGTTTAAAATCTTTGCATTTTCTATGTTGTTCCGAACAAGTTACAAGATGGGCGAGTCACTATGCCGCGCGTCAGGAGTCATCTTTCAGCGGGCGCTGCGTCAGTTCGTCTTTGCCTTGCTCGTCATCATCGGTACTCTTATAGGTCAGCGTTGGGGCGTGACGGGCGTTGCCGCCGGTGTCAGCGTCGCTATCACACTAAACTTTTTTTACATGGCGCAGCTCAGTCTCAAGATCACCGAGACGAGTTGGACGACTTTTTTTCTTATTCACGTTCCCCCACTAGTTATTACCGTCACCGTATTTTTTGAGACGTGGCTGGTAGCTGGTTTTCTTCGCAGTTTGCAGTGGCTCGATGTTGCCGTTCTCATCACCGCGGTAGGAACTACAGGCCTCACGGTTCTCGCTCTCATCTGGATTGCGCCGAAATACCTCTTGGGTAAAGAAGGCATGTGGCTCCTAAAAACGTTCGGCAACTACTTACCAATGCCTGTTAGAAGCCAACTCGACAAACTTCAGTACCGTTGACCGGGTTTGGGGTAACAGATATCCGGTTTGCGTAAAAATTTGGGTACAGCTTACTGCTTAGCGCGCCCGGAAAACGCGAGAAAGGCTCTATGAAACGCACTAGTACCGACGTCGCTCTGTACCTGCCGAACTTAGACGGCGGCGGCGCTGAACGCATGATGGTCAACCTGGCTTCGGGCTTTGCCAGGCGAGGCTACCAGACCGACCTGGTGCTTGCCGAAGCCAGGGGGCCTTACCTCGAGCAGGTAGCGTCCGAAGTCAACATCGTCGACCTCGAATCGTCGGGGGTAGCGGTCAGCCTGCCCCGGCTCGTCCGCTATTTGCGCCGACACCGACCGGAGTCGCTGCTGGCGACCCTGAACCACGCCAGCGTGGTGGCGCTGCTGGGCTGCCGATTGGCACGCGTCCGAACCAGAACCGTGATCCGCGAGTCCAATATGCTCTTTCCCTACCAGACACCTTCGCTCAGGCAGCGTTCGCTGAAAGCGTCCGTCAAACTTCTGTATCCTACGGCAGACGCCCACGTCGCGGTGTCCCAGGGCGTTGCCGATAGCCTGCAAGACTTCGTTAAGCTGAACCCAAAAAACGTTCACGCCATCTACAATCCGGTCATTACAAACGGTCTACTCGAGCGCGCTCGCCTAACACCCGAGCACCCGTGGCTGGTAGATAGAAGTCGGTCTTCACCGCCTGTGCTGCTGGGTGTAGGGCGGCTTACCGGACAAAAAGATTTTGGTACGCTCGTCCGCGCGTTCGCCAGGGTTCGCCAAACGCAAAAGGCCCGGTTGATTATTCTGGGTGAAGGTACGCAGCGGCCTAACATAGAGGCGCTCGCCGCCGAACTGGGCGTTGCGGAAGACGTCTCGCTGCCCGGTTTTGTCGACAATCCTTTCGCGTTTATGGCCCAGGCCGACCTGTTCGTTTTGTCGTCACGTTTCGAGGGTCTGCCGGGCGCGCTGATTCAGGCGATGGCGTGCGGGTGCAAGGTGGTAAGTACCGACTGCCCGAGTGGTCCGGCGGAGATTCTTAAGGGGGGACTCGCGCCGCTCGTACCGGTGGGCGACGCCGAGGCGCTCGCCCAGGCTATGCTGGAAACGCTGAACGACCCCACCCCCCGCCCGGAGCTTCGTGACAGAGCGTTACATTTTTCCGAGGAGACGACTATTCCCCAATATCTACAGGTTCTTCTACCCGACCGACAAGGTGACGATGCGTAGTTCTGCCCGTTTGCAATCGTACTTTTGGATTGCGCCGGTCTTTTTCGACGCGACTATTTGTAAAACCACGCACACCGTATGAAAATCATCTACGTGACCGCCTCACTTCCTTACGGCACCACCGAAGTGTTCGCTATTCCCGAAGTCCGTGAGTTTATAGACCGTGGTCACGAAGTGCGGCTCGTACCGATCGTGGGCGATGCGAAGGTGCCACACTCCGACGCCGAACCTTTTTTGCCTATTACCGAATATGCGCCCCTGCTCTCGAGACCGGTGCTCGGAGCGACGCCCGAATTTACCAGAGCGCCCCTTACGGCGATAAGCGCATTGTCGAGAGTTCTCAAAGGCCAGAACAATCTTGTAAGGAGAAAAAATCTCGGTTCGTTTCCCAAAGCGTTGTGGCTGGCCCGGCTCGCCCGCCACTGGGAGGCCGACCATATCCACGCGTACTGGGCTTCGGTCGCGGCTACGGCGGCGATGGTCGCCGGTGAGGTAAGCGGGGTGCCGTGGAGTTTTACCGCGCACCGCTGGGACATCGCCGACGCGCCCAACGCGTTCCGGGCCAAGCTCGAGTCCGCCCGCTTCGCGCGGTTTATCTCACAAGACGGCCTCGAGCTCGCGCGGGGGATCGCCGGGCCTCAGCTCGAAGAAAAAGCCGCCATCATCCGGATGGGCGTTCCGCTCAGCGAGGCCGAAGTCCAGCGCACTACGCCCCCCGCCGGGGTTCAGCTGCGGCTGATCTGCACCGGCACGCTGATTCCGCGCAAGGGGCAGCGGTTTTTACTGGGGGCCGTCGCACACCTTAAAGAGCAGGGTGTTTACGTTCACGTCAGCCTTGCCGGAGCGGGTGGGCAGCTGGGGCCGCTTCAGGAACAAGCCTCGGCGCTCAATATCACCGAGCAGCTGACGTTTCTGGGTAACGTCGACCACAACGCGCTGCTGACCCACTACGCCGAGGGCCGCTACGACGCCTTTATCCTGCCGAGCCTGCACGAGGGCATCTCGGTGGCGCTCATCGAAGCGATGTCGTACGGACTACCGGCTATCGCCACCGACGTCGGCGGTACCCGCGAACTCTTAGACGAAGGGGCCGGGCAGCTGATCGCGCCGAGCGACGTAGGGAGTATCGTCCGGGCCGTCACCGAACTCATCCGCAACGAACCGGCGCGCCTCGAGCAGGGTCAGCGGGGCCGACAGCGGGTTATGAACGAATACGATATCCGGGGCGTGGTCAACGCGCTCGAGACGCGGTTTAGAGCCTACGCCTGAGCCGGGACCTAACAGGTACGCCTTGACCCAAGCGGGGTAATCGTCGATTCCGGGCCGTGACAGTTGGGGCGTCACGGCCCGGTGTACACGCTAAAATCCCGTATGAAAATCGTCTATATTCACCAGTATTTCCGGACGCCGACGGAACCCGGCAGCATCCGCTCGTATGAGATGGCCCGCCGCTTCGTCGAGTGGGGACACGAGGTCGATCTCATCACCACCGGCCCGCAGGCGACCGACGGCTGGCGCGTTTCGGACGAGGCGGGCGTCCGGGTTCACTGGTTGCCTATCCCCTACTCGAACACCACGAGCATAAGGGAACGGATAGGGTCGTTTTTCAGGTTCGCTTACGGGGCCGCCCGAAAAGCCAGTACCTTAGAAGCCGACGTAATCTTCGCTACCAGCACGCCCCTGACGGTCGCGCTACCCGCAGTCTGGGCGTCGAAACGGCAAAAGGCACCGATGGTTTTCGAGGTCCGCGACCTGTGGCCTGACATACCTATCGCTATGGGCGTCTTGAAAGGAAAAGGGGCCATCACCGCCGCGAGGTGGCTCGAGCGTTTCGCCTACCGCAACGCCGCCCACGTGATTGCGCTGTCACCGGGGATGAAAGAGGGTGTAGTTCGCACCGGGTATCCGGCGGAGCGTGTTCACGTCGTCCCGAACGCTGCCGACTTAGAGCTTTTCGACGTGCCGAGAGGCGCAGGTCAGGCTTTTCGGCGACGGCACGACTGGCTCGGAGACCGGCCGCTCGTCGTCTACGCGGGTACGCTCGGGCAGGTCAACGGGGTGGGTTATCTCGCCAGACTTGCCGAGGCGGTCTATAAAGACGCACCCGACATCCGCTTTCTAGTGGTGGGGCGGGGACAAGAGGTCGACAAACTAGAGGCGCTCGCCACCGAGTTGGGTGTGCTTAACAAAAACTTCTTTATGCACGACAAGGTCGCTAAAAACGAGCTGCCCGAGATTCTTTCAGCCGCCGACCTAGCCACCTCACTGGTGGTCGATATCCGCGAGTTGTGGGACAACTCGGCGAACAAGTTTTTCGACGGGCTCGCCTCGGGTACGGCGTTCGCCGTCAATCACGGCGGCTGGCAAGCAGACCTGCTCGAGCGTCACGAGGCCGGTATCGCCCTGCACCCGCACGACTTCGGTGAGGCCAAAGCTAAGCTGATCCCCTTTTTACGAGACCGGGCGCGCTTGGAGAGCGCCGGACACAACGCCAGACGGCTCGCCGAAACGAGCTTCGCGCGTGAAACGCTGTCGAGACAGCTCGAGCAGGTGCTCGTCTCGACCCAGACCTCCGCTACCCACCGCCTGGACGTCCACCCCGTACCGGATGCACACGGCTGAACGCGAGCAGTCTGCTATCTTGACCGGCGTAGCGCCGACACCAGCCAAATACGCCGTTTGAAGCGCCGAGTAGAGAGAGGACACCTGTGAAACGAACAGCCGACACGAACCTGCCCGGGCAGATAGGTAACTGGAAACCGCCGAGGCCGCCTCGCAACAATGCACCACTTTGGGAGCGTTCGCCCCACCCGGCGCGGCACGCCACCTTGTACGATCTGGCGGCGCGTATCGAGCAGAGAGACGCGGTGGTCACGGTAATCGGGCTCGGGTACGTCGGCTTGCCGCTCGCCGTAGAATCGGCGCACGCGGGTTTTAGAACCTACGGCTACGACGTGTCCGAGGCGAAGGTAGCGCAGGTCAGGGGCGGTCGCAGCACCACGCTCGACGCCGACGACGCGGTGGTAGGCAAGCTCGTCGGGGCTGGAACGCTCTCCGCGACCACCGATACCGGCGTGCTGGCGCAGTCCGACGTGATCATCATCTGCGTCCCGACGCCCCTAAAGGACAGCAAAATCCCGGATATGAGTTACATCACGGCGGCGGCTCACGCGGTCGCCCAAAACCGCAAAGAGGGGCAGCTCGTCATCCTCGAGTCGACGAGTTACCCGGGTACCACCGACGGTTTGCTGCTCGACATCCTGGAAGACGCGGGCGCGCAACTCGACACCGACACTTTTGTCGCGTTTAGTCCCGAGCGCGTCGATCCGGGCAACCCGACCTTTAAGACCAAAGACATCACCAAGGTCGTGGGAGGCGTGACCGAAAAGAGTACAGAGCTGGCAGTTTCGTTTTACCGGCAATTTTTAGATAGCGTCTTTCCGACCACGAGCGCCCGCGTCGCCGAGACCTCGAAGCTGCTCGAGAACACCTTTCGCGCGGTCAATATCGCCATGATCAACGAGTTCGCCCAGATTTGTCACGAGTTGGATATCGACGTTTGGGAGGTGGTCGACGCCGCCAAAACCAAACCGTTCGGGTTTATGCCCTTTTATCCCGGCCCGGGCGTCGGGGGTCACTGCATCCCGCTTGACCCGCACTATCTGGCGTGGAGCGCGCGTCTGACCGGCTTCGAGCCCCGTTTTATCCAGATCGCCGATCAGGTCAACAGCGCCATGCCCCGCTACGTGGTCGACCGGCTGATTAAACGCCTCAGCGAGTCGGGCAAGGCGTTAGGCGAAAGTAACATCCTGGTTTTCGGAGTGGCGTACAAGAGCAACATCGACGACGCCAGAGAGTCTCCGGCGCTCGAGGTGATGCACCTACTGGAGAAGTGGGGAGCGAACGTACGTTACGTCGATCCGTTCGTCCCTGACGTTTCGTTTAAGGGACACAGCTGGACAGCGAGCGAGCTGAACGCCGAGACGCTCGCCTGGGCGGACGCGGGTCTGGTACTCACCGCCCACGACGGTTTTGCGTGGGACGAGATTCTAGAGCGGCTGGGCGGCTTTTTGCTCGACACCCGGAGAGCGGTCGGAGAGCCGCACGCCAAAGTCGTGAGGCTCTGAGGTCGTAAGGCTCTAAGGTCGTAAGGCTCTGGCAAGCGGAGATAGGGCGACTCGCCGCAGTCGCCCGCGAAACCTCGCTCCCTGCCGCGTAAAAAGCGTTTGGGGCGACCGAACCGGCTACCTTGCGTTGAATAGATATCTCAAACGCCAGCTGCTCTAAGCGAACAGCTGGCGTCCTCATAGGGCGTTCGTGCCGTGTTCCTAAGCGTGGCGGGACTATCACGAGTCGATAGCGCGAAAATGGTGCATAGTTACGAGGTTACCCTCTGCGCGGTCGATTACGGGGCCGTAAAGCTTTGTGTGTATCAAACTCTGCTACCGTCAAGCTTCATTGCAAAGGTAAAGGTCACAAAACCCCTGCATTACGCCGGAGGAGGTGGTAAGGTCAGTGGCCTCGAGGACGTTTGGAGAGGCCGCACTACGAAACGGTTTTGAATGAAAATCACCTACATCCACCAGTATTTTCATACCCCCTCGGTACCGGGCAGCATCCGCTCGCACGAGATGGCGCGGCGTTTTGTCGAACGGGGTCACGAGGTCAACCTGATTACCGCCGACCGGCTCGCGGCCCCGGGTAGCGGCTGGCGCGTTTCGACCGAAGCGGGCATCCGCGTCCACTGGCTCGCCGTACCCTATTCAAACGACATGAGCGCGCGCGAACGCGTCGGCGCGTTTTACAAGTTCGCCTACGGGGCCGCCCAAAAAGCCACCGCCATAGAAGCCGACGTGATCTTCGCTACCAGTACACCCCTGACGATTGCGCTGCCTGCGGTCTGGGCGTCGAAACGGCAAAAGGTGCCGATGGTCTTTGAGATCAGGGACTTGTGGCCCGAACTTCCGATCGCTATGGGCGCGCTTAAAGGGCGGCCCGCCATCGCCGCCGCCGAGTGGCTCGAGCGTTTCGCCTACCGCAACGCCGCCCACGTGATTGCGCTGTCACCGGGGATGAAAGAGGGCGTAGTTCGCACCGGGTATCCGGCGGAGCGTGTTCACGTCGTCCCCAACAGCTCCGACCTCGCACTTTTCGACGTTCCGGCGTCGGTGGGCGAGGCGTACCGGGCCGAGAACGCGTGGCTCGGCGACCGGCCGCTGATCGTCTACGTCGGCACGCTGGGGCCGATCAACGGCGTCACCTACCTCGCCGACCTAGCCGCCAGGGTGCGTGACGAAGCGCCCGAGGTGCGGTTCGCCGTTATCGGCGGCGGCAAGATGGAGGCGGCTATCCGCGCCCGCGCGCAGGAGCTGGGCATTTTGGACGAAACTTTTTTTATGCCCGGCAGAGTGCCGAAAAATCAGGTTCCGGCGGTTTTATCCGCCGCGACGTTTGCGTCGTCCCTGTTTATCGACCTGAAAGAGATGTGGGACAACTCAGCCAACAAGTTTTTCGACGGGCTGGCGGCGGGCAGACCCGTGATGATCAACTATGGCGGCTGGCAGGCCGATATTTTACGTGAGACGGGGGCGGGGCTCGTCTTGCACCCTCACGATATGGACGCCGCTAAAGACGCGCTGCTGCGGGCGCTGCGCGACGACGCGTGGCTTAAAGACGCGGGCGAAAAGGCGCAAAAGCTCGCCCGCGAACGCTTCGCCCGCGACGTGTTGGCAGAAAAGCTGGTCGAGGTGCTCGAGCAGGCGTACGCCGAAAACCGGCGCTGAGCCGGTACGATAACCGAAAGAGGGCTGCTGAAGCGCAGCCCTTTAGCTTGAGGAGTTTTTTTATGGAGTCAATAGAGGCGCTCGCGCCGCACCTTATCGAAACCGCCGAAACCGCCGGAGCCGCGATTATGCAGGTTTACGAGGGCGACGATTTCGGTACCGTTACCAAAGCCGACAACTCGCCGCTGACCAAAGCCGACCTCGCCTCGAACAAGGTCATTCTGGAGCGGTTGCAGGCGCTGACCCCGGATATTCCTATCTTGTCCGAAGAGTCCAAGCATCTGCCCTACGCCGAACGCAAGAGCTGGACTCGCTTTTGGCTCGTCGATCCGCTCGACGGCACCAAAGAGTTTATCAAGCAAAACGGCGAGTTTACCGTCAACATCGCGCTTATCGAGGACGGCGCGCCGGTTTTCGGCGTCGTCTACGCGCCCGCCCTTAAGCTCACCTACTGGGCAGCGGCGGGCGTCGGGGCGTTTAAGGGCAAGGGTACGGAGACGCCGATAGAGGCCGCCGACTACAGCGGCGGGACGCTCAAGCTGGTGGCGAGCCGGTCGCACGCAGGCGCGGCGACCGAGACGTTGGTCGCTGAGCTCGAGGGAGACGCCACCATCGAACTCGTCTCGATAGGGTCGTCGCTTAAGCTATGCCTGGTCGCCGACGGGCAGGCGCACCTGTACCCGCGTTTCGGCCCGACGATGGAGTGGGACACCGCCGCCGCGCAGTGCGTCGCCGAGCAAGCCGGAGCGTCGGTCCGCGAACCGGGGGGCGGGCCGCTCCGCTACAACAAAGAAAACCTGCTCAACCCGCACTTTATCGTCTCCAAAAGTGACGCGTTGTTTGCTAAAGCGTCCGAAGTCGGTCAGAAGACGGACGGGTAACCGGGTGGAGTTGTTAGGATAGCGTTACTGTGGCCCGGGTTCCCCGGTCGCCCGAAAAGGAGTTTTATGCCTACTATAGCGCCGCACGGCGGCACCCTCGTCGACCGCACCCTGACCGGGAGCGCCCGCACCGAGGCGTTGGAAAGCGCCCAGAGTCTCCCCCGCCTGGAGCTTTCAGAACGCAACCTAGCCGACCTCGAGTGCCTCGCCACCGGCATCTACAGCCCGCTCGAGGGCTTCGTCGGTGAAGCCGATTACCAGAGCGTCGTCGACACCATGCGGCTTACGAACGGCACCGTCTGGAGCGTCCCCATCACGCTTCAGGTCAAAGAAGAGGCTGCCGGTCAGTATCCGGTCAGCCAGGACGTGGCGCTCACAGCGGGCGGCGACATTCTCGCGGTCATGACCGTCACCGACGTGTACCGCCCCGACCAGACCCACGAGGCCGAAAACGTCTACCGCACGACCGACGCCAAACACCCTGGCGTCGCGGCGATGATGGACGCGGGCAGCGTCTATCTGGGCGGGCCGGTGTCGCTGGTCGGCGACTTGCCTGAGGGCGAATTCGACACCTACAACCTCACGCCCCAGGAGACTCGAGCCATGTTTGAAGAGAAGGGCTGGGAAACCGTCGTCGCTTTTCAGACGCGCAACCCGATCCACCGGGCGCACGAGTACATCACCAAAATTGCCCTGGAGGGCGTCGACGGCTTGTTTATCAACCCGCTCGTCGGAACCACCAAATCCGACGACGTACCTGCGTCGGTGCGGATGCAGTGCTACAACATCCTTATCGACCGCTACTACAACAAAGACAAGGTGCTGCTCGGCGTCTATCCGGCGGCGATGCGTTACGGCGGCCCGCGCGAGGCGATTTTGCACGCCATCTCGCGGCAAAATTACGGCTGCACCCACCTGATCGTCGGACGCGACCATGCGGGCGTCGGCGACTATTACGGTACCTACGACGCGCAGCTCATTTTTAACGAACTAAACGACGGAGACTTACTGATCACTCCGATGAAGTTCGAGCACGCTTTTTACTGCAAACGCACGCAGCAGATGGCGACGCCGAAAACGACCTCCTCCACACCCGAAGAGCGTGTTCACCTCTCCGGCACCAAAGTTCGGGAGATGCTCTCGAACGGTCAGCTGCCCCCACCCGAGTTTTCCCGGCCCGAAGTCGCCGAGGTCTTGATCAACGCCTACCGTAAGGAGCAGCCCGCTTAATGTCCGGCATCCAAGCAGATAACATCGTCTGGCACGACCAAACCCTGTCGAGAAAAGAACGCGGGGCGCTTAAAAAGCAGCGGCCCTGCATCTTGTGGTTTACCGGGCTCTCAGGCGCGGGCAAGTCGACGGTCGCTAACGCCCTCGAGCAGGCCCTTCACGCACGCGGCTATCACACCTACTTGCTCGACGGGGACAACGTGCGGCACGGCTTGAATAAAAATCTGGGTTTCAGCCCCGACGACCGCGAGGAGAACATCCGCCGTATCGGAGAGGTCGCCAAACTCTTCGTCGACGGCGGTACGATCGTCCTGACCGCGTTTATCTCGCCCTACCGCCGCGACCGCGAGCAGGTGCGCCGACTCGTCGATGAAGGCGAGTTTATCGAGGTGTTCGTCGATACGCCGCTGGGCGTATGCGAAGACCGCGACCCCAAGGGGCTATACAAAAAAGCTCGAGCCGGAGAGATCAAGGGTTTTACCGGCATCGACGATCCCTACGAAGCGCCCGACAGTCCTGAAATCACCCTCCGCACCGACCGCGACAGCATCGAGAAAAGTGTGGTGCAGGTTTTAGACGAGTTGGCGACGCGCGGGTATCTGAACGTCGAGGGTTAAGGAGATTTAGGGCAGGCTCGGGGTGACTCGAGCCTGTTTTTTCATGTGTCCAATGATTCTTCCCATTCAGCCCCGGTTGCCCAGGAAAGTGCTGATAGTCTCCCACTTATAAGCCCCCACTCGAAATCGTCCCAGCCAAGGTTCTCCTCACCATACTTCTGCTCAATGAGCTTGGCGGCGTTCTTGGCTCGCTCCAAAATGGGCTTTTGTTCTTCAGTCAGAGCGTCTTCGCCAACTCCCAACCGGTAAAGCCAATTCTGGTGACGATTCCACCAAACTTTGTCCCAAAACTCTTTGTAAGCGTCCATGATCGCTCTATCACTGCGCCGGAGTACAAGCGGCCATTCTTCACCTGGGGTCTCTTCATCAGGTATCCATTCAACCTTGTCGCCTTCTCGTGTATAGCCAACTCTATAACCGTTTGGGCCAACCTCTCCCGGCTGCACAGGATCAGAGGTCACAGAGTCCAAGCGGCGTTTGAGTCCAAATATTTCATCACGGTATTCTTGAAAATCTTCAGGCGTAATATTGTTCTGTCGGTGCGTTCTGATAAGTTCAGTGAGTTTGAACGCCTGATCAAGCTCAGTCTCTTGACTATGTGGTTCTTCTGCTTTTGACTCTCGGACTTGGCGCAAGAGGTCGCGGGTCAGCGTATTCTTCAGTTCCTCCAGATCGTTAAAACTACCCACCAATGCTTTCGTATAAGTTTCGTCTTTGAACTTCTTGAGTCTCCTATGCTGTTTCATATCTATTCTGTCTGGGTTTATAGGACGACTAGAAAAGTACAGCAACGCGGGCTTTCCAGTATCTACAAATTGATCAATTTCTTCTACAGTACCTGACTCAGACACACCGGTTTTTGTGCCGATTCTTGTCCAAAACATGCCTATCAAAATATCGCTTTCTTGTACTAGTGCATTGTCCACCGATCAGATCAGCATGAGGTCTATAGCGTAGCCCTAAGCTGTAGTGATGAAACGACGAGAGCTAAAGCTAACGAGCGACGAGCGAGCTTGGTTGGAGCACTTTACCGG
>JAABUN010003544.1_pt1 | contig 23822 bp, 24 predicted proteins | sample 5559311 | NCBI WGS metagenome assembly JAABUN01 (sample SAMN10711877, study PRJNA513370) | rock metagenome | isolation source: Antarctica rocks | place: Antarctica: Victoria Land, Siegfried Peak sud
CCCGTAAAACAGCGCTTCCTGCCGCACCGTTCGCTCGCCCATCATCGACCCGTCTCCCGCTCTCGCCGACACCACTGAATCAGAGCTTCACACCACAGGCAAGCAGGAGTTTTTCAACAGAATAGACCCAATAGCAGACGTGGGCGCATGGCGGTATGGAGACCAGATGGCTGAGCTTCTGCACGAGTATTGGGAAGGCGACGACGGAGCCGAGTTCTGGGTGGTGCGAGAGCGCAACGACCAAATACGACCATCCCTGACGCCTAACGCTCGCCTCGTTTTCAGCGTGCGAGCGGCATCATGGCATGAAGCGATGCAGCTTCAATATGATCATTTGGAGTTCGGAACTTATGATCCGGGCGGGCTCGAAAACTACTTCTACTCGGACGAGGAAGCCGCCGAGCAGGAAGAGTATCTGCGAGGCCGCAACGGCAGCTAACCACCACAAGCAGCCGTAGCAAGCCGGGCGTGCACTCGACACACGTCCCCTGTCAAAGGCTGGAACGGTGCGAAAACCGGACCTGTCGGAGCGGGCCACTGGTGGAGAGTTCTGGCTTTGACAGACTGGGCCGAAGCGGAGTCGGAGGGTCGGGTAACGTCTCGTCGACAGTCGCTTGACAAAACGAACCAATCCGGCTAACGCACTCCCGCTCCCCGCCGGCGAGCCCGTGACGTCCGGGTTCGCTGACCGGCAGCCGCTGCGAGGGCCGGGGTGACAGGCCGGCTCTCTTCAGCAATCGGCCGGTGCGAAGCGTTCGGGGTCCATCCGCCAACGCGTTGCATCCGCTCTCCCACCGGCGGTCGGTCCAGCGGCCGTCACCGGGAGGGCTCCCGTGTCGATGGAGACGTGGTCCGACCCGTCATGGCCACCCCTTTGTCGACACCCGCCAGACGGCGCGGTCACGCCGTCACCACGAAGCCTTCGGGTCGCCTCCCGCCATCCGGCGGGACCACGGGCGCCCACCCGAGCGTCGGGGGTCCGACGCACCGGCCGATCCGCTGAAGCCTGCTCCACCGCCGAATTGCCCTGCCCGGCCGCGCACCCGCGCGCGCCGGCGTTTGGCGTGCTTGCGAGACGCCAGCCGAGGCGCGCCGGGGACCCACTAGTAGGGCCGCACACGTACAACCTTTGTCACCTTAGGCCCGGCTCGCGCCCGGCCGCCACAGCACTTCGTCGCCGCCGGCCGCGACCCGGCAGGCGACGAACAAATGGTCCGACAGCCGATTGAGGTAGGCGAGCGCCGCCGGGTTGAGCGCGCGCGCCGCGCCCGCCGCCACCGCCGCGCGCTCCGCCCCGGCGGCCACTGCCGCCCGCTCCGCCCGGCGCGTCACCGCGCGCGCCACATGAAGCGCCGCCACCGCCGCCGAGCCGCCGGGAAGGATAAAGCTGGTGAGCGGGCTCAGCGCCTCGTTCCAGCCGTCGATCTCGCTCTCCAGCCGCTCGACCTGCGTGGGCGTCACGCGCAGCGCCCACTCCGGCTCCTCGTCCGTCCCGAAGGGGGTGGCGAGGTCGGCACCCAGGTCGAACAGCTCGTTCTGAACGCGCGCGTAGGTCGCCGCCATCGCGCCGTCGAGCGCCAGCAGCGCCACGCCGATGGCGCAATTCGCCTCGTCGACATCGCCGATCGCCGCCATCAGCGGCTCGGCCTTGGACAGGCGGCTGCCGTCGACCAGCCCGGTCGTGCCGTCGTCGCCGGTGCGCGTGTAGATGCGGTTGAGCTTCACCACCGCTCACGCAACCTATTTGGCGACGAGGAAGGCGAGCAGTGCCGCGACCAGCACGGCGAGCGCCTGGAACTGGATGCGCCGGATCATCATCGCGTTCTGCTTCAGGCCCGACGCCTGCCCCTCGCCCTTCAGGTCCTCCTCCGTCTGCTTGAGGAAGACCACGAGGCCGCGCACCAGCGCCACCACGGCGGCAAGGGCGGCGGCGACGATGACGAGGATGAGGAAGACCGACATGGAGCGGAGTTAAGAACGCAGGAGCGAATAGGGAAGGGGCACGCGCCCCTCTTTCAGCAGCGCGGCCAGCGCTGGGCCGGACCAGCCCTCTTCCATCAGCGTGTCGAGGCCGGCGGCGTGGTCGCGGGTGGCGAGCCGTCGCCCGTCCGGCCCGGCGACGAGCGCGTGGTGGCGGTGCGTCGGCTCGCCGAGCCCAAGGGCGGCGCGCAGCAGCGCCTGGACCGGCGCGGACGGGGCCAGGTCGGCCCCTCTCACCACCAGCGTCACCCCCATCGCCGCATCGTCCACCACGGTGGCGAGGTGATAGGCGGCGGCCCCGTCGCGGCGCTTAAGCACGATGTCGTCCAGATCGCGTGCCGCCACCATGTGCTCCACCGCGCCCTCGCGCCAGGTCACGCGGCCGACGCGCCTCGCCACCGCGCCGGCGTGCAGTCGCCAGGCGTGGGGTTCGTCGCGGCCGACCGTGGCGGTCCGGCAGGTGCCCGGATAATGGCCTGATTCCGCCCCGTGCGGCGCGGCCACGGCGGCGGCGATGTCGGCCATTATGTCGGCGCGCGTGCAGCGGCAGCGATAGGCGAGGCCCGCTTCCGCCAGCCCGGCCAGCGCCGCGTCATAGGCCGCGACGCGCTTCGACTGGCGCACCACCGGGCGGTCGAAGGCGAGGCCGAGCCAGTCGAGCTGCCGCACCACCGTCGCCTCGTGCTCCGGCCGCGTGCGCGCCGGGTCGAGGTCGTCGAGCCGCAGCCGGCAGACGGCCCCGGGAGCACCGGCCGCCTCCCTCGCCCGCACGGCGGCGAACGCGTGGCCGAGATGGAGCGGCCCGGTCGGCGACGGCGCGAAGCGGGTCACGAGAGAGTGTGGTTCAAGCGTCGTCATCGCCCACTCCTTGACCTGCCGCGCCACCCTGTCACAAGGGCGTCAGGGGGCGACGGCACAAGTCCGTGCCACCTGTGCTGCGAGGAGCGGATGCACGCCGAGTTGACCCGAACGCCCGAACACCTCCGCTCGCCGGAGAGTTGCCCCGCGCTCGTGCTCAACGCGGATTACACGCCGCTGTCCTATTATCCGCTGTCGCTGTGGCCCTGGCAGACGGCGGTCAAGGCCATGTTCCTCGACCGCGTCGACGTGATCGAGCATTACGACCGCGAGATCCACTCGCCCAATCTGACGGTGCGCCTGCCCTCCGTCATCGCGCTGCGCCAGTTCGTCAAGCCGTCGCAGCACCCCGCCTTCACGCGGTTCAACCTGTTCCTGCGCGACCGCTTCTGCTGCCAATATTGCGGGAGCGCGCGCGAGCTCACCTTCGACCATGTCCGGCCGAGGCGGCTGGGCGGGCGGACGAGTTGGGAGAATGTCGCCACCGCGTGTTCGCCCTGCAACCTCAAGAAGGGTGGCCGCACGCCGCGCCAGGCCGGCATGGCGCTGCACCTCGAACCGATCCGCCCGACCCACTGGCAGCTGCAGGAGAACGGCCGCAGCTTTCCGCCGGGGTATCTGCACGAGAGCTGGGTGGACTGGCTGTACTGGGATGTGGAGTTGCTGGCGTAGGAGGGTGGTTGCGGCCCGGTCGCAAACTCCGGTCCTCCCTGGATTGGGGGGGGGCGCCCGTGCAGCGGGTGGTGGAGTGGTTTGGGGAGCACGCGTCGGAACGGCGGCGCGGCCGGGAGCCAACCCCTCCGTCACCGCTGACGCGCCGCCACCTCCCCGTTCCGGGGAGGATTGCCAACGGCTGCTGTCGACCGTTAGTTTGTCGCTCAGGCCGGTGTGGCCATTGCCTGTTAGCTGCCGTTCGTTCAGCCTCCTGGCATTCAGCGGGGGGACGCCATGTTACTGGCAATTGTTGGGTTAATTTCCGCGGCAGGCATTCAGGGTCCTGGCGGTACGCCTCCTGCCCCGCCGGCTCCCGGCACGGTTCCGAGCGCCCCTTCCAACGAACAGCGTATCGCCGAGGCAGCCAGCCTTGGTCGATTGATCTACACCTTCGATCGGGCGGCATGGGTAAGCTCTGACGCGTTGACGGCGACCATTCCCAAGGATCAACTAGCCAGCGTCGGCGGGTATGTCGTCGAGGCGTCAGACGCTCAGACGCTGCGCGTCACTTACTATCGTGGAAGCGCTGCCGCTGCCCAAGCATTCTTCGTGGCTGACGTGCGCGAGCGCTCGTATAAGCCATGTACCCCATTTCCGTTCAACACGGTTGTGGTGCCGTCGCGTAAAGGTGGTCCTGTCGCAGTCTACCTCTTGTCGGCCCAGCAGGATGCGGGGACATATCCCATGGGCGGAAACTATCGCGTCATCGTTGCATCAGACGGGAGAGTCTTAGCTTCTCGCCCTTATAGCGTCAGTTGTCTCAGCTTGACCGTGCCAAAGCTGCCGGCTGGAGCAAAACCAGTCGGGTGCATGGTAACTCACCTTCTCGATCCGGTCCCCACCGAGATACATGTTTTTGCGTCCTACAACCTGCGCATGCCCGTGTTCGTCGCCACCGCCGACAAGCGAGTCTGGAAAGTACAGGGGAGCGACATCACGTTATCGGCCGCCAAATAAAAGGGTGTATGATGCCCCTTCGCGAACGGCGGCTTCCTGATTAGTCACGCTGCATAGCGGCCGGTCGGCTTTCCACCACGAGCCGACATCGCGCCGACGTTCGCGAACGGCGGCCCGCCGGTCCGGTTGAGCGACTGGGCCGAGACTTGATGGTCTTCAAGAGAGAGGCGGCGGGCCGGACGACCCGCCGCCCCCGGTCCCTCACCCGATCTGCTGCGTCTCGGCCCCGCTGTCGGGACGCGCCGGCCCGAGGATCGGCTCCTCGCCCAAGGGCTGGCTGAGCACCGAGGTGAAGGTGCCCTTGCCGTCCAGCGACGGACCCGAGGTCCAGCGGCCCTCCGGCGGCATCGTCCCGTCGGCGCGGTGGCCGTAGAAGTTGTAGTTGTTCGCCTGGTCCTCCTTGTCCTGCGGGAAGGAGTTCGGGATCGGCAGCGTGCCTTCGTGGCCGCCCAGTTCCTCGATCACCGCCAGCCACTGCTGCTGGTGCATCGTGTCGCGCGCGATCATGAAGTGCAGCATATCCTTCATGCCGTCGCAATGGGCCGCGTTGTAGAGCCGCACGGCCAGCACCCGGCCGGTCGATTCAGCGGCCACGTTGGCGTACATGTCGGCCGCGATGTTGCCGCTGGCGTAGATGTGGCTCATGTTGAACGGCACGCCGTCGCTGTCGGCCGGGTAGGCCGCCATGCCGGTGGACAGCAGATGGCGGTGCAGCATGCCCTCGATGGTGTCGCGCGCGCTCCCGCCGCCCATCACGGCACCCACGACCTTGTCCTTGACGCCCTCTTCCTGAAGCGAGGTCGGAGCCTTGTCGAGGTTGAGCGCCACGGCCGTCGCCAGCATCTCGATATGGCCGATCTCCTCGGTGGCCGTGTTGAGCAGCATGTCGCGATACTTGGTGGTCGGCGCGCGGTTGCCCCAGGCCTGGAAGAAATACTGCATGCACACCCGGATCTCGCCCTCGATCCCGCCGATCGCCTGCTGCAGCATGCGCGCGAACAGCGGATCGGGAATGGGGCATTTGACTGGATATTGCAGGCGCTTGTCGAAGTAATACATGGCCGATCCTCGGAGGAGTGACGCGATGTCAGGGGCTTGGCATCGCCGAGGGGAAAACCGGTCACCCGCCGAAAGGATGCGTGGTGGGCCACGGCTCGCGCGCGCTTGAACTCGCGCCGCGCGCGGTCCACCAGCCGGACCATGAGCGCGACGCACCTGGCCCAGAACCCCGACATCCAGTTCCTCGGCCGCGTGCTGGGCGACGTGATCCGCGAGCAGGGGGGCGAGCGGCTGTTCGCGCTGACCGAGCGCATCCGCTCGGCGTCGGTTGCGCGCGCTCGCGGCTCGGCGGACGGCGGGGACGGGCTGTCCGACCTGACGCTGGGCGAGACGCTCGATTTCGTGCGCGGGTTCATGCTGTTCTCGCTGCTCGCCAACATCGCGGAGGATCGCGAGGGCGTGGCGCGCGAGGAGGGGGCCGACCTCGCCGCCGCGATCGCCGCGCTGGAGAGCCAGGGCGTTGCGCGCGGCGCGGTCGCGGAGCTGCTGGCCCACGCCACCATGGTGCCGGTGTTCACCGCCCATCCGACCGAGGTGCGCCGCCGCTCGATTCTCGACCACCGCGCCCGCATCGCCGAGCTGATGGCGCTGCGCGACACCGGGGCGAGCGTCACGCCCAGCGGCGACGCGGTCGAGGCGGCGATCAAGCGCCAAGTGATCCTGCTGTGGCAGACGCGGCCCTTGCGCCGCGAGAAGCTGGTGGTCGCCGACGAGGTCGAGAATGCGCTCGCCGTGGTGCGCGACGTGCTGATGCCCGTGCTGCCCGGCCTCTATGCGCGCTGGGAGACGGCGCTGGGCGAGCGGCCGCCGGCGTTCCTGCGCATCGGCAGCTGGATCGGCGGCGACCGCGACGGCAACCCGTTCGTCACCGCCGACACGCTGACGATGGCGCTCGCGAGGGGCGCGGAGGCGGCGTTGGGTCGCGCGCTCGACGGGCTGCACGAATTGGGCCGCGAGCTGTCGATCTCGGCCGGGCTGGCGGACGTGCCCGACGCCGTGCTGGCGCTGGCCGAGGCGAGCGGCGACGACGCGCGCGCGCGCGCCGACGAGCCCTATCGCCGCGCGGTCTCCGGCCTCTACGCGCGCACGGCGGCGACCTACGCAGCGCTGGTCGGCCGCGCCCCTCCGCGTCCGTCCCGGCTGTCCGCCCAATCCTACTCCGACCCGGACGAGTTGCGCGCCGACCTCACCGTGCTCGCCCGCGCGCTGGCGAAGGGGTCGGAGGCGATGGCGGGCGGCGGCGCGCTCGGCCGGCTGATCCGCCATCTGGAGGTGTTCGGCTTCCACGGCCCGACGCTCGACCTGCGCCAGAACTCCGCCGTCCACGAGCGCACCGTGGCGGAGCTGTTCGCGCGCGCGGGAGTGGAGGCGGACTACGCCGAGCTGGACGAGGAGGCGCGGGTTGCTCTCCTGACCGACGAACTGCGCCAGAACCGCCCGCTCGGCGCGCCGTGGGTGGAGTATGGCGAGGAGACGGCGGGCGAACTCGCCATCTTCCGCGCCGCCGCCGACGCCCACCGCCGCTACGGGCCGGGCTGCATCACCACCGCGATCATCTCGATGACCGAGGGCGTGTCGGACCTGCTCGAACTCAACCTGCTGCTGCGCGAGGTCGGGCTGTTCGGCGCGGTGCAGGCGGTGCCGCTGTTCGAGACGGTGGACGACCTGGTCGCAGCACCCGCGATCATGGCCCGTTATCTGGCGCTCCCGGAGATCGCCGCGAGAGCGCGTCCGGAGCAGGAGATCATGATCGGCTATTCCGACAGCAACAAGGACGGCGGCTATCTCACCTCGATCTGGTCGCTCAACCGCGCGAGCCAGTCGCTGGTGCCGGTGCTGGCGGACGCGGGCCGCGCGATGCAGCTGTTCCACGGCCGCGGCGGTGCGGTCGGGCGGGGCGGCGGCAGCGCCTTTTCCGCCATCCGCGCGCAGGCGCCGGGCACGGTCGCCGGTCGCATCCGCATCACCGAGCAGGGCGAGGTCATCGCCGCCAAATACGGCAGCACTCCCCAGGCCGACGCCAGCCTGGAGGCGATCGCGTCCGCCACTGTATTGGCCTCGCTGGAACCCGACCGGGGCGAGGATCGGGAGCGGTTCGCGGCCGCCGCCGACGAACTCTCCGCCACCGCGCTCAAGGCTTATCGCGCGCTGGTGTACGACACGCCGGGCTTCAACGCCTTCTTCCGTGCGGCCACGCCGATCGCTGAGATCGCGGGCCTGAAGATCGGCAGCCGCCCTGCCAGCCGGACGAAATCCGACGCCATCGCCGACCTGCGCGCCATCCCCTGGGTGTTCAGCTGGTCCCAGGCGCGGATCATGCTGCCCGGCTGGTACGGCGTGGGCGAGGCGCTCGACGCGTTCCCCGACAAGGGGTTGCTGCGCGAGATGGCGACCGACTGGCCGTTCTTCGCCACGGCGCTGTCGAACATGGAGCAGGTGCTGGCCAAGTCCGACCTCGCCATCGCCGCGCGCTATGCGGCGCTGGCCGAGGACGGAGACGCGATCTGGCAGCGCATCCAGGACGGTTGGCACCGCGCGCGCGACGGCCTGCTGGCGGCCACCGGCCAGTCGCGCCTGCTGGAGCACGAGCCGGCGCTCGACCGCTCCATCCGCCTGCGCCTGCCCTATCTGGAGCCGCTCAATCTGTTGCAGGTCGAGCTGCTCAAACGCCACCGCGCGGGCGAGGCGGACGCGCGGGTGACCGAAGGCATCGAACTCACGATCAACGCGATCGCGACGGGGTTGCGCAACAGCGGGTAGGCGACGGGTGCTCGCCCAGGGGAGGGTGAACGGAGACGGGAGGTCCGGTCCGAGCGCCCCCGTCAGGCGGCCGCCTTGTCCTTTTCCTTCTGCCAGATCGGCGCGAACTCGTTCAGGATCGTGTGGATCTTGGCGAGCGCGGCCGGCTCGTCGGTCTTCTCCATCGCGGCGAGCTCGCGCGCCAAGCGCGACGCGGCGGCCTCAAAGATCTGGCGCTCCGAATAGGACTGTTCCGGCTGATCGTCGGCGCGGAACAGGTCGCGCGTGACCTCCGCGATCGACACGAGGTCGCCCGAGTTGATCTTGGCCTCATACTCCTGCGCGCGACGCGACCACATGGTGCGCTTGACCTTGGGCTTGCCCTTCAGCGTCTCCATCGCCTCGTTCAAGGTCTTGTCGGAACTGAGTTTCCGCATCCCAAAGGTCTCCGCCTTGTGGGTCGGCACGCGCAGCGTCATCTTCTCCTTCTCGAAGCGCAGCACATAGAGCTCCAAATGAGTGCCCGCGATCTCCTGCTTCTGCAGCTCGGTGACGCGGCCGACGCCGTGCTTGGGATAGACGACGTAGTCGCCGACATCGAACAGCAGGTCCTTGGTGGCCATGCGAGAGAGGTCCTTTCGTGCGCGCCGACGACACGAACCCGCGTGACCGGCGCGTCCGCCACGGGCGGGGACGGCGGCTTGGGGCACGGATGTGGCCGGATGTGACAAGACCGACCCTGCGCGGATCGGCCCCTTGTCCAATGTCATAGCCGATTTGCGCGTCCTCTTCAATCCGACTGGGTTGCGTTCGATGTCGCCCGCGCGACTGCCGTTTCATGCGCGCGAGCGCCAGCCGGTCGTAGAGCCGCAGCGCCGGTGCGGGGCGCGGGCGACAGCGGGGCAGCCAGTCCGGGCACAGGCTCGCCAGCCGGCGGGGCGGGGCAGGGCGGCGGGGCAGGGCGGTGGGGCCGGCCGATCGCATGATGTCGCTCACGATCCGCTTCTGGAAATGGCGGACCGAGTAGTTGATCATCCGGCGATGCTGGCCGCGCAGCGAGCGCAGGCTGAGCGCGTTGGTGGGCTCGCAGCGAAAGCCGGCGGCCGGGACCGGCACCACGCGCGCCTCGTCCCACTGGCTCTCGTTATGGCCGTCGGTCTTGGCGATCGCGGCGATCAACCCGTCGTCGCCGACCAGATCGTCGGGGAGTTGGAGGGCGGCGGCGCGCAATCGGGCCACGAACGGGCCGGAGAGCGCGTAGAGATCGCCGAACAGCCCGTGGGCCGCCACCAGCTCGCGGCGATAGGCGTCGACGCGCCGCCCGTTGAGCGGCAGGGCGGCGGCCGCGTTGGCCCCGGATGATCGGCCAGCGCGCCGACCAGCGCGTCGACCGAGCCGGCCTCGATCTCGGCGTCGCCGTCGGCGAACAAAGGGGCGATGGCCGGGCCGGTCCGCACGTCGTGCACGAAGCGGTTCCAGCTGAGCGCCTTGCCGCCCCGGGGCCACTCGTGGACGGTCAGGTTCGACGCCGCCGTTCTCGCGATGGCGGCGGTGCGGTCGGTCGAGCCGTTGACCACGACGTGGACCGCCACGTCGTTACGCCCGAGCGGCAGGCCGGCGAGGCAGCGGCCGATCCGCCGCTCCTCGTCGCGCGCGAAGATGGTGAGCGTGAGGACCGGCGCGGTCACGCGCCCCGCATCGGGTCAGTCGCCCTCGCCGGGTTCGGCCGAGAACATCGCCATCTTGCCCTCCTTGCCCTTGTAGTCGTCCGCGTCCGCCGGGGCCTCGCGCGATTGGGTGATGTTGGGCCAGGACGCCGAGTAGGTGGCGTTCAGCTCGAGGAAGGTCTCGAGCCCCTTTTCCGTGTCGGGCAGGATCGCCTCGGCCGGGCATTCGGGCTCGCACACGCCGCAGTCGATGCACTCGGACGGGTTGATGACGAGCATGTTCTCGCCCTCGTAGAAGCAGTCGACGGGGCACACCTCGACGCAGTCCATGTACTTGCACTTGATGCACGCGTCGGTGACGACGTAGGTCATGGGGCTCTCCTTTGACGTCCGCTGCTATGGCTTTGGCCGCACAGCGTCAATCGGCGGTCGCGAGTTCCTCGATCACGCCGGCGAGCGCGCCAGCACCAAGCCGGCGGGGCGGCAGCGCCAGCACCCGGACCACGCGCACCCGCGACCCCTGCGGCACGGTCAGCACATCGCCGACCGCGACCGGGCAATGCGCCTTTTCGATCCGCCGGCCGCTCACCCGCACCACCCCGCGTTCCGCGACCGCGGCGGCGGCCGAGCGGGTCTTCGCCAGACGCAGGTGCCAGGCGACCTTGTCGAAGCGCATGGTCGGACGGGTCTCATCGTCCTGCAAGCAGTGTCCTCAGGTCGGCGAAGTGGTTGTCGGGGCGGGCCGGCGCGACGGGCGCACGGCGCAGTCTGGCGAGCCCGTGAAAGCGCCACTGCTCGGCGTCGACCGGGCGAAAGCCGGCGTCGCGGATCAGCCGGCCGAACTCCGCGCCCGTCAGCCCCATCGAGATCGCGAGACTGGTCTTGGGCACGAAGGAGAGCTTGCCCGATTGCAGATGCAGGTCGGCCAGCACGCGCTCCACCAGATCGACGCGCAGCGACCGCCCGGCTCCGAGTGGCCGAAAGCCGGGCCGCGCTCCGCCGGGCACCCACGGGTCGTCGAAGGTGGGCAGGCCGGTCAACCGCTCGCCGGCCGCGATCGCGCGCAAGGCGGTGAGCCACAGCAGTGGGGCCGGCTTGAGCAGGCGCGGGACGAACAGGTCGAGCGAGCCCGGCACCACGCCGTCGCGCCGCAGCCGGTGGCGCTCGGCCGGGGTCAGCCGGGCCAAGGTGGTGGCCAGCGGCCCGCGCCAGATCGAGCCGCCGGCCTGCACCAGGGCGGCGTAGAGCGCGCGCAGCGGCGCAGGCGTGAACAGGTCGCGCGCGGCCGCGTCGAGCCGCAGGATCGGGGCCAAGTCGCGCCGCGTGCGCTCCGCCAGCCAGCGCTCCACCCGGGTCAGCACCGCGCCGCTCTCGTCGGGCAGTTCGGCGATCAGCCTGACCCGCGGCTCCAGCACCGAGCGGCCGGGCGACAGGCGGGCGACCCGGTGCCCGCGCCAGTCGATCCGCCAGCCGCGCGCCGGGCAGGACAGCGTGAACGCGTCGTCGGTGTCCGCCACCAGCGCCTCCGCCCGCGCGCGCCGCTCCCGCGCGAGCACCCGGTCGGCGGCGGCGAGCAGCATCCGCTTGTCCGCCAGCCGCGCCGACGGATCGGCGGCGAAGCGAAAGCCGGTGAGGATGCCGACCGGCTCCTCGTCCACCGTCACCGCCCCATCGTCGGCGATGACCACGGGCAGCGCGCGCGCGTCGAGGCCGACCTGGCGCAACAGCACCGACGTGCGCCGGTCCACGAAGCGCTGGGTCAGGCGCTCGTGCAGCGCGTCGGACAGCCGCGCCTCGACCTCACCCGCGCGGCCGGACCAGTGCGCCGGGTCGGCGACCCAGTCGTCGCGATGCGCGACATAGGCCCAGGAGCGCACCGCCGACAGCCGCCCCGCCAGTGCGGCGATGTCGCCGTCGACCAGCTCAAGCCGGGCGAGCGCGTCGCCGATCACGTCGGTCGGCACATGGCCATGGCCGGTGGAGATGTGGCCCCACAGCCGCGTCACGAAGCGCGCGTGGTGCTCCGCGCCGAGCTTCTGGAAGTCGGGCACGCCGCAGGCCGACCAGAAACGGCGCACCATGCCGTGGCCGGTCGCGCGCGCCGCCACGCGGGGCTCGGACGACAGCAGCCGGGCGACGGCGAGGTCGGTGGCTTCGGGTGCCGGGCGCAGCCGGGGGCGCTGCGGCTTCTCCTCCAGGCTGGCGATCAGGGCGGCGACCGACGCGGTGTCGGGGTCGCCGCGTCGCCAGAACACGGTGTCGAGCGGGGGAAAGCGGTTGTCCGACAGCCGCTCCAGCTCGTCGGGCGTGAACTCCAGCGGCGAGCCCTCTCCGCCCAGCAGCCCAAAGGTGCCGTCGCGATGGTGCCGCCCGGCGCGCCCCGCGATCTGGGCCATTTCGGCCACCGTCAGGCGACGGCGCTTGCGCCCGTCGAACTTGGTCAGGCCGGCGAACGCGACATGGGCGAGGTCGAGGTTCAGGCCCATGCCGATGGCGTCGGTCGCCACGATGGTGTCGACATCGCCCGACTGGAACAGCGCCACCTGGGCGTTCCGCGTGCGCGGCGACAGCGCGCCCATGACCACCGCCGCGCCGCCGCGCTGTCGCCGCAGCATCTCGGCGATCGCGTACACCTCGTCGGCACTGAACGCGATCACGGCCGAGCGCGGCGGCAAGCGGCTGAGCTTACGCGGCCCCTCGTAGGACAGCGTGGAGAAGCGCGGCCGGCTGGTGATGCGCGCGTCGGGCATCAGGGTGCGGATGATCGGGGTCAGCGTGTCCGCGCCCAGGATCATCGTCTCCTCGCGCCCGCGCACGTTCAGCATCCGGTCGGTGAAGACGTGGCCGCGCTCCGGGTCCGCCCCCAGCTGCGCCTCGTCCAGCGCCAAGAAGGCGAAGTCGCCGGCGCGCGGCAGGCTCTCCATGGTGGCCAGCGTGTAGCGCGCGTTCGGCGGCCGGATCTTCTCCTCGCCGGTCAGCAGAGCGACCGAGGCCGCGCCCTTGATCGCCACCACCCGGTCATAGACCTCGCGCGCCAGCAGGCGGAGCGGAAAGCCCATCGCGCCGGACGAGTGCGCGCACATCCGCTCGATCGCCAGATGCGTCTTGCCGGTGTTGGTCGGCCCCAGCACGGCCTGCAAGGTGGCGTCGCTGGCCATCGGGTGGCCGCAACATCGGGCGTTCGCGTCGCGCGGGCAAGCCCCGATCTCACGCCCGGTTCGTCGCGGAAGGGTGTCGGACAGTCGCGCCGCGCAACCCACTTAAGTTGACTTTAACCGAGCCGGGCCAGAGTGGCGGGATGCGCGGGCACCCCACGGGTGGCGCACGATCCGCAACGACGGCGAGGTGGACGGTTTGTTTCAGGAGGCGACGACGACGCTGGGAAGCGGGGCGGCCGCGCGGCTGTCCATGGCCCAGGCGATCGGAGCGCCGATTGCGCCCGCCGCGCCGCGTGCCGGCCGCACCCGCCGCGCCCGCCGGCTGTCCGACATCGACTTCGCGCCCGATCTGGGTGCCGACATCGGCTCGCGTCTCTGGTGGCGCGGGCTGGCCACGCTCGGCGGCCTGTTCGGCTCGCTCTGGGCGCTCTCGCCCGGCATCCGGCCCGTCATGGCGCAGACGCCGAGCCCGGCCGGCGAGGCGACCCTCGCCGCGCTCAACGCCCAGGCGATCACGCCGCTGGCGTTGGGGGCCGACACCGGCCGCCGGATGGGGGCCACCGCCGCCGTTCGCCCGCTGAGCAACCGGCCGGAGCGCCCGCGCGTCGAGCTGACCGCCACGCTCGGCCGCTCCGACAGTTTTGCCCGCGTCCTTGAGCGTGCCGGGGTCGGTGGGCATGAGGCGGCCGAGGCGGCGCGGCTGGTCGCGAGCGCGATCGACCCGGGGTTGATCAAGCCCGGCACCCGCATGGAGCTGGTGCTCGGGCGGCGAGCGCGCGCAACCGACCCGCGCCCGCTCGAACGCCTGTTCTTCCGCGCCGACCTGGGTCTGGCGCTCGCCGTTCAGCGGTCGGGCGACGGGCTGGAGCTGGTGGGGACCCGGATCGCGGTCGACGCGGCACCGTTGCGCGTGAGCGGCATGGTGGGGGACAGCTTCTATCGCTCGGCCCGCGCCGCCGGCGTGCCCGCCGACGTGGCCCAGTCGGCGCTGCGCGTGTTCGGCGGCGCGCTCTCCCCGTCCGACCGCTATGACCTGGTGATCGACCAGCGGCGCGCGGCGACCGGCGAGGTCGAGATCGGCGAGCTGCAACTCGCCGGCCTGTGGCGCGACGGCCGGGCGCTCAACCGCATCCGCTGGACCGTCGATGGGCGCGAGGGCTGGACCGACGTCGGCGCGCTCACCCGCCCGCGCGGGACGTTCGTGCAGCCGGTGCGAGGCTATCAGTCCTCGGGCTACGGCCTGCGCCGCCATCCGCTGCTGGGCTATGTCCGGATGCACGCCGGGGTCGACTTCGCCGCCGCCTACGGCTCGCCGATCCGCGCGGCGTCGGACGGGGTGGTGAGCTTCGCCGGCTGGCATGGCGGCCACGGGCGCTACGTCCGGCTCGGCCATTCCGGCGGGGTGGGCACGGGCTACGGGCACATGAGCCGCATCGCGGTGGCGCCGGGAATGAGCGTGCAGGCCGGGCAGGTGATCGGCTATGTCGGCTCCACCGGCCTCTCGACCGGGCCGCACCTGCACTATGAGGTCTATCGCGGCGGCATGACGGTGAACCCCAGTTCGGTGAGCTTCATCAGCCGCCCGACGGTGGACCCGGGCGAGGTGGCGCGGTTCGAGGGGCGGGTGCGGGAGTTGCTGGGGCGGTAAAGAGTGTTCCTCCCAGAGCTCGCTCGGGGAGGGGGACCGCCAGCCGGAGGCTGGTGGCGGAGGGGCAAGCGGAGGCCGGGCTGTTGCCACCACTCTTCCGCCGGCTGCGCCGCCGGCCCCTCCACCACTTCGTGGTCCCCCTCCCCCCCGAGCGAGCTCGGGGAGGAACGGCAGATTGAGAACAACTCGGGAACACCCTACACCGCCACCACCGTGACCTTCCGCAAGATCATCCATGTCGACATGGACGCCTTCTTCGCCAGCGTGGAGCAGCTCGACGACCCGTCCCTGCGCGGCCGCCCGGTGGCCGTCGGCGGGCCCGGCGGGCGCGGCGTGGTCGCCGCCGCGTCCTACGAGGCGCGCGCGTTCGGAGTGCGCTCCGCCATGCCGTCGGTCACCGCCCAGCGGCTGTGCCCCGAGCTTGTCTTCGTGAAGTCCCGCTTCGACCGCTACCGCGAACTCTCCGTCCAGACCCGCGCGATCTTTCGCGACGAGACCCCGCTCATCGAGCCGCCGTCGCTCGACGAGGCCTATCTCGACGTCACCGCGCTGGCCGACAGCGCCACCACCGTCGCGCGCCGCATCCGGGCGCGGGTGCGGGCCGAGACCGGGCTGACGTGTTCGGCCGGCGTGTCGTTCAACAAGCTGCTGGCCAAGCTGGCGTCCGACGAGAACAAGCCCGACGGCCTCACCGTCATCACGCCGGCGCGCGCGCTGGATTACGTCGCCGGGCTGCCGGTCAAGCGCTTCCACGGCGTGGGGCCGGTGACGGCGGCCAAGCTGGAGGGCCTGGGCATCGCCACCGGGGCCGACCTGCGCGCCCGGCCGCTCCCTTGGCTGACCGAGCGCTTCGGCTCCTTCGGCCAGCGGCTGCACGACATCGCGCGCGGGAACGACGAGCGGCCGGTGCGCACGCATCGCGTCGCCAAGTCGATCGGCGGCGAGCGCACCTTCGACACCGACCGCCGCACGCCGGCCGAGCTGGATGCCGAGCTCGCGCGGGTGGCGGGGATCGTGTGGGAGCGGATCGCGGCCAAGGCGGCGGTCGGACGCACGGTCACGCTGAAGGTCAAGTTCGCCGACTTCACGCTCATCACCCGCGCCCGCTCGCTGACCCGGCCGCTCGACGGCGAGGCGCAGTTGCTGGCCGTCGCGCGCGACCTGCTGGCCGCCGAACTGCCGCTGCCGCTGGGCGTGCGGCTCCTGGGGCTGAGCCTGTCCAGGCTGGCCGAGGCGGAGGAGCGCGAGCCGGAGCTGCCGCTATAGCGTTCCACCCCATCGAAGATGGGGAGGAACTGCGTGGTCACTCCCCCGCCGGGCCCACCAGCACCCAGGTCGCCGCCTCGAGCGCCAGTCCGAACGCGGTGTGACTGGCGGCCGAGTGGACGTGGGTGCCGGGCGGCGTGTCGGTCGGCTTGGGGCCGAGGCCGAGCGCGGGCACGAGGCCCTCGTCCAGCACGGCGGCCGCCGCCAGGCCATAGGCGGTGCCCCAGCCCGAGCGCACCGCCGACAGGTGGTGGGCCATGGTGGTGTAGAGCACGCCGAGCCCGACGCCGGTGGCGTAGTGCACGGCGCGCCCCGCGAGCTCCCTGTTCGGCTCCGCGACCGGGCCGCCGGTCACCGCCTCGCTCAGCGCGTCGGCCGCCTTGACCGTGGACGGCTCGCCCTCACCCGAGTCCTCCTGCACGCGGGCGACCAGCGCCTGAAAGCCGTTCATCGCCGCCGCCGCCGCCGCGCCGGCGATCGCCCCGCCGATCAGGGCGCGGGTGAGGGACGGTGGTGCGCTCGGCTGGCCGGTCATGTGGGGCTCCCGCGGATGTCGGACAGGCAACCCGAGGCCCGCCGCTCGCGTTCCCATCCGACAAGCGACCCGATCGATGGTCGAACTGCTCTCCCCCCCCCGCCTGTCCCACGAACTGCGCGAGGCCACCGGGCCGGACATCACCCGGCGACGCTGGGACATCGGCCTGTCCCTGGCCGGCGTCGTCATCGGCGGGGTGGTGAGCGCGTATCAGACCGGCCTCATCAAGCGCCTGCCCGACATCCTGCCGGGCAAGGTGTTCGACGCCGAACAGGTCGATGCGTCCGACTACGCCTACGAGACCCTGCAGATGCCCGATGCGCTCCAGATGATCGTGACCGCCATCAGCGCGGCGACGGTGGCGCTGACTCTGCCCGAGGCGGTGGCGGCGGCGAAGGGGCTGGCGGACTGACGGCGAACAAGGAGCGTATCTCTCCGTCAGGCGATGCGCGTCACCAGCGGCCGTCGGGCGTGCGTCGGCCGGCGACCTCGTCCAGCCGTCGCCCGGTGGCCGGTGACAGCGGGGGCCGCGCGTCGGCGGCCCACCAGCGAGCCTCCGCGATCTCGAAGCCGTCCGGGCGTGGCGTCCCTTCGGCATGGGCGGTGAACAGCGTGATCCGGTCGTGAGCGCCCTCGATCCAGGACTCATATCGGCCGAACACCGCCGGTCCGCGCCAGTCGAGCCCGCACTCCTCGCGCAGCTCGCGCCGCGCGGCCTCGATCGGCGTCTCGCGCCGCTTGGCACCGCCGCCGGGCAGCCGCCAGCGCACGGTGTCGCCATAGGCGTGGCGGACGAGCAGGACGCGCCCGTCGGCGTCGGTCGCGATCACGCGCACGCCCCGCAACTCCGGCTTGGCCACCCGCCACCACACCCGCCGCACCGCCGCCGCGACCGGCAGCAGCGGCCGCAGCAGCGTTTTGAGCGCTCGCCTCACACGTCCAGATTGGCGACGTTGAGCGCGTTGTCCTGGATGAACTCCCGCCTGGGCTCGACCACGTCGCCCATCAGCTTGGTGAAGATCTCGTCGGCCAAGTCGGCCTGCTCGACCGTCACCTGCAGCATCGAGCGCACGGCCGGGTCGAGCGTCGTCTCCCACAACTGCTCCGCGTTCATCTCGCCCAACCCCTTGTAGCGCTGCACCGACAGGCCTTTTCGCGCCGACGCGAGCACGGCGTCGAGCAGCTGCGACGGCTGGTTGACGGGCACGCCGGTCGCGGGCGCGGCCTGCGCCTCGACCTCATCCTCGTCCACCTCGACGGCCTCCACCTTGTCGGCGGCCTTGCGGGTGACGAGGCGGGACGGCCGGCGGTAGCTGTCGGCCTGTTCGGCGGCCAGCCCGGCGAGCTTGCGCGCCTCGGCCGAGCCCACGAACGTCGCCTCGATCAGATGGTGGTCGACCACGCCGCGCCACGTCCGGTCGAGCGCCAGCGCGCCGTCGGGCGTGACCTCGCCGGTCCACGCCGCCTCGGTGTCGCCGTCGCCCAGCCAGCGCGACGCGCCTCGCACCGCCTCGGCGCGGTCCTGATCCGACAGACCGGGGGCGAGCGCGCCGGCCAGCGCCAGCGCCTCGATGATCTTGGCGTCGTAGCGCTTGGGCACATAGGCCATCAGCGAGCGCATCCGGCGTGCGTGGTTGACCAGCGCGCGCAGATCCTCGCCCGACCGCGCGCCCTCGGCGGTCTCCAGCACCAGCGCGCCCAGACCGGCGTCGACCAGATACTGGTCGAGCGCCTGGTCGTCCTTGAGATAGACCTCGGAGCGACCCTTGGCGACCTTGTAGAGCGGCGGCTGGGCGATGAAGAGGTGCCCGCGCTCCACGATCTCCGGCATCTGGCGATAGAAGAAGGTCAGCAGCAGCGTGCGGATGTGCGCGCCGTCGACGTCGGCGTCGGTCATGATGACGACCTTGTGATAGCGCAGCTTGTCGATGTTGAAGTCGTCGCGCCCGATGCCGGTGCCCATCGCCTGAATGAGCGTGCCGACTTCCTTGCTCGACAGCATCCGGTCGAAGCGCGCGCGCTCCACATTCAGGATCTTGCCCTTGAGCGGCAGGATCGCCTGGGTCGCGCGGTCGCGGCCCTGCTTGGCGGAGCCGCCGGCTGAGTCGCCCTCCACGAGGTAGAGCTCCGACTTGGCCGGATCGCGCTCCTGGCAGTCGGCGAGCTTGCCGGGCAGGCTGGCGATGTCCATCGCGCCCTTGCGCCGGGTGAGCTCGCGCGCCTTCTTCGCGGCCTCGCGCGCGGCGGCGGCGTCGATGATCTTGCCCACGATCTGGCGGGCGAGCGCCGGGTTCTCCTCCAGCCACTCGGCCAGCCGGTCGGCCATCAGGCTTTCGAGCGGCTGGCGCACCTCGGACGACACCAGCTTGTCCTTGGTCTGGCTGGAGAATTTCGGGTCGGGCAGCTTGACCGACACGATTGCGGTCAGCCCCTCGCGCATGTCGTCGCCGGTCAGGCTGACCTTTTCCTTCTTCAACAGCCCGGTGCGCTCGGCATAGGTGTTGAGGGTGCGGGTGAGCGCGGCGCGGAAGGCGGCCAGATGCGTGCCGCCGTCGCGCTGCGGGATGTTGTTGGTGAAGGCGAGCACGTTCTCGTAATAGCTGTCGTTCCACTCCATCGCGACGTCGATGGCGACCCCGTCGCGCTCGGAGCTGATCGAGACCGGCTCGGGCATGATCGCGACCTTGTTGCGGTCGAGATACTTCACGAACGCCGCGATCCCGCCCTCATAGAACAGCTCGCGTTGCACCGGCTCCTCGTGCCGCCGGTCCTCCAGCAGGATGCGGACGCCGGAGTTGAGGAAGGCGAGCTCGCGATAGCGGTGCTCCAGCCGCTCGAAGTCGAACTCGGTCACGTTCTTGAACGTGTCGGTGGACGGCAAAAAGGTGACGCGGGTACCTTTGCGGGGCGTTCCCTGAGCGTTGGCGGGCGCCTCGCCGGTGACCACCAGGGGCGACACGGCGTCGCCATGCTCGAAGCGCATGGTGTGCTCCTGCCCGTCGCGCCAGATCGTCAGCTCCAGCCACTCGGACAGCGCGTTGACCACCGACACCCCGACGCCGTGCAGGCCGCCCGACACCTTGTAGGCGTTCTCCTCGTTGGTGTTGTCGAATTTGCCGCCGGCGTGAAGCTGGGTCATGATGACCTCGGCCGCCGACACGCCCTCGCCGGCGTGGATGTCGGTCGGGATGCCGCGCCCGTTGTCGTCGACCGACGCCGATCCGTCGGCGTTGAGCGAGATGATGATGCGGTCGCAATGGCCCGCCAGCGCCTCGTCGATCGCGTTGTCACTGACCTCGAACACCATGTGGTGCAGGCCCGATCCGTCGTCGGTGTCGCCGATGTACATGCCCGGCCGCTTGCGGACCGCGTCGAGCCCCTTGAGCACCTTGATGGACTGGGAATCGTAGGTGCTTGCCGCAGAGCTGTGGGTGTTGGTTGCCATGGCTCCGGATATAGCGATTTCGCCGCAGAACGAAAGCGCGAAGGGGCCGGCCGCCCGCTGGCGACCGACCCCTCCGTGACGCGATCGAACGCTTAGTTGCGCCGGATGGCGTGCTCTCCCGGACGACCGGCGACGGCGGCGGCCATCGCGGCGATCAGGCCGAGCAGCGAGGCGACGAAGGCCCAGAAGGCGGCACCCGCAGCCGCATCGGTCGCTTCGGTCAGACCCTCGTTGATGGCGGCCGGCGCGTTGCGCGAGACGCTCTGCATCTGCCGCTGGATGTTGTCGACCGTCTGGGTCGCCTCCGCCTGGCTCACGCCCGCACGCTTGGCGTACTCGTTGATCGCCTGCTGCCGGTCGTCCTCACCGATGACACCGCCACGACCGAACAGCGTGGTCGTGACGTTGCGCACCGCCTCGCCCACGGTTGCGTCGCCGCTGACCACGTTCTGCGCGCTGTCCTGGATGGCGTCGGTCGCGCGGTTCTTCTCACGGTCGGAGAGGACGGAGCTGACGATCTGATCCGTCTGCGACGCGATGTCGTTCTGCGTGCCCTGGCTGGGCACGGCGGCCGGGGCCACCGAAGCAACCCCGGATGCAACCGAACCGATCGCCGAAGAGGCCGTGCTCACGACCGACCCGATCGCGTTCGATGCCATGTACGCCATCAACAGCGTCGCGAGCCCCCAGACGGCCGCGCCGTGAAAGGCGGTGCTGGTCGTCTTGGGGATGGCGGCGAGCCGACCGGCCACGTAGCCGCCGATCGCCAGCGCGATCAACTGCGACACGACCAGCCAGATGCCGGTCCCGGTTCCAATGCCCTTCATCCCGTTCTGGCCCGGACCGAAGTCGGCGCTCGACAAGCCGAGCGCCAGGCCGGCCAGCGACAGCATCAGCAGGACGCCGACACCGACCACGGTGCCCGCGAAGATCGCGCCCCAGGACACGCGCGACCGGAAGGCGTCGCCCATGTAGTCGGGCACCATCTCATCCGTGGAGTGGCCGTGGTCGGCCGATCCGACGCGAACCCGCTCCGGCCCCTCATGGATACGCTCTTCACGCACGATACGATCGTCTGTCATTGTCTATCCCCTGAACAGTTGAGCGTCCGATTGCGCACGCCCGCGACTTATTCCAAACGAATTTTCTCATCCGCCGGCACGATCGCGCCCGACCCCTGCAGGATCGCCGCCGTCTCGACCACGTCGAGCGCCTGGCGAACGGCCTGATAGCGGCGCGCGGAGCGGACCCAGGCGTCGCGCTCCGGCGTGGACGGGAGCGTCACGACCTCGGCCAGGGCGGCCGCCACGTCGCCGCGGCCAAGGGCCGCCTCGGCGCGGTCGAGGCGCTCGGCGGGGCTGCTCGACGGCTGGTCGGAGCGGCGGAGGGCGATGAGCGGCTGGCCCTCGCGCCGCAGGAATGAGAGCACCCCCAGACCCGTGCGGCGAACCGCCAGGTCGGGCAGCGCGGCGCGCAGGCTCTCGACCGTCACCGGCCGCGCGGCGGCGTCGACGATGGTGTCGACCGCGCGCGGCTGGCTGGGGAAACGCGCGCGCAGCTGCGCCTGGAGAAAGCCGAGCGGCACGCCACGGTCGAGCGTGCGCCGCGCGGCGAAGGCGAGCAGCATCGCCTCGGCCCGGCGCGCGTCGCCCTCCGCCTGGTCGGCGGCGGTGCGGATGGTGGCGAGCCGCGCCTCCAGCGTGCCGACCTGCTCGCCGAGCGGGCCGAGCGTTCCGGCGAGCGGCGCGGTCTCGAGCGGCGCGGCGTCGGCCCCGCCCGAGCGCGTCAGCGCGCCACTCACCGGGTCGACGCTGTCCGCCAGCCGGGCGAGCGCGGGGGTTGCCGGGTCGGGGGCGGGCGCGGGTTCGGCCGCGATGACATCCGCCGCCGCGTCCGCGCCCCAGCCGGTCCGCGTGAGCAGCCAGCCGGTGGCGATCACGCCGGCCACGAACGCCAGCAGGAGCAGGCTGATGAGGGCGGGGCGCGAGAGGCGCGCCGGCCCGGTGGCGGAGGCGTCGGCTTGGAGGGTTCGGTCGGCGGCCATGCGGGTCAGGGGTCTCGGTCGACCAGCAGCTGCGCGGCCGCCCGGATCATTGCGCCATCGCTCGGTCGCTTGGCAACCTCCACTCGTCGCCAGCCCGGTCCGGCCGCGTCCGCCGCCGCCGCGCTGATCGCCACGATCGCCAGCGAGGATCGGGGTGTCGGGCGACGCGTCGGCGCGGCGGCGACCCGCCCGGCGAACAGGGCGGCGGCGCGGGGCGAATGGAGCAGCGCCACGCCGCCGTTGAGCCCGTCCGGCAGCGGGCCTTCGAGGGCGTCCGCGGCATAGGTGACGAGCGGCAGCAGGCAAAGGTCGCCGGGCAGCGGGCGGGCGACCTCGCCGCGCAGATGCACCGCCAGCCGGTGCCCGGCGGCGGCGGCCGCGCGCACCGCCTCCGCCCCGTCGGACGCGCCCTCGAACGCCACGGTCAGCCCGGCGGCGCGCGCGGCGGCGGCGGTGGCCGGGCCAACGGCGAAGGCGGGCAGGCGGGCCACGCCGTCGGGCAGCGGCCCCGCGAGGCGCACCGCGTTGGCGCTCGTCAGCAGGAGCGCGGTGGCCTGACTGTCGGGCACCGCCCAGGCGACGGCGCGCAGCGCGAACAGCGGATGGACCAGCGGCACCAGCCCCGCCGCGCGCGCGCGCTCGGCCGTCGCGTCGGCCGCCGGTTGCGCGCGCAGGATCAGAACCGGCGGGCTCACTGCACGACCGTCACTGGGCGAACAGCGCCCGCACCGACGGCGGCGCGCGGTCGAGCAGCCGCGCGGCCCAGTCGGCGGCGGCGGCCTCGTCGCCGGTCGGCAGCCGCGTCTCGTCCGCGATCCGCGCGGTCCCGTCGAGCGCCAGCAGCTCCAGCCTCAGCCGGGTCCGGTCGCCCTCCACCTCGGCCAGGCAGGCGACCGGCGAGCGGCAGTCGGCCCCCAGTTGGTCGAGCACCGCGCGCTCCATCCGCACGGCGTCGAAAGTGGCCGCGTGGCTGACCGCCGCCAGTGCGGCCCGGGCCGCGTCGTCCTCTGCCCGGCACTCGAGCACGATCGCGCCCTGGGCGGGTGCGGGCAGAAGCTCCTCGACCGCGAGCGGCACGCCCACGGTCAGGCCAAGCCGGTCCAGTCCCGCCTTGGCCAGCAAGGTCGCGTCCGCCTCGCCGGCCGCCAGCTTGGCGAGCCGCGTGTGCACATTGCCGCGCATCAGCACGATCGACAGGTCGGGGCGCAGCGCCAGCAGCTGGGCCGAACGCCGGGGCGAGGACGTGCCGACACGCGCGCCGTCCGGCAGCGCCCACAGGTCGTCGGCACCCACCAGCACGTCGCGCACGTCGGCCCGGGGCAGCGCGGCGGCCAGCGCGATGGCGGTGGGGCGAACCGTCTCCACGTCCTTGCCCGAATGGACGGCCGCGTCGATCCGGCCGGTGGCGAGGCACTGGTCGAGCTCGCGGGTCCACAAGGCCTTGCCGCCGAGCTCGGCCAGCGCGCGGTCCTGGACCCGGTCGCCGCTCGCCACCACCGGCACCAGCACCACCGCGTCCGCCGCCCAGCCGTGCGTCGCCATCAGCGCGGCCCGCGCCAGCTCCGCCTGCACCAGAGCCAGCGGCGAGCGCCGGGTGCCGAGGCGGAACGGCCCGTCGGCCATGGCAGGGCGGGGGGCGGCCATCGCGGCTTGCCCTATGCGGCCGCCGCGCCCACGACAACGGCCATGCGGGTGCTGGGACTGGAATCGAGCTGCGACGAGACGGCCGCCGCCGTGGTCGAGTGGGCCGCG
>JAABUN010003545.1_pt1 | contig 23810 bp, 19 predicted proteins | sample 5559311 | NCBI WGS metagenome assembly JAABUN01 (sample SAMN10711877, study PRJNA513370) | rock metagenome | isolation source: Antarctica rocks | place: Antarctica: Victoria Land, Siegfried Peak sud
CGACCGAGGTCAGCCCGACCGCCAGCCCCAGGACGCCCAGGGTCAGCAACATGGTCAGGGCCGTCAGCAGGCCCGCGATGATGGCGGGCCAGCGCACGCGGTCGGTGTCCAGGGCGTAACTCTCGGGGATATCCACGGCCCGCTCGCCACCCACCGGGGCCGGACGCACCGGCTGCTGGCGCACCGGCGGCTGTCGCACGTCGGTCTCCTCTCGCACCGTCTCGCGACGCACCACGTTGGTCGGCGGCGAGAGCGTATAGCTCTCGGTTACCGTCCCCGGCGTCGTGCTGTTTTTGTCCTCCATCTCCTCGGCGCGAATCGTCTCCCGCCGCCCGCTGGAGTCGCCGGGATTGCCGCGTCGCTGGTCATTGTCTCTGCCCTTGCTCACCGCGTCGCCCTTCCTTTCCTGCGACGACCACACGGTCGTCCTTGCACATCCACGAGACGAGCCGGCGGCGCATCGCCGCCTCCGGATGACCTACATCGGTCGCCCGTTGCCACCACGGGTTCAACCGACCGAATAACCAGATCACCTCGCCGCCACCATGGGCCACCGCGCTGTTACGCTGGGAAAGCACGGTACCGCTGGCCCTATTTTGCAGAAAGCGTGCCATGGAGCAGTCGCCCGAACCGCGCGATGTACGAGAAGCGCGCCTGCATGGGAAAATTGACAAGTTATGGACTATTGTGGACAATGTTCCCGACCATCTCAACTCGCTGAGTAGGGACGGTCGCGCGGTCGCGTGTCGTGGTCGCGTTCTACCAGGGGCATCGGACGTGGCCGGGACGATGAAAGAGTTCCTGAACGTCGCCGAGGTCGCTGAAGTACTCGGCCTGCGCCCGGTCACGATCTATCTCGGGTGCTGTTCGGGACGCCTGTCGAGCGTGAAGGTCGGCAAAGAGTGGCGCATCCGACGCGCGGCCCTCGACGCACTGTTAGGGCGCGGCCCGCGCGATCCCCATCGGCACCGCAGCCAGCACGACGACCGGGGAGCAGCGATGCACGAAGTCCCTCCCGAGACGCAGGATCTGGCGCGGCGGCTGCTCCGGCAGGAGGCCGGGGGGCAGCGGGATTCTGCGGCGTTGGGGGCGGCGATCGAGCGCGCTTGCCAACGCCTGCGCGGGCGACTGGTGCTCCTGATCGGTCGGATCGGCTTCGCCGCGCTGTTCCGCCGCGCCCTGCACCTGGCGCAGGGCGATTTCCCCGCCCTGGACGCCCTCGCGGTCACCGAGGGTGAGGAGCCGTGCCTCGGGGGCGGGGACGAGTTCGCGTCGGCGCACGCCGCCGATCCGGCCCTGGTCGAGGCCGGGTTCGTCGCCATCCTGGCGCACCTCATCGCGCTGCTCGATACCTTCATCGGCGAGGCCGTGACCCGGCGCGCGATCGGCGAACACTGGCCGAGCCACGGCGACGGAGGGGGGCTGGAGAGAGGGGAGTTGGAGACATGAGCACCCGGACGCGCGTCCCGATCGCGCTGCTGCCCACGGGCGTCCCCGGCCTTGACGAGATCTTGGGGGGCGGGCTGCCCGAATATTCGTTCAACCTGATCGCGGGCACGCCGGGCGCGGGCAAGACCACCCTGGCGCATCAGCTGATGTTCGCGCTGTCCAGCCCGACGCGCCCGGTCCTCTACTTCACGCTTATCGGCGAGCCGCCGCTGAAGATGCTGCGCTATCAGCAGCAGATGGACTTCTTCGACCCCACCCGGATCGGCGCCAGCGTCCACTTCGTCGATCTGAGCGACTCGGCCCTCGAACACGATCTCGGCCAGGTGTTGGGAACGATCGTGCGGCGGGTGGAGGAGATCAGCCCCGGCCTCGTCTTCGTCGACTCCTTCCAGACGGTCGCGCAAGTCGCGACCGATGCGGCGGGTCGGTCGATGAGCCCGCAACATTTCGTGCAGCGCCTGGCCGTCCAGCTCACCGGCTGGCAGGCCACCACTTTCCTGATCGGCGACTTCCCGGACGACGAGTTGCACGGTAACCCGGCCTTCACCGTCGCCGACGGCATCTTCAAGCTGACCCAGAGCGTGGCCCGCAACTCCAGCGTGCGCAAGCTGGAAGTGGTCAAGTCGCGCGGGCAGGCCCCGATGCCGGGCCTGCACACCTTCCGTATCACCGCCGCCGGGCTCCAGACCTTCCCACGGATCGCCGATCCGCGCGACGTGACGCGCGCGCGGATCGGCGCTGATCGGCTCGTCAGCGGCGTGGCGGGGCTGGATGCCCTCTTGGGAGGCGGGATCCCGGCCGGGGATGCGCTGCTGGTGACAGGGCCTTCGGGCACCGGCAAATCGGCGCTGGCGACGCAATTCATCGCGGCGGGGGGGGCGGCGGGGCAGGCGGGGGTGATCGCTGTGTTCGAGGAGCGCCCGCAGCAGTACTTGCAACGCGCCGCCGCGTTCGGCCTGGATCTGGCGGCGCTGATGCGCGAGGGCAACCTGGAAGTCATCTATATCCGCCCGCTGGACCTCTCGCCCGACGAAACCCTCCACGAGATCCTTGAGGCGGTGCACCGGGTGGGGGCGCAACGGGTGGTGATCGACTCGGTGTCCGGCTTCGAACTGGCGCTTGCCCCGAGCTTCCGCGAGGACTTTCGCGAGTCGTTCTACCGGCTGGTGGGCGCGCTGACCGGGACCGGCGTCACGGTGCTGCTGACGATGGAGATCGCCCCGAGCGATGCCGCGCTGCGCTTCAGCCCCTACGTCGTCTCGTTCCTGGCCGACGACATCGTCCTGCTGCGCTACGACGAGCGGGCGAACGAGATCCGCAAGAGCTTGATGGTGGTGAAGATGCGCGGCAGCGACCACAGCAAGGAGCGCTGGCTCTACGAGGTCACTGGCCAGGGCGTGATCGTGCGCGAGCGTCTGCGATCGGGGGACGCCCCCGCCGATCAGCCGGGCCTGACCGCGCGGGAGTTGACCGTGTGGCGGGCGCTGCTCGAACTGGGCGAGGCGTCGCCCGACGCGCTGGCGCAACGCACCGGGCTGTCGGAAACCGACCTGACCGCCGCGCTCGAACGCCTCGTGGGCCTTGGTCGTGCCGTCGGCGTCGGGGGGGAGCAGGGGGCCGTCTTCCGGCCGATCGCGCAAGGGCCGGGATAGTCGGGGCCGGGCGGCTCGATGGAGCGCGCTGCGGGGAAGGATAAAGACCGGACCATGAGCGATGATCGCCGCACCGAGGCCGCGCTGACAACGGACGATGACACGCCGCCCCCGGCGGAACTCCTGGCGGTGAACGAGCGGCTGGTGCTGATCGCGCTGCAAGAACAGGGGCGGACGGCGGAGGCGTTGCGTCTGGCCGCGACGCTCGAGTATGCGACGTTACACGATGCCCTGACCGGCCTGCCCAACCGCGCGTTGTTCACCGATCGCCTGGCGCAAGCGCTGCTGGCCGCCCAGCGCGAGCGGACGATGTTCGCGGTGCTCTTCATCGATCTGGACCATTTCAAGTCGATCAACGATCGCTTCGGGCACCAGGCGGGGGATCTCCTGCTCCAGCAGCTCGCCGCGCGCCTGCGCGGCGAGCTGCGCAAATCCGACACCGTCGCCCGCCTGCACGGCGATGAATTCGCCGTCCTGTTGCCCGGAGACGATGCCGCCGCCGCCGCCGGGGTCGCGCGCAAGCTCCTGCGCGCGCTCGAGCCGCCGTACTTGCTCCACGGGCGACCCGAGCGCGTCGGGGCGACCATCGGCATCGCGGTCCACCCCGCGCATGGGTCGGACGCCGACGCCCTGCTGTGGCAGGCCGACGCGGCGATGTACAGCGCCAAACGTGCGCGGGGCGGTCATGCCTTCGCCAGCGCCGATGAGGGGTCGTCGCTCGCGCATCGGGCGGGCGATGGCGCGCGCGATCCGGTCGTAGCCCTCGTCGCTCCCCTCGCCGCTCCCGACGAGTCGGCACCCGCGCGCGAAGAACTCCAGGCGGTGAATGAGCGGCTGCTCCTCGCCGGGCTGCGGGAACGGGAATTGGCCGATCAACTCCGCCGCAAGCTCGCCTTCACCAGCGCCATCGCCGACAACCTTGGCGAAGGGGTCTGCGCGCTCGATCGCGCCTGCCGCTTCACCTTCGTGAACCCTGCAGCGGGGCTGCTGCTGGGCTGGGCCGGGGCAGAGTTGCTCGGGCGGGATTGGGAGGAGGCGGTGTACGGTCGGCACGACGCCGACCGCCCGCTGCTGGCGGCGGTCCACGCTGGCGCGGCGTATCGCGACGATGACGATGCGTTCGTGCGCCGGGATGGCGGCACGTTCGCCGCCGCCTACTCCGCCGCGCCGATCGTCGCCGACGAGAAGGTGGTCTTCCGCGACGTCACCGCGCGCCGTCTTGCCGACGCGGAGGGGGCCGTCCTGCTGGCGCGGGTCGAGGCGGCGCTGGCCTTTCGCACCCGCTTCCTCGCGATCACTACGCACGAACTGAAGGCACCGCTCACCTCCATGAAGGGCTACGCGCAGTTGCTGATGCGGCGAGCCCAGCGGGCGGGTGACGACAAGCTGCTGCGGTCGTTGGGGACGATCGATCAACAAGTCGATCGCATGACGCGGCTGACCAACGACCTCGCTGATGTCGCGCGCATCGAGAGCGACGGCCTCGCCGTAGACCCGCGCCCGCTCGATCTGCGGGCGCTGTTGGACGAGACGGTCGCCGAGTTGGCGATCGCCATGCCCGATTTCACCCTGCGGCTCGACGCGCCGGACGGAGAGATGTGGGTTCGCGGCGACCGCACGCGCCTCCAGCAAGTGCTGATCAATCTGCTGACGAACGCCGCGAAGTATGCCGACCGACGCCGGGAAGCGGATATCGCCCTGCACAGGGACGGCGATCGGACGACCGTCGTGGTGACCGACTACGGCATCGGCATCCCGGCGACGCAACAGACCGCCGTCTTCGAGCCCTATGTGCGCGGCACCAACGCGACGGCGGGGGACTACGACGGCCTGGGCCTGGGGCTGTTCATCAGCAAGACGATCATCGAGCGCCACGCCGGGACGCTCGAACTGGACTCCGAGGAGGGCCGGGGCAGCAGCTTCTCCCTGTCGCTGCCGCTTCTGCCGCCTGCGGAAGATGGAGTCGGGCTTTAGCGCGGCACGCCCCCCCGACACCCTGGCCGACCCCGACCGATAACGAATACAGGAGTGTGCGCATGGACGCGAGCGAGTTGCGGGCGTTGCAGACGCACGTCGAGGTACTTGGCGCGGCGGTCGATGGGATCGTCGGGGTCTACGCCCGTGACCTCACGAGCGGCGCGGAGGTCGCGCTGAACGCCGACATGGTGTTCCCGCTGGCGAGCGTCGTGAAGATCCCGATCCTCTACGAACTCTACCGGCAGGCCGAGGCCGGGACGATCGACCTGGCCGCGCGCATCCCGCTCGCGGTCGATCACCTCGTCCCCGGCTCCGGGGTCTTGCAAGACCTCGACCCCGGCCTCGCTCCGACCGTGCGCGACCTCGCCACGCTGATGATCACCGTCAGCGACAATGTCGCCACCGACCGCATCCTGCATCTTGTCGGTCGCGCGGGGGTGGAGGCGACGATGCGCGGGCTCGGCCTGGGCAGCATCGCGATCCCGATGACGATTCGCGGTATCCTCTACAACACCGTGGGCCTGGACGAGACGAACCCCGCGCATACCTACGACCTCTACCAGCAGCGGTCGCGCGAGAAGTACATCGATTGGCAGTGTCGCGCCTACGGCGACGCGGATAACAACGTGGCCTCGCCGCGCGATCTGGGGCGACTCCTGGCGGACATCGCGCAGCGTCAGACGCTCGCCGCACCATCATACGGCGCGATGATCGACATCTTGAAACGGCAGAAGTACAACACGATCCTGCCGCTCCACTTGCCGGAAGGGGTGGAGGTGGCGCACAAGACCGGCAGCCTGCGGGGCATCCGCAACGATGTGGGGATCGTCTACGCGCCCGCTGGCCCTTACCTGATCGCGGTCTGCGCCAAGCGCCTGGCCGACGCGGTCGCCGGGTCGGCGGCCCTGGCGCAAATCAGCCGTGCGGTCTGGGAACGCTTCGTCGGCCCGATCCCGCCGCCGCGCTACGGACCCGCGCCGGAAGCGGGACGGTGAGCGCGCTACCGCCCGTGCCTCGCCTCAATGGATCAGGTCATATTTCCTGATCGCCGGCACGGCCCAGGCGATTATGAGCACCGTCAGCACGCAGGCGATGCCGCCGGAAACGACCGAGAGCGGCGCACCGAAGCTATTCGCGACCAGCCCCGCCTCCAACTGGCCGAGTTGTGGCCCCCCCTGCACGAAGACCTGATTCGCCGCCGTCACCCGACCGCGCAGCGCATTGGGCGTCAGCAGTTGGAGGATCTGGTGGCGGAGGGTCATGCTGATCGTGTCGGTGAGGCCGGTCCCGGCGAGGAAGAGGCACGCCAGCGGCACCGTGGTCGAGAAGCCGAAACCGACCGTCGCCAGCCCGTAGGCGATGATCGCCAGCAGGAGCGGCACCCCCGGCTTGCGGATACGATTGGAGAGCAGCGTCATCCCCACCGCCCCGATCACCGCCCCGACCGCCGGGGCCGCGTACAGCAGCCCGAGCCCTTCCGGGCCGACGTGCAGGATCTCGGCCGCGAAGACCGGCAGCAACACCGTGGCGCTGCCCCAGAAGGTTGCGCTGAAGTCGAGGCTCATCACCGCGAGGACGATCGGGTTGCTACGGATGAAGCGCAGCCCTTCCACCGCCGCGTGCCAGCCGCGCACCCCCCCGACCGCCGCCGCGCCGGGCCGGGCGCGCATCAGCACCAGCGCGGCGAGGACGGCCAGGAACGACGCCGCATCGAGCCCGTAGGCCCAGGCGAGGCCGAGTCTGGCGATGACCAGGCCGCCGAGCGCTGGCCCCCCGATCGTGGCGACCTCCAGCACGGTGATGTTCCAGGAGAGGGCGTTGGGCAGGTGGGCGCGCGGCACCAGCGCGGGGATGAGCGCCTGCCGCGCGGGCTGATCGAGCGCGCCCGCCGCCGCCGCGATGAAGGTGAGCGCGTAGATCGCGCCGATGTTGATCGCCCCGAGCGCCGTCAACGCCGCCAGCATCGCCGAGCAGCCCAGGAGGATCGGCTGGGTGATGATCAGCAGGCGTCGTCGGTCGACCGCGTCGGCCAGGACACCACCGACGATCGAGAAGATGAAGACGGGCAACACGCGGAAGAGGCCGATCAGGCCGAGTTGGAGGGCCGAGCCGGTGAGTTGATAGATGTGGTAAGCAATCGCGACCGTCTGCATCTGCCGCCCGAGCGTGTTCACGAAGCGCCCGAGCAGCAGCAGGCGATAGTCGTGATGGCGTAGCGCGACGAACGGACTCAGCGGCGCGGGCGGTGGTCCTTCCTGCGGCGATGTCGGCGCAATACCGGGCGGAGTACTCACGCGGCGTGCCCTCCCTGTAGGCGCTGTGTACGTGGCGTGACCCCTCCCCACCCCGCTCCGCTCTGCCCTTGCCGCTGCGGCGGCGACCCTCCCCTAAAAGGGAGGGTGGGGACGAGTTCCTGCCAGGTCGCCGAAGGCGTACGCAATGCGGCACTTGGCGTTGCGAAGCGGGCGTGGGCGTGGTGATACGCGCCAGGGCGCGCGGGGCGACCTGGCTGCGTGGAGCGGCGGAGGCGGGTGTCGTTCACGGCACGGACACACGGGCATTGGTGTGCCGCGAGGACACCCTACTGCCATACGGACATTCGCTTAACGAGCGGCAGTATAGCACAGGGGTTGTTGCCTGAGCGGGTGGGTGCGAAATATGGGTGCGGTCCAAAAGATTGCGCGGCGGAGGCGGGGGGCCGTTGGACTGCGGCCCCGCAGGGCTCGGCCATCGTCCCGGCTGAAGGCTCCGCCACGAAGTCCGCCTGCGCGGACTGGCAGGCGAGGTGGGTGCCACCGCGCAAGATTTTGGGTCGCACCATCGCGATACGATCTCGGTGCGGTGACCACTGGCGCGCGACGAGGACGGGGCGGATTCTTCGCGGCGGTCGCAACCGTGCCCGATGGCTCCAACGGTAGTCGTACAACCGACCAGCTTCACGGCGTGGGCGGTAGTACATGGCTTGAAACTGCGGTCCCCCAGTCCGCGCAGGCGGACTTCGTGGCCGCGCCTTCAGCCGGGACTTTAGTCCAACGGCACTTCCGCGTCGTCAAATCCCCACCCACACGCCGTCGCCCCAACTGCCTTCCCACCCCACAGCCCTCCAGCGTACACCCCACCGCCTCACGCCAGCGCCTCCGCCAGCCGCCCCACGACCGCCCCCTCGTCCTCGGGGAAGATCGTGCGCGGGTCGAGGAGGAGCCGGCCGTCGGCGATACGCCCGACGATCGGCGGGTCGCCCGCGCGCAGGGCGGCGGCGAGACGGTCGGGTGTGAGGCCGCGCGCGGCGAGGGTCGGCGCGTCGAAAGCGAGCGCCCAGCTCGGCAACGTCTCCTCCGGCAGCGAGCCGCCGCCGACCGTCGAGCGCACCGCGACGATCGTGGTGGTGATTCCGGCGCTCGCGAGGGCACCGCGCAGCGCCTCGGCGCGGGCGCGCATCGTGGCCTCGGTCGCGGCGATCATCCGCCAGACTGGGATGGCCGTCGTTTCCTCGCTGCGCAGATAGTGGCGTAATGTCGCGGCAAGCCCGGCCAGCGTCGCCTTGTCGGCGCGGAAGGCGCGGGCCAGCGGGTGCCGCGCGATCGTCGCGATCGTCGCGCGATCCCCGACGATGATCCCCGACTGCGGGCCACCGAGCAGTTTGTCGCCGCTGAACAGGGTCACCGTCGCGCCGTCGCGCACGCTGGCCCCGACCGTCGGCTCGTGGCCCAGGCCGAACGCGGTCGTGTCGCGCAAGGCCCCCGAGCCGAGGTCATCGATCAGCGGCAGGCCGCGCCGCCGCCCCACCTCGGCCAGTTCGGCGATCGTCGCCTCGTGCGTGAAGCCGATGATCCGGAAATTGCTCGAATGGACTTTGAGCAACGCCGCCGTTTCCGGCCCGATCGCCGCCTCGTAGTCGTGCGCGTAGGTCCGATTGGTCGTGCCGACCTCCACCAACGTCGCGCCGCTCTGGCGCAGCACATCGGGGATGCGGAAGCCGCCGCCGATCTCGACCGCCTCGCCGCGCGAGAGGATCACCGCCCGCCCCGCCGCCAGCGCCGCCAGGGTCAGCGTTGTCGCGGCGGCGTTGTTGTTGACGACCAGCGCCGCCGCCGCGCCGGTCAGCGTCGCCACCAGCGCCTCGATCTCCGCCATGCGCCCGCCGCGCCCGCCCGTTTCCAGGTCGAGTTCGAGGGGGGTGTAATGGAGGAGGGCGTCGGCCATCGCCGCCGCCGCCGCCGCGCTGAGCGGCGCGCGACCGAGGTTGGTGTGCAGGATCACGCCCGTCGCGTTCACGATCGGGCGCAGCTTCGGGCCGAGCAGGAGGCGCAGTCGGCGCAGCACGCGGTCGCGCGGGGTCGATTCGGTCGCCGCCCCCGCCAGGAGGTCGGCGCGCGCCGCCTCGATCTCGGTCGCGACGATCTGGGTGGCGTAGGCCTGTGGCAGCCCGGCAATCAGGTCGCGTATCGCCGGATCGTCGAGCAGCCGACCGACGCTTGGCAGCGCCCGCAACGCCGCGCGGCGTGTCTGTGCCTCATCGGTCGCCTCCTGCTCGTCTGCGGAGCGTGTCTCGGAACGTGTCATGCGCCGCCCTTCTTGTGGTCCCCGGCTATCCCCATCGGCAATGGTACCATCGCGCACTCGGGAAGCGCCGGGAGACCGGGGTGGGGGCGCTAGCCACGCATCTTCAGCAGCCGCGCACAGCGCTGGACGATGGCGCGGTGCCGGGGTACGATGCTTCCCCGGTCGCTCCCTCGTCCCTGTCCCACCTCCTCATGCCCGGACTCATTCCCGGAGGTACAGCAGATGCCTGACGACACCGCCGACACCGCCACTCTGGACACATTACGCGAGCTGAATCGCGACTATATCCGCTCGGTGCAGACGGCGGATGTCCGCCGATTCGACCAAATCCTGGCCGACGACTTTCTGTGCAGCAACCCCGACGGCACCCTGATCGACCACGACGCGTTCCTGGAGCAGACCGCGCGCCCCGTCACGATCGCGGATCTGACCGCCCACGACGTGCAGATTCGTTTGCTGGGGGCGGTCGCGATCATCCACGCGCGGACCACGTATATTCTGCCGAACGGCGGTGCGGGGGCCGGGCGCTACACGGATGTGTGGGCTTGGCGACAGGGACAGTGGCTCGCCGTCTCGGCCCACGTCACCCGCTGCTGACGGGCGGGCGGCGGCCCGAAGCGGGGTGCCCCGGGGCGTCGGCGCGTTCGCCGATGATCGTGGCGCTGGCGGCGCATATGCCGCCAGCGCGTCGTGCCGGCGGACGCGGGACGGCACCTATCCTTCCAGCGCTTGCGTCAGGTCCGCGATGAGGTCATCCACGTCCTCGATGCCTACCGAGACGCGCAGCAACCCATCGCCGATGCCGACGCGGGCGCGCTCGCGCGGCGTGAGTTCGCGGTGCGAGGCCATGGCGGGATAGGCGACCAGCGTGTAGACATCGCCGAGGCTGGTGGCCGGGAGGCAGAGTTCCAGGCGGTCGAGGAAACGGAACACCCGCTCCCGGTCGGCGTCCCGGATGCTGAAGGCGAGCATCGCCCCGAACGCCTCGCCGACCGCGCTTCCCGCGAAGAGCCGCGCGGCGAGGGCATGGTCGGGGTGCGACGGCAGGCCGGGGAAGTGGACCGTCTCGACCGCCGGGTGCCCAACTAGCCAGGTGGCGATCCGGGCGGCGTTTGCGCACTGCCGCTCGTAACGCAGCGGCAGGGTCTTTAATCCGCGCAGCGTCAGCCAGGCCTCTTGCGGCCCCGCCGCCCCGCCGACCAGCCGGGTGATCGCGCGCAGGGTCGCGACGTAGTCCGGCCCGCCGAGCACGACGCCGCCCAGCACATCGCCGTGCCCGTTGAGGTACTTGGTCGTCGAGTGGATCACCAGATCCGCGCCGAGATCGAGGGGGTGCAGCAGCACCGGCGGCGTGAAGGTGCTGTCCACCACGAGATGTGCCCCGCGCGCGTGGGCCAGGTCGGCCAGCGCCGGGAGATCGGCCACGCGCAGCAGCGGATTCGAGACCGTCTCGGCCAGCAGGACGCGCGCCTCGCCTTCGTCTTTGGACAAGGCGCGCTCGACCGCCGCGTGGTCCGCGAGGTCCACGAAGCGGACGTCGTAGCCCTGGCCCATGAAGAGGTTCTTGAGCAGCGCCGCCGTCGTCCCGTAGAGGTCGCGGCTGGCCACGATCCCCTCGCCGGGCGTGATGCCGGTCGCCAGGAGCGCGGCGTGGAGCGCGGCCATCCCCGAAGCGCAGGCGAACGCGACCGTCCCCGCCAGTCCCCCTTCGAGGGTCGCCAGCGCCGTTTCGAGCGCGGCGATCGTCGGATTACCGTGCCGCGCGTAGACGAAGCTCGGATCGGCCTCGAACGCCCGATCCAGCTCCACCGCCGTGTCGTACAGGAACGTCGCCGTGTTATAGATCGGCGTCGAGGTCGTCTTGAATCCCTGACGCCCGCTCCGCTCCCCGGCGTGGACCGCCAGCGTGCGAACATGGCGGCGTGGCGTCGTCCCGCTCAAATCCAACTCCTAAACGAGGGGGAAAAGTGCCGAGTGATGAGTGATGAGGGCAGGGTGCTTTCCCGCCATCCCCTGCTCGCCACTCGGCACTCATGCGAGCAGTTCTCGCAGCAGCGGATCGAGCATCTCCCATTCCTTGAGGAAGGCGTCGTGGCCGTGCGGCGAGTCGAGTTCGTGGTAACGGGCGTCGGCCCCGGCGGCGAGCAGCGCCTCGTTGAGATCGCGGACCCCTTGGGGGGTGAACAGCCAATCGCTGCGAATACCCACGGTCAGCACGCGCGCCCGAACGGTGCTCAACGCCCAGCCCTCCGAGCCGCGCCCTTCGGCGACATCGTAGAGATCCATCGCGCGAGTCTGGCGCAGGTAGCTATGGGCGTCGAAGCGGGCGACCAGGGCGTCACCGTGGTGGTGCAGATAGCCCTCCACGTCGAACACGCCGCCGAGTGTGGGCCGCGCGACCGGGCCGCGCGCCGGGCGACGACCGAAGCGGGTCGCCATCGATTCCTTGCTGTGGTAGGTGACCGTCCCGACCATCCGCGCGACCGCTAGCCCCTCGTCCGGCCCCTGATCCGGCGCGTAGTCGCCATCCTGCCAGCGGGGATCGAGCATGATCGCCCGCCGTCCCACCTCGTTCAGCGCGATCCCCTGCGCGTCGAGTCGCCCTGCCGCCGCGATGATCGCGACGCGCCCGGTCAGCATTGGGTAGCGCACCGCCCATTCGAGCGCCTGCATCCCGCCGAGCGAGCCGCCGATCACCGCCGCCAGTCGCCGGATACCGAGGCGATCGACCAGCAGGCGTTGCGTCCGCACCAGATCCGGCACCGTGATCAGCGGGAAGTTTTTGCCCCACGGTTGGCCGGTGGCGGGATTGTTGTCGAGCGGGCCGGTGCTGCCCGCGCAGCCGCCGAGCGCGTTCGCGCAGATGATGAAGTGCTTCTCGGTGTCGAGCGGGCGACCGGGGCCGATCATCGGATCCCACCAGCCGCGCTTGCGGTCGTCCTCGGCGTGTTGGCCCGCCGCGTGGGCGTCGCCGGTGAGCGCGTGGATTAGCAGGATGGCATTGTCGCCCGCCGCGTTGAGGGTGCCATAGGTCTCGTAGGCCAGGTCGAATGCCGGCAACTCGCCGCCGAACGCCAGGCGGAATGGGGCGGCGGGTGGGAAGGGGAAGTGCATCGTCCGGCGCTCCACCACCCCCAGCCCCGGTCGCATGGGCATCGTCAGCGGCTGCGGCTGCGGCTGCGGCGTCGCCTGCCAGGTCTGTCGCGGTTCCCCGATTGTCGCCATCGCCGCTTCTACCCCTCGATCGGTCTGCCGCCGATCATTGCGCCCGTCAGTCTTGCGGAGCGATACCCGCCTCGGTTGCCGCCGCGCCGCCGTGCCGAGACGTGTCCGGCAGGGGTGAGCGGCGCAAGCTGTCGGGTCGTCGGTCGGCGTTTGCCCAACAAAAAACCTCTGCATACGCAGAGGTGGTGGGTATAGAAGCATGGAGACAAATGAGCGTCTGTCTCCGCTTATCTTGCGAGCCGTGTGGCGGTCGGTCGCCCCGAAGGGCTTCCCTCTGACACCACGCGGTCGCCGGATTTGGCACCATGCACGGATCATGCAGCGCACAATCCGCCGGTTGCCGGGCTTCAAAGGGCCGTTACCCTCCACCGCTCTCGATAAGCGCGTCGGCTATTCACTTGTTGGGTTTGATACTAGCGGGCTTGACGGTGATTGTCAAGGGTGTTCATCCAGTGACGGCGGGCCTGCGCTCGATGCGGATCATCATCTGCGCCAGAAAGAGCGCGACGAACAGCAGGAGCGACACGCTGATCGGTCCCCAGGTCCGTTCGTAGCCGAAATGCGGCACCAGCCCTGGCGCGCGGAACATGTCGAGTTCCGGGAGCGCCCACGCGAGGCCGACGCACACCATCCCGATGGGGATGAGGGCGAGATTCGTGGCCGCGAAGATCCACGGGAGCCACCGTCGATCGCGGCTGCTCGCCAGCCGCACCGCGAAGATGAGCGCGCCGATCGCCATGATCGTCCCGCTCGGGAGCAGGCTGCCGGGCGGGACCTCGAAATAGTTGTTGAGCGTGCGCTGCCAGGTTCCGAACGCGGGGCGTTGTGGTGTCGTGTCCCAGGGGACGAGCCAGCCCTCGGTCACGCCGGCGATCAACATGAACAACAGATACCAGCTCGCGCCGGGCCAGAGAAGACCAAGGCCGAATTCGAGCGACCGCGACCGCAGCCCGACACCTCCGCGCACCCCGACGTGCTGCCGCTCCATCGGCACCTCCCTTCTTGTGCCTGCTCTGCGCCCTCGCGACGTACCAGGTTGCGCGCGACTGCTCGCTCGGCCCAGGCCCAGACCTCCGGCGTGATGGCACCATGATCGATCGCGAGCTTCTTTTCCAGTCGTTCGAGTCGCCGCACCCGGAGATCATGTCGCGACGCCCGCTCCACCGATTCCTCGTCGAACACCACCGAGCGTTTCCTCATCCTCATCGCGGTTTCTCCAGCTTGGTATTGGGTGGGCATGAACACTGGGAGTCTAGCGTATCATCGTCCCATAAGGAGTGGGGGAGGAGTGCGTGGGTGCGGTTCAATGTCTTGCGTGGCGGCGGCAGCGCGACGAAACGGGTGACATAGCAAGGGCGGATTCTTCGCGTCGGCTCAGAATGACAGGTCCAAGACGGTTTGCTTCATGCGTCGGACAGGGCCGGTCCCGTGGAGTGCCAGGACCTCGGTGGTTGGCCTCTCCAAAAGCGGCTATCGTTCCGAGTGCCGCCACCTCAGTGGTCGCCCTCCCGCGAAAGTAACGGTCACTCTGGGCCGCTGCGAAGCGTCCACCCTTGCCTCCTTCGGGTCCGCGCAAGGTTCGCATTATCCAGTTGGATGTGATCGCCCGCCGTCTTTCACCGCCCCTTTCGCCCTGTGTCCACATCCCCGGCACCTTCCGGCAGGGTATAATGGCGCGACTTGCTGCGTCGCGGCGTAGCCGGGCCATCTGAAGGAGAGGCGATGTCCGCGACTCTCGATCCCGATGTGAGCGCGGCGGTCCAGGAGTTGTTGACGAGCGTGCGCGTCATACTGGGGGAGCATTTTCGGGGCATGTATCTGTCGGGTTCCCTCGCCCTGGGCGATTTCGATCCGCGCCGCAGCGACCTCGATCTTGTTCTCATCACCGACGCGGACCTCACCGACACCGTTTTCGCGGCGTTACGGGATATGCACGCTCGTTTCGATGCTGGCGACTCGCCCTGGGCAACGGAGGTGGAAGTCGCGTATATCCCGCAAGACGCGCTGTATCGCCACGATGCCGCGCGCGCGTATCACCCACACCTTGAGCGAGGAAGGACACTCGTCAGGGAACAGCTCGACAGCGGTTGGGTAATCCAGCGCCACATTCTGCGGGAGCATGGGATAGTCGTGACGGGCCCGGCCCTCAAAGGGCTGATCGGCTCTATCAGCGTGCAGGACTTGCGTCGGGCGACGTTGGAGGCATTTCATGGGTGGTGGTCCCCCACCCTGGAACGCCCAGGCCCGTTCTATCACCACGGGTATCAGACCTATGTCGTGCTGACGATGTGTCGTGTGCTGTATACCCTCCAACGTGGCACCATTGCCTCGAAGCAGGTCGCGGCGCACTGGGCGCAAGAGCGCCTTGGCGAACCCTGGACCGATCTCATTGAACGGGCTTTAATCTGGCGTAAGGCGAGTCGCGGGGCCGAACTCATGCCGCTGACGAGCGCTGTGGTACGCGAAACGCTCGACTTTATCCGGTATACGCGTGATCGCTGCCAGTCGACCGACGCTGACCGGGGCTGGCGGCAGATCGCTCGGGGAGAGTGACGCTGTTACGAATGACAGGATTTGGTGATTGATGAGCGGCGACGTGTGGTCCCCCGATCCGTTCGCGCTGGCCGAGGGGCGCGCGCCGGTCTATCTGGCGACCAAGCTTTTCGAGTATGCTGGGCGGCTGCTCAGCGCGGCGGCCGAGGAAGCGCTGGTGCGAGGCCTGCGGCGTGGCCTGACAACGCGCGGGCTGCGGTCCGGCGGCAACCTCGCCTTCCTCCCATTCCGCGACAGCAACGAGGCGGTCGATTCGTCGGCGACCAACACCACGGTCGCGGCCACCCAGATCTACCAATTGGACACCGAGGCGATCCGGCGCAGCTACGCCATCGTCGCGCTGCTGAACGATCCGCAAAAGGATAGCGGCGTCTGTTTCGAGGTCGGCTACGCCGCCGCGCTCGGTCGCCCGATCATGCCGGTTGTCAACGACTTCATCGACTATCGCTACGACCCCTGGGGTTGGGTCTACCCGCTCGATCCGGTCCTCTGCACGCTGGCCCCCTCGATCCTCAAAGCGGCGAACATCCCGCCGCTCGGGATGGGGGATCGCCGCCGCCTCTACCGCCGCGCGCAGGACACCGGGATCACGCAGCTCCAGGAGCGCCTGGCCGATGCCGGGAGCGAACTCGTCCGCGATGCCGACCAGTTCCGGCACACCCTCCCCGCGCCACACCCGCCCGGCCCGCGACCGCGCGTCCACCTCGAATTCGGGGGCGGCCTCTACGAGTGGCAACGCCTGCTGCTGGCGACCGCGTTGCAGCGCCTGGGCGACGCCGACCTCCCCTGCGATTTGACCGCCGCGCGGCGCTACGAGAACCCTGACATCCCGCTCGACGCCGCCCTCGCCACCGACATCGCCGCCACGCTCGGTGCCGACGTCGTCGTCACCCTCGGCGACGGTGCCGACATGGATGCCGGGTCCGCCGCGTTGCAGGGCCTCGCGCGCGGTCGCGATCGGCGGATCATCCTCTACTATTCCGGCGCGCTACGCTGGGTCGCCAAGGGGCGCGACCCCGAGTACCGTAATCTGATGCTGGAACAATCCGCCGATCTGCTCGTCCGCCAACTGGGGGACTTGCCGCGCGCCGTGACGCAACTGCTGTCCGCCTGAGCGCGGCACGAGGCCAGCAGGGCTGGGGGCCGATCCTCCGGCCCGTTTTGTTTGCGCCCTCGCTGTGCCCATCGTCTTGGTCGAGGCGCGTCGGCCCGCGCTTTTCACGGTGACCGGGGCGGCGCAGGTGTCGCCGGGCAGAGGGCTGGCTCAGTCGCCGTAACGTTCTGGGGCGTAGCGCCGGGCAGCCGAGCCTGTCGCCGCCCCCAGGTCAAGGTCGGCGACGAGCAGCGCCTCTTCACCGTAGGGGGTGTGCGCGACGCACCGCCCGTCCGGCGCGATCAGGCTGGTCGCCGTCTCCTGATCCGGCAGGGCATAGTTGGCGCTGGCGAAGTAGATCACGTTCTCGACCGCCCGCGCGACCATCGCCTTCTCGTAGTAGGGGGCGTCCGGATCGCCCCAGAAGCGGGGCACGGTGCCGGTCGTGCCATTCCCGGTGACGTGGGGATGGAAGACGATGGGCGCACCCCGCCGCGCCGCCCAGCGGACCGTCTCCGGGTAGCGCCAGCCCTCATGGCAAATGGCGACGCCGAACGGCACGCCGTCGATCGCGAAGAGTTGGCGCGCGTTGCCGGGGACGTAATACGCCTCTTCCTGAAGCGGCAACTGGTTCTTGGTTTGGTAGCCCTGGATCGCGCCGTCCGCGTCCACGACGAAGGCGACGTTGAGCAGCCCGACGGGACTCCCCCACTCCAGCGGCACGATCGCCGCCACCCGATGCTCGCGCGCCAGTTCGCAGACGCCCTGTAGCGCGAGTTCCTGCGCGGCCTGATCGGGCGGCGGCGTCGCCGGGAAGTCGGGGCGGTAGCCTGGCAGGTACGTTTCCGGGAAACAGACGATCGCCGCGCCTCGCGCTGCGGCTTCGGCCAGGAAACGCCCCACCGTCGCCAGCCCGTCCTCGCGCGTCGCGGCGGGTCGCGGCGACGCCAGCCCGATCCGCCATGTCCCCGGCACCATCTGCTACCACCGCCTTTCCGTTCGTCACGCCCCCGCGCTCACGCGCTGCTATCCTAACACGGTCCATTCACGCCCCCATCCACTGCGCGGCGGTGGTGCCCGCGCTATGCCATTAATATACGGTTGCGGAAGTGCGCGCAGGGCGAGCGGCAGAGCGGTCGGGCCTTGTACACCCAACAACACACCGGGATGACAGCCCGCGCTCAATCCGGTCGTGGGCCATCATCTGTGGAGCGGCGCCGCTCCACTCCGGTCTCTTCAACCCCACCGCTCTCGCTCCCTGTGACAGTTCCCTGCGCGTCGAGCGTTTCTTCGAGGAAGCGTATGGCTCGCGCCATCGTCTCGTCACTCGTACGCGTCGCGATCTGCCCCAAGAACACAAAGGCGAAGACGAGCAGGAGGTAGACAAGCCCGACCGGCACCAGCAGTTGCAGGACGGACAGGGCCGTGCCGTATCGCTCGCGCTCGGTCGATGCGGCGAGCAACGTCCCCGCCAGGATCGCCACCCCGAGCGCGATCAGCGGCTTGGCGAGTTGCGTACCATAGCGGCAGTCGATTCGCGCGCCGACACCGTGCGGCGAGATGGTCCCGATGAAACGTGGGACAAAAGTGGCGGCATGGCCCAACTCGCCGGTGGCAGACTCACGGGGCAACAGATGAATGGTCTGCCCCGCGAGTCTGCGAAAAAGGCCGCGATCGGTCGGCACCGGGCGCCACTTCCCAGGGGCACGCTCGCCCGCCCAGCCGGAAGCACCGAGGCGGCGGAGGCATTCATCCGGGCCGAGTTCCGTGTGCAGCGTCGCGCGCAGTCCGGCGTTGCTTCGCATCCTGCCCTCTCGATACCGCGCCGATGCCCACATGCCAGGAGGCGAAGGGTCTGCCGGGGAGGGGTACAGCTCGACGGCTTCGGTTGACAATGGCTCATCGAGAGCGGGTCTGTGAGGGACAGCGCGCTGGCTGATCAACACGACCGCAACGGTGCTGGATGAGGTAGCCGCATCACGCAGGCGGCACCAGGACAACGGCGCGCGGCGTCAGTCGGCGAAGATCGTATCGACGGCGACAGCGAAGTCGGCGAGGAGGACCGAGGTCGCTCGCGTACCCCCGCTGAAAACGCCGTGCGCGGCGTATGTGCCGTCGGCGAGCGTGAGGACCGTGATGCTGCGGTCCAGGGGGTTGACGATCCAGTATTCCGGGATCCCGGCCTCGGCGTAGTCACGTCGCTTCTCGATCAGGTCGCGCGCCGGATTATCCGGGCTGACAACTTCCATCACGAGGTCGGCACCGAGCCAGTGGGGATCATGAACGCGCGAGTCGGCGGCATCGAGCAGGAGCAGCAGATCCGGCACCCGGAACTTGCCTGCGCGCAGGCGCAAGCGCAACGGGGCGAAGCGCAGGATACCGCCGCGCGCGTCCAGGTACGGCAGCAACGCGCGGACGAGGGGGAGGACGATCCCCTGATGCGTGTGGGTGGGCCTCGGTAGCACCTCGATCGCGCCGTCGGTCGGTTCGAGCAGGCGGCTCGTGCGGTCGGTCAGCCAGCGGTAGTCCTCGTCGCGCACCGCCCCCTGCTCAGGCAGGAGCTCCAAGACGACAGCACGGTATTGCCGCGCCGAGGTCGTCATCGAGTCCCTCTCGCGTGCTCACGCCGATCCCCATGTTACGCCGCATATGGCACATGGGTACGGCTGCCGCCTGTTCTCCCCTCCCTTTCAGGGGAGGGTCGCCGCCCGCAGGCGGCGGGGAGGGGTTCGTTCCCCACCCGCGACACCCGTACATACTGCGGGCTAGGGTATGTCTGGCGACTCGATACGCCGGTTCAGGAATGGGCTGAAATGCCCTGCGTATCGTTCCTGCACACCTTTCCGCCGCCAATCGTCATTCGTCACCCTCCCGCGACATGCCGCCGAGCCGCAATGGCACGCCAACTCGAACGGGAGGTCGGCGGTGTACAGCGCGTAGTCCGAGGTTACTTCCTCGCCGGGTAGGATAGCGCGTCGGGCGATCAGCGTCACCGCATCGGCCATCCACAAGTTCGCATCGCACGAATGGTTGCCATAAACCACGGGGCTGTCGTCGTCGTTCAGCAGGAGGTTGAGCCGGTCCCCGATGGCGAGGCTGTTGTGCGTGGCAAGGTGCAGCGCCGCGAACTCGTCGTCGGTCAGCACCTCCCCGCCGAGCCGGATGACAGCCTCGCCCGGTTCAAGGCGGTCGTGAGCGAAGAGGCCACGACCGTGTATGGGCGAGGCCCTGACAGATACGCTGGGGTTGAGCCATGACTCGGTATGCTGGCCCTCCATCGGCGCTCTCCGGCTATGCATCACGCACACCCTAGACGCCCACGCCGACAGCCAACTCGTCCATTTCGGCGGTGAGGCGCGTCCAGCGTGCGTAGAGCGCCGTCATCTGCTCGTGCAGCCGCTCGTACTCCTGGCTCAGTTGCGTCAGGCGTTCGAGCTGCCCGTTCGTGCCCGCGCGCGCCATCTCGTCGGTGATCTGGTTCAGCCGCCCTTCTTGTGAGCCGATCTGCTGTTCCGCCTCGGCGAGTTGGCGCTGGCGTTCGCGCAGCCGCCGATCCTCGCCCCCGCGCACACGACGGTCGTCCGCGCCGTTGGTCCCCTTGAGCGTCTGGGGCGCGACCACCTTGGGCGGCGCGGCCGACTCCCCGGCCTTGCCATTGCTCGCCCCGCCCTTGCCGTTCTGCCCCTCGGCCTTGCCATTGCTCATGGGGCGTGCCTGCTGTTTCGCGTCGCGCCCCGCGCCCTTCGCGTTCTGCGGCTCGCCCTTCTCGCGCCGCACGCTCGCCGCACGCACATACTCGCTGTAGTTCCCGATGAACGGCACCACCATGTGATCCTCGCCGATCGCCCATACCTGCGTCGCCAGGCGATCGATGAAGTAGCGGTCGTGCGACACGAAGAAGAGGGTGCCATCGTATTCGTCGAGTACCCCCTCTAAAGCCTCGCGCGCGGCGATGTCGAGGTGGTTCGTCGGCTCGTCGAGGATCAGGAAATTGGCGCGCATCAGCGTCAGCTTCGCCAGCGCCAGGCGGCTGCGCTCGCCGCCGGAGAGCGCGGCGACCGACTTGAAGACGTCGTCCTCGGAGAAGAGGAAGCGCCCGAGGAGCGTTCGCGCGGCCTCTTCGGGCATCGGATACTCGTCCAGGATCGTCGCCAGCGCCGTGCGCCCGAGGTCGAGTTGCTCATGGCCCTGCGCATAGTACGCCGGGCGGACGTTCGTGCCGAAGTAGAACTTCCCGGCCAGCGGCTCCAACTCGCCCATCAGCGTCCGCAGGAGGGTCGTCTTGCCGCCGCCGTTCGGGCCGATCAGCGCCACGCGGTCGCCGCGCTCGATCTCCAGTTCCGGCGTGCGCATCAACTCCGTCATCTGCGTGCCGTTCTTGTAGCCGACGCGCAGGCGATCGGTCCCGAGTACCACGCGCCCGCTACGGAGGTCGGCGGCCATCCCCAGCTTCAGCTTCTCCTGCTCTTGCGGGCGCTCGATCCGTTCCAGCCGCGCGAGACGGGTGGCCCGACCGCGCGCCTCTTTAGAGCGCTGTCCGGCCTTGTATTTGCGCACGAATTCCTCGGTGCGCGCGATGAATGCCTGCTGTTCCTCGTACTCCTTCAGCCGCCGCGCCATCCGTTCTTCGCGCAGGATCAGGTAGCGCCCGTAGCCGGCCGGGTAGTCCTCCAGTCGTCCGAAGGTCAGGTCGATCGTGCGCCCGGTGACCTTGTCGAGGAAGTAGCGGTCGTGCGAGACGACGATGAACGCGCCATGATGGCTCTTCATGAACGTTTCCAGCCATTCGAGCGCGGCGAGATCAAGGTGGTTCGTCGGCTCGTCCAGCAGCAGGAGATCGGGCAGTTCCAGCAGCGCCTTCGCCAATGCCACACGCGTCTTCTGCCCGCCGCTGAGGGTCGGCACGAGCATGTCCCAGTTCGACTCGTCGAAGCCGAGGCCGTGCAGCACCGCGTCGCTGCGATGCTCGATGTCGTAGCCGCCGCCCGTCTCGAACGCGACCGAGACCTCGTCGTACTCCGTCATCAGCCGTTCGAGCGTGGCGTCGTCCTCGGCCGTGCCGAGCGCCTGCTCCAACTCGGTCATCCGCTCGCGCAGGATATAGAGCGGCGCGAACGCCTCGCGCGCCTCTTCGCGCACGGTGCGCGCGCTCTCGAAGCGGGCCTCCTGCGCCAGGTAGGTGATGCGCAGGCCGCGCGGGGTCGCCATGGTCCCCTCGCTGGCGTGCTCGAGTCCGGCGATGATCTTCATCAGCGTCGATTTGCCGGTGCCGTTCGGCCCGACGACGCCGATGTGTTCCCCCTCGTTCACCTGGAAGGTGACGCCGGAGAAGATCAGATCGCTGATATAGCGTTTGGCGAGATTGTCGATGGTCAGGATGGTCGCTGCCATGCCGCGCTCACTTCTCCATATTGGCTCGTCGCCCTACTGCTTCGCCGAATGCAGGGCGGCGCGAATCGGCGTAATCATGTCATCAATAATGGTGCGGAGACTCGGCGCGGCAGGGATCGGCGCGACACATACCGACCAGATGGCGCGAATCGCCCGCTCACGGGCGCGGTGCAACGTCGGATCATGCTCCGCCCGATCAATTGTAGCAAGCCGGGTGGGGGCGGAACAAGGTAGATCGCCCCCTCGCCCCTCGGCCACTCGTCTATACTCCCCATATGAATACGCACGACGCCCCCCTTGGCGGGGCCGATTACGATCGTTTCGCGCCCTTCTACGACCTGGAGTTCGCCGACTTCGACGACGATCTCACGCTCTATCGCGCCTTCGCGGCGCATAGCGGCGGCCCGATCCTCGAACTCGGCTGTGGCAGCGGGCGCGCGCTGGTCCCGCTCGCTTGCGATGGCTACGCTGTCACGGGGGTCGATCTCTCCCCGGCGATGCTGGCGTTGGCGCGCGACTTCGCCGCGCGCGAGGGGGTCGCCGACCGCGTCACGCTGCGCGAAGACGACATCCGCGCGCTCGGCACGCTCGGCGGCGCGACGCGTTTCGGCCTGGCGTTCAGCGCGATCAACTCCTTCCTGCACCTGGAAACGCAGGAAGATCAGATCGCCGCCCTGGTCGCCGTCGCGCGCCACCTGCGGCCCAGTGGCCTGTTCATCGCCGACCTCTTCCCGCCCCACCCCGACATCCTGGCCGAATACGACGGGCGGCTCATCCACGCCGCGACCTACCGCGACCCGCAGACCGGGGAGCGGATCGACAAATTCTCCGCCTCGGCGCTGGACAGCGCGGAACAGCGAATCGAGACGACCTTTTTCTACGAGCGTACGCGCAACGATGGGACCGTCGTCCGCGTCGCCGCCCCGTTCACCTTCCGCTATCTCGGTCGTTACGAGCTGCAGCTCCTGCTCGCCCGCGTCGGCTTCACCGACATCGCGTTCTACGGCTCCTACGACCTCGGCCCCTTCACCGCCGCCAGCGAGCGGATGATCGTCGTCGCGGCGCGCAACTATCCAGATGGATCTACGTCGAATCCGTAGCTGTCGGTAGGTGCGGCCCGATATATCCAATGATTATCGTCTTTGAGTTTTGCTCAGGGTAAAAATGTATTCGCCAAGCGTTCGGCGTCAATCGGAGGTGCCAGCTAAAGACTCTTTGTTCGCCATCTGGACAGAGGAAGGTTCTCTGGTTGCTGTATTGTTGAAGAGTTGCCTGGCTTTCCAGCGATGTCTTAAAAGGGAGTTCATCGGGATCAAACGCGCCCTCGCGCCAAGAGTCATTGAACGATTGCAGATTCTGTAGCCTTTGCATGATTCGCTCCAACAGAGGATTACCAGTAGAAATGAGGCGCAACTTCGCCTCAACGGCTTGGCAGAATACCAATCTTGGGTAGAGTGCGCCTGCCTGAATCCAAAGACTGCTGCCATCTTGAATACCCATCTGAGCTTGGGACGTGATCCAGTCGGCATGTAGTTGAACATGATCACGTCTACTGATATGGGGTATGATAAGCTCTTCTTCAATCAGACCTCCGTCGTCGTCCAGACGTAAGTACCTGACCGATAAATGCGCGTCGTCCCATCGCCTTTCCGAAAGTAAGCTGACGCAGAGCGCAATTAGGTTATGAGCTATACCAATACCGTAGGCTTTCTCTCCATTCATCTGGAAATCAGATAGACTGATCTGTGAAAGAGTCTCGGGATTATTGATGTCTGCTAAACTCGACTTTGGCCCTGCCGCCCTGGTCAGGCGGCGTAGCAGAGCGCGTCGGTCAAGCGTTCCACGAAGGCGCGCGGGACTTCAACCATGTCGGGTGCTGAGGCCGACAGGCAAAAACCCGCCTGTGC
>JAABUN010003547.1_pt1 | contig 23798 bp, 25 predicted proteins | sample 5559311 | NCBI WGS metagenome assembly JAABUN01 (sample SAMN10711877, study PRJNA513370) | rock metagenome | isolation source: Antarctica rocks | place: Antarctica: Victoria Land, Siegfried Peak sud
GTACACGTAGGCGCCCGCCTGCGCGGACACGACACCGGCGCCTACGGCCGCGAGCGGACCGTCCCCGCCGCCCACCACGACAGGTGTGCCGGGCAGCAACCCGCAAGCCGTTGCGGCTTCCCGGGTCACTCCCCCCGCCACAGTGACCGAGGGAACGATGTCGGGAAAGAGAGACCTACCAAGACCCGCCGCTGAGATCAGGTCGTCCGACCAGCGGCCTTTGGTCTGGTCGTAGGCGTTCGTCGACGAGGCGTCAGAATGGTCAGTGATGAACACACCGGTCAAGCGGTGCACGACAAAGTCCTTGGCCAGGCACACCCGGCTGACACGGTGAAACACGTCCGGCTCGTTGTCCCGGACCCACATGATCTTGCTGAGGCTGTACGTCGGATTGAGCCGATGCCCGGTGATGCGATAACCCTCGTCGAGCCCGATCGCGTCGATGAGCTGCGAGGCTTGGACGCCGCTGCGGTGGTCGGCCCAGATCATGGCCGGCCGGACTGGTTCCATGGCTGCGTCCAGCAGGACCGCACCCATCATCTGACCAGAGAAACTCACCGCCGCCACTTCGGCGGGTGTTGTCTCGGTCTCTGCCAGCAGGTGACGGGTGGCGGTGCAGACGGCGTGCCACCAGTCGCGGGGATCCTGTTCGGCGACTCCACCGGGCGCGTACCGGGTGGGGTAGGTGACCGTGGTTGCTGCCAGCAGGCGTCCCGAGTCGTCGTGCAGGGATGCCTTGTTTCCGGTCGTTCCCAGGTCGTGTGCAACCAGCATGAGCTTCTTTGCTCACCTTTCGGGGCGGGAGGGTGATGAGGAACCCTGCGGCGGGAACCTGCACGCTGTCTGGACTAGTAGTTGGTGAGCTCGAACCCGCTGGGAGATCGGATGGCCCGCGCGCCCATCCCGTGGTCCAGCACCCACTGATAGTCGTGGCCGGCGCTTCCGGGATAGATGGCCAGGAAGCGATAGGGCTCTGTTCCGACGTTGACACTGCGGTGCGCCCAGCCCGGCGGGATGTAACCCATCAGACCCGGTTGGAGATCGAGCCATCGGTGGTCGTTGCCGTCGAACAACAGCAGGCCCCCGACTCCCGACAGGCCTAGGTAGATCTCACCCTGGGGGTCGGGATGCTGGTGGCCCTTCGTCATGAAGAACTCGCCGCCACAGTCACCTGGATAGATCGTGGTGATCGACTGAGGTAGTTCTCTGGGGGACTCGGGCACCGGGGACGACGTCACCGAGTAGACGACCGGATCGTCGCCGTCGGTCGCCGCCTGCCACGCCTCGGTGTCGGCGAACAGGCCTTCCAGGCTCGACATCCGACGGGTCAACACCGGGCCGGCTGGATCGACTGAACCGGACATCGGATCAAGAGAGATCGCCATGGGCTCGATCGGTGACACTAAGAACTCGGACACGGCGTCTCCTCCTCGATGACGCGCGCAACAGTAGTCCTGTACTGACAGGATGGCAACGTCAGCCGGTGACGTGCATCAGAGGTGCGCCTGCACGGGAGGACCGCGTCAACTCGACCTCGAACCTGCTGCGGTCACCTCGGTGGTACGCCACAAAGGTCTCGACCGGCCGGCCGTCTTCACCTTCGCTGGTGCTGCGCAGAACGAGGATCGCTGCGCCACGCCGCACTCCGAGGCTTCGGGCCAGGGATGCACTCGCCACGGCTGCCCCGATCGATCGACGGCCGCGTACCAGTCGCACTCCGAACTTCTCTTCCAGGAGGGCGTACAACGACTGGTTCCTCAGGTCCTCGTCGACAAGCCCCGGTGCGACCCGGGCAGGCAGCTGCGTGACGGCGAGCACCCAAGGCTCTTCGTCGACGTACCGAAGTCGCTCGAGCACGATGACCGGGTCGCCCGGCGCGAGCTGCAGATCCGCAGCTACTTGGTCGTCGGCAGGCACCACCTCGAGACGAAGAACGTCGCTGCGCAGATGCGACCCCCGAGCCGCCACATCCTCATAGAGACCAGTGAGTGACTGCGCCAAGCCTTCTGCGGTCTTTGGTTGAGCAACGAATGTTCCTCGCCCCTTGACTCGCTCGATCACGCCCTCCGACTCCAGCTCGGCAAGGGCCTGGCGCACCACGGTCCGAGACACGCCGTAGGTGGCGCAGAGCTCGTGGTCCCCTGGCAGACGCTCACCCGGACCGAGATGCTTTCTGTCGATCTCGGCAAGGAGCAGTTGCTTCAGCTGATGGTAATAAGGCAATAGCGAATGGCGGTCAATCATTGCCTTCATGTCATGAGAGGATAACAGGCACATAATTCGGTCGCCATGGGTGACGCGCGGTCTCCATGCAGGTGCGTCCAGCTGGGACTGCGCAGCTCGCCGGCGTCGGACCCGACAAATCAGGTCGTCATGCCGGCGCTGACGTCGGGGCCTGCGCCGGGGGGTGTTCGCGTTGCGCAGGGGTGTCTGCGCCTTCTTCGCTGAGGAGGCGGCCGGCCGCCTGAAGGTGCGTCGACAGTGCTCCCCCGTCGATGAGCCAGGTCTGGTAGGCGGCAGTGAAGGTCGCAAAGGCCACACCAGCCCACCAGCGCGGTCGGACGTCGTGATCGAGGGACACGCCGAGCCGGTCGGCGATGTGCTCGGCGACCGTCTGCTCGAGGGAGAACCGTTTCGCCAGGTCCCGGGCGCGCAGCGCGGGGGCTTGGTGCAGCAGGCCTTCTCGGACCACCAGCTCGGCGTGCCGCCCGGTGAGCGGCTGGACCGCCGCCTCGAGCACGGCGAGCAGGTACACGGGAATGCTGTCACCAGGTGGCTGCTGCCGCAACGCGGAGTGCAGCGCCTGGTGGAGCTCGTCGTCGCCGACGAACAGCAGCTCGGCCTTGTCCGGGTAGTAGCGGTGGAAGGTGCGCGGGCCGATGTCGGCCCGCCCCGCGATGTCGGCCACGGTGACCGCGTCGAAGCCGCGCTCGGCGAACAGCTCCATCCCCGCAGCCACGATCGCCTGGCGAGTGCGTTCCATCTTGGTGGCTCGCAAGGTCTGGACCATCTCTGCAGTGTGACAGGCCCCGCCTTGTGGCACACGCAGCCGTATGGCACGCTATGCCGCATGACAGATACAGACAGAATAGTGGTCGTGACGGGCGGCACCAGCGGACTGGGCCTGCGGCTGGCCGATACCCTGACCCAGCAAGGCCTCACCGTGGTCCTGACCGGACGATCCGCCGCATCCGCGGACGCCGCAGCCAGCCGGGTCGGAGCCCAGGGGGCAGCGCTCGACCTGGGGTCCCTGGCGTCGGTGACCCGGTTCGCCACGCAGGTGGCCGAGCTGACCGACGGCCGCCCGCTGCACGCGTTGGTGTGCAACGCCGGCCGTCAGGTCACCGAACGCTCCGCCACCACTGACGGGTTCGAGACGACCTTCGGGGTCAACCACATCGGGCACGTCGCGCTGATCGAAGAACTGCTGCATAGAACCGGCCCACCGCACCGGCTCGTGATGGTCGTCTCCGGCGTCCACGACCCGGCGCAACGCACCGGGATGCCTGACCCACTGGAACGGGCCAGTGCCAGCGACCTGGCCCATCCCCGTCCGCGGACCCCGCAGGACGAACCCGAGCCTGTGGAGGGGCAGCGCCGCTACGCCACGGCCAAGCTCGCCAACGTGCGGACCGCCTTCGAGCTGTCCCGGCGATTGGCCGACAGCACGGTGGTCACCGCGTTCGACCCCGGACTGATGCCCGGCACCGGTCTGGTCAGAGACCGCGGGCCGGTCCAACGCGCCATCTGGGCGACCCTGTTCCGCGCTCTGCTCGTCGTGCCAGGAGTGCAGACCCCCCGCCAGTCCGCCCGCCAGCTCGCCCACCTGGTCACCGACGACCCCTCACCCGTCGCGACCGGCACCTACGTGGAACGAGGCCGAGCTGGGCAGGCGTCCTCGGCCGCGCGGGACACGACCGCCCAGCACACCCTGTACGACGACACCCTGGCCCTCATCGCCCGAGCCCAGCGCCCCGCTGCCTAGTCAGCCGGGCCGCGCGCGTGAACGCCCTGTCGTGTCGCCGCCTGGCCCCGCGGGTGCCGGGCTCAGGACGTCGGGTTCAGCCGCAGCGCTCGCTGCTCGTCGCGCCGAACCTGGACCCGGCCGTCGACGACCCGCACCTGCAGCACCGGTTGCGGCCGGGTGGCCGGCCCGCGCTGCACCGAACCGTCGACCAGGTCGAACCGGCTGCCGTGCCAGGGGCACTCGATGCAGCCACCGACCACCGGTCCCTCGTGCAGCGGCGCACCCCGGTGGGTGCAGCGGTCACCGAGGGCGGTGACCTGACCGTGGTGGCGCACCACCAGCACAGGGGTGCCCTCGACCGTCACGGCGATCGGCTCGTCGTCCCTCAGCTCGTCCTCGGCGCAGGCGTCGGCCCAGTCGGTGGGGGGTTTGCTGAACGCTGTGGTGTCCACACCGACACCCAGGGCGTAGGTCAGGTGGCCGCCGAGCCAACCGCCGACACCCATGGCGCCGAAGCCGGCCAGCGCCAGAGCCCGCCCACTCCCACCGGCGCGACGCGAGATCCAGGAAGCGGTCATCAGCGTCAGCCCCACGGTGTTGGCCGCGGCGTGAACCACCCCCACCCGACGTTCGGCACCTTCGGTGTCGCCCCAGTCGAAGAGGCCGGTCGCGGCGGTGGGCAACGCCGACAACAGCCCCAGCCCGATCAGCTGCCGGCGCGCCGATGAGTCACCGTCGACCAGGTCGAGCGCGATGGCGCTGGCGAAGGCGCCCAGCGGAACGGTGACCAGCAGTGGGTGGGCAGGGTGCCCGACAGCGGTGCCCGACATGGCGTCCGTGACGGCGCCAGGCCCGAGCGACGCGGTCAACCGCTGTCCGACCTCGGCTGGCCGGTCGAGGACGCCCGCCGACTCGATGGCGGTCACGATGCGTTCCAGGAGCTGCGAGATCGGCGGCATGGCACAGGACTACGCGACATCGACGCGATCGGCAACACGAATCCGACCGCCCGCGCACCACGCGCAGAGGCGCCAGCGCCATCTGTTGCGGGCTCACCGCTGCGGTGATCTAGTGGGGACTCCGGTGGTCGAGAAGGCGCCACGTGTTCGATGTCGCAACGGTTCCCTCGGGATGTGCGACCTCATCTCACGGATGGTGCCCATGACAGTCGTCGACAACCAACGGCCTACCCGGACCGCGTCGAGCTCGGCGCCGAGCCTGCCGGTCGAGGACGAGCTGGCGCTCGCCTGGGACGCCGAAGGCACCGAACGCAAGAGGCTGCTCGACGACGTGGTGATCTCCCAGCTGGGTCTGGCGCGCGCCATCGCCCTGCGGTACCGCGAGCGGGGACAGTCGATGGACGACTTGGTGCAGGTTGCCAATCTCGCGCTGGTGCTGGCGGTGCAGAGGTATCGGCCGGGACAGGGCGTCTCGTTCGCTGCGTTCGCCGTCCCCACGATCGCCGGCGAGCTCCGCCGCCACTTCCGTGACCGCGGGTGGGACGTTCGACCGCCTCGGCGGATCCAGGAGCTGCGCGTCGCGGTGCAGTCGACGTCACAGGTGCTCGCGCAGGAGCGTGGGCGCACGGCCACCTGCGCGGAAGTCGCCGATCGTCTGGGTGTCGAGGTCGGCGCGGTGGTCGAGACGTTGACAGCGGTCGAGGGTTATCGCGTGCTGTCACTGGATGCCCCGACTCCGGGTGGGGAGGGCACGGCGACGCTGGCCGACTCCATGGGAGGCCTGGATCGTCAGCTGGAACAGGTCGTCGACATTGCGGCGGTGCGGCCGTTGCTGGCTCAGCTGGGTGCCCGAGACCGGCTGATCATCGCCCTGCGGTTCTTCCGCGGGTGCACCCAGCAGGAGATCGCGGACGAGATCGGCGTGACCCAGATGCAGGTGTCGCGACTGCTGAACCAGGCGCTGACGAAGGTGCGCGACCAGGCGCTGGTGGATGCCTGACCCTCAGCCGGCCCGCACGCTGCTGCGCGACTCCTCGTCCACCGCGCGCCGGATCGCGGCGTCCACGGGCAGAGGTCGGCGCGGCAGCAGTCGCCGGGCCGAGTCGTCGTTGACCACCGCGTCGTGGTGCATCGACGCGAGCAGGGCCATCGCCGTGGGCCGGTGCACGTCGGTCAGCGCTGCCAGCGCCGCTTCCATCACGACCGGGGGCAGGTACGGGGCCTGGACGACGACCCCGCGGTGCCCGTGCGCGCGGGCGACCCGAGCCATCAGGTCGCGATAGCTGACCACGTCGTCCGTGCCGACCTCGAGCGTGCGGCCATGGAAGTGGGTCGCGCCGGTGACGTCCACCAGGTAGCCGATCAGGTCGTCGGCGGCGATCGGCTGGGTGCGCGAGCTCGACCGCCGCGGCGAGACGAGCACCGGCACCCGCTCGGCCAGCTGCCGCATCATCTCCCACCCGATGCTGCCCGGGCCGAGGACGATCCCGGCGCGCACCACGGTGACCGGGACGCCCTGCGCACCCAGGGCCGTCTCGGTGAGCCGGCGTCCGAGCAGGTGCGGTGACAGGCCCCGCGGGTCGAGGTCGGCGGACGGCGTCGCCAGGCCGCCCAGGTAGACGATCTGGTCGACCCCAGTCCGGGCGGCCGCCTCGCCGAACAGCTCACCCGACTCGCGCTCGCGGTGCGGGAGGCTCTGGTCGTCGTGGCCGGCTGCGAGCTCGTGCACCAGGTAGACGGCGACGTCGGCGCCGCGTAACGCGGCGGTCAGTGACGCGGGCTCGTGGACGTCGACCCGCACCGACCGGGCCCGGGTGTCGTGCCGGTGCGGTCGACGTCCCAGCGCGGTCACGTCGTGCCCCGCGTCGATCAGGGCGGGCACCAGCCGCCGGCCGATGAACCCACCGGCGCCGGCGACCACCACGCTCAGCCCGTCGCTCACCCCCGCTCGTCGACCCGGCCGAGCGACTCCAACGCCGACTCCTCGACGGCCGTCAGGTCGACGACCCGGCTCGCGACGACCCGAAGCTTGTCACTGAGGGCGTCCAGGCCGGGACTGACGACGGTGAGCGGACCGCGCCCGGCCAGCCGGATGAAGATCCCGTCGTTGCTTATCACCACCGTGCGGGCCGCGGCGGCCACGATCGCGTCGGCTGCGTCGAGCAGGACGTGGTCTGCCAGGTCGCTGCCGTCGTCGACGGCGTGCGCCTGGTCACCGATCGCACCCAGGTGTGGCCTGGCCCGGGCCACCGCGCCGTGCTGCCCGGCCAGGACGGTGTGATCGGCGATCCGGGCCAGCCAGGCGACGACCTCCATCCGGGCCTGCCACCGGGCCGGCCCAGCCCGCAGGTTGTCCAGGTCGACGAGCAGCAGCCGCGGGCCGGTGCCGCGCACCCACAGGGGGTGACGCCGTAGCCAGGCGATCATGGCCGGGCCCAGCTCACCGGGTGCCGGTGGAGTCCGGGGTGTCACGGTCTGTGGTGTCACCGTCTGTGGTGGCACCGTTTGTGGTGGCACCGTTTGTGGTGTCACGGTCCGTGGTGTCACGGTCGCGGAGGGCTGCGAGCGCCACTGGCGAGCCGACGTCGACACCGGCACCCGGCGCAGGTCGACCCACTCGAGCTCGTCGTCGTCGTGCGCCAGGGCCACCGAGGTGCGTGCGCCGCCGAGTCCCATGGCGTCATCCTCCCAGGTCAGCGCGATTCGTGTCGTCGGCCACGACCTACCTCGGCGGTCGCACCACGCCCGTCTCGTAGGCCAGGACGACGACCTGGACGCGGTCGCGCAGGTCGAGCTTGTGCAGGATCCGCCCGACATGGGTCTTCACGGTCGCCTCGGAGAGCACCAGCCGGCCGGCGATCTCGGCGTTCGAACGTCCCGCCGCGACGTGCACCATGACCTCGCGTTCGCGGTCGGTGAGCCGGTCGAGGCGGTGCTCGACGGCGGGGTCGACGGCGGGGCCGGTGGGATCGGGCAGGCGGTCGGCGAACGCGTCGAGCAGCCGCCGGGTGACCGCGGGCGCCACGACCGCATCACCCGCCGCGACCACCCGGATCGCGGTGACCAGCTGGTCGGGGGGGACGTCCTTGAGCATGAAGCCGCTGGCGCCGGCGCGCAGTCCCGCGTAGGCGTACTCGTCCAGGTCGAAGGTGGTGAGCAGCAGCACGCGTGAGCCGGGGTGCGCGGCGACCATCCGGCGAGTCGCCTCGATCCCGTCCATCAGGGGCATCCGCACGTCCATCAGCACGACGTCCGGGGCCAGCTCGGCCACCAGCCGCAGCGCCTGGACGCCGTCCCCGGCCTCGCCCACGACGGTCACGTCGTCGTGGGACTCCAGCACCATCCGGAACCCCAGCCGGATCAGCTGCTGGTCGTCGACGAGCAGCACTCGGACGTTCACGCGCTGGCCCCCGTGCCTGGATCGGGGTCAAGGTGAAGGTGCACCCGCCACCCGCCCTGGGGACCGGGCCCGGCCTCCAGCGTGCCGCCGTACACCTCGGCTCGCCGGGTCATCCCGGCGACGCCGAACCCCACGCCGGACTTCGTGGTGCCCGTGCCGGCCGCGTGGGCCAGCGCGGGGGAGCGTCCGTCGTCCGTGATGTCCAGGTCCAGGCCGACCGCGCCGACGTGCAGCTCCAGCCGGGCGCCGCTCGCGTCGCGCGCGTGCTTCAGGGTGTTGGTGAGAGCCTCCTGGGCCACCCGGTAGACGACCAGCCCGGCGCCGGCCGAGATGTCGACCGGCGCCCCGGTGCGCACCGACGTGACCGGCAGCCCGGTGGCCCGGACGCCGTCCAGCAACGCGTCGAGGTCGGCGACGCCCGGCTGGGGCGCCAGCTCGGCGTCCGGGCGGTCCTCGTGCAGCACCCCCAGCAGCCGCCGCATCTCGCGCAGCGCCTGGCGACCGGTGCTCGACACCTGCCGCATCGCTGAAGCCGCCGACTCGGTGTCGCGTGGTGCGGTCAGCGCGGCCCCGTCGGCCAGGGCGACCATCACCGAGACGTGGTGCGCCACGACGTCGTGCAGCTCACTGGCGATCCGGGCACGTTCGGCGGCCGCGGCGATCCGGCCCTGCTGGTCGCGTTCGCGCTCGAGCCGGGCGGCCCGCTCCTCCAATGACGCGAGGTAGGCCCGACGGGTGCGCGCCGCCAGACCCGCGACGAACGGCGCCGCCGCAGAGCCGTTGAGCAGGAGCAGGGCCGCGAACTCCGTGCCCTCGGGCGCCCAGCGCAGCGTCGCGAGGACGATGCCGACCTCGGTGACGCCCGCAGCCACCCAGGCCAGCCGCCGCAGCTCGTAGGCCGCGACGGCGTACAGAGCGACCAGCAGGGCCAGTGACCCGGTGAGCTCGAAGCCGGCGGCCCACTGGGTGAAGGCGACCAGTGCGATGACGCCGAACACCACGAACGGTGCACGACGCCGAAAGATCAACGGCAGCACCAGGGCCAGGTCGACGACCACCGACCATGGTGTGAAGCCCGTGCGCATCAGGTCGCGCGGCAGGGTCAGCGCCAGGACCACCACGGTGACCAGCAGGTCGACGACATAGGGGTGCCGCGACACCGCCCGGCGGACACGCACCACCGGGTCGGTCGCCGACCGGCCATACGTGCTCATCTCGACCTCCTCGTCACCGGTGCTGTGCCGAACGGACGACGCCCATCCTGCGCCATGGGGGCGCGGGAGGGGCGTCGTCCGGCGTGCTCGGGTCAGGCGTCGCGTCGCTTGAGCTGCACGGCGGCCGCCGCCAGGGCGATGGCGGCGTACCCGCAGAACACGGCGAAGCCGACCCAGGGAGCCAAGGACGTACCGGACTGGGTCACGGTCATGACGGCCTGGCCTGCGTTGCCCGGCAGGTAGGGACCGACCGTGTCGTTCCAGCTCGCCGGCAGCAGCTGGAACAGGATGGGCAGCACCAGCAGCAGGCCGAACAGGGACGCGACCGCACCGGCCGTGCTGCGGATCAGCCAGCCGAGGGCCACGCCGAGCAGGCCGACGACCGACAGGTACAGGGCCGCACCCACGACCGCCCTGGCGACCCCGGTCGCGCCGAAGGTCGTCTGTAGCCCATCGCCCGACAAGACGGCCTGGGAGACGAAGAAGGCGATCAGCACCGAGACCAGGCTGACCACGAAGGCGACACCCGGCAGCACGATGACCTTGGCCCACAGCACCGGCAGGCGCTTGGGGGCGGCGGCGAGGGTCGCCCGGATCATCCCGGTCGCGTACTCACCGGTGACGACCAGCACGCCCAGGACGCCGATCGCGAACTGGCCGAGCATCACCCCGGACAGCGAGAGCCCGGTGGCGTCCTGGTCGGCGCCCGGACCGTCGGGGACCGTCTGGGTCGTGCGGATGTAGGAGATCAGGACGCCCAGGCCGACCAGCAGCACCACCGCCCCTCCGAGGGTCCACAGCGTGGAGCGCAGGCTGCGCAGCTTGATCCACTCCGAGGCGATGAGGCGCCCCTGGGTGACCTTCAGCGACGAGGCGGACCGTGTTCGTGGGGTGACGGCGGCCGCCGGGGGGGTGGCGGTGGGGTGGTCGAGGACGTCGGTGCTCATGCTGCGCTCCGGGTCTGGTCGCTGTGCTCGGTGGATGCGGTGGATGCGGTGGATGCGGTGGTCTCGGTCGTGTCGGTGGGATGGCTGCGGAACTCGATGTCCTCGCCGGTCATGGCCATGAACGCCTGTTCGAGCGAGGCGCGCTGCGGCGTCAGCTCGTGCAGCAGCAGGCGGTGGTCGAGCGCCACCTGCGCGATGTCCGCGCTGCTGCGCCCGGCGACGGTCAGGACGCCGCGCTCCTGGCTGGTGGTGCTGACGCCCTCGCCGGACAGCAGGTCGGCGAGCTCGCCCGCCTGAGGCGACACGACGCGCACCTCGGTGCTCTCGACCGAGGCCAGCATGTCGGCGACCGAGATGTCGGCGAGCAACCGGCCGCGGCCGACCACGATCAGGTGGGTGGCGGTCAGCGCCATCTCGCTCATCATGTGCGACGAGACGAAGACGGTGCGCCCCTCGGCCGCCAGGCTCCGCAGCAGGTCGCGCATCCAGCGGATGCCGTCCAGGTCGAGCCCGTTGACGGGTTCGTCGAGCATCACCACGTCGGGGTCGCCCAGGAGTGCAGACGCGATGCCGAGCCGCTGGCCCATGCCGAGTGAGAAACCCCCGGCTCGCTTGCCGGCCACCTCGCGCAGGCCGACCAGGTCGACCAGCTCGTCGACCCGGCGCCGGCCGATGCCGGTCGTGGCTCCCAGCGCGAGCAGGTGGTCGTAGGCGGATCGGCCGGTGTGCACGGCCTTGGCCTCGAGCAGCGCACCGATGGCGTGCATCGGGGCGACGTGGTCGACGTAAGCCTTGCCGCCGACCTCCACCGTGCCGCTCGTGGGCCGGTCGAGTCCGACGATCATCCGCATCGTCGTCGACTTGCCGGCACCGTTGGGGCCGAGGAACCCGGTGACGATGCCGGGGCGCACGGTGAAGCTGAGGTCGTCGACGGCGGTCTTGGGACCGTAGGTCTTGGTGAGGTTCTGGGCGGTGATCATGGTGTCCTCCGGGGCTGGTTTCGGGCTCGTTGACGACGCTATTGCGGCCGACCCGGCGCCCTCGACCGTCTGCGGGATGGTCTTGTACGGGCCGCCGTCCCCCTTCGGAGTGGACGGCGTACGCCGCAGGGATGAGGCTTGGGGCACCCATCAGCACCGTGGAGAGGCCTCACCGTGGAAGACCAGCCCTTGGCCGAGGACGTCGACGCCGAGCAGACGCTGCGCACGGACCAGGCGGTGCAGGCCGTCGTCACCCGGGTCGGCGAACGCCTCGCGGGTGCCCCTGTGCCGCAGGTGGCGCAGGCGCTCCAGGACGAGCTGATCGCCGCCGGCCTAGGTGAGCAGCCCGCGCCGTGGGTGCGTTCGACGGCTCTGGAGATCGCGGCCGGGAGGTTCGTCGTGGTCGACGCCAGGGCCCAGGTCGACCCGCAGGAGTAGACCCGTGCAACCGTTGCAGGCGTTGCGGCGCATCGCTTTCCTGCTTGAACGCAGCCAGGCGTCGACGTACCGTGTCAAGGCGTTCCGGACGGCCGCCGGGGTGGTCGTCGCGGCCGACCCGGACGACGTGGCCGAGCGAAGCCGTCGGGGCACCTTGCGGGAGCTGACCGGCGTCGGCGAGGCCACCGCGGCCGTGATCACCGAGGCGGTGGCCGGCGACGTGCCCGCCTACCTGCAGCGGCTCGAGGACGAGCGGGCCGAGCTCGTCGACCTCGACGACGCGGGGCGGCGGTTGCTGAGCGCGCTGCGCGGCGACCTGCACAGCCACTCGGACTGGAGCGACGGCGGCAGCCCGATCCAGGAGATGGCCGTGACCGCCGTCGAGCTGGGTCATGACTACCTCGCGCTGACCGACCACTCACCGCGGCTCAAGGTCGCGAACGGGCTGACCGCCGAGAGGTTGTCGCGGCAGCTGGGTGTCGTCGACGGCCTGCGCGAACGGCTGGTGCCCTTCCGGCTGCTCACCGGCATCGAGGTCGACATCCTGGACGACGGCTCGCTCGACCAGACGCCCGCGATACTCGCCGAGCTCGACCTGGTGGTGGCGTCGGTGCACTCCAAGCTGGCGATGGAGTCGGCGGCGATGACCCGGCGGATGCTGGCCGCCGTCCGCGACCCGCACACCGACGTGCTAGGGCACTGCACCGGGCGGCTGGTCACCGGTGGGCGCGGGCAGCGCGGGCAGAGCGCCTTCGACGCGAGCGCGGTGTTCGCCGAGTGCGCGGCCCGCGGTGTCGCCGTCGAGATCAACTGCCGACCCGAGCGGCAGGACCCACCCGATGACCTGCTGACGTTGGCGGTGCAGTCGGGGTGCCTTTTCAGCATGGACACCGACGCGCACGCACCTGGCCAGCTGGACTGGCGCGCGTACGGCGTCGAGCGGGCCGTGCGCTGCGACGTGCCGGTCGAGCGGATCGTGACCACCTGGGCGGTCGACGACCTGCTCGGGTGGACCACCCGTGCTCGCTGACGTCTCGTCCAGGGCGCTCTGGGCTGGCTGGTGGGGTTGCAGGGGCTTAGTCGCCGACGAAGGCTCTGAGTGCCTCCAGCAGCACGTCTGGCGTCTCCATCTGCGGCACATGGCCGGTCCGCGGCAGCAGCTGGAAGCGCGCCCCCGGGATCGCTGCCGCGAAGGCGCGACCGTAGTCGGCATCGACGATCCGGTCCGCCTCGCCCCACAGGACGAGAGCGGGCAGGTCGATACCGGCGAGCCGCCCGAGCAGGGTGGGGTCAGTCATCGAACGGCCGTACACGGCGAGAGCTGCGCGGTTACCGTCGAAGATCTGCCGGACGGCGGGTGGCAGCGACGCAGGGTCCAGGCTCGGGGCCTTGGACGGGTCGTACCAGCTGTACTCGGCGAGTTGCGCGGGCGGGACCGCGTCAGCGACGGGGTGCCCCTCGACCTCGACGCCGACCGCATCGACGAGCGCGAAGCGGCCCAGCCGCGCCGGCTGGCGCAACGCCAGCTCCGACGCGATCCACCCGCCTATCGAGTTGCCGATCACGGTGGCGTCCTCCAGCTCGAGCGCGTCGAGCAGACCGGCGTAGACCTCCGCGAGGCCGTCGACCGTCGTGAGCGCCCCGGGGCGCGGGGTCCCGCCGAAGCCCGGGTGGGTCGGCACGATCACGCGGGTGCCGGTCGCGTCGGCGAGAAGGTCGGCAAAGCCGGTGACGGACACCGGTCCGGCCCCGCCATGCAGGATGACGACCGAGCGGCCGCCGCCGCGCTCGTCCGCGCTGAGCGGCACGTCGCCGAACGAGGTGGAGATGGTGAGGGAGATGGGAGTGCTCATGGCGCCATTGTGTATCCACATACTTATATAAGCAAGGTGTCTCATGCGGCTAGGATCGGGGTATGCCCATGTCGGTCTCGGAGCTGGGTCACGCGGTGAAGCGGCTCCAGGTCAAACACCACCGCGCAGCGACCTACGCGCTGCGCCCGCTCGACGTGACCCTCGTGCAGTGGGATGCGCTGCGCCACCTGCATGGCCACCCCGGCGCTTCACTGCACGACCTCGCTGTGCTGACCTTCCAGACCGACCAGGCGTTCGGCACGCTCGCCGCGCGGCTCGAGGCACGCGGGCTCATCCAACGCGTCAACGGCGCAGGACGTGCGATCCGTCCCGAGCTCACCGCTGAGGGCGAGCGCGTGTTCGCCGAGGGACGCGAAGTGACGGAGCGGGTCGTACGTGAATCGTTCGCTCCGCTCGACGCCGACGAACGCGCCGTGCTCGGCGGGATGCTCGAGCGGCTCCTCGCCGACGAGCGCAGGCGGGGCCCGGACGCCGCCAGGTTCGACTCGCCTGCCTGCTGGAGCTCCACCACTTCGGCTACTCAGGCCGGAGCAGCTGAGTCAGACGCGGCTGCCCCTACTGGTGGCCGGCCCGCCCGGTGGCGCCGACCGGGTCTGGGTGGATGACGGCACCGGCCAACCGGGGGACGCCGGCACGCAGCGCCCGCTCGGCCTGCACGCACACGTCGTGGGCCGCCACCAGGCTGCTGGTGGCGGCCAGCTCGACGTCGGCGTCCGCGTGCAGCTCGTGCCCGATCCAGCGCAGCCGCACCTGACCCACCCCGATCACGCCCGGAACGTCCCGCAGCACCTGCTCGCAACGATCCACCAGCTCGGGGTCGACCGCGTCCATCAGCCGGCGGTAGACCTCACGGGCCGCGTTCCGCAGGACGACGAGGATCGCCACCGTGATGAGCAGTCCCACGATCGGGTCGGCGAGCCGGAACCCGAGGGCGACACCGCCGGCGCCCACCAGGACGGCGAGCGAGGTGAAGCCGTCGGTGCGGGCGTGCAGCCCGTCGGCGACCAGCGCGGCCGAGCCGATCCGGCGGCCGACCGTGATCCGGTAGCGCGCCACCAGCTCGTTGCCGGCGAAACCGATCAGCCCTGCGGCGGCCACCGCCCCGAGGTACCGCACGTCCTGCGGGTCGGCCAGACGGCGTACGGCCGCGACGGCCGCGAAGACCGCGGACGCCGCGATGGTCACCACGATCGCGACGCCGGCCAGGTCCTCGGCGCGGCCGTAGCCGTAGGTGTAACGCCGGGTCGGCAGCCGCCGTCCGACGGTGAAGGCGATCGCGAGCGGCACGGCGGTCAGGGCGTCGGCGAGGTTGTGGACCGTGTCACCGAGCAGCGCCACCGAGCCCGAGATCACCACCACGACGGCCTGCAGCAGCGACGTGACACCCAGCACCGCCAACGAGATCCACAGCGCGCGCAGGCCCTCGCGCGACGCCTCGAGCGCACTATCGACCGAGTCGGCAGCATCGTGACTGTGCGGCCTGGCCGCGTGCGAGACGCCCCCGGTCAGCCGGGCCCACCGGGACGCAGGCTCCTCGTGACCGGCTTCGTGCCCGTGCCCGTGCGACTCCTCGTGGCTGGTCATGACGGCCAGCATGCCCGAGCGGTTACGTTGGGCGGATGCGTGTTCTGGTCACCGGCGGTGCCGGCTTCATCGGTACGGCGGTGCTGGCGTCCTTGACCCAGGCCGGTCACGACCCGGTCTGCCTCGACCTGCGGACGCCGGACGCGGACGTCGAGTCGGTGGTGGCCGACGTCCGCGACGGCGCGTCTGTGCCCGGCGCCCTGGTCGGTATCGACGCGGTCGTCCACCTGGCGGCGAAGGTCGGGCTCGAGCAGGGGATCGCTGACGCGCCGCAGTACGTGTCGCACAACGACTTCGGCACCGCAGTGGTGCTGAACGCGTTGGCCGTCGCGGGCATCGGCCGGTTGGTGCTGGCCGGTTCGATGGTCGCGTACGGCGAGGGCCTGGGCCGGTGCGCCGAGCACGGGGCCGTTCGCCCGGGCCCGCGCCACCAGGTCGACCTGGACGCCGGGCGGTTCGAGCCGCCGTGCCCGCTGTGCGGTGCGCCGCTGGGGCCCGAGGTCGTCGGTGAGGACGCGGCGGTCGACCCACGCAACGTCTACGCCGCCACCAAGGTGGCCCAGGAGCACCTGGCCGCGGCGTGGGCCCGGCAGAGCGGCGGAGCCGTCGCTGCCATGCGCTTCCACAACGTCTACGGACCCGGGCTCCCGCTCGACACCCCGTACGCCGGTGTCGCGGCGATCTTCCGCAGCGCCGTCCTCGCCGGGCGGGCACCGCAGGTCACCGAGGACGGTGGCCAGCGTCGCGACTTCGTGCACGTCCGTGACGTGGCTCGGGCCTGCGTGGCGGCGCTGGAGTCCGACGCGATGCCCGGGGGCACGAGCCGGGCCTACAACATCGGCAGCGGCACACCGCGCACCGTCCTGGACCTGGCGACGGCCCTGTCCCGGGCCGCCGGCGCCCCCGCCCCGGTCGTGACCGGTCAGGCCCGGCTCGGCGACGTCCGGCACATCACGGCGTCCAGCGCCCGGGCCCGCGCCGAGCTCGGGTGGGCGGCCACCGAGGACTTCACGACGGCGATGGCCGAGCTGCTGCGGGCGAGCTAGGCAGCGCCACGTCGAAGCGGCAGCCGCCGTCGACGTTGGTCACCGTGACCCGGCCGTCGTGCGCCTCGACGATGCCGCGGGTGACCGCGAGGCCGAGGCCACCGCCACCGTCCGGGCCGCTGGTGCGGGCCTGGGCACCGCGCCAGGCCATCTCGAACACGTGCGGCAGGTCGTCGTCGGGTATGCCGCCGCACCCATCCTGCACGCTGACGATGACCTGGTCGTGCAGGTGGCGGGCGGTGACATTCACCGTGCCCTGCGCCGGGGTGTGCCGGACGGCGTTGGCGAGCAGGTTGGCCAGGGCCCGCGATAGCAGGGCCGGATCGACGTCGGCGACGGCGTCGTCGTCGGCGCCCCCGGTCAGGAGCACCCCGCGGGCCGCGGCCACCGGCCGGATCGAGGCGACCGCATCGCTCATCAGGTCGCTCAGCGCCATCGGCTCGCGCACCGGCCGCATCGCCCCGGCGTGCAGGCGCGAGAGCAGGAACAGCGTGTCGACCATGCCGGAGAGGCGGTCGGCCTCCACCCGCAGCTGCTTGTGGTACTGGTCCGGGTCCTGCGCGACGCCGTCCTCCAGCGCCTCGGCCATCGCCCGGATGCCCGCCAGCGGGGTGCGCAGGTCGTGCGAGACCCAGGCCACCAGCTCGCGCCGGGAAGTCTCGACCGCTGTCTCGCGCTGGCGGGCCGCGGCCAGCTCACGGCCGGCGTCCGCCAGCTCGGCGGCCACCCGGGTGAGCTCGGAGGACGCCACCGGCCCGGCCGACGGGGACGTACCGCGCCCCAGGTCGCGGGCCGACTCGGCCAGCCGGCGGGCCGAACGCGACACGTCCCGCCCCAGCAGCGCCGCGAGCACCAGAGCGACCGGCACGGCGGCGGCCAGCGTCAGTGCCACCACCCCGCTGTCGTGACCCGACAAGAACATGACCTGGGCGTCGACCCCGATCGCCACGGCGACGGCCAGCATCGCCACGACGGGGATCAGCAGCACCTGCAGGCCGAGCGAGCGGTGGCGCAGGCGGTGCAGCAGCAGCTTTCCGAGCACCCCCACCACGACCACGCACGACCCGGCGATGCCCAGCACCGCGAGCTGGTCGGTGTTCACGCCGGGTCCCAGCGGTATCCGGCTCCCCATACCGTCACCAGCCGGGTGGGTGAGGACGGGTCTTGCTCGACCTTCTCGCGCAGTCGGCGCACGTGCACGGTGACCGTCGACTCGTCGCCGAACGACCAACCCCACACCCGGCGCATCAGCTCGTCGCGGGAGAACACCTGCCCGGGGTGATCGAGCCAGAACAGCAGCAGGTCCAGCTCGCGGGCGGTCAGGTGCAGCGGCGCGCTCGCCAGCCACGCCCGGCGACCAGCCTCGTCGACCTCCAGATCACCGTCCCGCCGCCGGGCGGCAGTCCCCCCCGCAGAACCCTCCGCAGGCGGTTCGGCGGGTGCGCTGCGGCGCAGCACCGACTGGACGCGCAGCACCATCTCGCGCGGGCTGAACGGCTTGGCGACGTAGTCGTCGGCGCCGGTCTCGAACCCCACGATCCGGTCGAGCTCGTCACCCAGCGCGGTCAGCACGATCACCGGCAGCTGGGCTGTCTCCGGGTCGGCGCGCAGCCGGCGGCACACCTCCAGGCCGTCGGGTGGGCCCATCATCACGTCGAGCACCGCGGCGTCGACACCGCGGGTGATCGCGGCCAGGGCGGATTCGCCGTCCGCCACGGCCACGACGTCCAGCCCCGCGCGGCGCAGGTAGTCGGACAGGACCTGGCGCACGGTGGGGTCGTCGTCCGCGACCAGAACGGTAGGCACGGCGCCAGGGTAGGTGGGAGCGGGGTGCGTCAGGGTGGCTGCGCGGGGCCTGTCACGGATCCGTAAGCACGTTGCGGGGTGCGCGCTGGCCGACCCGGCTCTACCGTCGTCGATCATGACCATCGTCGACCTCGTCCTGCCCTGCCTCGACGAGGCGGCCGCGCTGCCCCGCGTGCTGGCCGGGCTGCCCGAGGGGTACCGCGCGATCGTCGTCGACAACGGGTCACGGGACGGGTCGGCCGAGGTGGCGGCGGCGCTCGGGGCGCACGTGGTGCACGAGTCCCGGCCCGGGTACGGCGCGGCCTGCCACCGTGGCCTGCTGGAAGCCACCGCCGACGTGGTCGCCTTCTGCGACGCGGACGCGTCCTTCGACCTGCGGCACCTGCCGACCGTGACCGCCGCCGTAATCGTGGCGGAGGCCGACCTGGTGCTGGGACGCCGGGTGCCGGCCACCGCGGGTGCCTGGCCCTGGCACGCCCGCCTGGCCAACCGGGTGCTGGCGGTGCCGATGAGCGCCGCGGCCCGAACCCCGTTGCACGACCTGGGCCCGATGCGCGCGTGCCGCCGTGAGCCGCTGCTGGCGCTCGGCGTCACCGACCGCCGCTCGGGCTACCCGCTGGAGACGGTGCTGCGCGCCGCGCGGGCCGGCTGGCGGCTGCGCGAGGTCGAGGTGCCTTACCATCCCCGGGTGGGTCGCTCGAAGGTCACGGGCACCGTCCGCGGCACGTTGCGGGCCGTGGCAGACATGTCCAAGGTGCTCGCCTCGGACGGCGCCGGCCGGTGAGCGACCTCACCCTCCTGGTCATCGCCAAGGAGCCCGTGCCCGGCAGGGTCAAGACCAGGCTCGCGCCGGACGTCGGGTGGCAGGGGGCGGCCGACCTGGCCGCAGCGTGCCTGGCCGACACCCTGGACGCCGTCGCGGCCACCCCCGCGGCACGCCGGGTGCTGGTGTTGGACGGCACCCCCGGGCCCTGGGTGCCCGACGGCATCGAGGTCGTGCCACAGGTCGGCGGCGGCCTGGCCGAGCGGTTGGCGGCGGCCTTCGCCGCCGTCGAGGGGCCCGCGTTCCTCATCGGCATGGACACCCCGCAGGTGACGCCGGCGCTGCTGGCAGTCGACCTGCAGGGCAACGACGCCGTGATCGGGCTGGCGAGCGACGGCGGGTTCTGGGGGATCGGGATGTCCCACCCCGACCCCGGTGTCTTCGACGGTGTGCCGATGAGCACCGCGACGACCGGCGCCGCCCAGCTCAGCCGGCTGGTCGAGCGCGGGTTCACCGTCGCCGAGCTGCCGGTCCTCACCGATGTCGACACCATCGCCGACGCGCGCGCGGTCGCCGCCGAGTGCCCGAGCACCCGCTTCGCCGCGGCCCTGGCACGGGTCGGCATCGGCGCCAACCCCTCGGCCCTGCACCTGTACGACGATGCCGTTCGCACTGGACGCCCCCTGCGGCTGGTGGCCAGTGGTGGCCGGTTGCTGCCGTTCGCCCTCGACCGATGGAGCCAGTCGGCCGACGCCGCCGACCACACGATGCTCGACCGGTGCACCGGAGCCACGCTCGACGTCGGGTGCGGCCCGGGCCGGCTCACCTCGGCGTTGGCTCACCGGGGTCACCCGGTGCTGGGTGTCGACGTCGCCTGGGCCGCCGTCGAGCGCACCACGGCCCTGGGCGCGCTCGCCTTGTGCCGGTCGGTGTTCGACCAGCTTCCGGGTGAGGGCAGCTGGCAGACGGTGCTGCTCGCCGACGGCAACCTCGGTATCGGTGGCGATCCCTCGGGTCTGCTGACCCGACTGCGCGAGCTGATGCGCCCCGGCGGCCGGCTGATCGTCGAGCCCGAGCGGTTCGACATCGACGAGCTCGTCGAGGTCGAGTTGCAGGCCGCCGACGGCTCGGTGGTCAGTGCCCCGTTCAGCTGGGCCTTGGTCGGCCCGACGGCGCTGGAGCGCCGGGCCACGGCGGCTGGTTTCACGGTCGAGGAGCGGTGGTCCTCAGGTGGCCGCCGGTTCGTGTCGCTGCGCAGCTGAGGCCCGCTGGCGGCGCCACGCGGCCAGGGCCCACACGGCGCAGACCGCGACGACGACGGCTACCACGATGAGCAGGTTGCGGGGGTAGTCGAGCGGGTCGGCGCTGGGGTTGTCGGGTCGTCGTCCGCGACCCAGCACCAGGGGGATCGACGCGATGGCCACCACGCCGGCGATCAGTGCGCCCACCTGCACCGGTGCCCGCAGCCACGACGGCAGGGCGCGGGCGACCACCCAGCCCAGGCCCACGATGACGGGGGCGAAGACGAAGTCGTGCAACACCAGGCCGGCGATCAGCCAGGTCGCGACGCCGACCGGGTTGGTCGCGGCGCCGCCGGTCAGCACCAGGTAGGCCGCCCAGATCATGGCGACCACCCCGACGGCGCCGAGCGCGAAGCGGAAGGTCCGGGACGTCATACGACCTCGATCCCCTCGAGCCACTTGGTCTGCAGGACGCCGGGCCGGTTGGCTGCGATCAGCCGGACGGGGAACCCGTGGTCGAGCGCAAGCACCTCGCCGCGCACGCGCAGCGCCAGCAGGGTGTCGTCATGGCGAGCCTGGGCAGGGGTGAGGACGCTCGAGGTGTAGAGGCCACCCTTTTGCAGCGAGGTCACCTTGATGGTGGCGTCGCGGCTGATGCCGGCCTGGTCGAGCACGTCGGCCAGCCGTACCCCGCCCCACGACGCCGATGCGCTCCATCCCTCGACGCAGGTGATCGGCAGCTCGGCCTCGCGCTGCGGCAGGGCCCCCAGGTCGGCGACCGAGAGGGCCAGCGGGGTCGGGCCCTTGACCTGCAGGGCGTAGTCGGCGGCGGTGGCGGTCTCGCGCACCTGGGCAGCGGTGGCAGTCTTGTTGACCGGCAAGCCCTGCGGGCCGATGTCGGGACGTCGGGGGGCGAGTAGGGTGAGCCGGCGCAGGCCCGGCACGGTCTGACCCACGGTCACGGCGGTCAGGGTCACCACGGCTGCCCCAGTGGCCACCAGCAGGCCGCGGCGGGTCAGGCCCTGCTCGTCGGTCTCGCTGAGCCGTTCGCGCAGCGCCTGGGCGATCACCGGGGCCTTGACCGCCAGGTGCACCAGCAGCGAGCCGACCAGCGCCCAGGCCACCGCGTAGTGGGCCGCGGTGAAGAAGAAGTGGAAGGGGTACCACTGGGCGATGTTGGCGACCCCGCTGGCCAGCTCGAACAGCATCGAGGAGACCAGCACCGCGATCGAGAGCCGCTCCAGGGCCCGGCTCACCGACCGCGCAGGGGGCCACGCGAACAGCAGGGGGTAGACGCTGAACAGCTTGACCAGCACCAGGGGGATGGCGGCGAGCCCGGACGCGACGTGCAGGCCCTGCGTGAGGCGGTAGCCCCAGACCGGCGTCGGGGGGATCGGCAGCCAGCTGACCGGGTTCTGGTGCAGGTGGCTGATCAGCCCGGTGACGAAGCAGATGCTGATCGCGATGCCGAGCACCCGGCCCACCCGTGCGGTGACCCGGGTGTCGCGCAACGGGCTGGTCAGGGTCGGTGGCCGCAGGCGCGACGGACGCAGGATGCTCACGTCCTGACCGTAGGGGAGCGACCGTGCAGGGACAGCGGGAAGAACCTTACGGATCCTGGACGCCGCACGTGCCGGACCGCGGGCGGGCCCGCGGTCCGTACCGACGCGTGCCAAGGTGGCGGGGTGTCGACGACCACCCGCCCGGCCCCGGCAGCGACCCGCCCGGCGGCCGCGACGGCCGCCGCGACGCTCGCTCTGGTCGCACTTGTCGCGGCGGTGGCGGCGACCCTGCGGCTCGACTCGCCGGCCAACGCGCCGTGGCTCTCGTTAGTCGCGATCGGTGGCCTGTTCGCCCTGTACGTCGGTGGCAGCGCTCTGGTGCTGCGCGCCCCGGTGCGCCTCGGCACGATGATCGCGGTCGCCGGCGGTGTCGTGCTGCAGGCGGCGGCGGTCTCGGTCGTTCCGCGCGGTACGGACGACTACCTGCGTTACGCCTGGGACGGCCGGGTGCAGGCGGCAGGCATCGACCCTTACCGCTACGTCCCGGGAGCACCCGAGCTGGCCCGGCTGCGGGACGCGTGGCTGTTCGACGGTGCCAGCCCGCGGTTGAACCATCCCGAGGCGCGCACGATCTACCCGCCGGTGGCCGAGGCCTGGTTCTGGGTGGTGCACGTCGTGTCGGGGGGCCAGGGTCGTCAGGTGCCGCTGCAGATCGCGATGGCGGTGCTGGCCGTGGCCACGTCGGTGGCCGTCGTGGTGGTGCTGCGGCGCACCGGTGGTGACCCGCGGCTGGTCGTGTGGTGGGCCTGGTGCCCGACGGTGGTGCTCGAGGCCGGCAACAACGCGCACGTCGACGTCCTGGGTTCGCTGCTCGCCGTCTGCGCCCTCGGCGCCGTCGCCACCCGTCGCTGGGTCGGCGGGGGGGTCCTGCTCGGGCTCGCCGGCGCCGCCAAGTTCCTGCCGGCCCTGGTCGCGGTCACCGTGCCACCCCGGCGCTCGCTGCGGGTGGGGCTGGCCGCCGTCCTAGCGCTGGTGGCCGTCTACCTGCCGCACGTCGCCGTGCTCGGGTTCGACGTCACCGGGTTCCTCGGCGGCTACATGAGCGAGGAGTCCCGGGGCCGGTTCACGGTGATCCGGACCGTCGTGCCGGACGGCGCGCCGGCGACCGCGGTGGCAGTGCTGATCCTGGCCGCCACCGCGCTGCTCGTCTGGCGGCACGCCGGCCGACTCGAGGCGGCCGGTGCGCCACTGCGTCCGTGGGACGGCGCCGCCGTGATGGTGGGCGTCAGCTTCGTCGTCCTGACCCCGTCGTACTCCTGGTACGCCCTGCTGCTGGTGCCGCTCGTCGCCCTCGGCGCCCGCCCGGCGTGGCTGTGGGTCGTGGCAGCCGGTTACCCCGTCTACAGCAGCGCCGTGCTGCCGAGCGGCACCCGGGCTGTCTCGTACGGCGTCGCCGCACTCCTGGTCGCCGCCGCCTACGCCCGCGCCGCGCGTCTTGATCACGTGAGGGCGAGCGCCCCGCCGATCGTTCGGCGGTAGAAGTCGGCGTCCGGGCCTACCCGTGGATCGTGCGCTCGACCTGGTATCACCGTGCGGCAGGGAGTGTTCGTCTCGTCACGCAAAGTTGTTTCCACAGATGTGTTGTGGGGCGGTGACTTCACGAGCCGCGTCACCTAGAATAGTACGCATGAACGATAACGGGACGGCGGTGGGTGCGGTGCTCGCTGCGTTGGCCGTGGGGGTGGGCCCGGTGCCGGTGTGGCAGGCCAGCGATGGTGAGGTCACCGGGCTGGTGGTGGCGACCGAGCGGGCGATGCGGGCGTTGGCCGGGGTGCAGCTCGCGGCGGTCGCTGAGGGCCTTACCCGGGGTCTGGCTGGCGAAGCGGGCGCGGGTTCGGGGTCGGGTGCGCCGGGGCGGTGGGTGCGGTCGTTGATCTCGATCACCCCGGGTGAGGCTGCCCGGCGGGCGGACCTGGCCGGTGCCTTGTTCACCGCCCCGGGCGCCGATGATGGCGCTGGTGGTCTGGGCCCGACCCGCCAGGCGGTGCTGGCCGGGGTGATCAGCACCGCCCACGCG
>JAABUN010003548.1_pt1 | contig 23797 bp, 21 predicted proteins | sample 5559311 | NCBI WGS metagenome assembly JAABUN01 (sample SAMN10711877, study PRJNA513370) | rock metagenome | isolation source: Antarctica rocks | place: Antarctica: Victoria Land, Siegfried Peak sud
CGATTCAAACAGTGTGATCTGTGTCGTGGTCCCGTCCAAGCCCATGCCGCCGACGTAGATGAACGCCATCAGCATGGGTGCGAACACCAGCTTGTAGCCGAGCCCCATGGCAAGCGGGGCGCGGTTGCCCTGTAGGGCGCCCAAGCGCAGTTGCAGTCCGACGGACACCAAGGCCAAAGGCGCCAAGGTGCCCGCCAAGCGGGCCAGCACAGAGGCCGCCCAGGTCGGATAGCTGACTGGCATGAGCGCGATTGCGATCACCAACGCGATCAACGGTGGGAACGTCGCGATGCGCCTTGCGATCTCGCGCCCGGAAACCGCCTCGCCGGAATAGAAGCAGATGAGAAGAATGCCGACGGTGCTGAGCACCAGATAGGTTCCGAGCTGGTCGATAATAATGCCGATCGGCATCCCGCTGGCTCCGTAGAACGACTCGATCATGGGCAGACCGATGAACGAGGTGTTGCCAAGCCCGCCGACCACTACGAGCGCCCCGGTCGTGGTTCTTGGCAGCTTCAATGCGTGCCCCACTAGCCAAAACAGCAGCGCGCTCGCCGCGAACAGCAACCAGGGCATCAGGACGGCATAGAAAAGAGACGGATCGAGATGGACGGCGTGGATCTGCAATAACGTCAGCGCCGGAAGCGAGACATGGATGATGAACGCGTTGATCGCCGTATGAGCATTGTCCGGCACCCTTTTGGACTGGCGCAAGGCCATCCCAATCGCCAGGCAGACAAACAGCATGATGATATTATCCATCGGGCAAAGCTTCCTTAAACGCGACTCCAGTCTGTCCGGCAGCTCGTCGGCAGTGTTGCAAGGCTGCAAGCCCACAAAGCGGAGCATGTCGTGTCCGGTCCCCTCCAGTCGGCATCAGAGGGCGCCGATAAAGGCCAGCAACATGTCGCGTCGCTCAGGCGTCAAGCGCCGGAACACCTCCGCCGCTCCAGCCCCGTCGCCGTCATGCGCCAGGATCGCGGCCGTGATGCTGGTCGCGCGGCCGTCGTGCAGGAAGCGGTGCCGCGCGCTGAGGCCCCAGAGCGGGGTTGTCCTCCATTCCGCGCCATTTGCCGTGCCCTGCGCCACGCCGTCGTCCAGGGCCGGACCCATGTCGTGCAGCAATAGGTCGGAGTAGAGCGGCACAACACGACCATCCCTGCCGGGCAGGGTCGGGATGTGGCATGCGCCGCATCCGGCCAATGTGAACACTACCCGGCCATCCTGGCTTGACGGCTCGGTTGAAGGAAGCGGCGGCAGGGACCGGATATACGCGGTCACGGCGCGCACCACACGGCCGTCATCCTTCAAGCCCGGCCCGTCTGTGCATCCCGGCGCCGGCGTGAAAAGATCAACCGATGCAAGCGGGCTCGTAATGCCGAGTTCATTTCGGAACGCGTCGGCGACGAACTGCTCCAGATTTGCCGTGTCCGCCTTCCAGCCGAAGCGTCCAAGCCGTTCGCCACCCTCAGCATCGCGCACAAAGCTGGGTCGCCCCCGCGTGCCAAGCTGGGCCGCGATGGCGAGGATTGCTTTGTCCGGAATAGTCTCAACAAGGCCGAGGCCGAACAGGGCTGTGGCGCTGCGCACCGAGACGACGTTCGCCGCGGGCGGAATGCCTGGAGCGGCGTCACAGGTGCTGCCGAGTTCCGCCACCGAGTGCGCCCGTGCCACCGGACCGCCTTGGCCGACGAGGGGATCGAAGGTCCCCCCTGGCACGCGCCGCCCGACGCGCAGCACGAACCCTGCTCCGTCCGGTGCCACCCCGCCCGAGGCCGGCCTGCCGTGGCACTCCAGGCAGGAGCGCCCGTTGAACAACGGCCCCAGTCCCTCACCCGGGGTGAACGCAGTCTGGAACAGGGACCGCCCGCGCTCGACGAGGGCCGCATCCGCCGCACCGTGCCCTTCCAGCGACGCCGCCCGGCCCGGCCCGAATGCAGGCACCTCCAGCAAGGCGCCTGGCGCGTCCTCATGACCGGGAAGGCGGCCGCTCACCGTGACCCACAGATGCTGCGCGTCCGGCGAAACCGCAATGCCGTTCAGCCGTCCGGCGCCGAGTACGGCGCCCCGCACCGCGACCTGCCGCGTGGCGAGCACGGTGCCGTCCTGGCGCATGCGCACCAGCGTGCCGTTGCCGCGGTTGACGACGTAGAAGTCCGACCCACCCGCTAGAGTAGTGTTGCTCGACAGGGTGGGATTTGCCGTTTCCGGGACCGCCGGGGCAATGTCCACGGGCACGTCGAACGCGGGTCCCGTGATCCTCACCGTCGAGACCACGTGGAACACGGCACCATCATCGGCCAGCGTGAGCACGACCAGCCCGTTGCGCAGGGGATCGGTCACGTAGAGTCGCCGGTCTGGGACCCAGTTGAACGCCATGCCCGCGCGAGTCGCGAGCTGGGGCGTCTCACTCCTCAGGTCCGCAGCGGCCGGGATGGAGATCATTTCGATCGTCTCGGCAGGAGCCAGGCCATCCACCGACTGCTCCGTGTGCGCCTGCCCGATTGCGCCGTCAGCGGTGAGGACTGCGAACACTGCCCGCTTGCTGCCGTCGGGTGACATGCCGAGCAGCGCGGTCGCGACGGCGCCCGAACGCAGCCCACCCGGAATGAGCTGGCGCGGCTGCCGCCCGGTCAACTCACCCGCAAACACACCACCGCTGAGACGGCTTGGTGCGCCGGCGAGCGGCTGGCCACCGGGGTCCACGATGGAGAGCGTGCCGGGGCCGGCTGTCCCCTGGGGCGCGTTGGCAAACCAGAGGCGGCCGAAGCCGTTATTGATGGAAATGCCGAGCGGATTGCTCACGGGCGGCAGGTCCGCCGTCACCGCTCCCGGCGTGTTCACACGGTTCAAGAAGGACGGGCTCTGCGCCGAGAACAGTTGCACGCGCCGATCCAGCGACGCCGCCTGCCCGCCGGGTCCGGCGAAGTCGGGCGGGATCGTGATCGGCTCACCGTTCGAAGCGATCGAGAGCACGCTGCCTTCCGCCTCGCCTACGCGTGCGGACGGCGCGCCGAAGTTGGAACTGCTCGCGACCAGCACCCGCGCGGGATCGAGGACGCGTCCTTCCTGCGTGTAGGCGGCGAAGTCCGGCTTGTCGTGGATCGGTCCGCCAGGATGGAACACGCCGACCGCGCTCACCGCGCCCGCGCCGGGGATGCCGACCACGACGACGCGGGCCGCAAGCGTCGGAGGCGGTTCGGCGCGCGAGGAGGCTGGGACGGCCAGAAGGCACAGTGCCAGAAGGGCGGGCTGCACGGCGTTGCACGTCTTGAGCATGGACTAGACCTCCTGCGAAAGCCTCGATGGCTCCACGGAGCCGGGGTGACTTTAACTTGTGGACTACGCGCGACGTTTCTTTCGACTTTCCGGCTCACATCGTGCCTCGTGCAACACATAAGCCGGATGTGTTCTAAGCCATTCGGCCGCTGCCTGCTGCGCAGCAACTACGCAAGCCATAGGCATCATGAATGGCTCAAAGTCCTGTTTCTCTCTGCACTCGATGCTATTTGCCAAGCAGAAGACTATTGTTAGCCAGATCATGATCGACCTCTGCGAGACTGACTGGAATCACCGGCTTTGAAAGGCAGTCTTGCTGTGGATCGGTCTATCGTGTGGAATGCGCTGGCCATGCTCATCGCGCCCGCGCCGAGGATGCCGATTGCAATGACGCGTTTGGTGGACCAGCGCTCATGGGCGTGATGCACTGGAGCGGTGGGCAGACTCCGATAGCGATCAGGTCTCGGTACTCGGACGACCCGGCGGATTGGAGGGCGAGCGCTGCAACATGACGGGCCTGCATCCCGCGCATAATGCGGGCAGGCCAGAACAGGACGGTCCGCGCAAGTCCGCGGGTCCGGGCACCGGAAGCAGTAGCGTGTTCTGCGACCGTGATGTGCAATGAGGCGTCGTTGTTCATGAGCATGTGACGTCTCCGCCGGTTTGCTGATTTAGGCTCTACGATCCCGCAACATCGCGGAGCTCTCTTCCACTGCTGTTGAATGCTAGCCACTCGAGGACAGACGGCTGGCCCTTTTCTTCCGAAGCCTGCCAGGCTCGCCGTATGGGAGTGGAATGAATAGCGCGCGGTGACGCCTCCCCCGTTTGGGGGAGAGGCTGCACGATGATCATCACGTCATCGTTACTAGGAGAACCGCGACAGAACCTTACGGTCGTTCTACCGAGACTGAACCGATCGCAGAGAGGACGCTGCATGCCGTCTCGTCGCATCGTCCTCGCCCCGTTGCTGGAGCAGATCCACGACGCCGCGCTCGGTACTCTGCCCTGGGATGCGGCCCTAGAGTCGATAACGAAGTTGTTCGGGGCGAATAGTGCCGTTATCACCACGGAGTGGAAGAGCGGCGGTGGTTGGGGCATCTCGATTGGAGGTGACTCACGCACTCACGCCGACTATTTCGAGCACTACGCTGGCATTCATCCGATGGCCGCTCGCACCTTCAATACGCCCGCTGGCTCGGTTTTGACGAATCGGATGCTGATGCCAAACGCCGAGTTCAAGCATACGGAATTCTATGCAGACTGGGCGCGTCCGCAAGAGTTCGACGAGATGCTTCATGTGCGCCTAGAAAGCAGCGAACAGACCGCGGTCGGAATGGGTATAACACGTTCTAAGCGTACGGGCGAGTTCGAAGCGGCCGATTTCGCGCTTGTGCGCCGTCTTGCGCCGCATGTTCGGCGCGGCATCGCAACTTACCAGCGACTGGCTGAGGCGCTGACCTCGCAGCAGGTCATGACAGAGGCGCTCGACCGCATGCGGCGGGGTATCCTTGGCCTGGACATAGCGGGCCGGATCGTCTTCGCGAATCGGGCCGCCCGGTCCTTGTTGGCGGCGGGCGACGCGTTACGGGTCGTGGACTGCCTGCTCGCTGCCAATCGGCCCGACCGGACCGCCGCCTTGCGGCGCATGGTCAGGTCGGCGACCCTCGGTGAGGCACCCGGGGTATTGGCCCTGCCACGGCCCGACGGAAGGTTGCCCCTGGTGCTGGACGCCGTGCCGATGGGCAGTTCGGCGGTGGCATTCGACTTGCGCCCCCCGCCGGCAGTGCTCCTGCTCATCGACGATCCGGAGGACGACCGCGTCCCTGCCGCGATATCGCTGCGTGAATTCTACGGCCTGACGGCGACGGAGGCCGCCGTGGCCATCCATGCCGCGCACGGTAAAGGAGTGGGCGCCGTCGCGCTAGCGCTCGGCATAGCCCCGAACACGGTACGATCGCACCTGAAACACGCGTTCGATAAGACGGGCACGCACCGACAGGCCGAATTGGCTTGGCTTCTGGCGCGGCTTTCGAAGTAGGGCTTCCCTCCCTGTGCGAGTCAGCGGTGGGTTTCCGCGCTGATTAGCGCAATAATATATTGATATCTAGAATTATTCCTGGGCTCGGCGCCCACACTGATTCACAACACGACGCGGGCCCGGGCCGAGGCGGCCATCAACAGGTTCAAGCAGGTGATCGGCGACGGGCTGCAGATTTTATTTGGAGGCGTCCACCCCGATCCTGACAAGCCAGCGCTCGATCAGGCCCTCCGTGACCATATCCTCCAACAGCGACTTCGAGGCTGCCGATCCGCGCTAGTCGCGCCAGCCGGGATCCCGACGATCGAGCAGGCGAAGCATGGCGGGCCACTCCAGCACGCCGAAAGGGCGGCGCGTTCCGGGCTGGTACTGGTGGACCGCGTGTTCCACGGTGACAGCGTCGGGCATAGTCAGCTCCGCCCGCGCCGCCATTGCGTCCACCTGGGCGCGGCAGGCCATCTCGAACCAGTACATGCCATTGAACGCCTCGGCGGCACTTGGCCCGGTGGTCAGCAGGCCGTGGTTGCGCAGCAGCATGAAGCGCCGGTCCGCCAAGTCCCGCTGGAGCCGGCCACGCTCGTCGAGGTCCACCGCTGGGCCCTCGTAATCGTGGTAGGCGGCCGGCATGCAACGCATCGCGGTCTGGGACAGAGGCAGCAGGCCGCAGCGCATGGCCGACACGGCAATGCCAGCCCGGCTGTGCGTATGGATCACGCAAGCTGCATCAAGCCTGACTGCGTGGACGGCACTGTGGATCACGTAGCCGGCCGGGTTGATGCCCACGTCGGGATGCGGGTTCAGCACCACGCCGCCCTCGAGGTCGATGGTGATCAGGCTGGAGGCGGTGACCTCCTCGTACAGCCACCCGAACGGGTTGATCAGCAGCCGGTCGCCCTCCCCAGGAACCCGGAGGGTGACGTGGTTGTACACCAGGTCGCTCATGCCGTAGATCGCCAGCAGGCGGTAGACCGCGGCGCAGTCCAGCCGTGCCTGCCACTCCGCCTCCGAAACCCGGCCCCTGACGCCTGCCAAGTGCGTGTCCGGCATGGGGCTACTCCGCCGGCATGGCGACGGCGGGACTCTGCTTGCCCATGGCCAGCACCACAAGCCCGGCCACGACGGCGAACGCGATCAGCGGCAAGAGGCCCAGGGTGAAGCTGCCAGTCGCGTCCTTGATGTAGCCGATCAGGAACGGCCCCACGAAGCCAGCCAGGTTGCCGATGGAGTTGATCGCAGCGATCCCCGCCGCGGCCGTCGCGGCCGGCAGCATTTCGGTCGCAGTGGCCCAGAACGGCCCTTTCACCGCGTAGACGCCCAGCAAGGTCAGGCACAGCGCCAGGACGGTCGGCACCAGGCTCGCGGCAAAGACCATGCACGCCACGAGGCCGGCCGCACAGACGAACAGGGGGATCGCCGTGTGCCACAGCCGCTCGCGCTTCTCGTCCGACCGGCGCCCCCACCAGATCATCGCCACGCAGCCGAAGGCGAACGGCACCGAGTTCAAAAGCCCCGTCTGGAAGTCCGTCAGCCCGAAGCCCTTGATGATCTGCGGCTGCCACAGCGTCAGGCCGTAGCTGCTCGCGACGCTGCCGGCATAGACGAGGGCCAGGAGCAGGACCTTGCGCTGGCTCAGCACCTGCCACAGCGGCACCCGCTGCGCCGTGGCCGTGCGCTTGTGCTCGGCATCCAGCCGGCGGCTGAGCCAGTCGCGCTCGGCCTGTGGCAGCCACCGTGCCGTCGCGGGCCGGTCGGGCAGCCACACCAGGACGGCAAGGCCCAGCAGCACGGATGGCAGCGCTTCCAGAATGAACAGCCACTGCCAGCCGCGCAGGCCGAGGATGCCGCTCATTCCCAGGATGGCGCCTGAGATCGGCGAGCCCAGGAGGCTGCTGATTGGGATCGCCACCATGAAGATGCCGACGACCTTGGCCCGGTGCTCGCTCGGGAACCAGTAGGTCAGGTACAGGATGATGCCTGGGAAGAACCCGGCCTCCATGGCTCCCAGCATGAAGCGCAGCGCCATGAACGACCAGGTGCCCGTCACCAGCGCCATGCCGGCCGAGACGACGCCCCAGCTGACCATGATGCGAGCGATCCACTTCCGTGCGCCCACCCGTTCCAGCGCGATGTTGCTGGGCACTTCGAACAGGAAGTAGCCGAGGAAGAAGATGCCGGCGCCCCAGCCGTAGACCGTGGCGGAGAAGCCAAGGTCCTTGTTCATCTGCAGTGCCGCGAACCCGACGTTCACCCGGTCCAGGAACGCGATGAAGTAGCAGACGATCAGGAAAGGCACCAAACGCAGCGTGACCCGCCGCACGGCAGACCGCTCCAGCTCCGCCTCGCTTGCCAGGACCGACATCGTCGTCCCTCCCGATTGTTGCGGAAATCCTATCGAACCCGGAATGCCGAAGCCAGTCTCATAAACCGATGCCCGCAAAACGAAGCCGGAAGCGACGCGGCGTCCCGAGTGGACGCAACGCCACCTGTCACCAAGCGGCGAGCCGCGCGTCCACCGCCAGATACTCGGCTGACCTCGTCGCCGTCGCCAGTTCCGGCCCACTTGCCATCGCGGGCCGCGGGCCACCCTTCAGGCCGGCGAGCGCCGCCCGGACGGCATGCACCGTTGCAGCCAGGATGTCCTGCGGATAGATCGCGAACTTGATCCCGGCTCGCATGAGGCCTGCATCGTCAGGCATGAAGTGCTTGCCCGCCGGAGCCGTGACCGACACCGCCGGCTTGCCGTTGCAAGCCTCCACAGAGGCCCGCATCTGCGCCTCGTTCTCCGGCGAGTCCAGGAACAGGATGTCAGCTCCTACGGCCACGAACTCCTGCAGCCGTGCGAGCGCCTCGTCGAAGCCGCGCGAGCGGCAGGCATCGGTGCGCGCGAGCAGCAGCACGCCCTCGTCGCGGGCCGCTTGAACGGCGGCACGGATGCGAAGGCGGGCCTCGTCGCGCTCTACCACCAGCTTCGCTCCATCCCTGCCGAGCGGGCGCGGCCAGATCTTGTCCTCGATCAGCACCGCCGCGGCGCCGGCCCGCGCATACTCCCGCACCGTCCTTTGCACGCTGAGCGCGTTGCCGTAGCCAGTATCGCCATCGGCGAGCCACAGCACGGCAGGCGCCGCGTTCACCATGCTTTCCACGGCGTCGCGCATCTCTGGAAAGCTCAGCAGGTCCATGTCCGGCATCGCGAGCCGCATCGCATGGATGCTGGAGCCTGACGCGAACGCAAGCTTGAACCCTGCTTCCTGCACCAGCCGCGCACCCATGCCGTCGCCACAGCCGGGCACGACCTGCATCGCTGGTTGGTTCAACAAGGCCTTCATGGCTGCCGCCTGCGGACGCATCGCGGTCTCCCCTGATTGTTGGTCACATGATCGGGGATTGCGGTCGGGCCGGCAACTTCGGTCCACACCGGCCATCGTCACAGCCTTACCGCCAGCCGTACCCCTGTTTCCGCTGTGACATGGCCGCTTCGACACCAGCGCCCTTCGTCGTTTAAGCTGCCTGGGCCGCCCGCAGAGGCGAAGGGAGGGAACACGATGATCGCACGACGGACAATGCTGGGCATCGCGGCGCTGCCGCTCGTGATAAGCCGGGTGGCTGCTGGCACAATCCGTCCCACTGCCGATTGGGCCAGCGGCATCGTGCAAGCCTATGATGCCCAGGGTCACCACCGCACTGGACAGCTTGCCGACCTGGAAAGCGCCAAGTGGCTCGCTAGGGAGGCATCTGCCCTTGGCGCGTCCGTTGTGGTGGAAGAGTTCAGCATCGACCGGGTCGAGCCGGCGACGTGCCACCTGGAGGTGGACGGCCGCCGCATTCCAGGCGTCCCGATGTTCGACGCTGCCTTCACCGGGCCGGACGGCGTGACGGGCCGGCTCGGGACGGAGCCGGGTGCGGAGATCAGCCTGGCCACCCTCGGCCCGCTCAGCATCTACGGCCCGGCCTATAAGCCATATCGGCGTGCCCCCGGCAGCCGTGCGCTCGTCACGGTGACGAAGGGCGGCAAGGACGGGCTGGCGCTGTTCAACGCCGAGCACTTCCTGGAACCTTATGGCGTGCCCGATTTGCTGGTGGCGAGCGGGCACGGCCCTGCCCTGTCGGAGGCTGCCGCGCGCGGGGCGACGGTCCGCGTCGTGGCCGATGTGCGCCGGGTGCCCAGCCCCGTGCGCAATGTCGTCGCTACCGTCGCGGGGCGGGACCCCTCCGCACGCTCTATTGTGGTGATGACGCCGCGCAGCGGCTGGCGGCACTGCGCCTCGGAACGCGGTGGTGGTCTCGCCTGCTGGCTCGCCGTTCTGGCGGCGCTTCGGGACGCGCCACCGGCCGCCACCGTCATGCTGGTGGCGTCGAGCGGGCATGAGCTGGGCCATATCGGGCTCGATGACTTCATGACGAAGCGACCTCAGCTCGTGAGCGGTGCGACCTGGTTCCACTTTGGCGCCAACATCGGCGCGACCGGCAGCAAGCTGAACCTGCAATCGCCCAACGAGGATCTGCGTACGCTGGGAACGCGCGAGTTGCAGGCGGCTGGCCGCCCTGCCGACTCCCTTTCGCCGCCTACGCAGGTGCCGTTCGGCGAGTCGCGGGCCATCCACCGCGCCGGCGGGCGCTACCTCACCTTCATTGGCAGCAACGACCTATTCCACCTTGCCGAGGACCGCTGGCCATACGCCGTCGATCCGGAAGCAATCGCCCGCTACGCGACGGCGGCCGGCCGGATCACCCTCGCCATGGCGGGCTAGCCCCATGGCTCAGGTGTGGCCGCCCGGTGCCGTGCTGGCACTCCAGCACGCGGCACAGCAAGCCGTCACGGGCAGCCGGTCACACATCGGGCGGAGAACGCGTCGGAGCGGCAAGGTGACGTGCGGCTCAGCGCACGTGGCGCTCCAGCTTGGCCTGTGCGGCCGCCAGAACACCTCAGGAACATCGCATGCAGCATCGGTCCCCCCCTTCGTGTCCCGGCTGGCCTAGTAGAGAATGCCGACGCCGCACACCCAGCGTCTCCAAATGGTCCCACGTCTTGCCATTGGCCTGTCTACAAGGGGTAGCCTACCCGGTCAGCTTGCAGCTTTCGATGGGCGGCGCGGCGTCCTCGCCCGAGGTAGTCGAGAGCAGCTTGTAGAGGTCCCATGGCCCCGTGCTTTCGCCGGGCGCCTTGACCTGGAACAGGTAGGCCGGGTGCAGCGCTTGCCCATCTGCGCGGATGCGCAGCGTGCCGTAGCAGTCGTCGTCGGTCGGCATCGCCTTCATGCGCGCGACCACCTCGGCGCCGTTCGCCCTCGCCGCCGCAACGCCCAGGTCGGCCGCGGCCTTCAGGTAGTGCAGCGTTGCCGCATAGGTGCCCGCCTGCTCCGAACTGACGTAGTTGCCGTCGAGCTTCGGCCGGATGCGCTCCATGAAGGCGCGGGTGCGGTTGTTCAGGTCCCAGTAGAAGCTCTCTGTCAGCAGCAGGCCTTGCGCCGTCTCCAGACCCACCGCCTTGATCACCTGGATGAAGGCCAGCATCGCCGCCAGCCGCTTGCCACCCTTGGTCAGGCCGAACTCGTGCGCCTGCTTGATGCAGTTGACCGTGTCGCCGCCGGCGTTGCCGAACGCGATCACGTCGGCGCCGCTCGCCTGTGCTTCCAGCAGGAAGGCGGAGAAGTCGGTGGTCGTCGGGAAGGGATACGCGGCGGACCCGAGCACCTTGCCGCCGGCTGCATTGATGAACCCCGTCGCCTGCTGCGTCAGGTCGCGGCCGAACACGTAGTCGGCGACGATGAAGTGCCATGATTTGCCGCCAGCCTGCACCGTCGCCGCGGCGGAGCGGGCGAGCATGGTGGTGTTATAGCCCCAGTGGATCGTGGTCGGGGTGCAGCCCGCGCCGGTGAGCGCGGTGGAGGCGGCGCCGGTGTTCAGGTAGGCCTTGTTCTTCTCGACCGCGATCGTCTTGACCGCCAGCGCCACGGCCGAGTTCGGCACGTCCGTCACCATGTCCACGCCCTGGTCGAACCATTGCCGGGCGATGCCGGCGCCGACATCGGGCTTGTTCTGATGGTCGGCCTCGATCACCTCGACCTGCAAGCCGCGCGATCCCGCGAAGTCCTGCACCGCCTGCCGGGCACAGGCGACTGAGGTTGGCCCGGACGTGTCGCTGTAGGTGCCGGATAGGTCGGTGAGCACGCCGATGCGGAGCGTGTTGGCAGCTTGCGCCCGCGGGCGCACGAGCGGAGTGGCGGACAGCGCGGCGCTGGCCGCGATCAGGGTGCGGCGGCTGACAGGCATGCGGACGTCCTCCGGGATGTTCGTTGCCGCCACGCTACCGCCGGCGCGCGCCACATCCAAACTGACGGACGCCGAGATCATCAGCCACACAGTCTGGCTCTACTTCCGCTTTCCGCTCAGCCTGCGCATGATGGATGAGCTGCTGGCGACGTGCGGCACCATTGTCAGCCACGGTTGAGCGGCGAAGCGGGATCAACGGGCGCCAATGGGCGCTGAAGCTCGACCAGGCGTTCGCGAACTAGATCCGCCGCAGGCTGCCTTCGGCCGGCGACAAGTGACACATGGACGAGGTCGTGCTGACGATTGCCGGTGTGAAGCACTGGCTGTGGCGGGCGGTGGACCAGACTGGGATGGTGCTGGACGTCCTGGAGCAGAGCCGGCGAGACAAGCAGGCCGCCAAACGCCTGCTGCGCAAGCTACTGAAGCGGCAATGCCGGGCACCGCGTGTCATGGTCACCGATAAGCTGGCGAATTACGGGGCGGCCAAGCACGAGGTTATACCTTCGGTCGAGCACAGGAGGCACAAGGGCCTGAATAATCGGGCAGAGACCTCGCACCAGCCGACGCGACGGCGAGAGCGGCAGGTGAAGCGGATCAAGTCAGCCAGGCAGGCGCAGCGCTTTCCGTCCACCCATGGTGGGATCAACCACTTCCTCCACCTCTGCCGTCATCGGATGCACGCCACCCAGTATCGAGCCGCCTGGACCCAGGCCTTTCAGGTTAGGGCCGAGGTCACCGGCGTCGCCGCTGCGGCATGGCCATGGGCACGCCGTCCTTGTCGCGCCCCATCGCGACGAGTTGACAGTGCCCTCTCGAACGCCACTGGTGTCGCCTCGGTCAATCCGTCACGTCAGAAAACTCACTTCTTCAAAACGAACTGTCAGCCAACGATGTGGGGGTTAACCGATAAACTGTCTGGAAGTGCTCAGCCGAGCAATAGGTGGAGGAGAAGGATGCAGGAAGATGCCAGCGTCGTCCACATCCACTCTTGCTTCCGGGTAAGCTGCCAGGGCCGCTGCTAAAGCCTCGCTGAAGCCTGGCTTGAAATGAAACAACTTCGCATAGCCGGATCCGAACTGGTGGTAGATGGCCGCCCAACTGATCAGGGTAGGCTTCGTAAGACTGTGCAGTCTCCAAGCCAGCCAGACATAGAGGTCCAAGGACATGGAGCGGTCGCGGAGCTCACGAATGGCTGCCTCCTGGAGCGGCACCGGATGATCCTTGAGGGCTTTGTAGAACGTTTCGTCCAAGACAACGCGATCCTCCCATAGGGAGCTCTGCACGCCATTGCCTATGACATCGTTGAAACGAAGCCCGCTGTTCACGATGCGCCCAGCAGTCCAGCCCTCAACCTGGTCATCTTCCCAGAAGAATTTGAGAGAACAGGCCGAGATGCGGGCTGCTTGCTGGCGGATTGCCTTGGCGGTTTCGCCGCCCCATGCGATTCCCATGCGCTCCATCCATACCGAGAGGGAGCGCCCGAGCTCAATTTCCCGGCTGCTGGTCCGGACGGCTTGGCCTTGAAGGAAGAGGAGGATCATGCGTGCCCGAGCGCCATAAGGTACGCCGTAGAGCATCGGCCGCTTGCGGACTATCATCCGACCTGGCTCGACCATGAGTGTAACCTTGTGGCCCTGCTTGGTCCAAACTTGGTCATCAGGAAGACGCTTGTGCGGGAGTGAGGTAAGGCAGAACCCCGTGTAACTGATGCCAATGCTTCGGCTCTCGTCTGCCAGGACCTCGGCAGCAATGTCGATCAAGGGACGTTGCTTGACAGGCACCATCTCCCGCGCCTGTTCCCGTCCGTGGACGAGAACAAGCTGGTGTAAGCGGAGATTGTTGTCCCTGTCTGCCATCTTCTCACCCCATGCTACGACCATGTTGTCCACAGCCGATGCCGTCAAGCTGAAATCGACTGGGGGTTAACCGAGGTAGCTATTTGAAGGGTAGTAGAGTCTATTAGTAGTACTCTATCGGTTAACCCCCGTGCATAACCACAGGTTGCATCGCTTAACCCCCAATTCTTATCGGTTCACCCCCGTGAATAATTCGGTCGGTCTGTGGGCTATGTTCAGCCTCCACGAGGCTATCGGTTAACCCCCACCGCCAACGATGCCTGGAATCGTCCCTCGACCTCGTTCCACTTCGACGTGCCGGGTGAGAAGTGGCAGACTTGGAGCATCAGACCGGTCTCGTCGGCTAGCTTCTGCAACTCGACCTTAAACAGCCACATCCGCGAGCCGTTCGAGCCGCCGCCGTCAGCGGCAATCATGAGGCGGCTGGCATTGTAGACAGGCAACGGTTCAAACGAGCACCTCAACTTCTCCGTCCGCTATAAGATAGTCGATATATGATTGACGTTATACGCTATACGCTACGTGCTAGCCTCCTATCGTACTGTAATCTCGCTTGTTGAACCGTGGCTCTAGGTCCTCGTCCGGCACGTCGTACCCCGCCTGTCTAAGGACGCGCGCGATGAAGCAGCGCACGCCGATATCGCCCGCGGCGGCTTGCTGATCATGCAACAGTCTCGCGAGCTTGGGCGTCACGCGGAAGTTGATCTGCAAAGACGGCTCCCGCCGTGCTGACGAAGCAGGAGGCGCAGGCTTGGGTGCGGTAGTAGTGGGCAGTGCTGATGCGCCTCCCATCAGCTTCGCCGCGAGCACCGCCGGATTCTCGCGCTTCGGCTCGGGCGCCACCTCGGGTCCGGCGTCTTCGAAAACCGTGGGGGGCGCCCGGCGCTTCAACCCGGCCATCACGCCCGAACCCGTACCGGGATGGCGTTCATGCACGTCAACTCCTCCACGATCTCGTCGGCCTCCTGCCTGATCCGTCCGGTGCGCGGCACCTCGCCGCTGTAGGTAAGCTTGGCGAAATCTGCACGGTCGCTCACGTGCTGGGTAAGCACTAGCAGTTTGTTGGCTTCGAGATCCTCGACGGTAGCCCGCTCGGCGAGTCCGGTGGGGTGCCAGCGGGATTTGACGGCGCGCACCGGAATGTCCGTGCCCCTGAGCCTCGCGTAGCCCCCGACCTGCTTGGCCGTTTTCAGCACCTCGATCACGTTGTCCCTGTCACCCATGACCGGGATCAGCACGAGGTCGGCCGCCCCCGCCGCGAGGGCGGCGGTCTGGTTACCGAAGCCCGCGGTATCGCAGATCACCACGTCGTGGTTCTCTGCTAACCCGTACAATACCTGCACGATCTCGCTGACCTCGTGCTCCGTGACGCAGGTGATCTTCGGCCCCTGATAGACTTCGCTGTGCCAGCGCCAGAATGACTTGTTAGGGTCGGCGTCCACGACCGCGACCTTATGCCCGTGGTCGGCGAGCGTCACGCCGAGCAGGCGGGCCAGCGTGGTTTTGCCCGCGCCCCCTCTGCTCGTACTAATGGTGAGAATGCGTCCCACAACAACCTCCGCAAGCGTATGACGCGCAGCGTAAAGCACCTATCGTCAATCGTATAGCAGATCGTATATCAAAGGTTCCGCCGGAGCATCTGCACATCTAATCTAGCGTATAGTGTATATCGTATAGCACAATCAGCACTTCGGCCCGAAGTGATAGTGACGCATGGGGTGCCGGTTCTGTCTTGGTAGCTGGGCGCCTTCGTCGGGTGATGGCTGACCTGACGCTGGAGAAGCCGGTGCTGAACGAAGCCACGTCGGGAGACTTCTGAGCGCCGCTACTGACGACGAAGTCGTCGCAGGGACATCGTCGGGCGTGCGTTGAGCACGTTACGGCCAGGCTGGACGTATCCGAGCGGTTTGCCCGCAAGGTGCTGGGTCAGCACTGTTCGACGCAGCACAAGGTGTCGGAGGTGGCCGACGATGAGGCGGCGTTGACCGGGGCGATCATTGACTGGGCACGCCAATATGGCCGGTTTGAGCCGTGGTACATGGATCAGCCTTTGATCCCTGAAACGCTACCCAACTGTTTGTCGGCTACGCTCAGCGTGGGAGAGGTCTAGCACTACCTGGGCACTTTCAGGTTAGATCGCTGCTCACCACTTGCTGGTTGATTTGGCAGGAGGTGGCGATGTCCAGATGGGGCTGGGCAACGGCGCCTGCACCTTTGGAGAGACGCCCACCCCCGATCACAGCTTGGCAGTTGCGCTAGCCTCAAGCCGTCCTCATAGTGAGATGGGTTGATCGAGGACAGCATCGTGGGTGCGATAGGACGAGTCCTGACGGTGGGCGAGGCCAGCTACGTCGTGGAACGCACGGCGGCAGCCATCAACCGCGCCGTAGACCGCGGCCTGATCGAGGCGGCCCGTGAGCCGCGCGACGCCGGGGGCGAAGGGGGCACCGTGCTGCGCAAGCTCGGCCCGGCGGAGCTGCGCTACCTGCTGGTCGAGGGCGACCTGGAAGGCGACCTGACGCCATCCGGGCGGCGCCGGGCGTATGACGCCATCCGCGCCCTGCCGGACGGCGAGCACCGCGTGCAGGTGGGACCGGGGCTGGCGCTGGAGCTGGCGGACGTGGACGAACGCATCGCGGCACGCCTGGCCCGGCTGGATGCGGCCAAGGCGCACATGGAGGAGGGCGGCGCCGAGCCGGTGCTGCGCGGCACCGACGGCGTGCCGGTCTACCTGGTCGCCGCCCTGGCAGCGGGGCAGGGGGTGGATGCCACCCTGGAGGACCACCCCGGCCTCACGCGCGCTCAGGTCGAGGCCGCGGCCGAATATGCCCGGGCCTACCCGAAGTCCGGACGGCCCTACCCGGCGCGGAGCTTCACGCGGATGCTGGGCGAGCTGGCCGACCTGGGGGCGTTCGACCCGGCCGAGGCCGAGGACGGTGAGGACGCCCGGCCCGCCCCGTGACGGCGGGCTACCTGCTGGATGCCAACGTGCTGCGGGAGGCCGGCGCGCGGGGCCACCTCAACGTGCGGGCCTGGCTGCGGTCGGTGCCGGAGCGCGCGCTGTTCATCAGCGCGGTGACGGTGCTGGAAGCGCGCCGGGGCTGGGAGGTGCGCCGGCGACGGGATCCGGACCTGGCGGAAGCGCGCCTGGCCGGCTTGGCCGCACTGGAGGACGCGTATGCCGGCCGCATTGTGCCGGTGGACCGGGACATCGCGGCGGAATGGGCGCGGCTGCTGGGCGAGCACGACCGCAACCGGGACGACACGGCGCTGGCGGCGACGGCACGCGTGCGCGGGCTGGTGGTGGCCACCCGCAACGTGCGGCACTTCCGCGGCAGGGGCGTGCGCGTTCTGGACCCCTTCAGCGCAACGCCGGTTGTCGCGACGGTGTAGCGGCGCCGTCCCTCACAGGAACCCTTCTCCGGCGTGGTCCTCGAAGATGTGGGCGTCGCGGACGTAGGAGGCGAGCACGTCGGTGCTCTTGTGCCGGCTGACCTCCTTGAGCTTGAACACGCCCGCGCCGGCGCGGGCGCCGGCGGTGATGAAGCCCGCGCGCAGCGAGTGCCCCGCGAAGCGCGCCGGGTCGTAGCCGGCGGCGGCGCGGGCCTGCACCACGCGCGCTATGGCGCGGTCGCTCATGGGATCGGGGGTGGCGAGGCCGCCTTTCAGCCGGCGGAACACAGCGCCCTCGGTGATGGCGCCCTGCGCCAGCCACGCCTCCAGCAGCTGTACGGGCCGGATGCGCCGCCCTTCGGGGATGGCGATCTCCTCGCCACGGCCCTCCTGGTCGGCCTTAGTCTGGCCGAAGCGCACGCGCAGGCCACGGGCCTCGCGGGTGAGCTGGCCCACCTGCAGCGCCACCAGCTCGGAGCGGCGGAAGGCGCCGGCCATGCCGATGGCGAGCAGGGCGCGGTCGCGCACCGAGCGCAGGTCGTCGCCGGGGGTGGCGCGCAGCAGGTCGCGCAGCACGTCGGCGTCGGCGGCCTGCTTGCGTGCCGGCGGCCGGCCGTGGCTGCGGCGGATGCCGGCCATCACCTCCAGCAGCGCCGCGGCGCCAACGGCCCGCTGCGGCGGCAGGTGGCCGTGCTGCAGGTGGGCGTGGCCGATGGCGGCCAGGCGGTGTCCGACCGTGGACGGCGCGCAGCCGCGGGCGGCCTCCCTGGCCAGGAACACCGCGACCAGGCGCGGGTCGGCCGGCAGCGGGGTGGCGCCGCGCTCGCCGCACCAGGCCAGGAAGCCCCGCCAGTCCGCGGCGTAGGCGCGCCGGGTGCCAGGCGCGCGAGAGGCGGCGGCGTAGGCCTTGACGGCCTCGACCTCGGCGCGGGCGAGGGCAGGGGGGCCGGCACCGGCACCGGCCGGGACGAGGAAGGTTTCCGGTGCGGGGCCTGTGCTGGCGTGGTGGTCGGGGCTGCTCACGCTTCCGTGTAGCATGGTCCCACATTGTCCGGGAATCCATCGTCAGCACTGCTCGACGCAGCACAAGGTGTCGGAGGCGGCCGACGATAAGGCGGCGCTGACCGGGGCGATCATTGACTGGGCTCGCCAATATGGCCGGTTTGAGCCGTGGTACATGGATCAGCCGTTGATCCCTGGAATGCTACCAAACTGTTTGTCGGCTACGCGCAGCGTGGGAGAGGTCTAGCGCTACCTGGGCATTTTCAGGTTAGATCGCTGCTCACCACCTGCTGGTTGGTTTGGCGGGAGGTGGCGATGTCCAGATAGGGCTGGGCAACGGCGCCTGCACCTTTGGAGAGACGCCCACCCCCGTCCACAGAATACGTCCCACAAACGTTAGCCGTCCCACAACCGCCTACCACGTTCTGGGGACGCTGATGTTCCTGGCTCGTTCACCCATTGCGTTGCTTGCGTGACACTCGACGCTATGCCCTCGTCCAGATGCCGCCGTAGTTCACGCGAAACCAACTCCGGGTTGGAATCGCGCCGAGTGGGTAGTAGCCGGCGCGCGACGCGGACCTGGGCCAGATCAACGTCGGCCACTAGCAATTCAGGCCCAGAACCAGCCTGAGCCGCCACTCCGCCCTGTGCGTCCATGATCCGGGAGCCGCCCCAGAACGGGCGGTTGGCGTAGTTCGCCATCGCGACCGGAAGTCCATACAGCAGTGACGTGTGGCGCAGCACGACATCCCATCCGGCCGGCGTGTCGAAAGACCCGTCAACCGCCCCGACAGCCGACGCGACCGGCACCAAAAGCAAGGTCACCCCGTCCAAGGCCGCCAGCCAGGGGAGCGCCGGGTTCCACAGGTCGGCGCAGGTCAGTATCGCCACGCACCAATCCCGTAGCTGAAACGACTGCAGGACGCGGCCAGGGGTGAAATGCTTGCTCTCCTCCAAGCTGCCGTAGGTTGGTAGATAAAGCTTCCGGTGGCTATGGACCACCTGGCCCGACCGTAGCACCACCTGGGTGTTGTGGACCTGCCCTGTTCCAGACTCCTCCGGCAGGCCGACGGTGAATGCCATCGGGCCGGCAGCGTCGGCAAGCTGGCGGAGCAAGGCTGTATCCGGCAACGTATCACTGCGAGCGGCCTCGACGGCCCCGGCGTAGCCGGTCAGGGACAGCTCCGGGAACAGCAGCAAGTCCACTCCGGCCGTGCGTGCCTCGCCGATGCAGGCAAGGTGGTCCCTGACGATGGCCGCCCGGTCGTCGCGGACGGCAAGCTGCGCCGCCGCGACGCGAAGCCGGCTCATGCCCCCGCCGCTGTCCGGCCCCGTGCTAGATCAGGCCCTCAGCTTTGAGGAAGTCGCCCGCGACCTGCTCGACGGTCCGCTTCTCCACGTCGATCTGGGCGTTCAGGCGCGACATGACCTGGTCGTCCAGCCGCGCAGACAGCGCATCCATCAGCCCGGCCAGGTTGGGATGCGCGTCCAGCACCGCCTTGCGGACGACCGGCGTCATGGCGTAGTCCGGAAAGTAGCCCTTGTCGTCGCGCAGCACGACGAAGTCGAAGGCGGGAATGCGGCCGTCGGTCGCGAACACCAGCCCCACATCGACCTGCTTGTCGCGCAACGCCTGATACACCAGGCCGGTGTCCATCCGCACCACGTTCTCCCGCCCGAACTGGAAGCCGTAGGCTTGCTGCAATGGCGCCAGGCCGTCAGCGCGCGAGTAGAACTCGGCGTTGCAGCCAAACTTGAGCGCCCAGGCCGACACCTTGGTTGCCAAGTCCGACAGGGACGCGACTCCCTTCGCCTGTGCATCGGCCCGGCGCATCGCCAAGGCATACGTGTTGTTGGCACGCGACGGCTTCAGCCAAACCAGCCCCTTCGCGGCATCAAGCTCCTTCACCCGCGCATAGGTGGCCGCGGCGTCCAGCTTGTCCGTGACCTTGTTGAACGTGATCAGCGACGTGCCGGTGTACTCCCAGTACAGGTCCACCTGCCCCGCTTCCTGCGCCTGCCGCAGCGCCGCCGTGCCCAGGCCCGTGCGCAAGTCAACGCTGAAGCCCTTGGCCCCGAGATACTGGTTGGTGATGGCGGCGATCAGCAGCTGCTCGGTGTAGTTCTTGCCGCCGACCACCACGCGGGGCGGGGCCGGTTGGGCACGGGCGGCAACTGGAAGCGTGGCCAGCGTCGCAAGCAGGGTCCGGCGCAGCATCATGGATAGTCTCCTGTCATGTTGAGGACGTTCGGAAAGGGTTCACCCCGCGCGGGATGAGCCAGTACTGCGCGGCGCCGGCCGCCAGATCCACGGCGATGGCCAGCGCCGCAGTCGCCAAGGCGCCGGCCAGCAGCATGGACGGCTCCATCAGGTCTATGCCGGTGAAGATCAGCTCGCCCAGGCCGCCGCCGCCGATCAGGAACGCCAGCGGCACCGTGCCCACGTTGATCGCAAGCGCCGTACGCACTCCGGCCAGGATCACCAACGCGGCGTTCGGCAACTCGACCTGCAACAGGATCTGGCGGCCGGTCATGCCCATACCCCGCGCCGCCTCGCGCAGCGGCTGCGGCACCTGGCGCAGGCCGGCGACGGTGTTCAGCAGCACCGGCAGCAGGGTCAGCGCCGCCAGCCCGAACACCGCAGGCGGCGTGCCCAGGCCCAGGACCGTCATGGCCAGCGCCAGGATCGCAAGCGTCGGCACGGTCGTCCCGATGCTGGCCACCTGCATCACCGGCCCGGCGAACCGCCGCATGGCGGGCCGGGTCAGGACGACCCCCAGCAGGATGCCCAGCAGGACGGCCGGCGTGCCCGACAGCAGCACCAGCAGCATGTGCCCGCGCGCCAGGTAGGCGACATCGCCCCATTGCTGGCCCAGCGCCGCAAGCCAGCCCCGCCCCTGCGCCAGCGCCCCGAGGGCGAACGCCGCCGCGGGCAGCCCGAGCCGCCATGCCGTCCGCAAGGCGCCGGGCCTCATGCCCTTAGCTCCCCCGGTACGCCGCACCCAGCAGGTGCGTGATGCCGCGTTGCGTGATGTAGCCCTTGTAGAACCCGTCGGCGTCAATGCACGCTAGCCAAGTCACGTCATGCGTGAACATGGCCGACACAGCCGTACGCAGGTTGTCTCCGACATGGATGGTGGCGGGCAGGGCCTCGTGGTTCTCGGCGACGCTGCCCGCGCGGCCCCTGGCGGCTTCCAGCCGCACCAGGCCGCGGGCGCGGCCGCGCGGGCCGACCATGACGATGCTGGCGTGCCCGTGCTCCTCCATCAGCCGCGCCGCGGTGTCCAGGCTGTCGCCGCCCCGGACCAGCGGTGGGGCGTGCATCATCGCGTCCGTTACGCGCAGCAGGCTCAGGCGCTTCAGGGTGCGGTCGGCTCCGACGAAATCGGCAATGAAGCTGTTGGCCGGGTGCGCCAGGATGTCGTCGGGCGTGCCGTGCTGCACCAGCTTGCCGTCGCGGAAGATGGCGATCCGGCTGGCCAGCTTCACCGCTTCGTCGATGTCGTGGCTGACGAACACGACCGTCTTCTTCAGGCGGGACTGCAGCTTCAGGAACTCGTCCTGGATCACCGCGCGGTTGATCGGGTCAATGGCGCCGAACGGCTCGTCCATCAGCAGCACCGGCGGATCGGCGGCAAGCGCCCGCGCGACGCCGACGCGCTGCTGCTGGCCGCCCGACAGCTCTCGCGGATAGCGCCGCAGGAACACCGCCGGGTCGAGGTTGACCATCGCCAGCAGCTCCGCCGCGCGCGCCTGCATCCGCGCCCGGTCCCAGCCGAGCAGGGCCGGCACGGTACAGATGTTCTGCTCGACGGTCTTGTTGGGGAACAGCCCGACTTGCTGGATGACGTAGCCGATCCCGCGCCGAAGCGTCACCTCGTCCACCGCCGCCGTGTCCCGCCCGTCCACCAGCACCTTGCCGGAGCTAGGCGGGATCAGGCGGTTGATCATCTTCATGGTGGTCGTCTTGCCGCAGCCGCTGGGGCCGAGGAACACGCAGATCTCGCCTTCGTCCACATGCAGGTCCACGGCGTCCACCGCCACCATCGGGCCGAACGCCTTGGTCAGCTTCTGCAGCTCGATCAAGCCCGCTGCTCCCGCAGGCCCGGCGAGGTCAGGGCGCGTTGCAGCAGCAGCAGGGCCAGGTCCACGCCGATTGCGAGAAGGGAGACCGCAATCGCGCCCGTGAGCAATTGGCGCGCGTCGGTCTGCGAAATGCCGCGCGAGATGAAGCTGCCCAGGCCGCCTGCGCCGATGTAGGTGGCGATGGCGCCGATGCCGATGGTGAGCGCGCTGGCGTTGCGCAGCCCCGTCAGGATTACCGGGACAGCGAGGGGCAACTCGACCTCCCGCAGGCGTTGCATCGTGCTCAGCCCCATGCCGCGCGCCGCCTCACGCAGCGCCGGGTCGATGTTCATGATGGCGGTGTAGGTGTTCCGGATGATCGGCAACTGGGAATAGAGCGTCAGCGCGATCACCGCCGGCACCCAGCCGATCCCGTGGCCGAACGGCGCCAGGAGCGGGATCAGCAGCCCGAACAGCGCCACGGACGGGATCGTGACCAGGATGGCAGCGACATACAGCACGGCGTCGGCGGCGCGCTTGCTGCGCGTGATCAGGATGCCGATCGGCACGCCGGTGAGCATCCCCAGCAGCAGCGCCGTCCCGACCATCGAGACGTGCTCCAGCGTGCGCTGGCCGATCTGCGGCAGGTTGGCGCCCATGAAGGCCAGCGTCTCCATTCCAAGCCTCCATCGTCCGTGGGGATTAGTGTTGGCGGCGCACCGAATGCGGCGCCGCATGGTTTGCGACATCCAAAGCCATGTTTGCGACGCTGGCAGGAGGGACCACCCGGTCAGGCCAGCCCGCGCCGCGCCTGTTCCCGCAGTTCCGACGGGCGCATCCCGTGGAAGCGGCGGAACCAGCCGGAGAAATGCGACGTGGAGGCGAACCCGCTCGCCACCGCCACGGCCAGCAAGGGCTGGTCGGAGTATGTCAGCAGCTCCCGCGCCCGGTCCACGCGCAGCGCCAGGTAGTAGCGCGCGGGCGGCATCCGGGCGTAGCGGAGGAACAGCCGCTCCAATTGCCGCGCCGACAGCCCGGCCTGCCTGGCAAGCTGCGAGATCGGCAGCGGGTCCTCGATGTGCTGCGCCATCAGCCGCAGCGCCTCAGCAAGGGTGGACGGCAGGCCCGCAGCGTGGTCCAGCCGGCCGGGCCGCTGCCCGTCCGCGGTGCCGCGGATACGCTGGTGGTGGAATTGGTTCGCCACCCGGCGCGCCAGGTCCGCCCCGTGCCGGTCGGCGATCAGGCGCAGCACGAGGTCCATGGACGCCGTCCCGCCCGAGCAGGTCAGGCGGTTGCGGTCGATCTCGAACAGGCGGTCCGTGCAGTTCAGGTCCGGGAACGCCTCGATGAAGGCCGAGCGGTTCTCCCAATGGATGGTGCAGCGGCAGTCCGTCAGCAGTCCGGCCTTGGCAAGCAGCCAGGTCCCGGTCGAGAGAGCGCCGAGGGCCACGCCACGCCGGGCGGCGGTGCGCAGCGCGGCGAGATGGCGCCGCTCGTCCGGCGGGCGCACGCGCAGGCCGCCGACCACGAAAACGGCCTCTGCCCCGTCCAGCGCCGCCTCAAGTGGCACAGTCCCGAGCGGGATGCCGCACGATGCCACGACCGGGGCGCCGCCGATGCTTGCCAGCACCCAGCGGTAAGCCTCATGGCCGAGCAGGCGGTTGCAGGACCGCAGCGGCTCGATGGCCGATGCCAGGCTCATCAAGGCCAAGCCGTCGAGCAGCAGGAACACGTAGGTCGCGCAGGGCGGGGGTTGGCGCTGCTCCATGGCGCCAGCCTTGCCCCGGGCGCTGCCGCTTGCAAGCGGTCCCTGCACAGCGCAGATGTCGCGAACCCGGGCCTGGCCGTCGCAAACCTGCCCGGTCCCCCTCTCCTGGATGGGCAATGGTGCCCG
>JAABUN010003550.1_pt1 | contig 23796 bp, 13 predicted proteins | sample 5559311 | NCBI WGS metagenome assembly JAABUN01 (sample SAMN10711877, study PRJNA513370) | rock metagenome | isolation source: Antarctica rocks | place: Antarctica: Victoria Land, Siegfried Peak sud
CGCTTCCGCCGCCCCATACAATCTCCCCCGTGCCCACCCCGCCCCCATCGCGTTCCCCCCGTCGGGTCGCCGTCCTCGGCGCGACCGGGTCCGTCGGCACCAGTGCCCTCGACGTGTGCGCCGCGCTCCCCGACCGGCTTCAGGTCGCCGGGCTGACGGCCCACTCGCAGTGGGAAAAGCTCGCCGAGGCGTGCCGCCGGTTCCGCCCCCCCGTCGCCGTCCTGACCGACGCCGACGCCTTCGCCCGCGCCGACCGTAGTGCCTTCCCCACTGAAACGAAGCTTGAGTCCGGGGACGCCGCCGTCTGCCGGCTCGCCGCGGCCGCCGATGTCGATGTCGTCCTCGCCGCCGTCGTCGGGGCGGCCGGGCTGGCCGGCACCTGGGCGGCCCTCGAAGCCGGCAAGACGGTCGCCCTGGCCAACAAGGAAACCCTCGTCGTCGGCGGGCCGCGGGTGATGGAACTCGCCGCCCGGACCGGCGGCCGGCTGCTGCCCGTCGACAGCGAACACTCGGCCATCTTCCAGTCGCTCGCCGGACACACCACGGCCGAGGTGGCGCGGGTGGTGCTGACGGCCAGCGGCGGGCCGTTCCGGGGCCGGTCGGCGGCCGAGTTGGAGTCCGTCACCCCGGAGCAGGCGCTCCGGCACCCGACCTGGCGGATGGGGCCGAAGATCACCGTCGACTCGGCCACCATGATGAACAAGGCGCTCGAACTGATCGAGGCCCGGTGGCTGTTCGGCCTCCGGCCCGACCAGTTGGCCGTGGTCGTGCATCCCGAGTCGGTCGTGCATTCGTTCGTCGAGTTCGCCGACGGGGCGGTGCTGGCCCAACTCTCCCCGCCGGACATGCGGCTGCCGATACAATACGCCCTGACGTACCCGGCCCGGGTCACCGGCCCGGCGCGGCGGCTCGACTGGGCGGCCCTGCGCCGGCTCGACTTCGAGCCGGCCGACGCGGAGGCGTTCCCGGCCCTCGCGCTGGGGTTCGAGGTGGCGGCCCGCGGCGGCAGTTGCGGGGCGGTCCTCAACGGGGCGAACGAGGCGGCCGTCGCCGCGTTCCTCGCGGGGGAACTCGGGTTCAACGACATCGCCCGGAGCTGCCGGGCCGTCCTCGACGCGCACGATTACGACCCCGCCCCGCCGGTCGAGCGCTTGTTGGCTCTGGACCGGTGGGCGCGACAGGAGGTAGCCCGGTGGATTCGATCGACGCCCCCGACCCGGACCTGACCGGCCCGCCCGCCCAACCCGCCGCCGCCTGGCTGCGGCAGAACGGCACGTCTCTCGTGGTCATCGCCGCGGTCGTCGGCCTGGTCTGCTACTACCTGCAGCCGCTCGACGTGCTGCTGGCCGGGTTCGGCATGAGCCTGATCATCTTCCTCCACGAACTCGGCCACTTCGCCGCCGCCAAGCTGTGCGATGTCCACGTCAAGACGTTCAGCATCGGGTTCGGCCCGGCCCTGCCGTTCTGCTCGTTCCGGTACGGCGAGACCACCTACAAGCTGGCCATGATTCCCCTCGGCGGGTTCGTGTCGATGGTCGGCGAGGGGGACGACTCGAACGACGTGGCGGCCGACGACCCGGACGCCGACCTGCCGCCGGACGCCCCCGGCGGCGACACCAACCCGCGCAGCTTCAAGAACAAGCCGGTCCTGCAGCGGATGGTCATCATCTCGGCCGGCGTGATCATGAACATCTTCCTGGCGGCCGTCTGCTTCGTGGTCACGTACCTGCACGGGGTCGAGGAGAAGCCGGGGGTCATCGCCCGGGTCGAATCCGGCGGGGCGGCGTGGCGGGCCGGCATCCACACGGGGTCGGAAATCCTCCGCCTCAACGGCCGGGACAACCCGTGGTTCGACGACATCAAGCCGGTCATCAACAGCACCAGTAAGGGCGAAACCGTCGAACTCGACCTGGAACACCGGGGAACCCGGACGGTCCTGGCCGTCGAGCCGATCCGCGGCGAGGGGTTACTATTTCCGATCCTCGGCGTCGGCCCGGCCGATAAACTGGCCCTGAGTGGGCCGCGGCGGGCCGGTGCACCGGTGGTCGAGGCCGGGTCGCCGGCGGCACTCGCCAAGGCGGCCGACGGCGGGCCGGGGTTCCTGCCCGGCGACACCCTGGTTGCCATGACCGACCCGGACTCCCCGGGCCAGGTGACGCCGTTTAATCCGAGCCTCGACGGCCTGCCGGGGCCGTACTTCGACTACACCCGCCGCATGGCCCGGCTGGCCGACAAGCCGGTGACCATCCAGGTGCTGCGGAAGGCCGACTCGTCGAGCGGGGGGGGCGAGCGGGAGGCCGTACCGATCACGGTCGCCCCGGCGTTCCGCGCGGACTTGGGGTTGCGGATGCGGATGGGGCCGGTGGTCGCCGTCCGCCGCGGCTCGCCGGCCGAGGCGGCCGGACTGCGGGCCGAGGTCCGCCAGGCCGACCAGGTGGGCACGGCCGGGGACACGATCGTGTCGGTGGCCGTCCCCGAGGCGGGCGGGAAGCGGCTTCGGTTCACCACCGACCCGGCCGAGTTAATCGCGGCCGAGCCGAACACCCGCACCGAACCGCTCGACCCGCTGCGGCTGCCGTTCGAGCTGAACAAGTGGGCCGACCGCTCGCCGGGGAACCGGCGCGTCCAACTGACCGTGCTGCGCGACGCCGACCACACCCCGCAGCGGACGACGCTGGACCTCGACTGGGATCCGGCCTACCGGCACGAACTGCCGAGCGGCCCGATGCCCGGCACACCGGTCGCCGTGAACGGGTTGGGGTTGGCCTATTACGTCCTGACGGTGGTCAGCCGGGTCGAGCCGAACTCGCCGGCCGCGGCCGCCGGGCTGAAGCCGAACGACAAGGTCGTTCAGGTGAAGTACCAGGTGCGGTCCCCGGACGGGTCCGACGTGCCGCAGCGCTGGGACGACGTGAAGCCGCACCACTGGGCGTTCGTCGACGCGGCGGTCCAGGCCCGGGCACCCCACGGGTTGACGGTCCGGGTCGAGCGGGACGGTAAAGTGGAGCCGGCCGACTTCGACCTGACCGGCGTCCCCGACCCGACCTGGGGCCAGCCGGACCGGGGGCTGATCCTGGCCGTCGAGACGCGGACCCAAAAGGCCGGGTCGGTCGGCGAGGCGCTTCAAATGGGGATGCACCGGACCGGCCGGGCGATCACGACGACGTACCACAACCTGTACGCGACGGTGTTCGGCCGCATCTCGGTCAAGGCCCTGAGCGGGCCGATCACCCTGGCCCGGGCGTCGTACTTCATCGCCGGCGAGGACATCTGGCACCTGCTGCTGTGGATGGCCCTCATCAGCGTCAACCTGGCGGTCGTGAACTTCATGCCGGTCCCGGTGCTGGACGGCGGGCACATGGTGTTCCTGACCTACGAGGCGATCCGGGGCAAGCCGGCCCCGGTGTCGGTGCAGGTGATTTTGACGTACGTGGGGCTGGCCATGGTCGGCACGCTGATGCTGTTCGTGCTGGGGCTGGACGTGTGGCGGTTGTTCTTCTGACAGGGTGTCAGCTAACGCAGGGGGTAACGGGGTTCTCGTCGAGACAGGGTAAGTTGTGCGAACGTCTGAGTTAATTGAGTGCCGCCGCTGTAGCGGCGGCTGCTCTTGACGCTGAGTACGCACTAGATAGCATACTCTTTGTCAAGCCCTGTTCAGTTCCTCTGGCAAATTTCGGCTCCGTGAGGCACAACTACAGGGAGACATCAGTGGACCGGCAGGCACCCGCCGGGAGGTTTGGGATGGCGACTAAGAAGGCGAAGCCAACTAAAGCAGCGATTTCGTACCCGATCACACTGAACTACGCCGGTGGGCGAGTGGTGGTGTTTGCGGAGGACGGTGACCGGTTCGTTATGACGGCCCGGCGGGCGGCGAAGGCGTGCCAACAAGCTGAGGAGCTTGATGCCGCCGCACGGGATCAGGCAGAGCGGGCCAACGACGCCATCCACCGGTTCGAGAACGACCTCATTTTGCCGCTGCGAAACTGGTGCGAGACAAACACTGAACGAGTCACCGCCTGCTACGTCCCAGTCCCGGTTGGCCACCTGGAAGTGTACATCGTCGGTCGTTCCGAGAAGTACGATTTCGATCTCGGTAGCGAGTTGGCCAAGTTTGAGCTGAAGCTAGTAGACGACGGGTGGCTAGTTCACACAATGCTAGTCCCGCAGCCCGAAGACGAACACGGTATGCGGGCGCACTTCGATTACGACGGAACACTCCAAGTATATGCCGACCGTCAGTCAGCACCAGGGCAAGGTTGAGAAGAATCGCCGTTTCCTAGCCAAGATCAGTGTGGCCGACGACCCGGAGTGGGCGGCCACAGTGGCGTTCTACATCGCCGTCCATTGTGTCGAACAACTCCGTGCTGTGGCTGGTCATGCGGACCACTGGTCGCACACACAGCGGCTCCAATACGTCCAGCATTTTCTCAAACCCATCCACGGCCCGTTCACACAACTCTACAACGTGTCCCGACTCGCACGGTACAACACTGCTTCTGACTTCTTCAGACAGTTTAGTCCCGATGACGTGACTGAGCGCATTATTGGTGGTTGGCTGACGGCCGTCGAGTCATACACCACGACACAATTAGCGAACCCGCCCAGTCCGTGACCGGGCGGGTGCAACATTGCTGACTACCGACCCCCCGCCGGCACGTACTTGGCCAGCCAGCCGAACACCTCCTTGTGCCAGACCCGGCTGTTCTGCGGCTTCAGCACCCAGTGCCCCTCGTCCGGGAAGTTGACGAACCGGCTCGGCACCCCCTGCCGTTGTAGGGCCGTGAACAGCTCGTGCCCCTGGCCGATCGGGCAGCGGAAGTCCAGGTCGTTGTGGATGACGAGCATCGGCACCTTGTACTTCGAGAGTTCCTTCGCCCGCTTGTGGGGGCTGAACTCGGCGTACTTGCCCGGCACCTCCCACGGCAGGCCGCCGTGCTCGTATTCGTCGAACCAGAGTTCGTCGGTGGTGCCCCACATGCTCTCGAAGTTCCAGACCGAGCAGTGCGTGACCAGGCACTTGAACTTCGCGGCGATCGGGCTGACGGCGAACCAGTTCTGCATGTACCCGCCGAAGCTGCCCCCGGCACTCGCCACGCGGTCCTTGTCGACGTAAGGCAGCTTTTCGAGGTGGGCGAGGCCGGCTTCCAGGTCGCGGTAGCACTTGCCGCCCCAGTCGCCGGAGATTTCGTCGACGAACTTCTGGCCGAACCCGGTGCTGCCGCGGGGGTTCGGCATGGCGACGACGTACCCCTGAGCGGCCCACAGTTGCGGGTTCCAGCGGTACGACCAGCCGTCCTCCCACGCGCCTTGGGGGCCGCCGTGGACCAGGTAGACGAGCGGCCACTTCTTCGATGCGTCGAAGCCGGGGGGCTTGAGCAGCCACATTTGCATGTCGCCGCCTTCGACGGGGACCGTGACCGACTCGGGCTTCGGCACGTCGAGTTGGGCGAGGAGGGCATTGTTGGCGTTACTGACGTTTCGCGCGGCTGCGTTGGAGCCGTCCCCCGGCCCGCCGCCAGTGCCGTCGCCGTGCAGTAGCGACTCGACCTGCCTCCCCCTCCGCACGATCACCTCCGCGGGCCTGCTCATGCTCGCTTGGGTGAATGCCAGGACATCCTCGCTCCGAGGTCCGCCCCGGTAGTCCTGTTCAGGCACGGGAGAATAAACGCCCCTGGTCAGCCCGCTGACCGACCCATCGGTCGGCACCACCCGCACCTGGCCACCGGTCAGGGAGAACAGAGTAGTGCGGCCGTCCTTGTCAGCGGTGAACACGGCGGTCCCGCCGAAGGACGCGAACTCGTTCACCGACAGGTCGTGCTTGGCCGTCAGGTTCTCGACAGGGCCGAGCTTGCCGTCGGGGTGACTCACCTTCGCCCGGACGAGATCCCACTTGTCGGCCTCGTATCCGGCCTTTTTCTGCGAGCGCCAGTAATACCAGTCCGAGCCACACTTCGGCCCGTTGTCCGCCGCCTTGTTCGCCCCGGTCAGCGTCTCCCACTTCTCCGACGTGTTCGTGACCGCCACTCGACACAGGTCGTAGTTCGTACTCCACGATTCGCCCTGGGCCGGCGGGGCGGCGAACACCAGGTGCTTCGAGTCCGGCGTGAACGTGAAGTCGTCGCCGACGCTGAACGTGGTCGAGGTCGGGTACGCATCCCGGTCGCCGGGGGTCACGTCCCGCACCCCCTTGCCGTCCGCGTCGCAGACGAACAGGTGCTGCCGCTTGTCCTCGACGTAGCTGTCCCAGTGCCGGTAGAACAGCTTCGTGAACACCTTCGCCTTGACGGGGTTTTTCGCCCGCTCGTCGTCCCGGGCCGCGTTCTTGGCGTCCGCCTCGGCGAACGGCAGCCCGCTGAACTCCGGGAACACGGCCGACACGAACGCGATGGCCTTGCCGTCCGGCGACCAGACGGCCGTCCCCGCCCCGGTCTTGAGCGTGGTCAGTGGCACCGCCTCGCCGCCGCCGACGTTCAGCTTGTAAAGCTGCAGCGTGCCGGCCCGGGTCGACTCGAACAGGATGAACTTGCCGTCCGGCGACCAGCGCGGATGGGTGTCCTTCTTGCCGTTCGGGTTGGTCAGCACGCGCGGCGGCGACTTGCCGTCGGTCGCGACGAGGTACAGGGCCGTACTCGACGAGTTGGCGTCCGCGTCGACCGTAGTCACCTGGTAGACGACGTGCGTGCCGTCCGGCGAGACCTGCGGGTCGGCGACGCGTTTGAACTTGAACAGGTCGTCGACCTGCATCGGCCGGCGCTTGGGGTCGGCGGCGTTCGCGGCATCAGCCACGGCCGCCCACACACCGGCGACGATGGCAAGGAACACGAGCAGTTTCATGCGGAGTCCTGACGGCGGGGGATGACGGCGGAGAGGGTCGGCGGGTAGTGTATCCGGGCGGGCGGTGGTCGGGTGCCCCCGAAAGCCCAAGGACGAATGTCCCTGGGGCCGGCCCGCCCGTGCCCGCCGACGGCCATTCGGCGGGCAAGGTGATCCCCGGCTGCCGTCGGCTTGCCCACAAGTCTCATCCAAGATACCCTGGGGGCCTACCCTCATCCCGCCGGAGGTCGTCATGAATCCGCCGATTGCTTTTGCCGATGTCCTCGACGCCGCCGAGCAACTCGACGCGAACGCCCAGGCCGAGTTGGTGGCGGTCCTGTCCCGCCGCCTGGCCGAACGCGGCCGCGAGCGGGTGGCCACGTCCGTCGAGGCGGCCCGGCGGGAGTTCGCCGATGGCGGCTGTCGGACCATGACCGCGGCCGAGCTGGTTCGCGAAGCGGCGTCGTGAGACGGGTGCTGCTGCGGCCGTCGGCCTTCGCCCGAGACCTAAAAACGTGGGTCAAGTCGCGGCCGGGTGCGGCGGGTTCCGTCGAGGCCGCCCTGGAACAACTGTCGGCCGACGCGGCCCATCCGTCGCTGCGGTCGCATAAGCTGCGGGGGCGCTGGGCGTGTAGTGTAGGGTACGACCTCCGGATCGTGTACGAGTTCGTGCAACACGAGGGGGCGGAGGCGATCTTGCTGCTGACGGTCGGCACGCACGACGAGGTGTACTGAGTCTCGCCCGGCCGCCGTCGCGTGTAACCTAACGAATCGCCCGCCCGACCCCACCTCGCACCCGCCCGCCGATGCGCGGCGCGAGCCGCACCAGCAGCCCCACGCCGATCACCCACGCCACCGCCAGCGGCCACCGCGGCTCGGCCGGCGACTCGGTTAGTGGCTCGGCGACGGCCGGCGCGACCGCGGCCGTCGCTGGCGCAGCATCGGCCGTCGGTGCAACCACCGCCGGGGCTGGCACCGCCGGCGGGGCCGACACTGCCGGCGGCGTGCGCACCACCTTTCCCCCTTCCGGCCCCGCCGCTTGCGTGACGCCCCAACCCCCGGCGGGCACGATCCGCACCGGGGCCGCCGGCATTTCGTTCATGCGGACCGTCGGCAACTCGACCGGCCCGCCGGCCGCCGGCAGGTCGGCGGCCAGGGTGCCGGCCCACTTGACCGTCACCTCCCGTGCGGGTTTGCGTAGCCACACCTGCACCCGGCCGCCGGCCCGGTTCCAAACGAACAGGCCGGGGGCACGCAGGTCCGCGATGGGGGCCGCCTCCGGCCAGTCGAACTCGACGACGGCCGCCCCGGCCGGCCGGGCCACTGTTAGCGACGCTTCGTAAGTCGCCGCCGCCCCGACGGTCCAGACGACTTCGCCGGTGGCCGCGGGTGGGTCAGCCGCCGGGTGGATGGTCGCCCGTAACTCCGCCGGGCCGCCCGGCTGACGCTGGAACACCCGGTCCGGCACCCGGTCGAGGGCCAATTCCGGGATGCCGCCGAACCGCCGGGCCGGCTCGTCCGCCGGGTAGTCGATGAGCCGCCGGCGGTCGAGGTCGTCGAGCCGCACCCCGCGCGTCCGCACCGCCAGGAAGCCCTCGGCCGCCGTCGCCCCGTCGGCCTGCGCCATCCGCAACGTCGGCCGCACCCCGACCGGGCTTGTCGGGGTCAATGTCATCGCCACGGCGAACCGGCCGGCGGCCGGGTCGCGGAAGTCGACGACGAGGACCTTCCCTCCCGTCGGCCCCGGTTCGAGCCGCCAGTCGCGGATGACCGGCAGCCCGACGGGCACGCCGTCGGCCGGGCGGACGACCGGGGCGGCCGGTTCCAGTCCGGGCGGCAGGCGGAGGCGGACCCCCGGCACGGCCCCGCCGTCGACGCTGTAAATGACGGCCGCCGCCGCGGTCACGTCGTCGGCCGCGATGTCCCAGACGCACGCCTCCCAGGTGGTGACGGCCACCGCCGGCCCGCCGGCCGCAGCCCGGAACCGGGCGGCGATGACCCGCCCCCCGCCGTGGTCCGCCACCGCCCGCGGCCGGCCAGTTGACGCATCGAAGTGCTGCACCCCGCGCCGGGTCGGCACGTCGGTCCTGGCTCCGGCCGGGGCCGTCAGGGTGATCCGCGTGGCCGCTACGTCCGGGCAGCCGAACCGCGCTTCCTGGTCCGCCCCGACGCCGGCGATCGGCACGACGAACCGCACCCCCACGACGTGCTGGCCGGCCCCGGACACCGTCACTGCGTATCCGTCCGGGGCGAGCGTGGCCAGGGCCGGCCGGCCGTTCACCTCGACGGCCTCGACCCGCACGTTCGACAGGGCCAAGTCGACCCGCTGCTCGCCGGCCGCCGGGGCGACGACCGTGAACCGGGCCTCGACCGCCGCCGTCCCCGCCGTCGTCGATGCGATGTCCACCGTGTAGTCCGCCGCCACGACAGCCGCCGACCCCGGCGGGGCCGCCAGGGCCTGGAGCCGGTCGAGGACGGCCTGCGGGGCGACAACGACGAACCCGCCACCGGGGGCCGGCGTCACCAGCACCGTTGCGGCGGCATCCGGAGCCTGAGCCGCCCCCGGCGCGGACCCCGCGAGCAGGAGCATCAGCGGCCGGGCCACCGTCACCGTCGACGACAGCCGCGGCCGGTCGATGCCCCGTGGCGTGGCCCCGGACCCGGCCGGCTTCGTCAGTAACCGGCCGGCCAGCACGACCAGCCCGACCCCCGCGGCCGGCCCCACGACCTCCGCCCAACCCGGCGGGGCCGTCAGCGCGACCGCCCCACCGAGGGCCACGACCGCCCCGAGGCCTGCCGTCACCCGCCGGCCGGTGAGTGTCAAACTGAGGCCGAATAGCAGTACCGCCAGCACGACCGCCGCAGCGTGGGGCAGGTCGGCCGGCATGGTCGTCAGTGTGTCGCCATCGATCAGCTCCCCGTTTGGGTCGAGCGACGGCCACGGCCGAACGTCGGCCGGTAGCCGCCACCCCGTCCGCACCGGCGGCGCGCCGGGGAGCGTCTCCGGCGCGAGTTCGACCGTCGTCAGCGGCCACCCGCCGGTCGCGGGCAGGGCGTAACCAACCTCAACCGGGACGCCGACACCGGCCGGCAGGGGGACCGTCACTGCTCCTCCGGCCGTCCGAACCGCGTCCGCCGCCCGGCCGCCGGCCCGCACCTCTTCGAGCTGCGCCCCGGCCGGCAGCCCGATCATGATTCCCGTCGCCCCCACCGGCCGGCCGGCCACCGCGAACGTCAGGCGGACCGCCGCCCCCCCGTCCGGGCCGACGGTCGCCGTCCGGATCACGTCCGCCAACTGCCAGCCCCCGCCGGCCCCGACCGGCCGGTGGCGGAGCGTCACTCGATCGCCGGCCACGTCGGCAGTACGCGATGCCAACACGTCCGGCGGCAGCCGCAGTTGAATGGGGGAGGGCGGCACCCCGCGGACGACCGGGACCGGCACCTCGACCGGGGCCACATCACTCATCGGAGTGGGGAACCGGGCGGTGGCGGTGACGGTCACGTCGGCCCCGGCCGGCGTCGGCGCCGGGGTGACGAGCCACACCCCGGCGCACGCCACCCCGCCGGCCCGCGTCAATGCTGCGAGAGGGTGCATTGCCGCGAGCGACCCGGCGGCGTGCAACAGCGGGCCGACCGGCCGGGCGGTTCCGGCCCCCGGGTCGATGGTCATTTCCCACGTCGTGCCGGGGCCGGCCGGCAGCGCGAGCAGCACCCCCGGCAGGCCGCCGGCCGCCCGCAGCCGCACGGCCGTGGTCGCGGTCCAGGCGGTCGGCCCGGCCCGGACGGTCACCTCCCGATCAACGGTCACGGGCACCGGGCGCTCGGCGACGGCCACCTCGCCCGCCGGCGGCCGGCCGCGGTAGGCCACCCGCCACGGTGGCGGCCCGGCCAGTAGCGGAGAAGCCCCGACGGCCACCCCCGCCGCCGGGCGGATCGTTAGCACCCCCTCCCGGCCGGTCGCCCCCGGCAGCATCACCTGCGGGAGTCGCGCCCCGGCCGCCGGCGGCGGGCCGCGCAGGTCGAGCGTCACCTCGACCGTCTGGCCGCCGGACGCCGGGCGGGTCGGGGTCAGCGTCACCGTGTTGGCCGGGCCGGGACTCGTCGTCAGGCCGAAGTCGTCCGGCGACCACCGGGCGGCCGCGACCGTGAACTCGGCCGGCAGTCGGACGGGCAACGCGGCCAGCGGCCCGCGGGCGACCGTCACCCGGAACCGGGCGGTCACGGTCTGGGCCGGGCCGATGTCCCAGGTCACGTCATCGACCGACGTGTACTCGGCGTCCGCCGGCCGGGCACGGACCACCGGCGGCCGGTCGGCCTTCGCGTCGGCGGTAGCGTCCCGCACCAGCGACACCATGTACCCGGGGTCGATGCCGAACACGGTCGCCGCCTGGGCGGCCGCCACCCGGTACGCCCCGGGGTCGAGGCCCAGGAACTTGACCTCCGGCCCGCAGGCGATTTCGACCGCGTCGGCGGCCGGTAAGGCGGAGACGGCCCGGACCATCGGTAGCGGCCACCCGGCCTCGCTGGGCGGGAAGTCGGCGGCCGCCTCGACCGTGAACGCCGGCACCGGTCCGCCGGCCGCCGTCACCCACAACTTCGTCCCCTCGACCCGCCACGCCGGCCGCGCCGGCCCGGTCACCCCGACGACGCGCAGCCGGGCGTCGACCACCAATTCCACCTCGGACACGACCCCGCGGACGGCCGTGGGCGTGAAGGCGAACGTGGCCGCCACCGCCCCCGGCGTGAGTTCATACCGGGCCGCCCGGCCGAGCTGCACGACGGCCGCCGGGTTGTCCGGCCGGGGCGGCCGGCGGACAGTCAAATCGAGCCGCGTCTGCCCGCCGAACGCGATCGTCCAGAGCCGCCGGCCGGTCGGGCCGGGGGCCGGCCCGGTCACCAGGGCGTCCGGGGCGGACGGGGTACGGTCGGCCGGCAGGTCAAGTTCCAAGACGGCGAGCGGGGCGGCGGGCAACGTCAGTTCGATGCGGTCGGCCCCCGGCCCGGCCGCCGCGCGGGCCGACCAGATGGCCCGGACGACCTGCTCGCCCGCCGCGAGGTGCACGGCCGGGCCGGGAACGATGTCCGCGCTCGGGTCGGCCAGGGCCACCGACAGGGGGGCGAGTGGCAGCAGTTGCCCGGCCGCCCCGCCGACGGCCCGCCACTCGACCGTTCCGGTCAGGCCGTCCGGGGCGAACGCCGCGCGGTAGCGGGCTTCCAACAGTCGGGGCGCGGGGGCGCTGGCGCGGGCGGCGGCGGATTGGACCAGGGCGTCGAACGCAAGCTTCGGCAGTCGCGACGACGGCCCGCCGGCCGCCCGGAGTTGGTCGATCGCCGCCGGCAGGCGGTCGGCCGGGGCGAACACGCGGCGGATCGGGAACGGGTCGGCCGGCGGCGGGGCCGGTCGGGCCAGGAGGGCCACGACGAGCGTGGCGGCGATCACGGGCGGACGGCCGACCGGCCGGCATCGGTCAGGGCCGGGGCCGGGTAGACGGTCCGGCGGGCGGCCGACCTGTTCGACTCCGGATCGACCGCAGGCGTCCGGGTGAACCCCGGCAGCCGGGCCAGCCGGCGGGCGTGCCACCAGCGGACGGCCGCCAGCCCGGCCAGGATCACGGCCAGCGCCGCTGCCCCCGGCTGCGCCCCGGCCAGCACCTGCCCGGCCGGCTGCGGGGCGAGCGTCACCCCGGCCGCGACGGCCACGCCGACGAGGGTTAGGACCACCCCCCGGCGGACCGGCCGCAGTCGGGCCAGGGCCAGCCCGCCGACCAGCGTCAGGAGCGAACACCCGGCCACCCACGCTGCCCGCGGCACGATGGTCAGGCGGACGGGGCCAAGGGCAGCCTGCCGGGCCGTCAGGGCCGAGGCACTCGGCCCGGCCCCGTCCGGGCCGCCGTTCGGGGTGCCGGTCAGCCACTCGTCGAGGTCGGCCGGGGTGGCGGCCGCGGCCGGGTCGAACCCGAACCCCCGCCATGCCCACGTCTGATCGACGCCGAGTTGCCGGGTCAAATCGAGTAGGGTGGCGTCGCCCGGCAGGACGACCTGCCACCGGACGGGCGTGCGGCAGGCGGCGTTGATCAGCTGCGGCGGCGGGACCACCAGCCCGACCCCGCTCCGCCCGGTCGGGAGCAGGTAGCGGACATCGACGACGACCCCCGGCCGGCCCGGCTTCGGCTCGGGCAGGGGCAGTCGAACCGCCCGGCGGTCGGGGTCGACGGCGGCGAGGGTCGCCGGGTCGAGGCGGCGGCCGTCCACCACGAACTCCGGGGCGGCTACGGCCGGGAAGTCGACCCCGACGCCGGCGCTCGACCACCGCTTCAGGGCGAACCGGCCGCGGACCGCCACCCCGCCCTCGTTCGTGACCCACGCCTCGATGAGCGTCCGGTCGGTCGTCACGGCGGGCAACCCGGCGTCGGTGTCGATCAGGTCGAGGGCCAGGGGGAGCGTCGGCCCGCCGCCGGTCAGCGTCCGCCACGGCAGGTCGTCCCGGTCCGCGGCGGGTTCGGGCGGTAACTCGCGCCACGGGCCGTCGATCCGGTCGATGCGTCGGGTCAGCCCGGCCCCCCACAAGCGGACGGTCGCCTCGACCTGGGTGGCGGCATCGGGCCAGACCAAGGAGAGCGGGGCAAGAACCGCGGTGCCGTCGGCCGGACGCGGCGGCAAGGGCAGGGCGTAAACGACCGTGACCGTCACCTCGCGCGGCCCCGCGGGCGGGCGGACGGCCCACACCCCCGGCTCAATCTGATCGATACCCGCCCCGCCCGGCACCGCCCGCAGGCCGATGGCCGGGCCGCGCAACCGGACCGGCCGGGCGTCCCCGGCCGTCGGCCGGACGGTGACGGTTTGCGTGACGACCGCCTGCCGCTCGGTCAGGTTGATGTCGGCCCGGACCTCGGCCGGCAGGTCGGGGCGGTACGGCTGCCAGGCCACGTCGAGGCGGGTGACCGGCTTGTCCGGCGTGGCCCCGGCGGCCGATACCGGGCCGGGGGTGGCCCGCGGCTCCGGGGTCAGGGGGACACTCTGGCCGTCGGTCGTGGCCGCCGTGCCGGACACGTCGAACCCATCCGGGACGACGACCAGCACCTTCCCCGGCTGCTCCTGGGTCGCCGGGAACCGTGGCAGCGCTAGAGCCTCGCTCCGGGCCGCCGGGGGGCTTGGCATGGCGGCCGACAGGGTCAGGTCGAAGGCAATTTTCTGGGGCGTCGCCAGCCGGACGGCCAGCCGGCGGCCGGCCGGGGTTTCGCCCAGCACCAGCACGTCGTCGACCGCCGGCCCGGCCGCCTCGACGGCCTGGAACCCGGCCGGGACTTCGACGACGAGTTGGTCCAGTTCGACCCGGACGGGGACGACCCGGACCTCGGTCAGGAGCCGCCAGCCGGCGTCGGTCCGGCGGAGGGTGTGCTTCGGCTGGACGCGGACGAACCCCGGCACCGGCTTGGCCGACAGCTCCAGCAGCGGGCCGGCGGCGGGCTTGCCGGCCGGGGCCGTGTAGCGGTACACGGCCGCGTCCTCGGCGTCGCCGGCCGGCGGGGGGATGTCCTGGCGGCGGAGGGCGACGGCCGACTTGACCACCGTCAGCCGGGTCGTCGGCGGGGCGGTCAGGCGGACCGTCCCGGTCTGGCGGACGGTGTTCAACACCAGGACCGGGCCGACGGCGAACGGCCCGCGGTGCTTCGGGTCCGCCGCCGGCGGCCGGGGCTGGCGGACGGTAGCGGTGAGGTGCCAGTCGGCGGCCGGGTCGGGCGGCCGGAACGTCCAGACGGTTTTGTTCGCCCCGGCCGGCCGCGTCAGCCCCGGCGACGACCCGGCGGCGGACGGGGGAGGCGGGTCGGCCGGGTCACCCGGCGGCGGGGCCGGAGCGCCGGCCCGCTCGGCCACCACGTCGGCCCCCGCCGGCAGGGCGACCTGCCACTCGGCCGCCGCCCCCCGCAGCCGGACGCGGGCGACGGTTTCGATCTGGGCCTCGTCCACCCGGACGGCGACCTCGACCTCCGCCCCGCGGCTGCTCTCTGCGGTCCCGGCCGGCGGCGGGACGCTCCACGCCACGTCCAGGCCCTCGGCCGGGCCGACCGGGTAGCCGGGCCGGTCCGCGGGCCGGGCGAGGGTTGCCGCGTCCTCGGTCGTCGGCCTGGCCCCGTCCGGGGTGCGCGCGGTCATCGTCAGGCGGGGCACCCCGGCCGGGGCGGTCAGGGCCAGCGTCGTGACGGCCGCCCGCGGCAGGGACAGCTCAAACCCGAAGTCGCCGGCCCCTCGCGCGGCGACCGGGACTTCCAAATCGAGCGTCAGGGCATGGTCGCCGGGCCGTTCGGCCAGGTACGTCAGCCCCTCGTCCCCGGCGGCCAATACCGGGAACCCGCCGCCGGCCCGCTTGGCCCCGACGAGGAACGCCCGCTTGGTCCCGAGCAACACCGGGGTGCGCGGGACGGTGGTCCGCACCTCGAACGTGACCGTGAGGGCGGCGACGGCCTTCGCCCCCCGGTTCGTCACCGCGCCGCGGATCACGCACGAACTCGGGGCCACCGGCTTCGTATCGGCGGCCGGCCGGGCCAGGTCGGCCCGGTCGAGCAGCGCCTGGTACTCGGCCGGCCCGAGCAACACCCCCTCGACCGGCGGGTTCAACTCGTCCGGCGACTTCGTCAAAACGACGACCGCCCCGTCGGGCAGCCGCACCACGGCCGGGGAGGGCTTCGGTACGGCCGGCGGCTGGCCGCGCCCGGCGGACGCCAAGGCGAGTACGGCAACCAGTCCTACGCCCGTCGCCCGCATGTGCTGGCCTCTGATGGTGAGCCGCGGGTCAATCATACCCGGCACCCGAGGCCTGCGCGAGTAGCGGTGCCGCTTTCATTCGCCCAGTCGCCGCTAACTGCCCCAATTACGCCGGCCAAGGGTTGGTCCGCGACAGATCGGCATTGAAAAATCGGCACAACCTGGTTAGACCCCCGCCCTCTCGGAAGACGGTTCCTGACTCGCAAGGATGCGACCATGCCGCCGCGACTCGCCGACGCCGGTACACTGTCACCGATGCAAGTGATCACCGAGCCGACGATCTACCTCCTCGCCCGCCCGCAACTCCACCAGGCGGACCTCGACCGATTTTTGGCCGACAATGGCATGACGTGGGAGAGCGACAGTGATGTCGCGGCGGAAGTCCTGGCCGAGACGGCCGGCCGGACGTGCTACATGTCCTTCAGCAAGCCGCGGCCGGGGGGCAACGCTGCATACCTCGGGCACATCAAGGAAGTCGGCCACGGGTCGGTATTTGAGCACGCGGTTTGGAGCTTCCTGATTACGGGAGTCAGTCGCACCCTTACTCATGAGTTAGTCCGACACCGGGCCGGGTGGGCGTACTCGCAATTATCCCAGCGGTACGTCGACGAATCGGTCGCCGAGTACGTCGAGCCGGACATCATCGCCGCCGACCCCGAGTTGCACCAGCTCTGGCTCGCCGCCGTCGGCCACGCCCACGCGGCCTACGTCGCCCTGGCCGACCGGCTGAACGCCAAGTTGGCCGCCGACCCGGCCCATGCCGGGGACGCGCCCGGGGACCGGACGGCCCGCCGCAAGGCGGCCCGGCAGGCGGCCCGGAGCGTCCTGCCGAACGCGACCGAGACCAAGATCACCGTCACGGCCAACGCCCGGGCGCTGCGGCACTTCCTGGAGTCCCGCGGCAGCGTCCACGCCGAGCCGGAAATCCGCAAGTTGGCCAACCGGATGCTCGACCTGCTGCAAAAAGAGGCCCCGAACCTGTTCTCCGACTACCGCCGGGTGCCGCTTCCGGACGGCACGTTCGACCTGCAAACCGACCACCCGAAGGTGTGAGATAAGGCCGCCGGTGTGAGACGCCGGCCGGGTATTCGCCGGGGACGAAATTCGCCCTTGGCGGCCGGGGGCCGTCCGGGTTACAATCTCCCCACCACGGCCGGCCGGCGCGCTGACCCTTCGACTAGCCTGCGCCGCTTGCCCTGTCCTCGGCCCGCCAGTCTGATACCCCGGCCGGGCCTGCCCCGCGACCCCCGCCCGCGTTGTCCGGGCCGGCGGCCGGTGCCGCGCCCGTGCCAGTGCGAAAGTCGAACCGCATGACCCCCCGCCCGCCGGCCCCGGCCTCCGGCCAACCCGCCCCGCCGCCGACGGCCCTCGTCCGCGGGGTACTCGAACTCCACCCGCGCGGCCACGGGTTCCTCCGCGACCCGGCCAAACAGTTCGCCGTCCGGCCGTCCGACCCTTACGTCGGCCAACCCCTCGTGCAGAAGTTCCGGCTCAAGCAGGGCTTCATCGTCGCCGGCCACGTCGAGCCGGCCCGGCGGGGGGCGACCGGCCCGCGGCTGGCCACCGTCGAGACGATCGAGGGGAAGGACGCCCGGACGTTCCCCCGCCGCGACTGGGACGAGTTGACGGCCACCGACCCGACCCAGTGGCTCAAACTCGAGACCGGCCCGGAGCCGTTGACCACCCGCGTGATGGACCTGTTCACCCCGATCGGCAAAGGCCAGCGCGGGCTGATCGTCGCCCCGCCGCGTACCGGCAAGACGGTCCTGCTGTCGCACATCGCCCAGGCGGTCCTCAAGAACCACCCGGAGGTCTTCCTCATCATCCTGTTGATCGACGAGCGGCCCGAGGAGGTGACCGAGTTCCGCCGGACGGTCCGGGCCGACGTGGTGGCGTCGAGCAACGACCAGGACGCCAGCGTCCACACCCGGACGGCCGAGATCGTCATGGACCGGGCCAAGCGCTTGGCCGAACAGGGGAAGGACGTGCTGGTACTGCTCGACAGCCTGACGCGGCTGGCCCGGGCCTACAACAAGGCGGCCGGGGCCGGCGGCCGGACCTTGTCGGGCGGGGTGGACAGCCGGGCGCTCGACACGCCGAAGAAGCTGTTCGGGGCGGCCCGCGCCTTCGAGGAAGGGGGGACGCTGACTGTTCTGGGCACCGCGTTGATCGAGACCAACTCGCGGATGGACGACGTGATCTTCCAGGAGTTCAAGGGGACCGGGAACATGGAGCTGGTCCTCGACCGCAAGCTGGCGGACAAGCGCATCTTCCCGGCCATCGACCTGGCCCAGTCCGGCACCCGCAAGGAGGAACGGCTTTTGCCGGCCGAGGACCTCGAACGCATCAACCTGCTGCGGCGGAGCCTGTTGCAGATGCGGAACGGCGAGTCGATGGAGGCCCTCATCAAGCAGTTGAGCAAGACCAAGTCGAACGACGAGTTCCTGCACACGGTCGGCAAGTTTTTGGGCAAGTAGGGCGGCACGTCCACAAGAGCCGGATGCGTCAGCGTCCGGGTTCTTTATTCAAGCCGCCCGGCCCGGCCGCGATGGCGTAGATGTGGTGCCACGTCATTACGTACAACGCCCCGTTGGCGAAGACCGGGCCGGCGGTGACGGGGTACTCCATGTCGAACTTGCCCACCACCTGCTTCGTCTTCCCCGCCCCCAGAACCCAGACCAACCCCTCCTGAGTACCCACGTAGACCTTCCCGTCCGCGACGAGCGGGTTGCCGTACACCACGTCCTTGGTGTCGTGGGTCCAGTACCGCTTGCCCGTATTCGCGTCGAGGCAGTGGACGTGGCCCATGAAGTCCGGGGCGAACACGAGTCCGGCGTGGACGGCGACGGACGAGAGCGTGAGGCGCATCCGGTCCCCTTCGGCCGGGCCGGCGCGGGTGAACTCCCACACCACCGCCGAGTTCGGGTTCGGCTTCCCCCGGCCGGGGCCGGCGTCGACTTCCGAGCTGACATCGCCGGTCCTGGTCGGGTCGACGCAGAACAGCCGGCCCGGGCCCGGGCCGCACCCTTCGGGGTCCAGCCCGGTGGCGAAGAACACCCGGCCGCCGGCGGACACCGGGGTCGCGACGACGTACACCCGTTCGCTCTGCGGTGCCCCGATCCGGTCCCCCTTGGCGGCCTTCGGGTTCACGTCGAACTTCCAGATCAGTTTGCCCGTCACCGCGTCGAACGCCCGAACCCACCCGTCGGCCTGCGGGTGGATGACCTGCGCCCGGCCGGCGACCTCCACGACGACCGGGCTGGCGTAGTGCCCGTACAGCATGGCTTTGCCGGGCGAGTTGTCCGTCCACACCACCTTCCCGGTGTCCTTGCGGACGCACGCCAGCGACGGGGCGTCGGGGGCGGGGACGGAGCGGTTGTCGGCGGACCGCCCGTTCCCGGTCGGGACGTACAAGAACTCGCCGTGAGCGGCCGGAGAGCCGAGGGTGTCAGGCCCCGGGATCATCAGCGCCCGGGGGTGGACCTTCAACGTGTCCACCATGTCGAGCTTCCAGACCACCCGCGGCTCGCCCGTGCCGCGGCGGAGGGGACCCGTGTCCAGGCAGACGACCTCGCGTCGGTTGGTGCAGAACCACAGCCGGTCGCCCTCGGCCAGCGGGGAGCCGCTCAGGCTCTGCCGGGGCCAGTCGATCGGGAAGCCGCCGCGCCGGGGGGAGAGGTACCGATAGAGCAGCTTCCCGTCCGACTCGCGCAAGCAGGCCAGGACCGCGTGGTCGGGCGGGTCGGCGTCGCGGGCCTCGTTGTTGGTGCCGACCCAGACGAGGCCGTCCGCCACGACCGGCCCGCCGAGCAGGTGAGAGCCTAGCACGGCGCTCCAGCGGATGTTCCGGGGCTTGGCGTCGGCGGTTTTGACCTGCCAGTCGGCCGGGGCCTGCTTCTCGGGGCTGACCGGGTTGCGGTCGCCGGCCCGCCCGCCCATCGGCCAGTCCGCCGCGGCCGCCCACGACCCGAAGACGAGTCCCGCGGTTATGCATAGCCTGGTCGTTCGCACAGTATCGCCCCCCCGGCGGCATCGCAACAGTCGCTCCCGACGGCCGCTTCGCGGTCGGCGCGGACACGACCTTTTCAGGATGCGGGACGGTTAGAGGGGAAGCAAGGCCACAAGTGCATCTGGTAAGGTGAAGCACCCGGACGTTGACACGCCCGGCTCCCGCCGCCCGCCGTTCGCACTTCGCCTTCGCGCCCCCTGCCCGTCGCGGCTACACTCCGCCGCCCCGTTCCGCCCCGGCCGCAAGGACGCGCCCGATGCCCGAGTCCGCCCCGTGTCCGCCGCCCGCCCGCCGGTTCCCGTGGTGGGTGCCGCTCGGCGGGCTGGCCCTGGCCCTCCTGTACCTGCCGACGCTCACGACGCCGTTCGACTTCATCGACGACGGCAACCTGGTCTACCCGGCCCCGGCCGGCACCACCCTCGACGGCCACCTCGACCGCTACGCCGACAAGGTGGCGGCCAACGTCACGCACCTCGGCCCGTTCCGGCCGATCGTCTGGGCGCACTGGGAATTGACGGCCAACCTGGCCGGCGGCGACCCGCTCGCCTGGCGGCTGACCCGGCTCGCCTGGTGCGGCCTCGCGGCGACGACGTTGCTCGCCTTCTTGCGCGGGCTGAACGTCCCGGCCCCGGCCGCCCTCGTGGCCGGGCTGGCGGCGATGGCCAACCCGTACCGCAACGAAATCTGGACCAGCCTGACCCTCGCCGAGGGGGTCGCCATGCCGTACTGCCTGCTGGCCCTGACCGCCGCCCGGAAGGCGGCCGGCAGCCCGCGGCCGGGGAAGTGGGACGCGGTAGCCGTTCTGAGCCTGCTCGCCGCGCTCGGGTGCAAGAACACGTTCGCCGCCCTCGTCCCGGCCATGCTCGCCTTGCGACTGTTGCCGGACGGGGTACGGCTCACCGCGGCCGTCCGAGCGAACGCCGGCCGGGTGCCGGTCTACCTCGCCCCGCTGCTCTTGCCCCTCGCCCACTTCGCCTACTTCAAGTTGAACTGGAAGCCCGGCCAGTACGAGACGCCGGGGCCGTCGGTCGACCAACTCGGGCGGATCGCCGGGTGGCTGAAGGGGGCGGCCGGGGCAGACTTCCTCGGCGTCGGCGTCGGCCTGATGCTGGTCGTCGTCTGGCAGGCCGGACGATTGACGCGTCAAGCCGGCGTCGAGGTGCGACCCGATCGCTACCGCGCCTTGACGGTGGCCGCCGGCCTGCTCCTGGCAGCCGGGGTGGCCGTCTACCTGCCCGTGCCGATCATGGCCGCCCGGTACACCATGCCGGCCGTGTGGGGCGTCGACCTGCTCCTCGCGCTGCTCGTCACCGCTGCGCTGGCGGCCCCGGCCGGGTGGCCGAAGCGGGTGGCGGTGGTCGCGGTCGCCGCCGGGCTGGTCGGGCTGGCGGCCGCGAGCTACGGCCGGCAGGAGAAGTTCGCCGCCCGCGCCCGGCTCTTGTGGGACGCCCTCCGGTACGTCGAGGCGACGGCCCCGGCGGGGGCGCGGGTGGCGTGGGTCGGCGGCGACACGGCGGCCGGGGCGCTGAACGCCGAGGAGGGGATTCACTTCCAGTGGCACTTGGTCCACCGCGGCCGGGGGGACATCCGCGTCGGCCTGGTGGACGCGGCCGGCGACCCCATCCGCCGCGTCGAACTGCCGCCGCTGGACGGCCCGGCCGACTACCGGCTGGCGATGGGTAAACCCCCGGCGGCCGGGGGCGTCGAGTTCGCGGCGGCGTACCGGCTGGGCCGGAAGCGGCTGACGTGCCGGCTCGACCCGGTCCCAGCCCTGGCCGGGGTGCCGACGATGCCGGACGCGGAGTTGCTGGCCCGGCTGGCGGGGGCGAAGGAGGCCGGCGGGCCGGCGACGGCGGCGCGGCGGCGGTGAGCGCACGAAAAAGCCCGCCGGCGTTCGCCGGCGGGCTTTCGGGGTTGCTCGACCGTAACAAAGGCCGGCCTAGTTGCGGAACACTTCGTGGCAGGCCTTGCAGTTCATCTCGAGGGCGCTCGACTTCTTCTGCAGGACGGCCTTGTCGGCCTTGGCCCCCTTGGCGGCCTCGGCGGCCAGGAATTGACCGAGCGTGGCCATTTCGTCGTTCCACTCGGCCCACTGCTTCTTCTTGGCGTCCCCGGCGACTTCCGCCGGCGGCAGTACCTTGCTGTAGGCCGCGATGGCCGCCACCCGACCGCCGACGATGCCGGCCGCGTCGACATCCGTCACCTTCTTGGCCATTGTTTCGATGTCTTTTTGGAGGTTCATCCCGCCGACCTTGGTGGCCCGGAAGGTGGACATGACCTCGGCCAGGTCGAACTTGTGCAGGGTCGCCAGGTCGAGCGGCTTGCCGTCCCCGCCCTTCGCGTCGGCCAGCCCGGCGGCCACTTCCTTGGCCGCGGTGTAGTCCTTCTTGGCAATCGCCGCGGCGACCTTGAGCGCCTGGTCGCGGACGCCGGCCATGTGTTCGGCCTGGTCCCCCTTCATGCCGGCCTGGGCGTTCTGGGCGACCAGCATGGCGACGGCCTTCAGGGTCGGGACGGCCCGCTTCTCCGGCGTGCCGCTCAGGCCCTTTTTCAGGAACGCGATGTCGGCCGCCATCACCTTGGCGGCGACGGCTTCGGGGATCGGCTTGGCGTCGACCGGGGCGGCGTCGGTGGCCGGGACGACCAGCAGGACGGCGGCGAGCAGCACGGCCAGGCCGGCGGCGCGGCGGGCGGGGCGGAGGAACATGACGGCGGTCTCCAGGGCGGTCCGGGGAAAGGGCGCGCGGGGCGACCCGGCGCGGCGGGTAGGCAGGCCATTATCGCACCCGGCCGGCCGCGGAGGAGGGCGGCCGCCCATTTTTGCCCGGCCCCGGCGGGCGAGTTGCCCCGGCCCCGACCGCGTCCTACGGTTGCCGGCCCGCCTTCTACCCGGGACCGTATGAACCCCCTGCCGCCGCTGCAGACCGTCCGCCGGTCGGCCGCCGACACGAACCCCGTCACCCCGCCCCCGGCCGCCAGCCCCCGTCCGGCCGGCGACTTCCTGCCCCTGCCGCCGGCGGCCCGGGCGCTCGTCGGCGAGTTGCTGCACCTCGGCCTGGTCGACACGGAGGCCCTGCCCGCGTTCGTCGCCGCCGTCGGCACCCGGGCGAACCTGCTGACGACGCGCGAGAAGGCCGCCGAGGCGTTGATCGGGCTAAAAGTCATCACCCGGTACGTCGCCACCCGCACCCTGGCCGGGCAGACGCGCGGCCTGGTGCTGGGCAATTACCGGGTCCTCGACCGGCTTTCGAGCGGCAGCGTCGGCGTCGTGTTCCGGGGCGAACACGCGCTGCTCGGCCGGCCGGTGGCCATCAAGGAGATGGCCGTCGACGGGGCCACCAGCAGTGCCGTCCTCGACCGCTTCCGCACGGAAATCCGGCTCATGGCCAGGCTCGACGATCCGCACGTCGTCGCCGTCCACGACGCCGGCCGGCTGCCGGCCGACGGGCCGGGGGCACCCGAGATCGTCTACGTCGTCCTGGAACTGCTGGCCGGCGGGGACGTGGAGCAGGCGGTCACCGACGCCGGCCCGCGGCCGCCGGCCGTGGCGTGCGCCTGGGGCCGGCAGGCGGCGTTAGGGTTGTGCGCCGCCCACGCCGTCGGGGTCGTCCACCGGGACGTGAAACCGAGCAACCTGTTGCTGACGGCCGCCGGGGCGGTGAAGCTCGTCGACTTCGGCCTGGCCCGCGACTTCGGGTCGACCCGGACGCCCCCGCGGACGCTGTTAGGCAGCCTCGAGTTCATGGCCCCCGAGCAACTCGCCGACGCCCCGACGGCCGGGGAGGCGGCCGACGTGTACGGCCTCGGGGCGACGCTGTTCTGGGTGCTGACCGGGCACGTCCCGTACCCCCAGGAACGTTCCTCCGCGGCGGCCATCGCGGCCATCCGTGGCGGCCCTCCCCGCCGGCTGCGGGACATCCGCCCCGACCTGCCGGCCGCCCTCGATGCCCTGCTGAGTCGGATGCTCACCCCGGCCCCCGGCGGCCGGCCGACGATGCGGCAGGTGGTTGACGAACTGGCCGCATTCGCCCCCCCCGCCGACGATGATATCATTGTTAGCCGGCAGGCCGCGGCGACCGCAGCCATCCAGGTCGACCAGGCCCGGGCGGCCGTCTGGGCCGGGCTGGCCGCTGCCGCCGGCCGGGCGGGCGGCGACCCCGGCCGGCCGGGGCGCGTCGGCGAGTTGAGCCGCGTGTTAGCCGGCCGCCTGT
>JAABUN010003551.1_pt1 | contig 23792 bp, 19 predicted proteins | sample 5559311 | NCBI WGS metagenome assembly JAABUN01 (sample SAMN10711877, study PRJNA513370) | rock metagenome | isolation source: Antarctica rocks | place: Antarctica: Victoria Land, Siegfried Peak sud
GTAGCAGCCGATGGGTCGACATCGGCGGGGGTCGACGGTGTTCGACGGTGCCAGCGGCACAGCTAGGACGCGTCCGGACACCTCGGCGACCATCAGCCAGTGGGCAGGTGGTGTGGCTGGGTAGAACGGCGGCCTGTTGGCCCAGACGTCGCCGATATCATCCAGGCCTAGTCTCGGATGCTTGAACAGGTGACCCGCCTGATGGTCAACCTCGAACGGCCAGTCATCGTCCAGCTCGTCGACATCGAACCGTTCCACGGCGTCAGTGTATTACAAACACTCACATGTGGCTACGACGTATGCTCATTGCTGGGCCGACGCTCGGGACGAGCACCCTGTGTTCCTTCGAACTGGCGTCGGCTTGCCAAGAACGTCATCGCGGTCCGGAACTACTGGGTGCCGGCATCGCTACCGGCATGGGCGGCAGCCAGCTCGGTCAGCCAGCCCATCGCACTCTCGCGCGAGTCGATGAGTCGACCGTCAGGCAGGGTCGTCACGTCGTCCGGAGTCGAAGGAGACGCGTGCCGGAGAGCCTCGGCCAACTCCTCTCCTCCCAACAGGTCGAGCACTGTGGCGGAGGTCCAGGAACCCATCACGAGGTCGGTCAAGATCGGGTGCACCGCGTGGCCCAGCCAGTCACCCCGCAGCGCCGAGGCTCGCGCGCCCGTCCCGAAAGCCTTCTGGATGTACGGCTCGATAGCCTGCACCGGCGCGTCGAGCACGGTGGCGTCTTCGAGTCGCTTCGTCCAGTCCACGATTGCCGGGGGTGCCTCGACGGGGTCCATGCGCTCCTCCTCGGTAGCCTGCGCGCGGCGCGGTTGCTCACCGGGCCCGTCCTGTCCACCTTGCCTGGGGGCACACGTGAGTGCAACCGAAAGGGGCGGGGCCTTCAGCGGCTGGTCTCGGCGTTGACCTCAGTCGCGAACTGGAGGAAGTCGGGGTGACCGGGCCGAGCGCGCAGACACCGCTTCATCAGATCCCGAGCACGGCCGAGATCTCCACGCCGGTGTGCCAGTCGGGACTGGAGGTACTGAAGCTCGGGCCCGCCTAGGGCGGGGTGGCAGGTGAGCCGGTCGATGCGATCGTCGGCGTCGAGGTCGGCCAGCCTGTCCAAGAGCAGGTTGTTCCACTCAGCAAGGGCCTCGGTGCGCTCCTTCCGGCCCTGAGTAGTGCCTCGAGGGCCACCGGCGATGTCGTCGAGCGCGTCCAGGTAGGCGTCGGCGAAACCCCGCCACGCGTCCGGGACACGCAGCATGTCGGCCAGCACCTGCGCCAGCGAGGTCTCCTTGCGGCTGATTGCCCCCCACCCTGTGCGGGTCCAGCCGTAGCGCGACTCCCACCGGATGAGCTGGCCCGCTGCGCGCTGGGTGAACGCGTCGAACCCGTCACGCTCGCGCAACGTGGCCCACTGCAGCGCAACGACGTCTGAAACCACGAACCTGGCGGCTTCGACCGGGTCTTCGGAGCGGAAGTAGTCGTAGGCCCGCACGTCGCAGGCGAGATCGACCAGCTGCTCCACGGCGGCGACCGCGTCGCCGGACTCGGGCTCACGCAGAGCCTTCTGCGCGTCGGCGGCCAGCCGCTGAAACGTGAACCGCCAGCGGGTCCGCTCCTTGGGCGAGACCCGTCGGTCCCTGCCGAGATAGGCCCCGGCGCGAGCCAGGCCCACGAACTGCTCGACCTCGGCCCGCACGTGCGCCGGGTCCACAGGTGCAGGGGCCCCAGGCCGCGGGCGAGTGCCGTGCTCGACGGTGTCGAGTTCGGCTTCGACGCGCTGGCGGAGCGCGGCCGAGCCGCGCCAGTACAGCGTCCACAGCACCTTGTTCAGCTGCTGGCGGTCAAGGCCGGCGAGTCGGCCAAAGAACTGGTCGCGGTTCATCCGGTCCGACACGGCAGGCGATGCTATCCCAAGCCGTCGTGATCTCGCGATCAACAGCGGGCTCGACACCGGGTGCTGCTCTGGTCATACTTGTGACCATGACGACGTTCCTGGCATTGGCCGAAGTCAAGGCACATCTCTCCGAGCTCATTGGCCGGGTCAACGCGCAGCATGAACGCGTCACGGTCACGGTGCACGGCAAACCCTCGGCGGTGCTGATCGCCACCGAGGACCTGGAGTCACTGGAAGAGTCGCTCGCGATCCTCTCCGACCCCGAGACCATGCAACGACTTGCCGCCTCGGATGCCGAGCTCGCACGAGGCGAAGGCATGACTGAGGCCGAGCTGGCCCGAGCAATGGCCGAACGTCGGAGGCGAAGTGCGTGACAACGGATCGAGACCGATACAGGCTCGTCATCACCCCCACTGCTCGGCGACAGCTCACAGAGAAGCTGCCGGAGGCTGTGGCGTTCGCCGCGCATGAGTTCATCCTGGGTCCGCTGCTTGAGAACCCTCACCGACTCGGCAAACGGCTCCACCCGCCGCTGGAAGACCGGTACAGCGCACGCCGCGGCACCTACCGTGTCATCTATCGCATCGCCGACGATGAGCGCACCGTCACGATCGTCGACATCGCCCACCGTCGAGACGCCTACCGCAGCAATAGCTGAGACCTTCGCCGAAGCACGTTCGGTTGGTGTGCTCAGTCGCGGATCGCGTGCGGGACCGGCACTAGGAGGCGGTCGACGTCGGCGGGGTCCAGGCGGATGATCCGCGGACCTGCTCGGTATGCGGTGAGCTGGCCGGTCGCGATGCGGCGCCGCAGCGTGCGCGTGCTGAGGCCGGTCCGTTCGGCGGCTTGGGTCAGGGACTCGTAGTGGCGGCGTGCGGTTGTCTGGGTCATGGGGACTCCTCTCACCCCCATAGGCCCGAGAGGCGGGTCCCTGACTGTCACGACCTGGCCGCTCTGCGGCGTGGCGGGGGTCATCGTCCGATCGACGGACCCCGCGAGCGGTCACGACCGCTGCGATAGGGAATGTCCGTCATCGGGGTGGGGCTCGGCGGTGAGGGCCGTCTCCGTGGGCTCTCCTGACGAGGCCTCGGTGGCAGCGCGTCCAGCATCCCGAAGTACAGATCCAGTGCCGGGTGATCACCCAATGGCTCAGCCTCCACCGCGATACGACAGAGCGTCGGGATGTCGTGGCCGAAGTCGTGGATGTGCTGCATCCGCTGGGCGAGCATCGGCCACTCCGCATCGTGGGTGAGGCGGGGGTCGAGGCTAACCGCGAAGGGCGCCCACCGCTGCTCCGGGGTCTCGAGGGCCTCGTTGGTCCTGGCCCGACCCAGGTCGTGGGCATCGATCTCCGCCTGGGTCGGCGCCCACGCGGGAGCGACCTGATTTAGGGCCAGCAGGTCATCCGGTGGCTGTGCCGCGGGCACCTCCCGGTTCTCCTCGGGCACCGGCGGGTCGGTCACCACATCGATGCGCCAGAGCAGGTCCGGTATGTCGTCGCCGCCGCCGCCGGCAAGGTGGGCGGCGGCCACCAAATCCTTCACCTGCCACCCACGCTGCTGCGCGTGGTCCACGCTGGAGGCCAGCGCGTCCCACCACGGGCTGGCCTGCATGAACTTTACCCGTTCCTCGCCGACCGCGTCGACCAACGCCGGGACCCAGGGCCGGGTCAGCGCCGGCGGCTCGTCGACCCCGGCCGCCACATCGGGGGACAGGTGGGCCGCGACGCGCCACCACAGCGCGGCCGCGGCATGGTCGTCGGGCAACGGGCCGGTCGTGGCGGCGTAGCGCAGCGGCTCGGCGGCGGGGATGCCGGCCCGGGACACCGCGGCCAGCCGCTCGGCCAGGACCGGGGCAAACGCATCGGCCCGCGCCGCAGGCGACAGTGCCTGGATGAGGGGTCCCCACTCGGCCAGCGCGGGCGATCGGTCGCTCAGCTGAGCCCGCAGCGCCCGTTGGTGCAGAGCGGGAGCCCGCTGCGGGCAGGGTGGCCCGGTGGGTCGCCGGTCCGCCTCCGGGATCTGCCGGGCGGCCCGCCAGACCGCGACCTGCGCGAGCACGTCGTCGGCCGGCCGGGCCGCGCCCGGAGGTGCCCACGCCGGGGTCGGCCCCGTGGCTGCCCGCGCAGCAACCTGTCCGGTCAGGTCGCGGACGAGCTCGGCGCGCTGCGCCAGGTAGGGACCCCACTGCGGGTCCTCCGCCAAGACCGCGGGTATACCGGGGGTCCAGGGCAGCGGGCCGGGACCGGCGTTGCGTAGCCCGGTCTCGTCCAGCCGCCAGCCCAGGACGGCGGCGGGGTCGCCGGCGGTGGTGAGCTCACGGCATACGACCGCCTCACGCAACGCGTCAGGCGGGTCGATGCCGTGCGCGGCCAGCAAGGTCAGGTGGGCGCGCAACGCGGGCCAGGCCGGGGCGTCTCCCATCCCGGGAACCAGCCGTTCGGCGGTGGCGTCCAGCCGATCCAGGCCGGCCGACCCCAGCCGGTCGGCCGCCGCGGTGTGCAGTGCGTCGACATACCGGGCGGTGGCCTGCCCGAGCAGGCGGGCCGGGTCGCCCTGGTCGCGCCCAATGGTCGAGGCCGAGACGGGGGAGTCGTCGCGGGCGAGGATGGCTTCGAGCAGGTCGGTCGCGGTCGGGGGAGCGATGGTGTCGGGGCGGGTCAGGTCGTGCTCGTCACCGTCGCCGACCACCTGCAGGTAGACGTGGTTGGCGTGCCGGCCGCGGGTCAGCATCGTGTAGAGCTGCTGGCGCGACTCGGCCCCGGTGGCCAGGCCGTGCATGACGTCGGCCGTCACGCCCTGGGCGCCGTGCACCGTGGTGGCGTACCCCAGCTCGGTGGACTCCGCCACATACGGCGCGGGCAGGGTGACCCGCAGACCGGTGCCGGTATGCCGGACGCGCAACCGGCCGTCGCCGGGCAGGGCCAGGACGGTCCACCGGTCCCCGTTCTTGACCCAGTCCGTCGCGGTCAGCCGCAGCCGGCGGTTGTTGGCGCGGGTGATGACCAGGTCGCCGACACCGGCCTGGTTGCCGTCGGCCAGGGGCAGCGACGTGTCGGTCTGCCCGGTGTCTTCGCGTATGCGGTGGGCGCGGGCCCTCTGGTTGAGCTCGGCGACGAGGTCGCGGGTGGGGGCGAGCATGATCGCGTCGAGCCCGCGGCGACGGTCGCTCGCCCAGGCGTCGAACACGTCGTCGGTCATCGTGGCCAGGTCGCCGACGTGCACCCGGCTGTGGTCGAGGTAGAAGCCCAGGGCCTCGGGTCGGCCCTCGCGCAGCGCCAGGGATGCAGCGCCCTCGGCCGGGTTGGCGAACCGCATCAGCTCGACCAGCCGCAGCGCGCCGTGGGTGACCGCGATGTCGCGCAGCACCCCGCCGGCACCGATCGCGGCCAGCTGTTGGTCGTCCCCGATCAGCCGGACGGACCCGCCCCGCTTAGTGACGAACCGAACCGCGGTGTCCAGCGACAGGGTGTCGGCCATGCCGGCCTCGTCGATGACGACCAGGGTGTCCCGGTCGATGGCGCGCGCCCAGTCCGGCAGCGACGTGGGGGAGTGCAGCAGCGACCAGGTGAGCTTGGCCAGGGTGTCGGTGGTAGTGCCGGTCTGCTCGCGCAGCGCGGCGGCGGCCGCCGCGGAGGGGGCCAGGCCGAGCACGGTCCCGCCGGACTCCTCCCACGCTGCGGTCAGGGCGCGCATGGCGGTGGTCTTGCCCGTCCCAGCGGGGGCGATGCCCAGCTGCACCCGGGCGCCCGAGGTCGCCATCGACCGGACCAGCGTCACCTGCCCGGCGTTGAGGTGCACCCCGTTGGCGGTGCTGGCCAGCAGCGCCAGGTCTGCCGCGGTCGCGGCCACGGCGCGACCGTCATACCGGCCCGCGGCGGCGACGATCCGCTGCTCGGCCTGCAGGATGCGGGTGGAGGTATGCAGCTCGGCCTCGACGACGGTGTAGACGCTGGCCCCGTCGCGTCGGCGCAGGGGGGCGGGTTCGGTGATGCTTTCGGGGGCGGGGGCGGGGGTGAGGGCGATGGACCGGCGCAGGGTCGCGGTGGTGAGGGCGTCGACGACGCGAGTCACGCCGGCCGCGGACACGTCCATCCCGCGCACCCGGCGCTGTGCCTCGGCGCGCACGTGCCAGACCTGCCACGCCGACCGGGACCGCTCGACCGTGTCCAGGATGCGCAGGGCGGTGTTCTGGACCCACTGTTCGCTGACCCGCCCTTCCCGGGGCGTGGTGGACACACCCGACCGAGCGGCGGAGACCATGGCGTTGAGCTGGGCCGGGCCGCCCAGGACCTGCAGCGCTTCGCCGTGCCAGGTGCCACGCTGCTGAGCGAGGGACCGCGGCTCGTGCTTGGCATCTCGGGTCTCCAGGGTGGCCTGTTGGGCCAGCTGGATCGACTCGACCGGGGTTGGCGGCCGGCCGTGCGCTGCCTGGAACTGCGCCGACAGCTCGCCCCGCCGGACCTCGATGTCGGCCCGCCGCGAGGACCACCGCGCGTTGAGCCGCGGGTCGACGCCGACGACCTCGCGGACCGGCCGCTTGCGGGGGTCTCCGCCGGGGCGCTCGGCGAAGGCCAGCCCGAGTGGGCGCAGGTGCCGCTCCAGGGCGGTGTTGTAGGTCTCCGAGGCGACGACGGTGGCCTTGAACAGCACCCGCCCGTCGATGGAGAGCCACCTGCCGTCGTGCGTCTGCACCTTGTTGGCGACCGCGACGTGGGTATGCAGGTCGGGGTCGCCGGCGCGGGAGTCGCGGTGGGTGAACGCGGTAGCGACCAGACCGCATACGTCGACCTGCTGGACCCCGCCGTGCCCGGTCCGGGTGAACAGGGCGCGGTCCTCGATAAAGCTGAGCGCGTCCTTGACCGCCGCCTGGTGCGCGGCCTCGATCCGCTCGGCCATGGTGCGATCAGCGATCGCCCACAGCGTGGACACCGACTTCACCGGGGAGAAGGTCAGGTCGTAGCCGGCCACGGCGGTGCTCGCCGGCCGGGAGTGCTTGGCGATGGTCGCGGCGACCTCGCGGGCATCGACGGGGTCCCGTCCGTGCTCGGTGCGGAAGGTCTCGGTCGCGACCTCGGTCCGTATGCGAGCACGGTCTGCCAGCGGGACGGCTGCACCGGCGGGGCGGCCCTGGGCGCGGTTGAGCGCTTCGATCCGTCGGGCGACCTCAACCCGGAACGGGCTGACGGCGGATCCGGCATAGATCGGGAACGGGGTGCCGAGCCGCTCCACCGCGTCGTAGTCCTTTGCGGTGGCTCCGTGCCCCAGATCCTCGGCGAGCTGGTCACCGAGAGGGTGCAGGCCGGCCCCGAACAACCGCCGCATCTGCTCCGCGGTCACCGGGTCTCCCTCGTTGAGGCCGGTGATCCCGGCCAGCCCGGAACCCAACCACACGCCCGGCGCCTCGCCCTTCGCGGAGTAGTAGTCGGCCAGCCCGGTGTGCCCGGTCGCGGTCGCGTCGTGCCGCGCGACCTGCCGGGTCAGGTAGTCATACCCCGACCCCGCGCTCAGCTTGTGGATCGACATCGTCACACCCCCTAAGGCCCAGGGGCGCTCTCCTGACTGTCAGGTACTCGACATGTCACGGAACCTCGGTGCAAGAGGTGTATCGATTAGCAGTGGGAACGCTCCAGGGGGAGGGGCGTTGGCCGGCAAGGTGACCGGTCGGTCGCGCGTCTCGGAGCGACGAGTGCGCGGCTTCGATGGGCGGCCTGAGGGACGGTCAGGGTTCGACGAAGGCGGAAGGTTCGGGGTCAGCGGCGGCGGCGACCGGCGCGGTCGGCATACCGGTCCAAGGCGTCCAGGATGTCCGGTGTGCGCCAGGTCTGGTTGCGCGTCTTGTAGTCCTGGTGGTGCTTGAGGATGCCTCGCTGGACGAGGACGTCGATGTGCCGGTGCACGTTCTGCCCGGGCGAGGCCGCGAGGACTTCGCGGACCTGCGTGACGGAGACGACGGGGTAGCGCAGCAGGCCGTCGGCAAGCCGGCGAGCCCCGGAGTCGGCGCGGATCCCTGACAACTTTTCCTTCCAGCCCGCACGAACTGATTCCAGGTCGGCGATCAGCTCTCGCCCGTTGGCGACCCCGAGCAGCGTAGCGCGGGCGAGGGTGCTGACGATCATCTCCGGGTCACCCTCCCGGTATGCGGTCAGCGCGCGGAAGTAGCCCTTGGTGTCGGTCAGGAGCCCGGCGCTCACCGGGACCGAGACGTGGTGGGTGACGCCCTTGGCTCGCAGCATCGCCTGCACGAGGGCACGGCCGACTCGCCCGTTGCCGTCCGGGAAGGGGTGGATGGTCTCGAACTGGGCATGGGCGAGGGCCGTCTGCGCCAGCGCAGGCAGGTCGACCCTGGCGATGAAGGCCACCAGGTCAGCGATGGCCGGCTCGACGCGAGAGGCCACGGGAGGCACGAAGTCGGCGTCGTGCGGGATGCCCGGCCCGAACGCTCGGGCTCGGCCCCCGATCCACACCTGGTCCTCGCGCCATCTCCCGGCGATCTCCGGCACGCTTCGACGCATCAAGGCATCGTGCATGGCCAAGATGGCATCGCCGTCCAGGTGGTCGGCCAGCTCAAGGGCGGCCTGCATCGACTGCACGTTCGCGACGATCATCTCGGCGTGAGGGGTACCGGCCCCGGTGACCTCCGCCTCGCCGATCTTGCGAGCGGAGGCGGACAGTTGCTCGATCTGGGAGGACGCTGCCGACTCGGTGCGCAACAGCACCGCGGTGAACGGGGCGAGCTCGCGGCCCACCTCGACGTCGAAAAGCCGCGCTTCTCCAGCCGCTTCTTCCACCTCTGCGGCGACTCCACCGGACAGACGGAGACCACGTTCGGCGATCGGTGGCAGAAGGGCGGCACGGTAAGGCCGCCCGAGCATCGCCCGGTCCTGCCGCGGCATACCGCTGACTGGATGGACATCCCACGGGACACTCTCGTAGGCGACCGCGGGCCACGTGTCGCTGTGGTTCGGTGTGGTGCTCACATGACCAGCATAGTGTCACTTATCAGTTAAGTGACACTACTTTGGTCGCTGCTGTCACTTGGGTCTGCCGTTGGTCGCGAGTCACACGGCTCGGGAGTAGTGACATCCCAAACTCGGCAAACGCGAAGAGCGCCGAGCGGGTGGCCGCCGTGAATGGTGCCGTCAACGCGCGCGAGAAGGCAATCATCGCTGGCTTCAAGAGCGCTGCGGCCGAGTCTGACGGTGCCCAGCAATAGCGGCGGAAGAGTACGTTCGTGGAGGTGGACCTCGGTGGCACCCCACGTCACAGGCGGCGATAAGACGCACTCGGCGGTGAGTGCGCGCGTTCGTCGCGCTCTGGAGTGAGGCGTCACCCCGGTTGAGGGTGTCGGGCCTCACCGAGGCGATCAACGGGCTCGTTGGGCTGGTGCGGCGGTCGTTGGGGGTCAGCCCCCCACGGCAGGGTGTCGCACTAGGCTGGCACGGTGGCCAACTCTGTCACCGACCGCCTCATGCGCGTCGAAGCATTTGGTGTGGTGCTGCGGGGGTATCGGCCGGGCGACGTGCCTGACGTTCTTGCTGCCTTTGCAGACATGGAGATCGCGCGGTGGAACCCGGGGCCGGCCGGCCCTGGGGCCGCCGAGTTTATGGGCCGGCGTAACGATTGGAGCGGACCGACCACGCGTCATGGGCCGTTGCAGACGCCTCCGACGCTCTGGTCGGCTCGGTCTCGGTGCACAAGATCGACGCAGACCAGGCTGATGCGGAATCGGCTACTGGGTTGTGCCGTGGGCCAGGGGGAGAGGGCACGCGACTCGCGCTGGCAGGGCTGCCGCCCATTTCGCGTTTGCTCGGCTCGGTCTGCACCGCCTGTACCTCCATGCGGTCGACAACTCGGCCTCGCGCGGTGGCCCGGGCAGCAGGTTTCGTGCACGAGGGCACGCTCCGCGAGTCATTCAGGTATGCCGACGGCCTCTACCACGACGAGCACCTGCACGGTCTCCGCGCTGCTGACGCCACCGCGGCGGACACCAGTTGAGGACTGCTGTGCGGACGGACGGCTTTGCACGGGGGTCGGTCGAATGGGTCCCTCAGCGCGGCAGATGAGTGCGTTCAGCAGGGTCTCGGAGTGTGATGCGGTCTGCCGGCGAACACATCATGGGTCGCCGAGGCGTCGGGCCAACGGACGAGTCAGTTCTCGATGATGTCGAGGAGCAGATCGCGATCGATCCGGAAGTACTCGTGCATCACGAGGCGAGCTGCAAGCTGTCGCCGCTGTTGGCGAAGGCCACACCAACCGCTGCCACGCGGCTCTGCACGTGTAGGCGGCTGTAGCTGTTCTCCAGGTGCTTGCGGACGGTTGCGGGGGAGATGCCGAGCTGGTGCGCGACCTGCTGGTTGGTCATACCCGCACGGACCAGGCCGAGGATCTGGTGTTGCCGCTCGGTCAGCGGCGGCTCCACGGAAGGCATGACGGAGCGCAGAGTCCGCAGGAACAGCGGCTGTAGATGCGGCTGCAGCAACCGCACCAGGAAGCGGTCCAGGTCACTGAACGGCTGCCCCTCACTGCGGGCGACCAAGAGGCGAAGGTTCATACCAGGCCCGCACGGCGAGGCCGCCAGGATCTCGTCGTGTACGTGCAACATTAACGCTGAAACAGGTCACCGGGGCGGTTCGCCGCGACCCCTGGCCGCTCGCGCGTATCATCCCACACCACAGCTACCGAACCCCGCTCGGGGATGGCACGCCCTCCTCAGACCCGTTCCCCCGCATCGATAGAGCGAAACGCCTCCACCACGATGTCGACCGCTTCGGCGATGCGGGCTGAATCGGCGTGTTCGGCAGGAGAGTGGCTCACCCCGTCCCGGCAGGGTACGAACACCATCCCGGTGGGCACGTGCGTGGCCAGGTGCGCGGCGTCGTGGCTTGCGCCGCTTGGCAGCGAGACGAACGGAGTTCCTCGTCGGGTTGCCGCGCCGGCCAGCGCAGACTGCATCGTCCCATGCAGGACCACCGGTGACTGGTCGGAGAGCCGACGCGCGGACACGGTGATCTCACGTCCCCCGGCAATCCGCACCGCATCGTCGAGCAGGGCCTCGGCCAGATCCCGCTGCCGCTCAGAATCCACGTCGCGCACGTCGAGCTGGAGCAACACCCGCCCGGGCACCGTTGTCATCGAGTTCGGCTCCACATCCAGACGACCGATCGTGGCGACAGTGGTAGCGTGCGCCCGGGCTCGCCGCTCAACCGCGATGACGAAGTCCGACGCCGCGGCCAGCGCGTCCCGCCGCAGCCACATCGGGGTCGCGCCCGAGTGGTCCGCTCGCCCGCTGAAGACAAGCTCGACTCGGGTGCTGCCACCGATCGAGTTCACGATCCCGATCGGCCGGTCCCGTGCCTCTAGCACGCGCCCCTGCTCGATGTGCACCTCGACGAAGCACTGCACGTCGGCGAAATCCCAGCGTGCCGAGGCGGCTTCGCCCGGACGCAGACCGACCGCCTCAGCGGCCGCGCTCGCGGTGATGAGGTCACGATCGGTCATCGCCTTCAGTGTGTCCGCGCCATAGGCCCCGGTCACCAGACGGCTCCCGATACAGGGAGCACCGAAGCGGGCCCCTTCCTCGGCGGCGAATGCGACAACCCGCAGCGGCCGCCGCAGGCCGCCGTCCTCGGCCAGGATGCGGGCGACCTCCACGGCCGCCGCGACACCGACCGCCCCGTCGTAGTTGCCACCCTGGTACACGGTGTCCAGGTGAGACCCGGTTATTAACGCCGGCAGGTCCTCACGACCCGTAAGCTCTCCCTGAGAGTTGCCGACCGCATCCGTGAACGTGCGCAAGCCGAATCCTTCCAGCACGCGCCGGAACAACGCGTGCGCCTCTCGCTCCTCGGGGCTGAACGCCAAGCGCGAGAAGCCGCCGCGCGGGTCCCGCCCGATGCCACTGAGTTGGTGCAGGAAGTCGTCGATTCGAGCCCGGTCAGCACGGATCATCAGGTCTCCATCGAGCGTGAGAAGGAGGAGGAGCGGAAGAGCGGCGCATAGTCGACACCGACCTCAGCCAGGCGACGGTCAGCGCCACGTTCGCAGTCCACCGCGCAGATCACGACGACCACCTCGGCGCCCTGCTCCCGAAGTCGGTTCACCGCGTGGAGGGCGCGGGTTCCGGTCACTACGACGTCCTCGACGAGGGCGACGTTCTCACCCCGGTGCAGCCCGCCTTCTACTGAGCACCCACTCCTGTTGCCGTCCCAGTGTGTGCGGACGATAGCCATCGGCAGACCGGTCTCCAGCGACACGGCGGTGCCGATCGCAACCGCTCCCAGAGTAGGTGCGGCGACGCGGTCCACACCCGACGGCACGAGTGCAGCCATGAAACGACTGAGGCGACGCAGGATCGCTGGCCGGGCGACCATCAGGTACTTGTCGAAGAAGTACGGCTGGTCAACGCCGCTGTCCAGGTGCACCAGCCCAGGCTGATAGGAAGCCCGCAACAGGTCGTCCCGGAGCTCCCCGAGGGCAGCTGGCTCGGAGAGGCGCAGCCGATTCTCAGCGAAGAGGTTGAGCGCGCCGAAGACACTCTCGTCCGAAGGAGTAGGCGCACTCACTGGTGCACCATCCTCTCGTTGGTGGTTCTGAATGGACCGCTGATGCACCCCTGGTCGTCACCGGGCCATCGCCACAAGTGCTCGACCCTTGAGGCCCAGCCTGAGTTCTGCGAGGTCCCGTGGCCCAGGACACCCAGACTGGCTACAGGCCTGTGCGCCATCGAGCGCCGATGTGACGACCGGCTGCGGTGGTCCCGGGACCACCGGGTGCTCTCTCACTGCTCGAACAGCGAGGAAGCAACTATGAGTGTCACCCACCACGTCCTGCCGGCGCGAGTGTGCGCGGGCGTGGACTGGGCCAAGGACGACCACGCGACCGCCATCATCGATCCCGACGGTCAGGTCCTGGACCGGTTCACCGTCACCCACGACGCGGCCGGCCTGAAGACCCTGGTTCGTCGGCTGCCTAAGGCCGGCGTGGACGAGGTCGGCATCGAACGCGGCGGCAGACCTGTGGTCGAGGCGCTGCTGCGGGCCGAGCTGACCGTGCTGGTCATCCCCCAGGGGCACCTCAAGAACCTGCGCACCCGGTACGGGTCGGCCTGGAGCAAGGACAACCGGTACGACGCCTACGGCCCGGCCGACGTCGTGCGCACCGACCGGGCACGGCTGCGGCCCCTGGTCCGCGACTCCGCGGCCACCACAGCGCTGCGCACCAGCGTCCGTTCCCGGCGTGATCTCGTGGAGCACCGGGTCGCCGCGGCGAACCACCTGCGGGCCCACCTGGACATCGTCTTCCCCGCCGCCACAGCCATGTTCGCCGCGATCCACTCTCCGATCGCCCTGGCGTTCCTCTCCCGGTTCACCACCCGGGCCAAGGCCGACTGGCCCTCGCCCACCCGGCTGGGCACCTGGTTGTCCTCGGTGTCCTACACCAGGCGCACCGACCCCGGTGTCCTGCACACCCGGCTGCTGGCAGCACCCCGCGGAACCACCCGGCAGGAAGCGCAGACCCTCGACGTGACCACCCTGCGCGTCCTGGACACCCAGATCCACACCCTCGCGGACACCATCGCCGAGCAGCTCAGTGTCCATCCCGACGCCCACATCTACACCGGGCTGCCACGGGTCAAGGTCTTGAGAGCCTCCCGGCTGCTGGCCGAGATCGGCGACGCCCGCAGCCGGTTCCCCACCGCCGACTCCCTGGCCTGCCTGGCCAGCGTCACACCATCGACCCGCCAGTCCGGCAAGGTCAAGGCCGTCACCTTCCGCTGGGGAGCCAACAGAGAGTTCCGCGACGCGGTCTGCGACTCCCGCCACGACAACCCCTGGGCCGCCGACCTCTACAACCGCGCCCGAGCCTGGGTAAACACTATCTGGCGCTGCTGGCAGGATAACACCAGCTACGACTACGACCCCACCAAGCGCGGAGCCCTCCAGGCACTGCACAACACCATTACCGAAGACGCGGCCTGACCGACCGGAGGTTGACACAGGGCAACTCATGGGTCTCCCTGCGCTCCGCGGAAAGAACAAAGCAGCCACCACGGTCGCAAGAATACCCGGAGCGACTTGACCACCCGCCAAGAGCCTAGTAGCGAGCGGCGAGGCAGCGACCCCGATCGATGACGGCGCGTCGACCACGGTGTCGTCGATCAGCGCATCATGTGAATGCCGGGCCCGATCGGCACGTTGAATAAGACGAAGATCCCGAGCAGTCCCACCCACACGACCCAGAAGGGCACGACGTAGACGATGAGCCGGGAGATGAGTGTGCCGAGCCCGGCGTCGGGCTCGTAGCGGCGCACGAAGGCCAGCAACACCAGCAGGTACGGGTTCATCGGGGTGATGATCTGCGTTGCGGAGTCACCGATCCGGAATGCCGCCTGGACAAAGGCCGGCTCGTACCCGAGCAAGAAGAACAGCGGCACAAAGACCGGCGCGAGCAGCGACCACATCGCCGATCCGGAAATGATGAAGAGATTAAGCAGCGAGGCCAGCAGTACGAAGCCGACGATCGCCACGAATCCGGTGAGGCCCGCGCCCTCGAGCAGGTTTGCGCCACGCACCGCGATCAGCGCCCCCATGTTGCTCCACTGGAACAGCGCAATGAACTGCGCCGCGGCGAAAATTAGCACGATGTAGCCGGCGAGGTCGCGCACCGCCTCGGTCATCAGCCGCGGGACGTCCCGCGACGAGCGGATCGTCCCGACGGTAATGCCGTAGGCCAGCCCGGCGACGAGGAAGAAGCCGAACACGATCGGGACCACGCTGGACAGCAACGGCGACGGGATGAAGCCACCGCTCTCATTGCGCAGGACCGACGCGGGTAGGAGCGCACCACCGACCACGACGACTGCATAGACCAGCACCACGACTCCGGTGATGCGCAGCCCCCGCCGCGCTTGGGGCGACAGCCCGTGTTCGGCCTCCGTCCCACTATTCTGAGCGTCGCCCTGGACGACATCGCCGGCGGCGGCGTCGCGGCCGGTGTCAGCCCCCTCAGCGGATTCGGCGTTGTGCCTGCTGACCGGCTCGTAACGCCCGAGTCGCGGCTCCACGACCTTGTCCGTGAGGAAGCCCGCGATTAACGGCAGCACGATCGCGGAGGCCGCGCTGAAGAAGTAGTTGTCGACCGGCGTCACGGTGATCGACTCCGATGCTGGCAAGGCATCGGCGGCCACCGTCGAGATGCCAGAGAGGAGGGCGTCGATGCTGGCGATGAAGACGCCGGCCGAGTACCCCGCGCCGACCGAGGCGAACCCGCAGATCAGCCCGGCGACTGGGTGGCGTCCGGCGGCTAGGAAGACCAGCGCTGCCAGCGGCGGCACGACGACGAACGACGCGTCGGAGGCGATGTTGGCATTGACACCCACGAACGCAACGGCGTAGGGAAGCAGCCAGCGCGGGGCTTTCGAGAAGGCGGCGCGGACGACAGATTCCAGCAGTCCGGTCCGCTCGGCCAGACCCACGCCGAGCAGGATCACCAACACCGTGCCTAGCGGCGGGAAACCGACGAAGTTCTCGACCATGTTCTCCAGCAGGAACAACAACCCCTCGCCGGAGAACGCAGCCCGCACGGGAAGCGCCTCTTCAGCGCCTGGTATCTCGATGGTCACTCCGAGCGCCGCGACGATCGTGGACAGAATCGCAAACGCGGCGAACAGGTAGACGAAAAGCATGAAGGGGTCCGGCAACTTGTTACCTGCCCGTTCAATGCTTCCCAGTACCCGGGACAGTACCCCTTCCCCCGCCTCCGGCGGGGTGGTAACGGGACTTGAGGCCATGAGTCGTGCTCCGTTCTGGCGACGGCACGCATGCCCTCGACCGACTGGCCGTTGCTGCCCTACGATGAGACAAGCAGAAGATTAGCGCTACGTATGTGTGGGGTCAACGGTCCTGCGGTGCCCCTGTGCGGGCCGCTCTCAAAACTTCCGGCGAGTGAGGAGCCATGACGACAACCAACACGGGAAACGCGACACCGCCCGAACCTGACCGGTCCTATCTCGAGCAGTTGGCCGCCCAAACGGAGCGTAAGGTCGCGTCGGCCGAACCGCTCGACTCCGAGCACATCGGCGCCCCGGCGGCCGTGCGCGCCCGCATCACCGCCGCGCTGGACAGCCACGAAGGAAAGCTGGTCGAGCTCGCTCACCGACTACACGCAGAGCCCGAGCTGGGGTACGAGGAACACCGGTCGGTCCGGGCGGTTGCCGAACTACTCTCCGCGGCCGGCCACGAGCCGCAGGTCGGCGCATACGGTTTGACCACTGCGTTGCGCGTCGTCGCGGGCTCCGGGCATCCCCGGGTGGCAATCCTCGCCGAGTACGACGCCCTGCCGGGTATTGGCCACGCCTGCGGCCACAACGTCATCTGCGCCAGCGCGGTCGGCGCCTTCCTAGGCTTGTCCGATGCGGTGGAGGAGCTCGGTGGATCGGTGGAGCTCATCGGCACCCCGGCCGAGGAGGGGGGCGGCGGCAAAGAGCACATCGCCCGCGCCGGCGGGTTCGATGAAGTGGACGCCGCGGTCATGGTGCACCCTTATGGATACGACCTCGCCGCGCATCCATTTCTCGGCCGCCGCATTGTGGACGTCGTCTACCGTGGCGTGGCCGCCCATGCCGCCGCCATGCCCTTCATGGGTCGTAACGCGCTCGATGGCGTGGTCGCCGCCTACACCGGCATTGCTGCGCTGCGTCAGCATCTGCCGCCCACCGACCGGGTTCACGGCGTCATCACCGATGGCGGGGAGCGACCAAACATTGTGCCCGAGCGTGCCGCTGCGCAGTTCTACCTGCGCTCAGCCGAGCCGGACACCTTGGTCGACTTGTGCCGCCGCGCCACGGCTGTGTTCGAGGGTGCGGCAGAGATGACTGGCACTGTGGTCGACGTCCAGTGGGACTCCCGTCCCGCGTACCTGCCGATCCGGCACAACCTGACGCTCGCGGCGCGTTATGCGGTGCACCTAGCGAAGCGGGGCCGCCAGGTACTTCCGCGCGGCATAGTGCCGGACACGCTCACCGGTTCCACCGATCTCGGTAACGTCAGCGTTCGGATTCCCGCGATTCACCCGATGATCGCCATCGCCCCCAGCATAGTGTCGCTACACACCACCCAGTTCGCCGAGCACGCCGGGGGCCCGAAGGCCGACCGCGCCGTTCTCGACGCGGCGGTCGGGCTGGCACTCGTGGGCGCCGACTTCCTTGCCGATTCCGCACTGCGTGACGCGGTGGCAGCCGAGTTCGTCGAGGCTGGCGGGCCGCTGGACGTGACCGGCCTGCTCGCGTAAGGCGTTGCGCTCGCGTGCGCGGCGTCGGTTCCTCGTCACCAGAGTGTCTCGTCAGCAGAGGCGCTAGTCGGTGCCCGCAAGAAAGGTCCGGATCAAATCGTTGAACGTTGCGGGTCGTTCGAAGTAGACGGAGTGTCCCGCCTGCTGCACGATCTCGATGTCGACGCTCGGAAGACCGCCGAACGTCATCTGCACGTTGGCGGGCGGACACACGACGTCTTCTTCCCCTACGACAGCGAGCACGGGGCACCTAATTCCCTGAAGCTCGTTAACGGCACGCACCCGCATAGCGTCCAGGCTCTGCCGGACCGCGGCCCGGTCCCATGTGCCGCTCAGCTTGTCGATGCTGACGTAGAACCGGTGCAGACCGGGCTGCTCGCGAGCCATCCGCTCACCGGCGGCCGGGTGCACGCCACGGTTAACCAGCGCACGGACCTGGGGGTCGAGCCCGCTCGATTCAAGCGTGGCGAGCCCCGCGTGCCGCAGCGTGCCGGTCGTGCCGCACAGCACGAGGGCCGCGACGCGTCGCGGCGCACGCAAGGCGAACTCCATGGCGGTCCAGCCGCCCATCGACTGGGCGACGATCGCGGCGCGGGCGACACCCAGGTGATCGAGCAGCGCCGTCAGGTCGTCGGCATACCGCGGCGGGCGGGGGCGCCCCGTCGCGTCGCGGGACGGCGCGAAACCCCGATGGCCAAACGTCACGCAGGTGTAGTACTCGGCGAAGAGCGGCACCTGCTGCCACCACGAGCGATGATTGCCGCCCAAGCCGTGGGCGAAGACGACCGGTGGCCCGCTTCCGGTCACCTCGTAGTACAGCGAGCCGTCCGCGACTGGCAGCCGGTGCCCGACGGCCGGCATCAACGGGTCATCCTGAACCCGCTCATGCCTTGATCTGCTAGCTGGCACTGTTGCTGATCCGGGTGCGCCCACATACCACGCCGGGCCCTCGTAGAGGGCAGAGGACAGCCTCGGGCTGCGCGGCTGATGGAGGGTATCGCGCCGGTCCATCCCCAACCCGGCGAACCCCCCATCCATCGTTGAGCTCTGGCCACGATCCCCCTCTCAGTCGAGAAGCCTACTGGCTCTTGGAACCTTGCGGTGGAGGCAGCCGTTGTTCGACCCATTCGTCAGGTTGCTGCTCGCGGCCAGGACGGCGCCGACCAGGGCGGACGATCAACTCGCGGTGCGGGAAAATCCCGACGATGTCCCCGTCCTCGTCTTAGAACTGACCGGTCATCAGATGCAGGCCTAGAGCGCTGGTGGCCACCAGGACCCAGGACTCCCCCCGGGCGCCAAGGGCTGCCAGCCGGCCGCGCGCATGGTGTGCACCGGGGGGGTGCATCACAGACCCACGGCGGGCAGGGCGACGGCCCTGCAGAAGACCGCGAGGGCCTTGACGGGGTCCTGCCACGCCTGCGGGACTGCGCCCACGGTGTTCAGGCCGGCCGCGAGCAGGAAGAGGAGGAGGAAGGGCGGGACGAGCTGCCGGTAGGTCAGCCGACCCCGCGCGCCGGGAGCGGCCGACGCGGCGCGCGACCTGCGCACGGCGTGACCGACGGAGATCGGGATGATCATCAGCGTCCGGGTCAGCTTGACGACCACGGCCTGCGAGGTGGCGGCGGCGCCGTAGGCGGTGGCTGCGGCTACGACGGACGACGTGTCGTTGATTGCGGTCCCGGCCCACAGCCCGAACGACTCCTGGGACATGCCCATGAGGTGGCCCAGCGCCGGGAAGAGCAGGGCGGCGAGCACGTTGTAGACGAAGATGACGGCCACCGACAGCGCGATCGCGCTGCTACCGCGTTACGGTATGCGGCAGACATCCCAGGTTCTGTTTCTGTCAAGCGGCGGTTTTGAGGTGGTGCTCCCAAGCGGTGTTCTCGTCGTAAAGGGTGCCGTGGCGCAGGCAGCCGTGCAGGATGCCGACCCAGCGTTTGGCGAGCTGTCGCAGCGTGGCCTGGTGGCCGGTGCCGCGGGACCTCATGGACTGGTAGTAGGTGCGGGCGCCGGGTGAACCGCGCATGGAGCAGAACGCCCACTGTTGCAGGGCGTCGCCGAGGCGGCGGTTGCGGGCGTACCTGGCCAGCACGACACGTCGGGTGCCGGAGGCGCGGGTGATGGGCGCGGTGCCGGCGTAGGCCTTGCGGGACTTGGCGTCGGCGTACCGATACGGGTCGTCGCCGAACTCGCCCAGGATCCGGGCGCCGAGGACCACACCTAGACCAGGCAGGCTGGTGTAGATGTCAGCGTCCCGGTGCCGGCCAAAATGCTCGGCCACCACCTGCCCGAGCCGCTCGATCTGAGTGTTCAGGACCGTGATGAGTGCGACCTCGCAGGTCACGATCGCGGCGTAGGCGTGTTGCACCGGGCCGGGTTGCCGCAGCACGGGGGAGGTCAGAACCTGCCTGATCGCCTCCGCACGGGCGGACACGTCCCGCCGGTGCGCGGTGGTAAGGGCCCGGACGATCTTGGCCTTGGACAGTCGCAAGGCGGTATCCGGGTCAGGTGCCTGGGCGAGCAGCTCAAGGGTCTCGGGGGCGTCCAGCTGCTCGAACGCGGCCAGCGCGGCGGGGAAGAAGTCCCGCAGGGCAGAACGCAGCCGCAGCATCTGCCGGGTCCGGTCCCAGATCAGCGACTGGTGGGCCCGGGCGGTCACCTTGATCGCCTCACCCGTGGGACTGTCGCCGGCGACCGGGCGGTGGTGGGCCCGGTCCAGACGGACGATCTCGGCCAGCAGGTGCGCGTCCGCGGCATCCGACTTCGCCCCGGAGGTGGAGTGCCGCTCCCGGTACCGAGCCACCGACAGCGGGTTCAACCCGTACACCGTGTACCCGGCCGCCACCAGCGCCCCGACCCAGGGGCCCCGGTCGGTCTCGATCCCGACCACGACCTGGGCGGCCGCCTCGCCCGGGTCCAGGCCAGCCCACTCCGCCGGTGCATGTTCGGCGACTATCTCGTGAAACCGGGTCACCCCGGTTAGCCCCTCGGGCAGTCGCCTTCGTACCAGCACCTTCCCCTGGTCATCGACGACCTCAACGTCGTGGTGGTCCTCGGCCCAGTCATCACCCACGAACAGCATGACCGCTCTCCCTTCTCCTTGTTGCGCAAACCGACAGGTCAGCAGCGTGGAGGAGGACTCCCGGCGATCTAATGGTCACGTGCTCACCCGGACCAACAGGGGCACGTCATCCCAGCAGCGGTCACGCCTCCTCACGACCGACAGGCGCACGGTCTGCCGCAAGACCTCAACGATCAGATTCGGAAAGTGCTGACCCGCCGGCCGCTACCGGAACCGAGCCTGCCACAGGATCGGTAGAACCCATTAGATCCGGATGTTCCCTGGGCTGTCCAGCGACCGCTAACGACGGTGATTGTCAGGGGTGGATCTGTTGCCAAAACCGTTGCTGGTGTTCACTGGAAGTTTCACCGCTGTCAACTGTCCGGTGTGGCGAACAACTGCTCTGTCAGGGTGTGCGTGACCCAGGTGATCCAGCGGTGGCGGGTCCAGCCCGCGCGCAGGACCAGCTCGGCGTACGACTCGGGGCCCAGAAGGAAGTCCAGTAGGTCGGCGGCGCGGGCGGGCGTAATGCCTTCCCGGAGCGGCGCCTTGGTCCTGAGCGCCGTGACCAGCTCCTCCATGCCCTGCCTGCGGAGGGTGCGGGAGTGTCGGTAGATCTCTCCGCCCGGCTCCTGGGCCAGCGTCGCGAAGATCGGCAGCGTGGGGGCCACACGCACGTTGAGGGTGGCGATGCACGCGGCCAGTTCGGCGACGGCCGTCGCGACGTCGGGCTCCTCGAGAGCGGCGCGGTACCAGGGCTGAAACTGGGGCGGTAGGCCCTCGTCGCCCAGCACCGTCCACTCGTGCACCGCCTTGAGGACCTCGTCCTTGGTGCGGAATTGGAAGTACACGGTTTGCACCGAGACACCGGCCGAGCGGGCGAGCGCCTCCATCGTCGTCGCCCGAAACCCCATGGCGCAGAACAGCTCGTAGGCGGCCTGAACGATGCGGGCCCGGGTGGCCACGGAGCGCTGTTCCATCTTGGTCGGCGACACCTTGACAGCGGGATCGGCGGCAGGAGTACTCTTAGAGGTAACCATTAACGGTTGACTATAACGCTCACGTCTGGGAGAGGGTCTTGACAACACACTGGCGGCGCGTGGAGAACCCTGCTTCCGGGGAGGCGTTCACCTTCCTGGAGACCTCCGAGGAGACCAGCGGGTCCAGGGTGGTGACGCTCATCGAGGTCCAGCCCGGCGGGGGTCCTCGACCGCACGCCCACCCTCCGGAGGAGACTTTCGAGCTGGTCGACGGCGACGTCGAGCTCGTGCACGGCGGTCGCACGAGCAGGCTGGAACTAGGGCAGCCGGTCACCGTGCCCGCCGGCTCCATTCACACCTTCACCAATCCCGGCGACGGACCGGCCACCGTCAAGGTCACCGTCGTCCCCCCGAACGACTTCGAGCGCACGATGCGCGTGCTCGAAGGTCTCGCGCGCGACGGCCGCCTGCAAGGACCGGGAGGTCGGCCCACCAAGCCGGCGCTGATGGCCAGCCTCGCCAGGCGCAGCGGCTACTACGAACCGCCGATGCCGCGGCTGATCTGGAACCTGCTCAACGGTGCACTCGCCCCGTTCGGCCGACGCGCGGCCGACGAGGCGCTCACCCGCTACGACCGACCACACCCCGCACCGGGAGAACGCGTCGGGCAACTTGGCTGAGCCTCGCTGACAGGCGTGCACCTAGTGCCGCACGGCGGCATGTCCGGACGTCTGCACCCGCGTCACTGGCGGCGATAGGACGCACATCATTGGGGTGCCGAACCGTAGCCTGCTGAGGCTGCTTTGTGAACACCGGTGGCTGTCCGGGGGTACTGCGACGATGGGCGCATGAGGGACCCATGGGGAAATGAATGGCCAGATCAGCGGCACCCGGCCGTGACGAACCCGTACCCGTTGGGATCGATGGGGCGGCGCTCGTCGTTCCGCAGCGCCCGGGCGAAACTCAAGCGGGCCAGGGAAGTCCACGACTCGCTGAATCGAGAGCGGGAGCGTCTGGTGAGACCTACACAACTCGCTACGCATCACTCTCTCCGATGACGGCAAGACCTACATGTTCTTCGTTGATGAGCCGCCACCGATCCCAAGCCACTGGCCGGTGACGATTGGGGAGGTGATCTACAACCTGCGGTCCGCGCTGCACCATGCCGCCTACGAGCACTCGGTCATCGACTTGAACCGGGAACGACCCGGACGAGGCCAAGAACGCGGCGTTCCCCCTGGTCACGGAACCCGGAAAGCTCACGACGAAGTATCTCGACCGCGTGTTGCCTGGAGTCGACGACGCGACAAGGGCACTCATCGAGCGTGTGCAGCCCCACCCAGAGCGCGACAGGTTCTATCGCCCCACCACCTTCGAGGAGACTACCTACCACCTCGGCCTGCTCAACGAACTCTGCAACATCGAGAAGCATCGCCACCCCAACTTCGTCGTCGAGTCGGTGGTCCCGGCTCTCACCTGCAGGGCCACCCCGCTCCCGACGTCTTCGAGGGGGCGCTGGAGCCGGGCCGCATGGTGGCCAAGATGGGACTACTACCCCGAGTTCGCGCCCTACGTGAGCATGCAACCACGGTTCTCCTTCAGCACCCTGCTCGTGCATCCGGGCGGGCCATCGGCCATGCCGGGCGTCCTTTGGGTCATGAACTTCATGGTGGCGCGTGTTCTGGACGTCCTCGACCCCTCACCCTTGCTCAACGATCGGCGGAAGCAACACCTGGCACCGCACCCTGGCGCTGAAGAGGCAGCACAGTTGCGACGTGCGTTCCAGCAGAATGCAACTCGGCTTGAGAATGACGCATGGCGGTAAGGTGCAAATGCGGCGGTGAGACGCACCCTCGTCCTCGTCAGTGCCTCGTGGCGAGAGGCACCTCGAGGGTTTCGACGACGAGTTGGTGGTCGTCGAGCTCGTGGAGGCCTGAGACCGCGACGGTGTCGACACAGCCGGTGCTCCGCACCAGGATCGGAAGGCGCCGCCGTGGGCGGCGTAGCCCGAAGGGTGCAGTCGGACGTCCGCCTCGAAGGACCGGCATCGGCCTTGGAACTGTTCGCCTACCCGGACTCAGCGCACGCAAGTAGCCGCATGGGGCTCGTGCACGAAGGCTCTACCACCACGGTGGGTGACGAAGTTGTCCGCCGACAACCCATGAACGGTGAGCGATCGGGGTCTGGGTCGCGGCGGCGGGTCGCGATATCGCCTTCGGAGCCGTTCCTGCGCTCAATGGACGGAGACCCGCCCCTCGGGTGAGGCCGACCATCGGCTGCGTCGTGGCAGGCTCGCCCCGATGGCCGTGGGTGTGGACGGTCGGCGCACGTTCCCGAGCAGCTCGCTGCTCAGCGCTCCGCTATGGGCAGACGGCCGCGCGATGGTCAATTTCCTCTCGCGAATTGGCCCTCGATCCTTCAGACGATCCCGCCGAGACCAGGAGTTGCGTTTCGTCAAGTTCTTCGGCCCCACCTGTCGTCGCGAATGTTGGCCCCAGCTGTGGGGGTGTGGGGGTCATTTGGTGCGGTGGCGGGTGTTTCTGCTGGTGCGTAGCCGGTAGGACTGGGTG
>JAABUN010003552.1_pt1 | contig 23787 bp, 20 predicted proteins | sample 5559311 | NCBI WGS metagenome assembly JAABUN01 (sample SAMN10711877, study PRJNA513370) | rock metagenome | isolation source: Antarctica rocks | place: Antarctica: Victoria Land, Siegfried Peak sud
CCGCAATAGCGACCCTGCCCGATCGGCCCCGACCCGTTCGTGTCCGAAAAAGTGGACCTCGCCGTTGTCGACCGAGCGCGTCAGCGGCTTCGCCGCATCGTGGAGGAGCGCCGCCCAGCGCACGATCGGTCGGGGCGGGGCCTGTCGCACCACGCGTTTCGTATGCGCCCAAAGGTCTTTCTCCCGGTGCGGGCGAATGTCACGGTAGTCGTCGTCTGCCTCGGCTGCCAATGGCGCCAGCTCCGGCATCACCAGTTGGAGAAGACCCGTGCCCCGTAGTGCCTCCAATCCGTCCTCAACATAGTTGCCGACGAGCAGCTTGGTCAGTTCCATCAAGATGCGCTCCTGGCTAATTCGCGCCAGGCTCGGGGCGTTCCGCCGCACTGCCGCTTCCGTCTCCGCCTCAAGGCGAAAGCCAAGCTGGGCGACGAATCGGACCGCTCGTAGTAAACGAAGGGGATCCTCCGCGAATCGCGCGTCAGGGTCGCCGACTGCCCGCAAAATGCCCTGGGCGATATCCGCCTCCCCCCCAAAGGGATCGCTCATCTCCTCCGTCGCCACGTCAACGGCGATCGCGTTCGCCGTGAAGTCGCGCCGCGCCAGGTCTTCCGCTAACCCGCCTCCAAGTTGAACGGTCGGGAACCGCGTCTCGTCCGGATAGTTCTCGCTCCGGTAGGTCGTAATCTCGACGTCGATCCGTTCGTCCTGCCGCGCGAAGACGAACCCGACCGTACCAAACCGCTCACCGACCAGATACGCTGAGCCCGCGCCAGCGAGCTGGCCGAGACGCTGCGTGTCCTCTGGCAGAGCCGACGTCGCAAAATCGAGGTCGTTCGGCAAACGCCGCCCCAGGAGCAGATCGCGCACGATCCCGCCGACGAAGACGAGCTCCTGCCCTGCCGCCGTGAAAACCCCGCTCAGACTCGCTGCGACCACCCGCTGTTCTGATGCCAAGGCATTCAAGAGGGGAAGCGTGACTCGCCCGTCCTCGCGGCGCGCAACGATCACCGGTTAGTGGCTCCCCATAACATCGCGTCCATGTGCCCAGCGGACCGCTTATCGTTCGAGCGGCGACCAGTCTACCCCGCGCTGCCGCCGCGCCCCCAGCCAGGCCGCGCTCTGACTGTGGCCCGCCGCGGTCCATGTCGGCATAGCGGCGGCTGCAATTCCGCGGGCGGTTAGCCGCGCGTCACACGTGTTCTCGTTCGCGCGCTGCCGCCACGCTGATCGGTGACGTGCCCGGTGAGTCGTTCCGCCCTCGCGTCGGCGCCAACCTCACGTCGCGGTCCACAACGATCGTCCGTCGCGTACCTTATGGTGCACGCGGCCTTCCCGGTGCAGATGACTCAAAAAAGCGAATGCCGTCGGTTGCAAGAGGTAGAAGCCGGGGGCATCCGTCACCTCCGCGCCATAGGAGGTCAACAACCCCGTCAATACGGCCTCGGCCGTCGTCGGTTCGGCCGCCAACTCCACGACCCGCTCCGCTACCTCCTCGATCACGCTCCGATTGAGCCCAAGCAGCTCCTCCAGCGACTCCACCACCGGTCCGTGCCCCGGCACCGCGCTCGCGCATGGTGTGTCTCGCGCGACGTCCAGCGCCCGCAAATGATCCGTCACCGAGAAGAGGTACGGAATCTTGTACTTGGCAAGGACAGTCGCCGGCAGCACCACGTCGGCGCAGAAGAAGATTCCCTCGACCAGGTACCCGACCTGCCCCGGCGAGTGCCCCATCAGCGGCACCACTTCGAGATCGATCCCCTCGACGCGCAGCGGACCCGGCGAAACGACCTCGTCCACCGGGCTGGCGTTGGCCAGCAAGAACCCACCACGCAGCGAATCAAGCGGATCGGCACCCCCGAAGAGGGAGATTGGCTGCAGCAGCGGGTAGCGTAGGATCGCCTCGTCGAACGCCGGCGCGAAGACCCGCGCTCCCGTCCTCTTGACCACCGCCGCGTTCGCCCCGAAATGATCGGCGTGGGCATGTGTCGTCAAGATCGCGACCACCTCCCCGCCGACCTCTTCCCGGGCAGCCCGCAGCGCCTTCTTGCCGTTCGTCTCGTTCAGCCCCGTGTCGATCATCACGAGCCGGTCACCGTCGCCGCGCAGCACCCCGATATTGACGCCGCCCGGCACGACCGCTATCCGTGGTCCCAGCTCGATGATCACCCAATCGTCTCCCCGCGGGCGCTTTGGCGATCACGGCTCATCCCGTCGTCCCCAGCCCATGTTGAACAATTGCTCGCCGGTCCAACGGCGCTCGTACCGCGACTATACTGGTTCTCACCGATGGAGGAGATGGGGGTCGATCATGCCGCGGACAGCGATCCGGCACGTCGTCGAGGTTGGGCAATTCGACCGGTCCAGTGTTGAAGCCTTGTTCGCCGCCGCCGACCACATGCGCGATCTGCCGCGCGACGCGGCGCCGCTTCGTGGCCGCGTCCTGGCAACCCTCTTCTACGAGCCCTCGACGAGAACCCGGCTCTCCTTCGAGAGTGCCATGCTCCGTCTCGGAGGCGGCGTCATCTCGACCGAGAATGCCCGAGAATTCTCCTCCGCGATTAAAGGTGAAACCGTCGAGGACACCGTCCGCATCGTCGAAAGCTACGCCGACGCCATCGTCCTCCGCCACTTCGAGCAGGGTGCCGCCCATCGCGCCGCCGCCGTTTCCGCCGTTCCCGTGCTCAACGCCGGCGATGGCCCCGGCGAGCATCCGACCCAGGCGTTGCTCGACCTCTACACCATCCAGTATGAGCTCGGGCGGATCGACGGTCTGCGCATCGCCCTCGTCGGCGATCTCCGCTTCGGCCGGACAGCGCGCTCGCTCGCGCGCCTCATCCGCCTCACCCACGAAACGGAGCTGATCTTCGTCTCTCCCCCCGCCGTGCCGATGGGGGACGACGTCCGCGCCGAACTCGACATTGCCGGAGTCACCTACCGTGACGAACCAGACCTGGCGAGCGTGCTCCCCCACGTCGACGTCGTCTACCAAACTCGGATCCAGCGCGAGCGCTTCCCCACCGCCGAAGAATACGAAGCAACCCGTGGCGTCTACGTCATCGACCGCGCCGCGATGGAGCGCCTCAACCCGGCCGCCATCGTCCTTCACCCCCTTCCCCGGGTCGATGAGATCGCGCCTGACGTCGACGCCGACCCCCGCGCCGCCTACTTTCGCCAGGCCCGCAACGGCGTCTACATTCGCATGGCGCTGCTGTCGCTGGTACTCGAGAATGAGAACCCAGCAGGAGTGTCTGCGAAATAACCTTCCGCCTTGTCATTCCGCCGGTCTTGCGCTGGTCGTCGTCACGCCTACGATCTCCCGCGGTGCTAACGTGGCTGCATTCCCCCATACCTCGACCCGTACCTCCCCCATCGTCCCCATCCACAGCGGTGTCGTGCACGTCCTCCTCAGCAGGTTCTTCCAGAGCTGGGCGTTGTGGAACGTCTCCTCGTCGGCGCTAAAGAGCTCGAAGAGGGAACGTGAGGCAACCAGGATCATCTTTTGCTTCGCCCGGCTCAGCGCCACCGTTAGCCGCCGGGGGTCGAGCAAGAATTTGCTCGAGGCGAGCAGGTACGCGGGATCGCTCTCCGTCGCGCTGATGAGAATGACCGTCCGCTCGCCCCCCTGAAACCGCTCGACCGTGTCGACCGCCGAGGCGGTTACCGCGCCGCTCACGGGATCGGTCGTGGTCAGCAATGGCACGGCCTCTTGCAGCGCTGCCCGTTGGGCGCGATGGGGAACAACGACTCCCAGTCCCTCCGCCGCGTCATAGCCATGCGCCGCCAACGATGCCAGGACCGGCGTCACCAACGCTCGTTCGAACGGGTTACGGTGCTGACTCGCCGCTTCGTCATGAACGACCACTACCAGTGGATAGTCCGGCGCCAGCACGGCATCCACGTAGGCGTCACCCTGCGGGAACGCCGGTAGCACCCCGGTCCGCTTCGAGTGATAGGCAATGCCATCCTGGTGATAGACCTCGCGCCGCAGAAACTCGGCGATCTCGGCGTGCAGGCGGAAGCTCTCCGCGAACTTGATCATCGGCAAACCGAGCGGCAGCAGCGTCGAGAAGAGCGATTCGTAGGTCCTATATTCCTGAAATGTGCGCCGGGGTTCCCCCTCCCAGTCATGCTGCACGATCGGCGGCATCTGCCGGTGATCGCCGACGACGATCAACCTCCCGTCCGGCTTCAGCGGTAGCGCCGCCATCACCGCCTCGGGCAAGCTCATCTGCGAGGCTTCATCGAGGATCAGGCAATCGACCATCTCCAGGCCGAAGAGGTCTTTTGGCGAACGCTCCTTGACGAGTGTGTGCACGCCGCCCGGTGTCGTCGCCACGACACACCAGCGGTCCGCCGCGATCGCGTCGGCGATAACTGGCTCGCCCGCCGCCCGCTCCTCTTTCTTCCGCAGCGGGATCACCCCATCAGGCACGTGCTCCCGTGGTGACACCCGGAAGAGCGGAACACCGAGCAAACGCTCATCGAAGTATTGGGCGAACAGCGCGGGCCGCGCCGCTTTCCGCGCGCCCAGCTCCGTTCTTACGCGCAGCACGTTCTCCAACAAGACGTCGGTCGCGGCGTGTGTCTTGCACGAGAGAACCACTCGGAAGTCGATCCCGGCTGCTATTGCCCCCTGCAATCTGGCAAAAATGGCAAACGCCGTCGAGTAACTCTTCCCCGTCCCCGGTGGTCCCTGCACCAGCAGCATCGGATCCGCGCCATGCCCTCCGATAAACGCGCGCTTGCTCTCCTCGAAGGCGTGCAACGCTCCCGCTTCGTGCAGCGCATCCAGACCCGCGAGGAACCGCGCCTGTCCCTCCGCCGCTAACGATGGCCAGGGGACGAGCGCCGGCCCCGGATGAGCTAATCGCTCGTGCAGCGTGTTTCGCCCCCCCGCGATCAAACCCTCGGTCACCTTCGCCTGCCGCGCGCCGTACCAATTGTTGGGATCCTCGTCGATCGTATACACCGCGCCCGGCGTGAGAGGACGCGACTTCGCCGGGAACGCGAAGCCCCGCCTGTCACCAGGGCGGTCCTGCTGCAGGGCCAGCTCGACGTAGCCGGCGACGGCTCGCTTAGCTCCATCGCGCTCGACCTCAAATCCGACAATCGACGCCCGCGTGCCATTCAGCATCTGCTTTGGCGTCGGTTGGAACAGCTGCTGCTCCGCCACCGGCAGCCGGCTATCCACCGTCCACCGGGGATACAGCACGACGCGGTCGTCCGCCCGCAGCGTCGTCAGACCGAGCACCTCGTCCAAATCGGCGTCGACCCCGTCGAGATCGAGTCGTAGCCTGACCCGCAGCCCCTCTTGCGTCCACGCGCTCGCGTCTCGCTCCTCCTTTCTACGCGTGACCTTCTTCGCGGTCGGGTTCGCCTCCCGGAACGCCGCCCGCTGCTCCTCGTACAGCAGGCGGCGGCGCTCGTTCTCGCGGTTCGTCTCAGCAACGCCCGGTGCCTGGACCGCTTCTTCGTAACGCGCCAGCAGCGTCTGGCCGCTCAATACCCGCCGCTCCGGGGGAGCTTGGCGCGCGCTCTTCCACGCGTTCAGGTAGACGTGCCGCTCGATCGTCACGAATTCGTCGAGCGCCTGCGCCAGTCCCCGCGCCTTCTCGTCGAACCGGTCCAAGCTCGGCAGATCGAACGACCGCTTCTCCGTCTGCTTGTTTCCCTTGAAATCCTTGGCGATCCACTCCATCGCCTCCAGCCGCCGCCCCTCGAACCCCCGCAGCAGATCGGGCGTCGCTGCGCGATAGGCGGCATAGTCATCCTTTCCCCGTGCCGGCGCCGCCGGCAACTCCCCCCAGGCGGCGTAGGCGTATTCCAACGGAATCTGACTGCTGAAGCGGGCGCGGCCCGTGTACCAGGGTCGCTCGCCGATCTCCCCGCCGCCATCGCGCTTCCGCCAGAAATCGAACAGATGCCGGTGAAAAATCTCCCGATACCTCGTCCCAACATTCCAGTCGAACCTGCGGTAGGCAGCCACCGCTTGCAGCGACTGACAGACCATCGGGTAATTCTTCATCTCCCGGATCTCCTGGTCCAAAAATGTTGCAACCGGCGAGTCGAACGCCGCCAACTGGGTGACGAAATCGTAGAGTGGCGTCGCCCCCATAATCGAGCCCGCGTGCCGGCCCAGCCCGTCCAACAACAACCGCTGCTCGTAGCGGTCGAAGAAGATCAGGTGGATCGGGGCCCGCGCCTGTCCCTCGTCGTCAGCCGCCGCTAGGTCCACGATCGCCCGCAGCGTCTCCTCGATCCACCGCACGAAGAGCCGCGCCTCCGCCTCGGCCGACGAAGGCAACCCCTCGGCCAGCAGAACGACGCTCCGCCGCCGGGCCTCGGGTTCCTCACCTCGTTCTGAGGCGACCACCAGCGAGCCCAGCAGGTAGACGCGGTCGTTGAGGTAGTCATGCTGGGCGTCGACATAAACCCGAACCAGATTTGGATTGTGCCCCGCGTCGCTGTAGGGGAGGGATCCGTATCCCTTACTAGGGATGTACGACAAGTGCCCGACCGCATCCCCCTTCCAGACGCGGTAGGCTCGCGCCCGGTGGATCAGCTCGTCGAGTCGCGGGCCGACCGGCCAGGTCGCTCCCAAGCCGCGCACGAGCTCGGCCTTTCCCGGCGCCGCGACCAGCTCGGTCAGGTCACCGACGGAGCCGTTCGCACCGCTCCCTCGGGGCTCCTTTAGATGAGCCACCTCAGCCACCCGCGTGATCCCGGCCCGCTGCAATGCCCCCTTGTCCCGCTCGCTCAGATGCGGCAGCAGCGAGAGATCGTCCCGCTCCGCGCTCCACTTCATACAAAACTCGTTGTAGAGGCAACCGTCACACTTGTATGTGAGATGGTAGGGGATGATCTCGAACGGCTCCCCCGCCACCCGTTCCGCCACCGACCTTGGTCCCGTCACCAGGTCCCGCACCGACGCCCGGTAGCTTTCAGAGTCCTCAACTAGCTCCAGGAGTGCGTCCGGCGCGTTGAACAGCCGCTTCGCCGCCTCCCGTTGCACCACGATCTGAGCCGCTTCCTCCGGCGTCGCCGCTCCCCGCGCCGCCGACCCACGATAGAGGATTGCGGTCTGAATCTCCCCCTCGACCCCGTCCCGCGCCAGCAGCGCCGCCAGCATCTCGTGGTAGAAGGCGACCTGCAACCGGTGCTCGACCTTGGCCGTCGTCGAACTCTTCATATCGGCGATCACAACGAACAGTGTCCCGGCCGCGTCTCGCTCCATCCGCACGATGTCCGCGTCGCCGCGAAGCCGCCAGGCCCCAAGCTCAACCTCTAGCCGGGGTTGGAATAGCATTGCCGTCGCGCCCGACGCCAAGTGTCGCGCGTGATCGATCACCCGCGCGTTGTCGTCTCCCCGGCGCGCGGGATCGACCCCCTCCGCCAGATCCACCACCTCGTATTGTCCGCGAACCGCTGCCTCGACGACGGCCTCAAAAGCCGCCCCGGAGCGGGTCAGCAGCGGCTGCACCCGCTGGGGAGTGACCTCGTAGTCGTAGAGGAAGCGCCTGCCCGCGACCCGCTCGTGCAGCCGGAGTCGTAGATACCGTTGACACTGATCCAGCCGGATGAACTGGGACACGTCGGTCGGCGAGATCGGTCGTTCGCCGCGTTCATCGAGCGGCACCGGATACAAGTCGCGTCGCCCGCTATCCGCTCCGTTCTCCACGCCGCCCTCCCTGGTGCCGGCTGTTAGGGAGGGAATCGTAGCGCAGGACCGCGACGACGGAGGTACGATCGTGGGAACGACCCTTCGCCCGCGTTAAAACGCGGGCACAACTCCTCCAATTCCCTCCTGGGAGCGTCAACGTGCCGTCGCGCCAATCTCTCCGCGCGCCTGCTGCCGGCCCCAGAGTGCTGCCCCGATCACTCCGGCATCGTAGCCGAGCGCCGCCGGTCGGAAGGCGATCCGCTCGATGTCCGTCACGTGCGAATGGCTCCTCGCCGTCGCCTCCGCCGCCCGCCAGTAGATCCCCCCCGGTTGCGCCACCCCGCCGCCAAGCACGACCACCTCGGGCGCCACGGTCGCGATCGCCCCCGCCAGAGCCAACCCCAGATACGAGCCCGCCTCCTCCAGGACTTCCGTCGCGACCTCGTCCCCGGCCCCAGCTGCCTGTGCCACGAGCTCCGGCGTCATCGCGTTCAGATCGCCGCCCACCAGACCCGTCAGTTCGGTCGTAAACCCTTGGACGATGCGGCGAATCGCCTCACTGACGATCCCCGGCCCGCTCGCCAGCGGCTCGACACACCCCCGGTTGCCACAGGTACAGCGCGCTCCCCCCGCATGGACGGTCAAATGCCCGATCTCCCCAGCTGCCCCTCCAAGACCGAACACGACCCGGCCGTGCGCGACCAGCCCCCCGCCGATCCCCGTCCCGACCGTCACGCACAGCGCCGTCTCCGCCCCCGCCGCCGCCCCCATCGCGTGCTCCGCTACCACGAACGCACGTGCATCATTGATCAGGTGGACGGGCAATCCCGTCGCCTTCGCCAGATCAGACCCAACCGCCACCCCGTGCCATCGCCCCGGAAGATTCGCCAGGTCTTCGGTGACGCCGGACGCCATGTCGACCAATCCGGGTACGCCGACCCCCACCGCGTCGATCTCGCCCTCCGGTACGCTTCCCGACAGACGTCTCACCCCCTCCGCCATCCGCCGCAGCACCGCCGCGTGACCCTCGGACGCACCCGTCGGCACCGTTTCCCGCGCCACGATTCCCCCGGCCCCGTCCAACAGCGCCAGCTTCAGGTAGGTCCCTCCCAGGTCCACCCCGATGCTGTACCGTCCGTCACTCACGGGCCGTGCTCGTTCCGATCATGCCCTCGTTCGTCATCGTCACCCAGCCCCCGTCCCGCGCACTTTGGGCGATCGCCTCGCCGAGACGCAGTGAGCGGAGCCCATCCGCAAACGTCGGGTACCGCGGATCCGCCTGCCTCCAGCGCCTGCTTGACCATTGTCGCGTGAAGGTGATTTGGCGTCGCCACGTGGACGCAGTCGACGTTCTCCCGCGCCAGCAGCGCCCCCAGCGCGTCGAACACCGGGAGGCGCAAGGCGCCGGCCGTCCTCCGGCTCGCCTCCGACCCTGAACCAACCAGTCCGACGACCTCCACCCCATTCGATCGGAGCGCGTCGACGTACACCGGCCCGATAGAGCCCGTCCCCACTACCGCTGCCCGAAGCGCCCTTGCCATCACCGCTCACCCCGGACGCCGTCACCGTCCGAGCCTGCGATGCGCCCGGTTCCTCGGTCATCCGCTCGCGCCTCAGCGTCGCTCCGTCCCCATCCGCTGCGTCCAGACACACTCGCGAAGAAAACCCACCATCTGCTCCCGCACCTGCCCGCCCCACGGACCGGTAAGCAACGCTGTCCCCTGCTCCCCCGTCGGCATTGTGCTTAGCACCGTCCATCCCGAACATTCCGCCTGGATTGCTTTGGCATCCGCCAGAGATCCCCGATCCCGCGCTCCGACGAGCATCAGCTTCGGTACCGTTGGTACCGGTCTCGTATCCGCGTCGATCCAGACGGGCGACAGGGCAACAAGGCCGTCGATCCCGCCGTCGGCCGCCAGTCGCAGACCCGCGGTCGCGCTCTCCCCAGCCGCCACGATGAACACGCCCGTGGCCGCCTGGCCGGATCCGCGACCGAATACTATCGCCTGCACCGCCCCCCCGAGACGGTCCGGTCGCCACGGATCGTCCGACAAGCCGTGACCCGGCAAATCGAACGCCTCGACCGCGAACCCAGCGCTCGCCAGGAGCGACGGCAGATCACCCCAGGCATCGAGATCGGTGCCTGGCTCGTGGATCAGAACCACGCGTCGGCGACTCTCGCCCCACCGCTGGCCGCGCAGGATCGAGCCGTCCTCCCTCGCGAGCGTCAGCGGAACCGGCGTCCACGTTCGCCCGGTCGCGTCCGTCAGCCGCCCGTCGTGCCCGGCGCCCCCCGCTACGTGTCGTGCTTGTACCGCTTCGCCCAATCGACTCCCTGCCACGTCGTGACTCGCACAGGCCGGACGAAAAACAACCACCGCGGTTCATTCAGCGTCGGCACCAGATAGTCCGGTCCATGGTCACCCAGGTAGCGGTACGACATCGTGTTGGCGATCTCGACCCACTGACCACCCACGTTCGGCTCCTCGACCAACTCCGCCCGTCCCTTGACTAACACCTTCCGGTACGGTGCCGCCGGCTCGTCGATCGCCAGCGACACCCGTCCGTCCCGTTTCAGATACGGTGCCCAAGCGGATCGCTCCCGCGGGATGATATAGAACCCGTCCTCCGCATACTGGAACCACGTCGGGACGACATACGGCCACCCCTCAGTATCCAAACACCCAAGCCGTCCGACGATCCCCTGCGCCAGAAACGCCTCCATCTCCCCTTGATCCATCTTCCCGACCTTGCCCCGCCACTCCTCCGCCTCCGCGGTGGCGGCCTCGCCTGCCCCACCCTCACCCATCTCACACCCCCTTTTGGTAGACCCTACAAGCCCGCGCGACCCCGTCCCCAATATCCTAAACTGTCCTCAGTCCTCGTCAGGAGGCTTCCCCGATGCGCATCACCGACGAGGTCTACGTGGTTGGCGGTGGACCGACACTTGGCTTCGGCCTCTCCGACGATCCCGATTGTCACGTCTACCTGATCGACGGTGGCGACGAGCTCGCCCTCGTCGATTGTGGCATGGCCGCTGGCGCCTCGCTCGAACGCATCGTCGCCAACATCGCCGCCGAAGGTCTCGATCCGGCACACCTCCGGACCCTAATCCTCACCCATTACCACATGGACCACGCCGGCGGTGCCGCCCGCTTCCGCCAGCGCTTCGACCTCCGCGTCCTGGCCCCCCGCGATGCCGCCCCCGCTCTTCGCACCGGCGATGAGCGCGCCGTCGCCCTCGACATGGCCAAGGCCGCCGGCTTCTACGCCGCCGACTACCCCTTCCAGCCGGTCGAGATCGATGGCGAGGTGGCCGAGGGCGACCGCGTCCGCGTCGGTGCTCTCGATCTCGAGGTCTTCGACACCCCCGGCCATTGCGCTGGCCACGCCTCCTACCTCCTCCACGGTCTTGACCGGCGCTACCTCTTCGCTGGCGACGCCGTTTTTCACGGCGGGCGCGTCGTTCTCCAGAACATCCACGATTGCTCGATCCAGCAGTCCGCCGCCAGCATCGACAAGCTCGCCGCCCTCGACTTTGACACCCTCCTCCCCGGCCACGCCGCCATCACCATCGACGACGGTCCGCTCCACGTCCGTCTCGCCGCTGCCGCCTGCCACCAGCTCGCCGTCCCCAAGAACCTGATGGCGTAGGCCGCCGCACGTCCGGTCGTCGAGATGATCCCTCATACCAATTCCGGTTGATCGATGGATCTTCTCCCGTGTCATACTGATTCCGGGTGGTTTGTGGGTCTTCGCCCCTCGCGGGACCGGGCTCCCCTCTCCCGCGCATCGGGCGGGTGCCCTCTGGGCGGGGGTAGGGGGTGAGAGCAAACGTCGGCGCCGCCACGGCCATGTATTCATCCGGTTTCCGTATGACGCATCTCTCCCTTGTCGCGCCCCTGTGACGGGCGCGACTGGCTCAGCGCGCCCCCGCGTCGGCCTTGGGTTCGGGGCTGGGGCCAGTGCGAGTCGAGCCCTTGCGGCGAACGCCTACCGCCGCGATCGCGGATCGAGGACATCGCGCAGCCCGTCCCCAAACAGGTTCAACCCCAGCACCGCCACCACCACCGTCAACCCGGGGATCGTCGTGACCCAGTGGTCGATCAGCATGTAGTTCCGCCCCTCGGCGATCATCACCCCGAGGCTCGGCAGCGGCGGCTGTGCCCCCATGCCGATAAAGGACAACCCCGCCTCGACCACGATCGCGAGCGCCACGTAGTACGACGCCATCACCAGCGCCGGCGCCAGCACGTTCGGCAAGACGTGCCGGAGGAGGATGCGTTGGTCTCCGACGCCGAGTGCCCGCGCCGCCTGGACGTACTCCGCCTCCCGCTGCGCCAGCACTTCTCCCCGCACGATCCGCGCGAATCCCGCCCAGTTGATCAATCCGATCGCCAGCACCGTCGCCGGCAGACCCGGACCCATCGCGCCCGCCAAAATCACCGCGATCAGGATCAGCGGGAAACCCCAGGTCAGCTCAACAACCCCGCTAATGATCGTATCGACCCAGCCACGGTAGTACCCGGCCAGTGCCCCCGCCAGCGTCCCGATCACCATCGAGATCAACGTCACCCCAAACCCAACCAGCAACGAAATCCTGATACCGACCACCAACCGGCTCAGCAGATCTCGCCCGAGTTGGTCTGTCCCCAATAGGTGTCCTGGACTGAACGGTGGCTGCGACGCCGCCAGCAGGTCCTGCTTCGCGTAGTCGTATGGCGCCAGGAACGGCCCCGCGATCCCGACCACCACGTAGGCCAGCGCCACCAGCGACCCCACTAGGGCCAGCTTATTCCGCGCCAGTCTGCCCCAGGCGCTGGCGAGCCGTCCCGGCGCCCGCGCCGAAACCGCGCGTTCATCCCAACCGATGGGGTTCGACCGCGCGATGGCCATCCTCAGTGCCCCGCTGTCTCACGCATAGCGGATTCGCGGATCGACCAGTCCGTAGGCGACGTCCGCCAGCAGATTGGCGACGACCACGACGAACACCAGCAGCAGCGAGAAGAACTGCGCCACCGGGTAATCCCGGCGGAGCACCGCGTCGACCAGCAGGTAGCCGACCCCCGGCCAGGCAAAGATCGTCTCCACGATCAGCGCGTACCCGATCAGCCATCCCAAGCGCAGCCCGGACAGCGAGACGATCGGGATCAGCGCGTTGCGGAAGGCTCGCCCTCCGACCACCACCCACTCCGCCAGCCCCTTCGCCCGGTGCGTCCGCACGAAGTCCTGCCCGAGCTGCTCCAGCATCGACGCCCGCATCATCCGCATCGTCACCGCCGTCCCCTCAGCCGCCAGAACCATCGCCGGCATAATCAAGTGGCTCGGTCCGCAGCACCCCGCCGATGGCAGCCAGTGGAGCTTCGCGCTGAACAGGTAGATCAGCAGCAGCGCCAGCCAGAAATTTGGCATCCCCATGCCGACGATCCCGATCGCCGTCGCCGCTTGATCGATCAAGGAATTCCGCCTTGCCGCCGCCAGCACCCCGAGGGGCAATCCGATCAGGTACGACAACGCGAACGCCGTCAACCCGAGCACCAGGCTGTTCCGCCCGTATGTCCGCAGCAGCTCCCCAATCGATGTCCCCGTCACCAGCGACGTCCCGAGGTTTCCCCGCGCCAGGTTCGAGACGTAGACCCCGTATTGAACCGCCACCGGCTGGTTCAACCCCAGCCGCTCCCGGTAGGCCGCCCGCACCTGCTCCAGTGCCAGCGGGCTCAGCACGACCCCGCTCGGATCCCCCGGCGCGAACCGCAACGAGTAGAACACCGCCACCGACGCCAGCAGCAGAATCACCGCCATCCGCAGCCCGCGCCGCGCCAGGTACGCCGCCATCGCTCAGCACGCCCTCACACCGAGGCGATTCACTCCTTAAAGAGAACCCAGTTTGAGTGGCCCACTCAGCACCTACGCTTCTTTAGGTGCTTTACACGACGCGCGCAAAGTTCCAGCATTGGTCGTGACCTCAATTTTGGCCGTCTGACCGGCGTTGCCAAAAGGCTGGTTGCTTAGGCGGTCAGTTGCACTATTGCCAAAGTAGAAGGTGACTTGCGCACCGGCGAGTAGTATTCCGTCGGTGAGGATCTTCCCAATATGGTCAGCGTCGAACTCCTTTCCGCCCGCCTTGATCAAAGTGATCGTAATCGCTGACTGATTAGTGTTCTCGACCTTGAGTGTATTCGGATTCGCCTTGCAAGCTGCCGTAACCTTAATCTTCCCCTTGTCAATTTTCGGTTGTTTGGCCCTCCGAGTATTGGAGTCGTTTGCGGGAGGGGTCCCCGACGGCGGTGCGCCTCGATCCCCCTTTGTGTTCGTCTTCGGCAAACGGTCTTTTGGTGCCTGCGCTGGCGGCTGCTGATTGGGCGCCGCCGCTGGCGCCTGCCCCGTCCGGCAGATACCGTCGTTGGGGTTTCCGCGCGGTGCGTCGCAGAAAAGGCCGTCGCAGCACTCCACCCACAGGGTGCAGCTCTGGCCTTCTTCCCTGCAGACCTGCGGCCGCGGCGCCGCGTCGCCCCGGAGCCGCGTCGCCGCCGCGACCGCGATCGTCGTTCCTCCCAGCCAAATCCCAAGCACGCGCCGCCGGTTGCTCGGAGCAGCCAGTACCCGCGCCAATGCGTCAAACCGCTGACCGTCCATCGCGGCCCCTTTCTCGGGCGACCGGTGCCGCTCGACCTCATACTTCGCGTGATAGACCCCATTGTAGCGTGGGGAGCAAGTGCACGACGCTATTCCGCGACGTAGAAAGCCGGGAGCCGCATCGTGGGCGGCCCCCCGCCGTCTCCAGCCGTCTGCCGGTCCAACCCCGCCTACGCCTCGGCGTAGTCGTAGCCAAGCGCCGTCTGGTCGAGCATGCTCGCTGGTGTGATCCCGGCGCCATCGGTCTCCGGCATGTCGTCATGGAGGTTATGGCCCGGCGGCCCTCCGCGCCGCGGCACGTAGCCCGCGTCCGGGTGCGTCGCCTGCCACCGCGCCCACAGCCGATCGATGTTGCAGTGGTGGAGAAAAAAGACCGGGTCGTTTGGCGACGCCGACGAAGTCATGTCGCCTCCCACCCAGAGGTGGACCCGCCCGTGAAGCTGCGCCTCCGCCGGCTTCCACGGTCGTCGCAACGCTCCTTCCATCCGGTTGCGGAACCCAGTCCGGCTTGCCTCGTTCCACGGCGCGGCGTCGTAGTCCGGTTCCGCCAGCGTATCCTCGATCTGCGAGGGGTCCGGCAGCGTCGCCGCGCCAAGGGCATCGCGTCACACGCTCCGGCCCGTGGAGTCTCTCGCCTTACCCGATCCAGACGTCGTTGTAGTGCGGGTAGATGTCATATTGATGCGGCACCCAGCCATGGACGTTCTTGCGCTGTACCCAGATGTTATTGCGGACCACCAGCGGGATCGTCGGCAGTTGCTCGGCCACCGCTAGTTGGAATTGCTTCCCCGCCGCTGTCAGCGCGTTCGCGTCCGGCGCTTGCTGCCAGGCCTTGATCGCCTGGTCCACCTCCGGGATACTCGCCCGGCCCCAGTTCGGCACCTTCAGCGTCGGCGTGCCGACGAAGAGAATTACGACGTCGATCGGCACCGGCCACAGGTAATAGAAGAGATAGCTGTCTGGTCCCTCGCTCAGCTTGCTAAAGTAGGTGCCCCGGTCGAGCGCGTCGACCGTCACCTCCATCCCCAATTCCTTCAGTTGGGCCTGCAGCACCGAGCCGAGATCGCGGTTGAACGACTCCGCCTGCACGACCAGGTGGAACGCCAACCGCTGCCCGTTCTTCGCCAGGATGCCGTCGTCGCCGGCCTTCCACCCCAGTTCCGCGACGAGCCCCTTTGCCGTGTCGAGGTCGAACTGGTTGAACTGCTTGACCTCCGGTGCGTAGAACTTGTCCGCTGGCGTGATCGGCCCGTAGAGCGGCTTCCCTTGCTCGAACAGCAGCGCCTTGACGATCGCCTTCCGGTCGATCGCATGGGAAATCGCCTGCCGCATCTTGACCTCGTGGAAGTCCAGCTCCTTCCGCTCGAAGTTCTGTCCGAAGATGTACCCCGACGGCTCGCTGAAGCTCATCACGTTGACGTCGGGGTTGCTCTGCAATTGCGCCACGTCCTGCAGCGCCGGGTTCCGCAGCGTATCGATCTCGCCGTTCTGAATCCGGACCGCCCGCTGCGCCGCTTCCAGAATCGCTTCCCAACGAATCCCGTCCAGATACGCCTTCCCCTTATTTTGGAAGTAGGGAACGATCGAGCCAGGGTACTCCTCCCAACGCTTGACCGTGACGTGGCTCCCCGGCACCCACTCCTGGAACAGGAACGGGCCTGTGCCGTCGATCTCCTTCTGCCCGTACGCGTCGCCCAGCTTCGTCCGCGTCGCAATGTTCGCGATCGCCCAATAGCCCGTCTTGACGACGTTCAGCACTTCGTAATAGGGGTGCGCCAGAGACAGCACCAGCGTCTTCTCGTCCCGTGCCTCGATCGCCTTCACCGGCGCGAAGAGCGACGCCAGGGGCGAGCCGCTCGCTGGGTCCTTGATCGCGTCGTAGACCTCTTTTACCGCCTTCGCGTCGAGCGGTCGCCCGGAGTGAAACGTCGCCCCATCCCGGATCGTGAAGGTCACCGACGTTCCGTCCGCCGCCACCTTCCACGCCGAGGCCAGCTGCGGCTGCAGCTCCCCCTTCGGGCTGTCAATCAGCAACGATTCATAGAGCGCGAAGAACGCCGGGTCATACCAGTTCGTCGCCACTGGGTCCAGCCGCGAGAAGTCGAGATCGTATCCCTCCCGCAGCGTCCCGCCCGTCTTCGGCTGGTCTTGCCCCGCCGGTGCCGCCGCCGCGACGACCGCCGATTCTCGTGCCATCAATGCCGCCAGCACGGGGACCGAGACCCCAATCCCCGCCGCCCGCCGCATAAGCTCGCGGCGAGAGAGCCGTCGTTGCCGGTAGTCGCGCAGAAGATCGTCCAAACCATTGATCTGGTCCACCACATTCCCTCCTGCCCGGGTCGGCGGGCTCGTCATTTCCGTGTTGCAAGTGGGCCGGATCATAGCACCGGCCCGCCTTCTGTCAACGCTCGCCAATCACGGTGCTGCCGCCCCTCGCGACGGATGTATCCGATTGCCGGATATAGGACCGATCCTTCATCTCGTACCTGGTATCGCCGGGCCAGCGGTGCCCCTGCCACCCTTAGCGGTCCGGCCATACATCCAGAATCAGGACGATGGCGTAGACCCCTATGAGCGCGCCGCCCCCTATCCGGCGCCCTCACCTAGAGCCCACGAAGCGCCCAAGCGCTTCACCCCTCCCCTTCCCGCACGTGCCCGGCCCTTGAGGCCGGGTTCGTGTTTAACCCGCACTCCGAAAGGCGTGCTTGGCTAAGTGCGTTCCACCATCGCGTCCTTGCCAGCCATGGCGGCGTCGAGGACCGATTCGGCGGCGCCGCCGTGATCTGCGGCGAGCGCGGCCGCTCCTCCGCCGTCACCACCGCGCCTCCCACCCGGGCGCCCGGGCTCATAACCGGCGCCATGCTTGCCACCGGTCCCGGCGCCGGCCGGCGGACGGCGGTAAAGCAGTGCCATCGCGACGCGCTGCCCGCCGGCAGCCGCGGCTCAGGCGACCTTGATATCGCCTCGCCGGATGCGCAGACCAGACGATAGGGGTTGATAGGCGGTCGCGCAGTCAATCGGGCTGCTACTTGCCTGAACGTAAAAGAGGTCGCTCGGTCGCGACTTCGACGTGGGGATGTCCCTGACGAGGATCGCGAAGTAGGGTAGGCCCCCGATCGGCGCATCAAGCGTGCCCGACAGCACCGCCCGACCACTCGCCACCCAGAGGCAGTCGACCGTCCCTTGCTGTTGGCCACTCACCCCGAAGCCGAACGCCGCGCGACCGGCGCCAAGGCTGGGCGTCCCTTCGGCATGGAATCGGAAGTGTTGACCCTGGCTATCCTGCCCCAAGCCGCGCGCCGTGTGCGCGGCCGCACCGGTGCCCTGCGGCAGGCCGCCAAGGGCCAGCAGCGAAACGATTACCGCGACAGTGACAATCGATCGGGTCATACCCATTCCTCCTGCGATTGGCGACCAACTGATGGTTCGTTGGCCGTGAGCGCTCTGCAGAACCGTGCGCCTCCACCCGGTCCGGAGCAGGCAACGAGTTCCCCAGGCGGCCGGCTGTCCGGCCGCGAAACGCGCCGCACCGCGCCGGCAATCGGCGTCGAACCTCCAACCTCAAAACGCCCGTGGCTCGCCCATGCGGCTCCCAGTTCCCGCGCCGCCACCTGATTTCCATGCGTTCAGGCTGGCGGTCTGTTCCTCGTCCCGTTCCGCCGCGCGCTACCCGCGCGATGACGTTCCGTCTCCTCACTACGCTGGAGTGCATGGCGTGGAGCAGCGATTGGGTTGAGGGGCGGGTGGATCGGCGCACCCGAGGAGGCAGACGCTCCCCTGGGGGCAGTCATCGTGGTTCTCGCACGGCTTGTCCATGTCGCACGCCGAGTTGCGATCCACGCACGCCGCCACGAACTCCGACCCGACCCTCACCGCGGCGCCGCAGGTGCACCGACCCATGCCGTCGGCGTCCATCGGGCACTGGTTGTTGAAGGGGTCGCAGGTGCAGGCGCCATGGAGGCACGAGCCGCTGCCGCACTCGCACGAGCCGTCTCGGTCGCAGTCGAGCCACCCCGCCCGGCACGTGCACACCTCGTCATGGGTGCAGCGCAGATTGCCCAGATTGCAGCACCGCCGGCCCCGCGCGCACGACTCACCACGTAGTCGGCAGCGACCGTCCGCGGCGGCCTCACCTCCCAGTCCAAGCCGCGCGAGAACCAAAGCCATAGAGCCGCTCGCCAGGACGCGGGTGACACTGCGCCGGCTTGACGCTGTGGCAAACGCCCTCGTTACACGATCGAATCGCGAACCGTCCATTGCCATTTCCTCCTCTACGCCGGGCAGGCCGGATCGGCTAGCCCCGCTCGGTTCGTGCCTGTCGCGCCCAGCGGCGAGCCAAGGGATGACTCCACCGCCTGTGTCGCGCGTCGGCCGGCGCCAGCATCACGCCCAACGCCTCCGATCATTCGTGGCTGATCGCTAAGGACCGCCCGGATCAGAAGAGAAACCGCGGCCTCGCTCCATGCCGTCTCGCGCGGTTCGCCCCGATCCACCGGACACAGCATCTCAGCGGCAGACACGGCGCACATCCTCAAAACTATGTAGATGGAGTATGTAGTTTGGTGACGCCACGCGCATCGTCTGACCGGCGTTCCCATCATTGGATGCCGCCGGCAACCCTCGCCAACCGGTCAACATGGGGGGACGCGGTACGCCGAATACGCATCACTTCACAGCGCGGGCGTGCGTCGGCGCGTTCGCCTCGCCGATCACCCGAGCAGCGACCGCCCCCAACGAGGTCGCTTCACCAGCCGGCGTCTCAGCGCCAGTCGACCCCGGCTCCGTGCCGACGGACCTTTCCGTGATTACCGGCCGCTCGCAACCGACTCCCTATGGTTCAGCTGATTGCCTTCCAGGATGGCTCCGTTATCGTCCCCCGTTCCCGGGTAGGACGCCACAGCGTTGATGCCTGATCTCGGCATCGAGTCATACGCGCACATCAACAGGGCGGCGCGGGATTGGTCCAGGAGCACCCAGGATGGCGGCCCCGATCGGGGCCGCCATCCTGGGTGCGGGACCGCGCCCCGATCCTTAGGTGCGGTGTTCGCGAGCGCATAGCCCGCCGAAGCAGATCTCGTCCGTGGCGCAGGCGTTGCCGCACGCGCCGCAGTTGGCCGGGTCGCTCACGAGGTCGACGCAGGTGTCGTTGCAGTTGGTCAGCGGGGCGCAGCGGTGTTCGCGGGCGCATTGCCCGGCAAAGCAGACCTCGCCCGCGGCGCAGGCGTTGCCGCACGCGCCGCAGTTGGCCGGGTCGCTCACGAGGTCGACGCACCCGTCGGCGCAGCGGGTCTGGCCCTCGGAGCACGCCGGCGCCCGCTCCCGCTGGAAGAAGCACGTCCCCTCGACGCATCCCGGCACGAACCCCGGCTGCCCTTCAGGGCAGACGTTACCGCAGGCCCCGCAGTTGGTCACGTCGGTCTGCAGGTCGACGCAGACGCCGCCACAGTCCGTCGTGCCGGGCGCACAAGTGCGTGGCGTCGTCTCCGCCGTCGGCTCAGTCGGCGCGGTCGCCGTCGGCTCGGTTGTGGCCGTCTCCGTCGGGGCCGCCGTGCCGGTTGCGGTCGCGGTGCCGGTCGCGGTTCCTCCTGCCGCGGTCGGCGCTGGCCCACCGACGATGACCGTTCCGGCCGCACCCTTGCCGCCCGTCGCGCCTGTCGCGCCCGTCGCCCCGGAGGCTGCCTCGGCGACCGCGCCCCCGCCGAGGGACGTGGCGGTCGCGTGCCAATCGCCGAGGTCCCCCGCCTGGGGACCGGTCAGCAATCCGTCAACCGCCCCCGTGCAGCGGTCAAATCCTTGCTCCGCCGTTCCCACCAAGATGAGGGTCTGCCCCGTGTCGATCCGCACCCGCAGGTTGATCGCCCGGCCGGTAGCCTGACCCACGACCGGCAGCTCCGAACCGTCCGCGACGCGAAGCTGCCCGCTGTCGATGGCACCGTCTGGACCCAGCGCGAAGCTGAGATCGCCACGCAGCTCTCCCGGCACCGTCCCCTTGATGAGCGCCCCCGCGCTCGGACCGAGCCGGACATTGGCGACGATCGCGAGACGGCACGTCGCGGCCTGCGCGGTCCGCGGCGCCCCCACCACGCGGTTCCAGCCAACCATCGCCGCAAGTCCGGCCGCGAGCCCGCCAGTACCGGCCCTGGCCAACGCCTGGCGCCGCGAGACCCCGTTTGCTAGCGTCTTCGAAAGCGCGTCAAACTGCTTCGCGTCCACGACATCCTCCTGAGGAGCCTCGACGGCTCCGTCCTCCGCCTCAGCCAAGTTCTGCCAGCTCGGTCGAGTGGCTCCATACGTGCGCCCCTCGGCAAGATCGCCATGTCTCCCACCGCGACGGAGGACGGCTCCATTTCGTTCCACACATGCCCTCACCCCTGCCTGCGTCTCGTCGGTCGGCGCGGAACCCGTACGTGGCGTTCAGGATCGTTTGGCCCCCGGGGGGCCGCAGGGCAATCCTTTCCCGCTCCGGCGGCTCCGTGCCTAACCGGCGCATGGCTCGACGCAGCTGAAAGATTCACATTGAGGACCGCCGCCTGGGAAGCACTGCCGTCCCGGGAACTGCTCCGCGCACTCCTCGCAGCTGTTCACGCCATTCCCCTTGCCGCAGAAGCTGGCGCCCCGCGTGGTCACGAAACAGTAGCAACTCCTACCGGGAGTGCCGCACGCGGCGGCGACACCCTGCGTGCAGGCGTTCTTCTCGATCGTGCACGTGCCTTGATGGGGCGAGCGCCGGCACGACGTCGTCCTTTCCCCCCGCTTCCGCTGGCAAATGCCTGAGCAGCATTGACTCCCGCGCTTGCACTCATGCCGGTTTGCCAAACAGCTTGCGGCCGCCGCGCCGGGAGAGCGCGCGACTCCGAGCAGGACCAGCGGCCCCGCCATCACCGACGCGATAGCGGCGCGTATCGCCGCTCGCCTGGAGGTGCGAGCCAGCCTGATAAGGGAATCGAAACGGTCGTTGTCCATCGAGTGTCCTCCGTTGCCGTCGCCGGTGACCCTCGTCTCAGTGGATCGAACGTTGCCACGAGGACGTGCCCCCAATCGGGGGCCGCTCACACCGAGCCTCCGCGTCCATCATCCCAGCGGCAATGTCCTTCGGCATCCTCTGAACTATGTAGATGGAGTATGTAGTTCGGCTGGCGCTCTCGCGCGCGCCAGGTTTTGACGGTCCCGTTGCGGGCGGCCCGAAGGGACCATGCCGGCGCAATGACCAGGTGGCATGGGAATGACCGGCTACCGCGAGCAGCCGAGGCGGGGCGGATTTGACTGTCAGGCGAGTCCGCGCTGGTAGGCGTACGCGGTCGCCTTCGCCCGCGAATCGACGCCAAGCTTGTCGAAGATGTTGGCAACGTGCCGCGCCACCGTCGTCGGACTAATGAAGAGTCGCTCGCCGATCTCGCGGTTGCTCTCCCCCGCGCTGACGAGCCGCAGGATTTCGAGCTCCCGTCCGGTTAAGCCATGCCAGGCGAAGCCGTCGCCTGGCACCGGCGCTGGTCTCTCGGTCGCCGCCGTGGCGAGGAGGCGGCCCTCGGCCAGCGTCTCCTCCCGCGACAGCACTCCACCCGCCGCCCACGCTGCCGCGAAGTCCTCGTCGCCCAAGGCGCTCCGCAGGGCGTTCAACACCGGATCGATATAGACGCGCTCGCTCGGCGCCTCGGGCTTGGCGATCTCCTCCCGTAGGGCCGATGCCGCCCCGAAGAGCCGTGCCGCCCGCTCCGCCTGCCCGATGGCGGCTCCCACCCGCGCCAGACCCTCCAGGGCGTCGATCACGTCCCCCTGGTTCCCACGAGCGCATGCCATGTCGAGACTCTCACCAAACGCCGCCGCCGCCCGCTCGTAATCGCCATCGTCCACCGCCGTGAACCCGAACCCGAGGAGAATCGTCGGTACCACCCAGGAGACGCCGTGCTCCCGGGCCAGCGCCAGCGCCTCCTCGAGCCGGTGCCTCGCCTCTGCTCCATCGCCTTGCACCCAGGCGACATGCGCCAGATTGTGCAACGCGAGAACCATCGTTTCCGACGCTCCCACCTCTCGGGCGATGGCCAAACCGGCCTCGAAGCTCGCGACCGCACCCTTGTAGTCGCGTCGCTCGGACGCCGGCGTGCCGAGATTCGTCAGCGCCATCGCCTCGATCTCCCGGTCCCCAACCTCCCGCGCCAGCGCCAGCGCCTGCCCGTGCCAGTGGAGCGCCTGGTCCAGATCGCCCAGATACCAGGCCATCGTGCCGGCACCCGTCAGCGCGCCGAGGCGGTCCGCCGCCGGCGCCTCGCCGCCCAGACCAAGCGCCAGCTCCAACCACCGGCGCCCTTCGCCGAAATACGAGTGCTCCTGCCAGAACGACCAGAGCGCCCCGGTTAGCTTGAGCATCCCGCGTCCGTCCCCGCTCTCCTCAAGCCACGCGAGGGCGGCCCTTAAATTGGCATGTTCCCGTTCCAGCGCCGCTAACCAAACGCTGGCGTCCGCTCCCTTCGCGTGGGGTCCGGCCCGCTCGGTAAACGCAAGACACCAATCGGCGTGACGTTGACGCATGGTGTGCGCTTCGCCGCAGGCATCCAACCGCTCCAGGCAGAACTCGCGAATCGTTTTGAGCAGCCCATACCGCATTGCCCCCCCGGCCAGCTCCTCGGCCACGAGGAGGCTCTTGTCGACCAGCGACGCGACCAGATCGAGCGTGGCCATGGAGCCGGCGCGTCGAGCAGTCGAGGAGTCATCCCCTCCGTCGTCTCGACACCTTGTCCCCGCGACCGCTCGACTCGCGACGGCTTCCGCCGCCTCCAGATCAAAGCCTCCGACGAAGACCGCCAGCCGCCGGAAGTACGCCTGCTCCGCGTCCGTCAGCAGGTCGTAGCTCCAAGCGATCGCGTCGTGCATCGTTTGCAGCCGCGCGGGGAGGTCGCGCGGTCCACCGGACAGGAGTGGCAGCCGCCGCTCCATGTGACTGCGCAGCGACGCCGCCGAGAGGTGACGCATCCGCGCCGCCGCCAACTCGATTCCGAGCGGCAGACCGTCGACCCGTCGGCAGATTTCGACGACGGCCGTCGCGTTCCCGCCGTCGAGCACGAAATCCGGCCGCAGCGCCTTGGCGCGCGCGACGAAGAGCCGGACGGCCTCCGACCCGATAACGTCCACGCCTGCCCTCTGACCAAGGGCGCCTCCGTGGGGCAGCGACGCGTCCGGCTCACCGCAGGACAGCGGCGGAACCGGATAGCTCTGCTCCCCGGACACCCGCAACGATTCCCGGCTCGTCGCTAGGATCTTGAGCTGCGGAACGGCGATCAGAAGCTCCGCCAGCCCCGGCGCCGCGCCGATGACGTGCTCCAAATTGTCTAGCAGCAGCAGCAGGTTGCGGCCGACAAGGATCTCCTGCAGTAAATCATCCGGGCACCGTCCCCCAGCTTCCCGCACGCCCATCGCCCGCGCGATCGCTGGCACCACCTGGTCAGCATCACGGATCTGAGCGAGACCGACGAACACCACGCCGTCGCGAAACTCAC
>JAABUN010003553.1_pt1 | contig 23785 bp, 27 predicted proteins | sample 5559311 | NCBI WGS metagenome assembly JAABUN01 (sample SAMN10711877, study PRJNA513370) | rock metagenome | isolation source: Antarctica rocks | place: Antarctica: Victoria Land, Siegfried Peak sud
GCGCGCGCTCGGCTTTGATCGGGTCGTCGCCAATGTGCTGGAGGAGGCGGCCGGGCGCCTCACGGGTCAGGTGAGCGAGCCGCTGGTCGACGCGTCGGCCAAGGTGCTGGCGATGACGGTTGCCCAGGAGGAGTGGGGCGTGACGGCCGCGGAGACGCTGGCGATTGGCGACGGGGCCAACGACCTGCCGATGATCCGTGCGGCCGGGCTTGGCGTGGCCTTTCGCGCCAAACCGGTGGTGTTGGAGCAGGCCGACGCCTCGATCGAGCACGGCGACCTCACCGCGTTGCTCTACGCCATGGGCCTGGCTAGGCGTGACTGGACCGTGAACGAGCCGGTCCTCCGCTAGCCGCTACTTCCGGGTGGCGAAGCAGGCGCGGCCGCTGGCCGTTACCGGCTTGCACGCGGCCTCGGCCGCCGCGCTGGAGGCGAACGGCCCGGCCTGGGTGCGCGTGATGCCACTACCCTCCGGATAGAAGGGCTGGAGGTCGGCGAGCGAGGGAACCGCGGCTTTCACATCCATCCACCGAGAGCGCGCGCTGCCGTCGGTTCGGAAGGCACCGAGCTGGATTCGCCAGTCGCCCGATCGCGCCGCCGCCACCGGCGCGCGCGCGCCGGCCGGAGCACGAACGGGTGCGCGCACCGGCGACTGCGCGACCGGCTGCACCGCCCGTTCAGCCGGCGCGCGGCTCGACTGGGGCCGCTCCAATAGCGGTGCGGTCGGAGAGGGAGCGGCCGGAAGGCTCGCCACGGCGACCGCGGGCTGCGGCGCCGGCGCCGACGTGGCGTTCACGGCCGGAGCCGCCATTGCGCTCACCGCCATGTCGCGCGCGACCACCTGACCCTGCTGGCGCTGGGAAAGCGGGATCTGCTGGTCCATCTGCGCCAGCGCGCGCGACGCTTGCGGCAGGCCGGCGGCGGACGCGCGGGTCATCAGCGCGTAGGCACCGACCCAATCCTTGTCGACCAGATCGCCGTTGAACTTCGCCGTGCCCAGCACATACTGCGCCCGAGGCTCGCCGCGCGCGGCGGAGCGTTGCAGATACGGCAGCGCAGCTGTCCGCTCGCCCTCCTGGAACAGCAGCAGGCCCAGATTGTCCTGCGCCTCACGGTAGCCCTGGCCCGCCGCCTTTTCGAACCACACCCGCGCCTGCTTCAGGTCGGCGGGCACGCCGCGCCCGTAGAGATACGCCTGCCCAAGGCCGTATTGCGAGGCGGCGTCACCCGTGATCGCCGCCGGTCGCCACTCGGCAACGGCGCGCTCATAGTCACCGGCCTCCCACGCCGCCGCGCCCTCGACCGGTCCGGCGAGCGCGGCGGCCAGAGGGGTTGCGACGAGAAGGGCGGCCAAGGCGATGCGCAAGCGGCTGGTGGTCATGACGGCTCTCCCCCGGCCGATGCGAACGGCCTGCTGACGCATTATAACTGAGTCAGGCCGTGCCGAACAGACGAGGCCGGCGGCCTGGGCCGTCTTAACCACTTCTTCACCGTGAAGCGGTCATATCGTCCCCATTCGGAACGCTTCGGCGAGCAGCTCCGGCAATCACAGGGGACGACATGCGCGTATTGGCAATGGCCTCGCAGAAGGGGGGATCGGGCAAGACCACTCTGTCCGGTCACCTCGCCGTGCAGGCGCACCGCGCCGGTGCCGGCCCCGTCGTGCTCATCGACATCGATCCGCAGGGCTCGCTCGCCGACTGGTGGAACGAGCGCGAGGACGATCAGCCCGCATTCGCACAGACCACGGTGGCGCGCCTCGCCGCCGATCTGGAGATGCTGCGCAACCAGGGCTTTCGCCTGGCCGTCATCGACACTCCGCCGGCGATCACGGTGGCCATCCAGTCGGTCATCGCGGTGGCCGAGCTGATCGTCGTGCCGACTCGCCCCAGCCCGCACGATCTGCGCGCGGTCGGTGCCACCGTCGACCTGTGCGACCGCGCGGGCAAGCCGCTGATCTTCGTCGTCAACGCCGCCACGCCCAAGGCGCGGATCACGTCGGAGGCCGCCGTAGCGCTGTCGCAGCACGGCACCGTCGCGCCGATCACGCTTCACCACCGCGTCGACTTCGCCGCCTCGATGATCGACGGCCGCACGGTCATGGAGGTCGATCCCAAGGGCAAGTCGGCGCGCGAGGTCGAGGAGCTGTGGGCCTACATCTCCGACCGGCTGGAGAAGAACTTCCGCCGCACCGTGTTCACCGTGCCGCCGCAGCCCGGTCGTCCCGCCGCCACCCAGCGCCCGCAGTCCGGTGGCTTCGGTCGCCGGGTCGTGGGCTGAGGGCGTGGGCATGGCCGACATGAAGCCACTCGCGTCGCTCTCCTCCGGGCTGCTCGCCCGCAAGGGGCACGCGTCGCCCGCGATGCGCCGTCAGGGATTCGACTCGATGCTGGGCTCCGGCCCGGCGTCGCTCGACGACCTCGGCTGGAACGACATGGGCGACGAGTTGCCTTCGCCTTCGCCCTCACCCGCGCGCGAGCAGCATGAACAGCTGCGCGAGCAGGTCGAAGCGCCCGTGCGCGTCGAGCCGATCAATCCGGCCAAGCTGCTGTCGCCGGAGCCGACGCTCAAGCTCGCACCGACGATCGAGGCTGCGCCGAAGCCCGAGCTGGCCGAGCCGGTGCTGGATGCCGAACGGGTCGAGGAGCCCGTCCGCGTGGTGCCCCCGATCGCTGTGCGACGTGCGCGCCAGCAGGCCCGGCCGCGCCACGGCAAGACCGCGACCGGCAAGGCCGCCTTCACGCTTCGCCTCGACGCCGAGCGCCATCTGAAGCTGCGCCTCGCTTCCGCTCTCGAGCGCGAGTCGGCCCAGGCGCTAGTGACCCGCGCGCTCGACCAGTTTCTGGGCGGGCTCGCCGGCCTCGACCGCGTTCTCGAACAGCTGCCCGCAGCCAAGGGATGACCCACATGCGACCCCGCCTCCTTCTCGCCATCACCGTCTCGACCCTGTCGCTCGGTGCGTTCTCAGCCGCCGTGCCGGTCTCCGCCATGGCGGAGGACGGCTCGGCGCGCGCGGCGCAGTCGATGGCCAAGGCCGAGCGCGAGCTGGCCCGCACCAAGACGGAGCGCGCCGTGCGCTACGCCGAGGAGGCGGTGGAGCTTGCACCCATGAGCGTCGCGGCGCGCGAGCTGCTGGCGCGCAGCTACCTGAGCGACGGGCGGTTGACCTCGGCCGACGCCGCCTATCGCGACCTGCTCGCGCTGTCGCCCGGCGACAGCGGGGCGACGCTGAACCTCGCACTCGTCCGCGTGGCGCTCGGCGACGGGGAGGGCGCGCGTGCGCTGCTCGGTGGGGCCGAACTGCCGGTCGCCGACAAGGGTCTGGGTCTCGTGCTCGCCGGTGACCTGGCGGGCGGAGGTCGCCTGCTCGAGTCGGCGGCGCAGGCGGACGGGGCCGACGGGCGGGTGCGCCAGAACCTCGCCTTCGCCTATGCCATGGCGGGCGATTGGCGGCGCGCGCGGGTTGTCGCCTCGCAGGACCTCGACCCCGCCACCGTGCATCAGCGGATCGGCGAGTGGGCGCAGGTCGCCACGCCGCGCAACAGCTGGGACCAGGTCGCCTACCTGCTCAACATCAAGCCGGTCGAGGATTCGGGTCAGCCGGCGAAACTGGCGCTGAACCGGTCGCCGGTGCCGCAGATGGCCGTCGAGCCGCAGGCAGACGCGCTCGCCATCGCCGACGAACCCGCGCCCGACACGGTCACTGGCGTTCTGTCGGCGGCGGTCGCGGACGCGGCGGTTGCCGAGTCGGTGCCCGAAGTACTGCCGGCCTTTGTCGCGCGCCCAGTGGTGCAGGCGGCGGTCCGGCCGCGGCCTGTCGTGGCTGAGGCCAAGCTGATCCCGGCCAGCGTGACGGTCGCCAGGCCTTTGATGCGCTTTACGAGCGGTGGCCGCTACGTCCTCCAGCTCGGAGCCTATGTCACGCCGGGCGCGGCCGAGCGCGGCTGGAGCAAGGCCGCCGGGCGCGCGAACCTGTCCAACGCCACGCCGCTCGCCAGCAAGGTCACCGTGCGCGGGCAGCAGTTCACGCGCCTGGCCGCCGGGCGGTTCGACAGCCGGGGCGAGGCGAACGCGCTCTGCCGTGCCATCAAGGCCAAGGGCGGGGACTGCTTCGTGCGCGAGGTCATGGGCGACGACACGCCGCGGTGGGCCAGCCGGGCAAAGGACGTTGTCGCCTCGCGCTGAGCGTCACTCGAGCAGCTGGCCGCCCTTGACCACGGCCACGACCCGGCCCTGAACCGGCAGGCCGTCGAATGGCGTGTTGCCGCCGGAACCGAGCGCGTCCGCCCGGATCTGCCACGGCCGTTCGGCATGGACCAGAATCACGTCGGCCGGCGAGCCGGGCCGAAGGCGGCCGCCCTCCAACCTTAAAATCCGCGAGGGCGCTCCCGCCAGCAGATCGGCCAGCCGGACCTCGTCGATCACCCCGTCGCGCACCAGGCCGAGCGCCAGCGGCAGCAGCGTCGCCGCGCCCGCCGCGCCGGGATCGGCGTCGGCGAACGGCAGCCGCTTGCCCTCCGGCCCGACCGGGTCGTGGGCCGACGTAAGCACGTCGACCGTCCCGTCACCGATCGCGTCCCGCACCGCCAGCCGATCGTCCTCCGGCCGCAAGGGCGGCGACAGCCGGACGAAGGTGCGGAAGTCGCTGACGTCGTGGTCGGCCAGCATCCAGTAGGGCGGGGCGGTGCCGCAGGTCACCGCCAGCCCGGCGGCCTTGGCCAACCGCACTTGGTGCAGCGCGTCGCGCGTGGTCAGCAGGTGAAAGTGGATGTGGGCACCCGTCAGTTCGGCCAGCGCCAGGTCGCGCTCCACCGCCATGCGCTCGGCAATGGCTGGAGCCGACGGCAGGCCGAGCGCAAAGGCGACCGGGCCCTCGGTGGCGACCGCATCGCCGACTAGCCCGCCGTCCTGCGCGTGCGCGATCACGGGCAGGTCCAAGCTGGCAGCGTAGCGCAGCACCCGCGCCATCACGGCCGACGACGCGATCCAGCGTCGCCCGGTCGCCACCCCGCGCGCGCCGACGCGAGCCATCAGCGCGAACTCGGCCAGCTCGTCGCCCGCCAGCCCGCGCGTGGCGGCGGCGAGCGGGTGGACCCACAGGTCGGGCTTGCCCGACGCGGCGGTCTCCTTGACGGGGCCGGGATCGTCGAGGATCGGCGATTGGTCGGGCAGGAGTGCCGCGCGCACGATGCCACCGGCGCGGAAGGCGGGCTTGTCGATAGCGTGGACGCCCAGGTCGACGATGCCGGGCAGAGCCAGCAGCCCGCGACCGTCCAGCGTCTCGCCGTCCCCCAGCCGCTCCGCCAGTTCGTCCCCGGCGATGAACAGGTCGGTGGCGACACTCGCGCCCGGCAGCCGGACGCCGGCGATTCGGCCGAGCCGCCTCATGAGCGCCGCGCCCGGGTGAGCACGTCGAGGCAGGCCATGCGGACCGCCACCCCGTGGCTCACCTGCTCGGTAATGACGGAGCGGCCGGCGAGGTCGGCGACGTCGGAGTCGATCTCGACGCCGCGATTCATCGGTCCGGGGTGCATGACGATCGCATCGGGTCGAGCACACCCCAGCCGCGCGGCCGTCAGGCCATAGAGCGCCCGATATTCGCGCGCCGAGGGCACCAGCCCGCCGGCCATCCGCTCCGCCTGCACGCGCAGCATCATCACCACGTCCGCGCCGTCCAGGGCTTCGTCCATGTCCGTGGTCACGAACGCTCCCGACGGCTCAAGCCCAGCCGGCAGCAGCGTCGCCGGGCCGCACAGGCGGACCCGCGCGCCGAGAGTCGACAGCGCGAACAGGTTCGAGCGCGCGACGCGGGAATGACGGATGTCGCCCACGATCGCGACCGTCAGCCCGGCGATCTCGCCCAATCTCCGCCGGATGGTGAGGAGGTCGAGGAGGCCCTGGGTCGGATGCTCGTGCCAGCCGTCGCCGGCGTTCAGCACCGGGCAGTCGACGTGGTCGGCGATCAGCTTGACCGCGCCCGAGCTGCCGTGCCGGATCACGATCACGTCGGCGCGCATCGCGTTGAGCGTCACCGCCGTGTCGATCAGCGTCTCGCCCTTCTTCACGCTCGACTGGGCGGCGTGCATGTTGACCACGTCGGCCCCGAGCCGCTTGCCCGCGATCTCGAACGATAAGAGCGTGCGGGTCGAGTTCTCGAAGAAGGCGTTGATCTGGGTCAGCCCGGCGAGCGGCTTGTCCTCGCCATGGGAACCCACGCGGGCGTCGGCCTCGTCCAAGAGAAAGCCGATCTGATGCCGCTCGAGCCCGGCCAGGCCGAGGAGGTCGCGGTGGGGGTACAGCTCGGCGCTCACGGGCCAGGTCTCTCGCACAGCTCACGGCCGTGGAACAGGGCAGGGCGAGCGGTCAGGCTGCGGTCAGCGCGTCGATCGCGCCCTGCAGGATGTGGGCGGCAGCGTGGGCGTCGATGCGTTCCGCTCGCCTGGCCCGGCTCATGTCCTGACCGATCAGCGCGCGCGTGGCGGCGATCGTCGACCAACGCTCGTCCCACAGCAGAACCGGCAGGCCGAGCGGCGACAGCATGGCGGCGAACGCGCGGCTCGCCTGCGCGCGCGGCCCGCTGGAGCCGTCCATGTTGAACGGCAGGCCGACCACGAAGCCCGCCAGTGCATCGGCGGACGCGAGCGCGCTCAGCGCCGCCACGTCCTTGTCGCCCCGCCGCCGCGCCAGCGTCTCGCGCGGCGTGGCGAAGGACCAGCCGGCGTCGCACACCGCAACCCCGATTGTCCGGGTGCCCAGATCGAGGCCGGCCAACCGACCGCCCTCGGGAAGTGCCGTGCGAAAGTCGGCCGCGAGCTCGGTAATCACCCGGCCTTCTGAGCCTTGAACGCCGCCAGCCGACGGGCCGCGTCGGCGCGCACGTTGGCCCAGAACAGCGAGTAGTCGTATACATGGTAGTTGTTGCCGGGCAGCACGTAATTGCCGATCGCGGGCGGGTCGCCGATCAGCAGGAAGCCCCTGTCGGCGCACCGCGCCGGCACCGAGTCCGGGATCAGCTCGGCGTCCAACCAGTCGGGCGCCGCCTTCAGCGTGCCGAGATTGGCGGTCGCCGGGGCCGATCCGCCGTTCGCGCCGGTCAGCGGATTGGTGCACACGATCGGGCTGCCTCCACGCGACCGGCCGTCGAGCCCCAGCGACTTGTCGTACACATCGGTAACGAGCGTCTCGTCAGCGGGCTCGGCGAAACTCGCCCAGCTCAGCACGCAGCCGGTCGACGCCGGTCCCTCGCACGTGGGCAATCCCAGCGCGGGCAGGTCGGCGGTGAGCGACACCGGCCAGCCGACCACATAGGCCGCCACGATGCGCTTCGCGATGGGACGTCCCGCCACCTTCTCCTTGAGCAGGCGGGTCAGGTGAAGCGACCCCTGGCTGTGCCCCGCCAGAATAATCGGCTTGTCGGGCGGGATCGCGGCCACGAAGCTGTCGAAGGCCGCCGCCACATCGCGATAGGCCGCATCGAGCGCCCGGGTCGCCTCCGGCTGGTCGGTCAAAAAGGCTCCGAAGGTGGCCTGACGATAGCGTGGTGCCCAGACTTTGCCGGCCAGGGTGAACGCGCTCGCCTGTCCGCGCGTGAACAGCGCCGCCCGGGCGTTCGCGTCGGCTGAATCAAGCGGCGCATTCCAGCGGCTGTTGTCGAGAAAGCTCGTCGGATGGACGTAGAAGACGGCGGCGTCGCCGCGCGCCCGTCCGCCATCGGTGAAGCCGTCCGGCAGAAAGGCGCTTGGGTCGTCGGCAAGCCCCGGCCGCGCGATCCACAGCGCCGGGTCGTCATAGCGATTGGCCACGCCGGAGCTCACTTGCTCGAACGAGGCCGACGGCACGGCCCACCACCGGATCAGGTCGTTGGCTTGGAGCGACCACACGATGCCGGCCGCCAGGATCAGGACGATGCAGCCGGCGATGACATACAGGAAGCGGCGGACGGCCAAGGCGATCTCCGGGCGGAAGGCAGGCGACGGGGTGCGGGCGGCAGGTAGTCAGTGCGGTGCCCCGTGTCCACGAGCCGCGTCCACGAGCCGTGTCCACGCGGACCGACCGCAGGTTGCAAGCCGGATCGGCGCTGCCCATCTTCGCCCGCGTGATGAACATCGACACCCTCGACAGCCTGCAGGGCTTCACCTTGCCCGTTCGCAACGCGCGCGGCCGCTTCGCGCGGCTCGGGCCGACGCTCGACTTGATCCTCTCGGCGCACGCCTACCCGCCCGCGATCGAGGCGGTGCTGGCCGAAGCGCTGGTGCTCGCCGTGCTGCTCGGCTCGACCCTGAAGGCGGAGGATGGCCAGCTCACCATGCAGGCGCAGACCAAGGGCGGTGCGGTCGACCTGCTGGTGTGCGACTGGCGCGGCGGCGATCTGCGCGGGTACGTGAACTACGACGCCGACAAGCTCGCCGAGGCGGGGCCGGAGCCGACGCTGTTTGCGCTGTTCGGGCAGGGGTATCTGGCCGTCACGTTCGACGTCGGCTCCACCGGGCAGCGCTACCAGGGCATCGTGCCGCTTGAGGGTGAGACCCTGTCGGATGCCGCGCGCTCCTACTTCGCTCAGTCGGAGCAGCTGCCGAGCCTGTTCCGGGTGGCCATCCGGCGGACGGACATCGGGATGGTGGCCGGCGGCCTGATGCTCCAGCACCTGCCGGAGGGCGAGGAGGGGCGCGAACGGCTCCACACCCGGCTCGACCATCCGGAGTGGGAGCACATTCTGGCGCTCGCCCGCACGGTCACGGACGCCGAGCTGACCGACGAGGCGCTGCCCGCCGACGAGCTCCTCTGGCGGCTGTTCCACGAGGAGGAGGTGCGGCTGTTCAGCGACGGGGAGGTGCGACGCGGATGCCGGTGCGATCCAGATTACCTCGCTTCCGTACTGGCCCGCTTCCCCGCCGACGAGGTGGCCGAGATGGCCGATGACGACGGTGTGATCCGGGTGGATTGCGCGTTCTGCGCGCGCGTCTTCCCGCTCGACGCGGATCGATTGGCGGCGTGAGGCGAGCGGTGATGCTTGGCCTGGCGGCGTGTGCCGTGGTGGCGGCCGCGCCGGTGTACACCGCCGGGCTGATGCCGGGCCGCTATTCAATGACGTCGGTCGGCGCGAAATCGCCGGTCGGATCGGTCTGCGTGTCCGATCTGGACGAGCTCTACCGGGCGGCGCACCGGTCCGACGGATGCCAGTACTTCACGGCGGCGCGGACCGCCCGAAGCACGCGCGTCAGCTACGATTGCGCCGACGGGTCGGGTCTGCTGACGATCAAGGCGGTCACTCCGCGAACGGCGAACGTGACCGCGTCAGGTGTGCTGGAGCGGGCGCCGTACAAGCGTCGACTGGTCGTGCGGCGCACAGGCGAGTGCGGTTAAGGTGTCGGCAAGTTGTACGGGCCTACTGTGCCCACAGGCGTTTCGGCCACCTTTCCCATCAGGTCGAATGACCGACTCGGGTCGCTTCGGCGGCCCGCTTTGTGAGCGCCTCCAGCTTGGCGAACGCGCGTTGTGAGCGTCCCGATCGCCGTCGTCCTGCTCTCCGGCGGTCTCGACTCGATGGTGTGTGCCGCCAGTGCGCGCGAGCAGGGGTTCGACGTCGCCGCGCTCACCATCGACTACGGCCAGCGTCATCGGATCGAGATCGACAGCGCCCGCGCCATCGTGGGCCGGCTCGGCATCGCGCGTCACATCGTCCTGCCGCTCGACCTGCGCGCTTTCGGCGGCTCGGCGCTCACCGACGACATCGAGGTGCCTAAAGGTGGTGTCGGCGACGACATCCCGATCACCTACGTGCCCGCGCGCAACGCCATGTTCCTGACGCTGGCATTGGGCTGGGCGGAGGTGCTCGGGGCCGACGCGATCTCGATCGGGGTGAACGCGCTCGACTATTCCGGCTATCCCGACTGCCGACCGGAGTTCATCGCCGCTTGGGAGGCAATGGCGGCGACCGCGACCAAGGCGGGGGTGGAGGGTCGCCGACCCCGTGTGCTGACCCCGCTCATCGCGCTCACCAAGGCGCAGATCGTGGGTGAGGCTCGCCGCCTTGGGTTGGACCCGGACTGGTCCTGGTCGTGCTACGACCCGACGGCACGGGCCGAACCGTGCGGCCTGTGCGACAGCTGCCGCCTGCGCGCGAAGGGAGTGGCGGAGGCCGACGCGCTGACCTGAACGGGCATGCTCGCAAGACGTAACAAGGGCCGCACCCCCGAATCGGGAGTGCGGCCCTCCTTTCGATCGCCGGAGCGATCGTGCGACTTACATCGTGTTGTTGGTCATCATGGTGTTCGACATCATGGTGTTCGACGACATCATGTTGTTCGCCGACATCATGTCGTTGCCCATCATGTCGTTGGCCATCATGGAGTTGTCCATCATGCCGTTGCCCATGGTGTCACCCATCATGGTGTTGTCGTTCATGGTGTCGGTGCCCATGGAATCCATGGTGTTCGTCGCCATCGTGTTGGTCGTCGACGTGTCACCGCAAGCGGCGAGCGTCAGCGCGGCGCCGAGAACGGCGACGCTGGCGAAAAGGGTCTTGGTCGTACGCATTCGAAAACTCCCATCAGGTTTCGACCCGCCAGTTGTCGGTTCAAGGTCGACAGCGTGTTTAGAGGGGTTCGGCACCGGGCTCAAGGATTTCTTGTTGCCTCCCGTTCAGGCTCGGACGACAGCTCCGCCAGGAAGTGCTGCAGGTGGGCGCGCAGGAGCGCGTCCAGGCGCTCCGTCGACACCGTCAGCCCGAGCGCCGCCAGGCTGGTGACCGGCAGCGAGAGGCCGCACGGCACGATCCCGGCGAAGTGCGACAGGTCCGGGTCGACGTTGATCGCGACGCCGTGCAGCGTCACCCAGCGGCTGACCCGCACCCCGATCGCGCCGATCTTCGCCTCCTCTCCGCCCGCGCGCGTCCAGATGCCGACCCGGCCGGGAACCGTGTGCGCCGCCAGCCCCAGCTCGGCGAGCGCACCGACCAGCCAGCCCTCGAGGCCCGCGACGTAGCGCCGGACGTCCCGACCCCTGCGGGCGAGATCGAGCTGCACATAGGCGACGCGCTGACCGGGGCCGTGATAGGTGTGCCGCCCGCCGCGTCCGGTTGCGTACACGGGGAATCGAGCGTCGATCAACTCGTCGGGCCGCGCACTGGTGCCCGCCGTATAGACCGGCGGGTGTTCGAGGAGCCAGATGCGTTCGGCGGCATCGCCGGCCCGAATCGCGGCGGCGCGCTGTTCCATGTCCTCGACTGCCACGGTGTATTCGACCGGCTCGCGGTCCGCCCGCCATTCGATCGCCGCCGTCATGGTCGCGAACTTGACGATCCGCCGGTGCGCTCACAAGCCCCCTCGCGACGGAACCTTGGAGGTGGCATGACGCGCGCGTCGCTCGACAGATCATTCGACTGGACACGCCAGCGGCTCCGCCACGACGGTGGGCTGCTGCTCACCGTGGCGCTCGCGCTGATCGGCGCGCCCGCGATGCTGTTGCAGGTTCTCCTCGCCCTGGCCCCGATGCGGCCGATGCCCTTTCTGGGGCAGACCGTCGACCAGATCCATCTCACGAGCGGCCAGTGGATCGCCTTTGCCGCGCTGCTGGCGGCGCTGGTGCTGGGCGGACTGACGATCACCCGCATGCTCATGACGCCGGGCGAGACGGTCCGCGCGAGCCTGGATCGCGCCGGTCGCCGGCTGCCGGCGCTGCTCGGCGCGCAGGTCATCGCCACCGTGGTCGTCACCATTGCCCTGATTTTGATCGCGGCGCTGGCAATCGCGGGCGGTCACCTGAGCGCGGTCCTCGGTGCGCTCCTCCTGCTGCTGGCGCTCGCCTTCATCATCGTAGTCGCGGCGCGCCTGAGTGTGATGGCTCCGGCGGCGGTCGAGGGCGGCGGGCCGCTCGCCGTGCTCGGTCGCACGGTGAAGCGGGGGCAGGGCCACACGCTGGCCTTGGTGTTGCTGATGCTCGTCACGCTCGTGGTGACGCTCATCGTCGTCACGGCCGCCCAGGCGCTGTTCGGCATCCCGGTGGCGCTCGTCGGCGGGGGGACGGCCGGCAAGATCGCCGGCGGGGCCGCCGCGGGCCTCGTCTATGCCGTGGCGGCACTCGTCACCGCGATGCTGCTCGTTGGCCTGTATCGGCAGTTCGACTCCGGAGCGGTCGGTTCAGGGGTGGATGAGGGGGACGTGCCCGGCGACTGAGCGCGGCAGCAGCCCAATCAGGCGCGGGTCCGGAAACAGCTGAACCTCGCGTGAGACCGCGCGGAACCCGGCCCGGAGATAGGCGGGCAGGGCGGCGGGGTGATCGAGGGTGCAGGTCTGGACCCGCACCCGCTCCACCCGGGAACTCCAGGCGAGCCGCAGCGCCTCCGCGATCAGCCACGCCCCATGGCCGCGCCCGGCGTGATCGGGCAGCAGCCCGACATACTGAAGCTCGCAGGTGCCGGCCGAGCGGGTATCGAGCTCTACGAAGCCCCCCACCTCGGCGCCGTCGAACACGCGCCAGACGCGCACGAGCGGATCGCTCAGGGTCGAGCCAAGCCGCGCCTCGTCCATCGCCAGCCGCGAGAACCACAGCCACGGGCCGCCGACCGCGCGAAACAGGGTGCGATAGTCGGACGGGTCGGGCCGTGGCCACGGCCTCAGCTTGAGCGCGGAAGGTGGCGGCGGGTCGGCGCTCGGCCCGGCGCTCTCAAGCGTGGTCACGATCGTCGCCAGCATCCTCGGCTCCACCGTCAGCCGCCTCGAATCCATCGGCGCGTTCACTAGTCCCACGCGGCGAGCGGCGGCAGGCTCATCAATATGGCATCCACGTCGCCGCCGGTCTTCAGGCCGAACAAGGTGCCGCGATCGTGCAGCAGGTTGAATTCCGCATAGCGTCCGCGCCAGCGCAATTGCGCGCGGCGATCGGCGGCCGTGAACGGCTGGCTCATCCGGCGGCGCACGAGGCGCGGGAAAACGTCGAGGAACGCCTCGCCGACGGCGCGGACGAAGGCGAAGTCGTCGTCGAAGTCGTGGTCGAGGTGATCGAAGAAGATGCCGCCGACGCCGCGCGCCGTGTCGCGGTGCGGCAGGTGAAAATAGCGATCGGCCCACTCGGCGAAGCGAGGATAGTCCCCGCTTGCGTGCGCCTCGCACGCCGCGCGCAGGCTGGCGTGGAAGTCGGTCGTGTCCTCGTCGTTAGGCAGCGGCGGGTTGAGGTCCGCGCCGCCGCCGAACCAGCTGGTCGTGGTGCGCAGATAGCGGCAGTTCATGTGAACGGCCGGCGCGTGCGGGTTGGCCATATGCGCCACCAGGCTGATGCCGCTGGCGAAAAAGCCCGGGTCGTCGCCGGCACCCCGGATGGAGGCGGCGAAGTCCGGCGCGAACCGACCCGCCACCGTCGAGACGTTCACGCCCGCCTTCTCGAACACCGCGCCCTTCAGCACCCCGCGCGTGCCGCCGCCGCCGGGTGAACCGTCCGCCTCTCGCCTGTTCCAAGGGGTGAAGCCGACGTGGGCGTCGGAGCCGGCCTCGGCTTCGATTGCCTCGAAGGCGTCGCAGATCCGGGTTCTGAGCGCCTCGAACCAGGTGCGCGCGGCGGCCTGCTCGGCGTCGGGCTCAGGCAGTCCGGCATTCGGGATCGGTGGCGGGGCGAGTCGGGTCACGGCCCGCGCGGTTTGGCGGGTGTGAGGGAGCGCGGCAAGAGTCCCGTTTCGTTCACAAAAGTGCTGGCAGCGCGGCCACGGTTTCGCTAAGGGGGATGGTGCACAGACGGCCTGGGCGCGTGCCCGGCTGTCCCGACATTCGAAGGACGTTCATGGCGACCGAGACGACCATCCTGGAGCCGCCGCTTCACCTGCCGCCCGGCACCGACGTGCAGGCCGATCCGCTGCTCGACAGGGGCGAAGGTGGCGAGGGTGTGCGCCGCCGCGACTTCATCAACGTCGCTGCCATCTCCTTTGCGGGTGTGGGCGCACTGTTCGTCGTGCCGGCGCTCCTCAACCAGATGAACCCGTCGGCCGACGTGCTGGCCGAGGCGTCGGTGGAGGCCGATCTCTCCGCCATTGAGCCCGGCCAGTCGGTCAAGACGATCTGGCGCAAGCAGCCGATCTTCCTCCGCAACCTCACCCCGGCCGAGATCGCGGCGGCGAACGCGGTCGACGTGTCGACGCTGCGCGATCCGGCGACGCTCGCCGAGCGCACGAAAGAGGGCAAGCAGAACTGGTTGATCACGCTCGCGGTGTGCACCCATCTGGGCTGCATTCCTCTGGGGGCGGGCACGGGCGAGCCGAAGGGTGAGTTCGGCGGCTATTTCTGTCCGTGCCACGGGTCGTCCTACGACACCGCGGCGCGCATTCGGAAGGGTCCGGCACCGCTGAACCTCGAAGTTCCTGAGTATGAGTTCCTGACCGACACGACCATTCAGATAGGCTGACCAGCATGAGCTTTCCCTGGGCCAAAGAGTACAAGCCGGCGCACCCGTTCACTCAGTGGGTTGACGACAAGCTGCCCCTGCCGCGACTGATGTACAACGCGATCGGGGCCGGCTATCCAGTGCCGCGCAACCTGAACTACTTCTGGAACTTCGGCGTGCTCGCGGGCGTGTGTCTGATGATCCAGATCGTCTCGGGCGTTATCCTCGCGATGCACTATCGCGCGGATGCGACCATTGCCTTCGAGAGCGTCGAGCACATCATGCGCGACGTCAACGGCGGCTGGTTCTTCCGCTACGCCCATGCCAACGGCGCGTCCGCCTTTTTCGTGGTCGTGTACATCCACATTTTCCGCGGTCTCTACTACGGCTCCTACAAGCCGCCGCGTGAGATGGTCTGGCTGTTGGGCATCGTCGTCTTCCTGCTGATGATGGCGACCGCCTTCATGGGCTATGTGCTGCCTTGGGGTCAGATGAGCTTTTGGGGGGCCAAGGTCATCACCGGCCTGTTCTCCGCCATTCCGCTTGTCGGCGAGACGATTCAGGTGTGGCTGCTCGGCGGCTATGCTCCGGACAACGCGGCACTCAACCGCTTCTTCTCACTGCACTATCTGCTGCCGTTCGTGATTGCCGGCGTGGTGGTCCTGAAGATCTGGGCGCTCCACATTCCGGGCTCCTCCAACCCGACGGGTGTCGAGGTGAAGGGGCCGCAGGACACGGTGCCGTTCCACCCTTATTACACGGCAAAGGACGGGTTCGGACTCGGCGCGTTCCTGCTGCTCTACGCGCTATTCGTCTTCTTCATGCCCAACGCGCTGGGGCACCCCGACAACTACATTCCCGCCAACCCGCTCTCCACGCCGGCGCACATCGTGCCGGAGTGGTATTTCTGGCCCTTCTACGCGATCCTGCGCGCGTTCACCGTCGACTTCATCTTGCCGGCGAAGCTGTGGGGTGTGCTCGCGATGTTCGGGTCGATCCTGCTGCTGTTCTTCCTGCCCTGGCTGGACAGTTCGCCGATCCGCTCGGGCAACTATCGGCCGAAGTTCAAGCTGTGGTTCTGGGTGCTGGTCGCCGACGTGCTCGTGCTCGGCTATTGCGGAGGCGCGCCCGCGCACGAGCCCTACGTCATGATCTCGCAGTTGGCAGCGGTCTATTACTTCGCCCATTTCCTCATCATTCTGCCGCTCGTGTCTGCGACCGAGCGGCCGGTCCCGATGCCGCGCTCGATCACCGAGGCGGTGTTGACCGGCAGGGGCGAGGAGCAGGCGCCGCCGGGGCTCGGCAGCCACGGCACCCTGCAGCCCGCCGAGTAAGGAATCTCAATGTCAACTCGCCTCATCGGGCCGCTGATCGGGCTCGGCTTTTGCGTCGTGCTGCTGTTCTCCTTCGTGACCGGCCTGTTCAACTTCGTGTCGGAGCCGGCGCTGCCCACGGCGGAAACCGAGTTCCATCTGGAGCCCGAGCCGCTTGCGCTGTCGACCAACGGACCGTTCGGCCGGTTCGACCGGCAGCAGCTCCAGCGTGGCTTTCAAGTCTATCGCGAGGTTTGCTCATCGTGCCACGGCCTGACGCGGGTTCACTTCCGCGATCTGGCCGAGCTCGGCTATTCCGAGGCTGCGGTGAAGAAGATCGCCGTCGATTGGGCCGTGCAGCAGCCGTCGGTCAACGCCGAGACGGGCGAGCCGGCGACCCGCCCGGGCCTGCCCGCCGATCCTATTCCGTCGCCTTACCCGAACGAGGTCGCCGCGCGCGCCGCGAACAACAACGCCTATCCGCCCGACCTGTCGCTCATCGTCAAGGCCCGTGAGGGTGCCGCCCCCTACGTCCACTCGCTTCTCACCGGATACCGGGCGCAGCCGCCTGAGCTGTTGCGTCAATTCCCGGACGCCAAGTCGCCAAAGGGGCTGTACTACAATCCCTACTTCGCGAATTTGAACATCGCGATGCCTGCGCCGCTCGTGGCCGACGGACAGGTCGGTTACGAGGACGGCACGCCGGCGACCATCGATCAAATGTCGACCGATGTTGCCGCGTTCCTGGTCTGGACGGCGGAGCCGAAGCTGGAGACGCGGAAGGCGACGGGGTTCGCATCTCTGATCTTCCTGGCGATCTTCACGGTGCTCGCCTGGATGTCCTACAAGACGATCTGGGCACCCGTGAAGCACGAGCGCGATCCTTTGCCAGCGGAGTGACGTGGCGACGCTGAGGTATTTTACGAGCCGAAAGGTTCACAAGGAGTTCACGGGCGAGGCAGCAGACAAGTGGGCTGAGGAGAACAGCACCATGACTCGCCCCCTTCGCACACTGATCCTGGCCGCGGCAGCGACCGTCGGCCTGGCTGGCTGCACTGCGCTCGGTGCCGGCTTTGGCTATGACGATTATGGTTATGGCGACAGCGGCTATGGCAATGACGGCTATGGTTACGGCACGAGCGGCTATGGCTATCCCGGTGCTGGCTACGATCGCTACGGCTATGGCTCGGCGAATTATTACGGCTGGTACGACAACTTCTATTATCCCGGTGCCGGCTTCTATGTCTTCGACACTTACGGCCAGCGCTATCGCTGGAACGACCGCCAGCAGCGGTATTGGGGTGACCGACTGAGCCGCTATCGGGGCGAGCGCCGCGAGAACTGGTCGGGGTATCAGCGGCGTGACCGTGACGGCGACGGGGTCCGCAACCGCTATGACTCAACACCGGACGGCCGCTACGGGCGGCAGCGTCGGCACAGCGATCGTGACGGCATCCGCAACCGCTACGACCCCACTCCGCGAGGTCGAGACGGGCGGGTTCGCCGTGATTCAGACGGTGACGGCATCCGCGATCGGGTCGATCCGACTCCACGGGGCCGCGATGGTCGGGTCCGGCGTGATTCGGATGGCGATGGTGTCCGCGACCGCTACGACCCCACTCCGCGCGGCCGCGACGGTCGGGTCCGGCGTGATTCCGACGGCGACGGCATCCGCGACCGGGTTGATGCGACGCCCCGCGGTCCCGGCGGAGCGATGCGGCGGGATCGCAACGGCGACGGCGTCCGTGATGGCGCGCAGGGTCGGGCGCGTGGAGAAGGGCGTGCCGGCCGACGCGGGAACCGTGCCCCGCCACAGGCTGGGCAGCAGGCTGCGGCCGCCCCGCAGGTGAACACGCAGTCGGAGGTTCCTGAGAGGGGCCGCCGGTTGGAGGGGCGTCGCGCGTCGGCCGACGACGGCAACACGGTTCCCCAGTAAAGGGCGACGCCGGGCGGCGCGCGCCGCGCCCCCGGCGTCAGTCGCCCGTCGGCCGCCTACGGATAAGCGCCGTCGAGACGAAGGTCAGCACCGCGACGTCATCCTGGTTGAACACGGTCGCCTCCGAACGATAGCTGCCCATGTCCGGCCGGCTCTGCGAGGCGCGCCTGTCGAGCACCCGCGTCTCGACCCGCAAAGTGTCGCCGGGATAGACCGGCCTTAGCCAACGGAGCGACTCGACTCCGGGTGAGCCGAGGCCCGCTTGGCGCACCTGGGTCATCTGATCCACCAGCATCCGCATGGTCATGGCGCAGGTGTGCCAGCCGCTGGCGGACAGCCGGCCAAAGTAAGTCTGCGCCGCCGCCTCGTCGGACAGGTGGAAGGGCTGCGGATCGAACTGTTCGGCAAAGGCGATCACCTCGTCGCGCTCGACCCGCTTTGCTCCGAAGCGCGCAAAGGTGCCGGGCTCGATGTCTTCATAATAGATCATCGCACACTCCTCATCGTCTTGGATCTCATCGCGGCCTCGACCAAGTCGTCGTCGGCGTCGCTCGGAACGGGCGCGAGGCCGATCAGCCGCCGGAGCACGGGATATACGTCGACATTGTCGACGATCGGTGCCGTCGCGCGCACACGAAAGGCGGGTCCGGCCGCGATGAACAGCGCGCGCACCGCCGGATCCTCGTTGTCGCCGCCGTGATCGCCGCCCTCGATCGGAAAGCGTGGAGGTCCGGCGGTCAGCGTCCAGCCGATCTCCGGCAGGCAGACGATCGCCGCCACGCGCGGGTTGCGGCCATAGTGCAGCCGGTCCGGAACGTCCGCCTTGCGCCAGCAGGTGACGTGATCGTGCGCCCCGACGAGCGCGTCGAAGACCCGATCGTCCGTCCCGGCGGTCGGTTCGATGGCCGCGTACATGCCCATCTCGACGGGGAGGATGGAGGGCAGGTCGATGAACTGCGTCAGTTCGACGACCTTGGCCGGATCAGCGGGCGTCATGCCGTGGTCGGACACGACCATGATGTTGGCGGGCTGTCGAAGCACGTTGAGGCCCGAGACGAGCTCGCCGATCCGCTGATCGACCTCCGCAATCGCGTCGCGCAGTTCCATGCTGTCTGCGGCGAAGCGGTGGCCGGCCGTGTCGACGGTGTCGAAATAGAGCGTGACGAGGCGCGGCCTGGTCGCGGCCGGGCGGCGCAACCAGTCGACCACGCCGGCCACCCGCTGGCGATTGCTGACATTCTGGTCGTATCGCCACCAGTCGGAGGGTCGGACGCCGTCGATCGCGACCTCCGACCCGGGCCAGTACATCGTCGCGGTGCGCACCCCGGCGCGCTCGGCGCTGACCCAGATCGGCTCCGACTCGTCCCACCAGAACGGGTCGAGCGCCTGGGCCGGGTTGCCCAGGCTGAACAGCTGGCCCGGCCGGCGCGGATCGAGCATCGTGTTGCCGACGATGCCGTTGCGGTCGGGGCGCAGGCCGGTGACGAGCGCCGTGTGGTTGGGGAACGTCTTCGTGGGGAAGGACGGCTTGAGAGCACCCCGCACGCCGCGCTCGGCCAGCGCGTTCAGGTTGGGGGTGAGGCCGCGGTCGAGATAGTCCGGGCGAAAGCCGTCGATCGAGATCAGGATGGTGACGGGAGGGCGCTTGTCGCGCGCCGGCTGAGCCGCAAGGGGTGCGGGCAGGAGGAGCAGCAGCAGAAGCGCGCGGCAGCGCCAGGCAAAGGCGATCATCCCATCCGACTAGCGCGCTTGCGTGTCAGGACAAGGGCCGAATGGGGCAGTCCGCCGAAGCGAGGCTCGCTAGGCTCGCTCGCCTCGCACGCGAGCCCTCGCCAGCGCGACCGGCGTGCCCGGCAGTTCCACCCGGTCGGCGATCGCCGCCAGCGCGCGCTGCATGCCCGCCCCGGCTCCGGCTCCTCCCCAGCCTCCGAGTTCGAGGCGCGCGGCGACCGGCGGTGGCAGCAGGTCGACCGCCAGGCGCAGACCCGTCCTCTGCACCCGGCGCAGCGGCCGAGGCAGGATGGGCGCGTCGTGCAGGATGGCGAGCAGCTGGTGCAGGATCGGCGATGGCGTCAGCTGCGGCGTCGTGCCGGCGATCAGCGCGACCGCCGCCGCCTCCGACGAGCACGGCTCCACGACTCCGAACAGCCGCGCGCCCGCCACGCCGTCGGCATAATACCGGTCGCGCTCCGCCGCCGTCGCCTGCCCGCCCAGTCGGGTCCACGCTTCCAGGAAGCTCCAGGCGGCGGTGGTCTGCACCCAGCGGAGCAGCTCCGGATCGTCCGCGCGGTACGGTTGGCCGTCCGGTGTCACCCCCGCGATCCGCCCGTGCCGAGCGTTCACGCGGGCGGTCAACCGCTCGACCTCAGCCACCGGCGCGAACGCCGTCGCCATGGCGGCGTGCCCCGTCCGGTTGAGCCGCCCGACCGGGTCGCGCGCGAAGGCGGAGTGGTCCCACACCCCGTGGCGCACCCGCGCCTCGCCCAACTCCAACAGCACCGCCGCCACGCCGCCGACGAACATGGCGACCGGATTGGCGAACACCCGCCAGACCAGGCTGTCGGGAGAGCTGAGCGCGGGCGCGCCGAGGGGCTGGGCGAAGATCGTTGGGTCGCCGACCAGTGGCCCGGCCCCGAGAGTGCGGAGCACGGGAGCGAGGACCGGCGCGAGGGCCGGGGCTGCGAAGGAGGGCAGGCGGAGGGGCATTATCCCCCTCTACCCTGCCGCGAGGTGTCGTTGCCACTGGAACGATTCGGTAAGCCGCTACAAAGCAGTGCCTCCACGAAAAACGTTCGCCCTGAGCTTGTCGAAGGGCCGTCCTCCTTGGCCGGTCGCTCAGAAGAAGAACGGGGCTTCGACAAGCTCGGCCCGAACGGTTTATGGGGGCGGGAACGTCAACCGCTCGACGACCGAGCGCCCCCCAACCCCACACACGAGAGTCACACCATGGGTTTCCGCTGCGGCATCGTGGGCCTGCCCAATGTGGGCAAGTCCACCCTCTTCAACGCGCTCACCGAGACGCAGGCGGCGGAGGCGGCGAACTACCCATTCTGCACGATTGAGCCCAACGTCGGCCAGGTCGCCGTGCCCGACGAGCGGCTCGACCGGCTGGCCGCGATCGCCGGGTCGGCGAAGATCATCCCCACGCAACTCGGCTTTACCGACATCGCGGGCCTCGTGAAGGGCGCGTCCAAGGGCGAGGGCTTGGGCAACCAATTTCTGGGCAATATTCGGGAGGTTGACGCGGTCGTCCATGTGCTCCGCTGCTTCGAGGACGACGACATCCAGCACGTCGCCGGCCGCGTCGATCCGCTGGAGGATGCGGATGTGGTCGAGACCGAGCTGATGCTGGCCGACCTGGAAAGTCTCGAAAAGCGGGTGCCCGCGCTCGTCAAGAAGGGCCAGCAGGGGGACAAGGAATCAAAGGTTGCCGGTGCCGTGCTCGGCCGCGCACTCGACCTGTTGCGCGAGGGCCGTCCCGCCCGACTGACGGAGGTGGACGATGAAGAGGAGCGGCGCGCGTTCGATCAGGCGCAATTGCTGACCGCCAAACCCGTGCTCTACGTCTGCAACGTGGCCGAGAGCGACGCGGCGGCGGGCAACGCGCTGTCGGCCAAGGTCTTCGCAAGGGCGGCGGCCGAGGGCGCGGAGGCGGTGGTCGTCTCGGCCGCGATCGAGTCGGAGATCGCCGGGCTCTCGGCCGACGATCGCGCCGAGTTCCTGGCCGATCTGGGCCTCGGCGAGACCGGCCTCGCCCGCATCATCCGGGCTGGCTACGGCCTGCTCCATCTCCTGACCTTCTTCACCGTCGGGCCGAAGGAGGCGCGCGCCTGGACATGCGAGCGCGGAGCCACCGCACCGGAGGCGGCGGGCTCGATCCACTCCGACATGCAGCGCGGCTTCATCAAGGCGGAGACGATCGCCTATGACGACTTCGTGGCGCTGGGCGGCGAGGCGGCGGCCAAGGAGGCCGGCAAGCTGCGCCAGGAGGGCAAGGAGTATGCGGTGAAGGACGGCGACGTCTTCCACTTTCGGTTCAACGTGTGAGGGCGGTTCCGCCTGCCGACGTGGCTACTCCGCCAAGCGCATCGCCACCTCGCTCATGAACCGAGCATCATTGCCGTTCGCCAGCCACTCCGCCTCCGCCGCGACCGCGCCGAGCAGATCGGACAGAGGGTCGAGTTCGGCCTTGGCGTAGTTGCCGAGCACATGGCCGGTCACCCGATCCTTGTGGCCGGGGTGGCCGATGCCCAGGCGGACGCGGCGAAAATCGGGGCCGATCACGGGCGCGGTCGAGCGCAGGCCGTTGTGACCCGCCGTGCCGCCGCCGACCTTCACCTTGACCTTGAAGGGTGCCAAGTCGAGTTCGTCGTGAAAGACGGTGATGCCGTCGGCGTCGAGCTTGAAGAAGCGGGCGGCCTCGCCAACCGACCGGCCGCTCTCGTTCATGTAGGTCGCGGGCTTGAGCAACAGCAGCTTGATGCCGCCAACCGAGCCCTCGCTTGTCCAACCCCGCAGACGCTTGCGCCACGGGGAGAAGCCGTGGACGGCGGCGATCGCGTCCACGGCCATAAAGCCCACATTGTGCCGGTTGAGCGCATGTTCGGCACCCGGATTGCCCAGGCCGACCCACAATTGCATGGTCTGGGCTCCTGATGGCGTGGCTGGATGTCACCGGCCGCTTGTGTCCGAAAGAAAGGCGGCCTCTCAGTGTGACCCGTTCGGGCTGAGCCTGTCGAAGCTCTGTTCTTTCGTATTACCTCAGCAAGGACGGCCCCTCGACAAGCTCAGGGCAAGCGGGTGGTTGGACAGGCATTGTGGCAGCGAAGAGGAGCTGATGGACCAGCTCCTCCCCCGCCCGGTCACTCCGCCTCGGCGTTCTCCTCGCCGGAGGCCGTGTCCTCTCCGCCGGTCTGCTCGGTGGCCGGCACGTCCGCCGCGTCCTCCGCGTCTTCAGCGGCGTCGTCGGAGCTCTTCAGCGCCGACGGTGCCACCAGGCCCGCGATGGTGAAGTCGCGGTCGATTACGGCGGTGGACCCCTCCGGCAGCGTCACCTGGCTGATGTGGATGGAGTCGCCGATCTCGAGCCCGGCCAGGTCGATCTCGATCGATTCCGGAATCCGGCTGGCGTCGCACTCCAGCTCCAGGTCGTGACGCACGATGTTGAGCACGCCGCCGCGCTCCAATCCCGGCGAGGCCTCTTCGTTGATGAACGACACCGGCACGTTCACCTGCACGGTGGCCCCTTCGGCCAGGCGCAGGAAGTCGGCGTGCAGCGGGCGGCTGGTGACCGGGTGGAAGGCCACGTCCTTGGGCAAGGTGCGAACCATCTGCCCGCCCATTTCCACCATCACGATGGTGTTCATGAAGTGGCCGCCGGACAGCTGCTTCATGAGCAGCTTTTCCTCGAGGTGAATCGGGGTGGGCTCTTCCTTGTTGCCGTAGATCACGGCGGGCACGCGGCCCTCTCGGCGCAGCGCACGAGAGGCTCCCTTGCCTCCCTTCGTGCGCGGTTCGGCCGGCAGCGTCAGCTGATCGCTCATGGTCGGTCCTTTGTTCGGGTTGATCGCCGCCCGCGCCTCCAGGGTGCACACGGGGGGTGATGGGCGTGTAGGGGAGGGGGAGGGCGGGTGCAACCAGTCCTCCCCGGAACGGCGAGGAACTCGCTTGAGCCGCTTGCGTCGTGTAGCCTGCGCCTGCCGTCAGAGGACCGCTCATGATCGAACGCGTCACCGCCTGGTTCAACTCGCTCGGCGAGAGCTACGGCGTCGATCCGCTCATCTTCGGCGCAGTCTATGTGGGGGCGATCCCGTTCTTCCTCGCCTCGCTCGCATGGCTGGTGCGACGGCGGAGGGCAGGGCGGTCGACCGTGCTGCCGCTGCTCGCCACCGGCTTCTTCTTCGTGTCGGCCTACCTTTATCTGGCGGTCGTCGGGCGCAACATCCCGGTGTGGGTGTGGATCTTCGTCGCCGCCCTGATCGGCTATGGCGCGTGGTCGGCAGTGCGGGATGTGCGTCGGAAGAGTGCTGTGGACGACTAGTTCGCGCCGACCCAGAACCCCGCAGAGTAGCCAACCCAGCAAGCCAGCGGCAAAGCGAGTAGAAGGGCCAGAAGAACCGCCACCTTTTGCGTGCCGGACAAGGCCGACCAGTGTGTCATCATCGAATCTTCC
>JAABUN010003554.1_pt1 | contig 23781 bp, 23 predicted proteins | sample 5559311 | NCBI WGS metagenome assembly JAABUN01 (sample SAMN10711877, study PRJNA513370) | rock metagenome | isolation source: Antarctica rocks | place: Antarctica: Victoria Land, Siegfried Peak sud
CGGGCTACGAAAGCACGAAGTCTCCTGCGGAGACTGGGAAATGGCTGACGGCGGCTTCGTGGGCTTCGCGCGCGCACAAGAAAGGCCCCGGTTCGCCCTCTTAGTCTCCGCAGGAGACTTTGTGCTTTCGTAGCCCGCGACTTTAGTCGCCAGGGCAACGGCCGACAGGAAAGCCGCGCCGCCGCCGCGCCCATCGGGTAGAACGACAACAAACCCGCCGAAACAAGGAAGACATTCATGGAAACCATTATCGTCACCGCGCCCGACATCGAATGCGACGGCTGCGCGAACGCCATCAAGCGCGCGCTCGCGCCCGTGGCCGGCGTCCAGAGCGTAGACGTAAACGTCGAAACGAAAACCGTGCGTGTCACGCACGACGGGCAGCCGACCACGCCCGACGCCGTGGCCGCCGCGCTGGATGAAGCGGGTTTCCCCATCGCCGAAGGCCAACCGGCGTGAGCGCGCTGGGCGGAGGTCTCCCCCAGCGCGTGTTGGGGAAAACGGGCATGCGCGTGCCGATTCTGGGCTTCGGCACCGCCTCGCTCGGCATTCGGCGCAACATCCCCAACGCGGTCGAACTGCTCAACGAGGCGATTGATCGCGGCGTCACCTACATGGACACGGCCCCGTCGCACACCGGCTACGGCCGCGCGCAGATGCAGTTGGGCCACGTTTTGAAAAACCGGCGCAAGGACGTTTTTCTCGTCACCAAATCGCACGAGGCGAACGGCGACGCGGCCCTTCGCCTGCTCCAATCCAACCTGCGCGAACTGCAAACCGGCTACGCCGACCTGGTCTACGTCCACTCGCTCGGCGACCTGGACGTGGACGCGGTCACGGCGAAGGACGGCATCTTGCCCGCGCTGATGAAGGCCAAAAAGGACGGTCTGGTTCGCTTCGTCGGCATCAGCGGCCACCACCGCCCGGCCAAGTTCCTCAAAGTGCTTGCCGATTGGGACATTGACGTGATGATGTGCGCGGTCAACTTCGCCGACCGCAACACCTACGACTTCGAGGGCCGCGTTTTTCCCGTCGCCGCGCGCAAAAACGTCGGCCTGGTCGCTATGAAAGTCTTCGGCGGCGCGGACTGGCGCTCGCAGGCCATGAGCAATCGCATGGTGCCCGAAGACTATCTGCGGCAAGCCTTCCGTTATTCGCTATCCCTACCGCGTGTCGCCACCAGCGTGATCGGCATGGCGACGCGCGAGGAATTGATGCAGAACCTCGCCTGGGCCAAACAATTCCAGCCGTTGTCGCCGGCCGAGCGCGCGGCCCTGGAGGAGCCGGGCCGCAGATTGGCCGGCCAGTGGGGCGCGCACTTCGGGGCAGTCGCGTAAAGAGTCGCGCCTGCGGTGCCCCAGATTCCGCGGACGGCATCTATCGAGGGCACGGAACGAATCAAACCGAAAGCAGGAGAAAACATGAAGAAAGACCTTCATCCCGCGGTCGTCGCTGCTACACTCATCGTAGCCATGTGCGTGATTGGTTTTCTGCTGTGGCGCGGCACCAGTGGCGATGCGGCCGACGTGCCCCCCGGCGGAATAGGCAACCCAGGTCCTTTTTCTCCGGGCGGCAGTCAGGTGGGAAAATCCGGCAGGCCTGCCACCAACGCCAGCAGCAGTGCGCCGTCCGGCAACACCTCTCCTGGCGCGGGGGGGCCCGCTTCCGGCGCCCCCGCTTCGACCGGTGGTGCAGAAGGCCGCTGACACCTGTCGCTACAACCCTGACTACCTTGATCTTCGGCCGGATGGCTTCCGGCAACGGGGCGGCGGAGGAACCGCGGCGGCAGGAACCGGCTCCGCTGCGTAGAAAAAGGAGTTCATGACCGTGAAGCCGCTGGGCAAACTTCTCCTTCTCATCGTGTTCGTCGGCCTGCTGGCCGGCGGCTACCGCTGGTATCAAGGCCGGTCTACTGTCTCTGGCAACGGGCGCGGCGGCGTCCGCCTGTCTCGCGCCGCAGGTGACAGCGGCGAAGACACCCGGCAAACTACGCCCGGTAACGACAGCGGCGACAACGCGCCCGACACCAGCGCGGGTAGCGGCGGCGTCGGATTGCCCCTGCTCACGAGCGGGTCCAAGAACGACTGGCTGGCCGAGCAGGCGAAAAAGTTCAACGACGCAAACCGGGGCAAGTATCACATCACGATCCACCTTCTGGAAACGCGCGAGGCTTTTCAGGCCATCCTGAACGACAAGGAAAAACCGGCTTTGTGGAGTCCGTCCAGCCCGATCTGGGCCGCGCGCCTCGCCCAGGTTTGGCCGCAAAAGCACCGCGACCAGGAAATCCTCGACACGGGCGACGACGCGACCTTCGGCGTGTTTTTGCGAACGCCGATGGTTTTTTTGACCACGAAGGCCAAGGCGCGTACCCTGCGGCCCCTGCTCGAAGGCGCGGGCGGGCCGTGGACCGCGCTGCGCGACCTGAGCCAGGGTCGGCGCAAAATGCCGTCCGGCTCGTTCCGCTTCGCCTATGCCGACCCGGTCACGTCCAACAGCGGCTTTTTGACGCTCGGCCTCATCCTGGCCGACTACGCGGCCCGGACCGGGCAGGCGGGCGCGCTCGACCGCGCCGCGAACGACCCACGCTTTTTCGCCTACCTCGCCGAACTGCACCGGGGCTTCGTGTTCGACGAAAGCGTCAGCAAGGGCACGGGCGCGGTCACGCGCGCGTTCGCCACCGGTGCGCTCAAGTGCGACCTGATCACGACCTATGAGAGCAACGCGCTCGCCGCCGCCGCAGACAATCCCAACCTGGCCGTGATCTACCCGAACCCGACGGCGGTTGCCGAGCAAACCGTGTGCGCGCTCAGCGCGCCCTATGTGTCGGCCGAGCAGCGCGACGGCGCGCGGGCTTTTCTCGCCTTTCTGGGCAGCCGTGAGGCGCAGCGCGACGGCCTGAAGTTTCACCAGCGTCCGATTCGCTCGGCGGGCGGCGCGCTGTCCCTGTCGAGCGAACTGTCGGACTACGCCGGCCAGGGCTTCCGCGAATCGTTCGCCTCCATCGAGTTGCCCAGCTACAACGCGCTGAACGCCGCCGCGTACCAGTGGCGCATCCATGTCGCGCGCCGGTCCGCGTCGCTGCGGTAGAATAGCGCGAAATCTGGCCGGCGTCCCCGCGCGTAACTTCCGCCCCGTCGCCGGGTCCAACAAGAGGACGATCCGCCCGCCGCCCCGGCCCGCGCCCAGAGCAAGGGAACCGAGGGCGGCATTTGTTTGGCTTGCGGCAGGTCGTCGCAGAAGGAACAAAGAGAAAGCACAACGATGCGCATCAAACCAATCGGTAAGTTAATCATCTTGATTTTGCTCGCGGGCGCGCTGTTCGGTGGGTATCGCCTGATGGCCGGGTCGGGCAAGGGGGGCAGCCTGCTCGCCAAAATTGCCCCATCCGCGAAGGCCAAGCCGTCCGTCGTGCCGGCCAAAGCCGATCTGCCTGATGCCGCCGACCCGAACCCGGCCGGGGGTACTCTGACCAACGCAAGCGACACGGCCGCCGATCTGCCGGGCAGCGGGGCGGGTTGCGCAGACAAGCCGGAAGTGCGTTTGCTGCACTGGGCCTGGAACGCCCAGATGGGCCTGATGTACGCCAACGGCGGCAAGCAGGCCACGACCGGCAGCCTGATGTGCAAGCGCGGCGTGAACCTCAAATTGATCCGCCAGGACGACCCCAGCAAGATGCAGGAGGCGCTCGTCGCGTTCGCCACCGCGCTCAAGCAGGGCGACCCGAATCCCAAAACCGGCGCGCACTTCGTCACCATCATGGGCGACGGCGGGGCGGCCTTTTTGAAGGGCGTGAACGACACCCTCAAGCGGCTGGGGCCGGGCTACACGGCCAAAGTCGTCGGCGCAATCGGCTATTCGCGCGGCGAGGACAAGTTTATGGGGCCGCCCGAATGGAAGACCAACCCGACCGCGAGCCGGGGCGGCGTGGTCGCCGGCTATTTGCGCGATGGCGACTGGAACATCGCCCAGAAGTGGCTGGGCGACAACGGCCTGCGCACCAACCCGGACGAAAAAACCTGGGACCCCGACGCCCTGAACTGGGTCGCCGCCAACGATTACCTGGACGCCGCCGAAAAGTACATCGCCGGCTACAGCGAAACGCGCCCGGTCGTGCGCAACGGCAAGCGGACCGGCGAAACCAAAAAGATTACGGTCAACGGCGTGGTGACGTGGACGCCCGGCGACGTAAACGTCAAGGAGAAAAAGGGCGGCCTGGTTTCCATCGTTTCCACCAAAGAGTACAGCAGCCAGATGCCCTGCGTCGTGATCGGCATTGACCGCTGGATGAAGCAGAACCGTGGGAGCGTCGAGGGAATGCTTGCGGCCATGCTCGACGGCGGCGACGCGGTTAAGAGCCGCCCGGCCGCTCTCTCAAAGGCCGCCCAGATCAGCGCGGGCGTCTACGGCGAGCAGGGCGCGGACGCGGCCTACTGGGAAAAATACTTCAAGGGTACGCAGGAGCAGGACGCGCAGGGGCAGACCGTCGAACTGGGCGGCTCGTCGGTTAACAACCTGGCGGACGCGCTTTTGACGTTCGGCCTGCTGCCCGGCTCGGCCAACCTGTTCGCCGCGACCTACCAGGTGTTCGGCGACATTGTGGTCGCGCAGTATCCCGAACTCGTTCCGAACTACCCGTCCATCCGCGAAATCCTCGACACGTCCTACCTTCAGGCCATCGCCAAGCGCACGGCCCCGGCCACGACCGTCGCGGCCGTCAAAAAGGCCCGCCCGACGTTCACGGGGAGCCGGCCGGTTCGCACCATCGTCAGCCGGCGCGCGTGGAACATCCCGTTCGAGACCGGCCGGGCGACCTTTTCGCCCCTCGCGCAGAAAGATTTGCAGCGGCTGCGCCAAGACTTGCTGGTCGCGGGTGGCACGCTCGTTGAAATCCACGGCCACACCGACAACGTCGGCAACCCGCAGAAGAACCAAGACCTGAGCGAGGCGCGCGCGTTCGCCGTGCAGCAGTGGCTGCAAAAGAAGTTCCCGGTCAACTTCCCGGCTGGCCGCGTGCGCGTGTTCGCCCACGGTCAGCAAAACCCGGTCGCGCCCAACGCCACGCCGGACGGCCGCGCGCGCAACCGCCGCGTCGAAGTCGTTCTGGGCACGAGCTAGTTGCCGATGGACAGCAAAACGGAGCAGGGAGGCGTCGCCACTTCGGCTGAGGTGACGTCCCCTCCCGTTTCTCCCGAAACCGCCGTGACGCCGCCCGTCGCGGGCGCGCGCACCGACGTGATGAAGGGCGATTTGGGCAAGCGGCAGCGGCAGCCCGGCCAGAATCCCGTGCGCGCCATCGCCGCCGCCTTTTTGCCGAACCGGGCCGTTTCGGGCGCGACCATGAGCGTGCTCATCGCGCTTCAGGTCGCCATCGCGCTCGCGCTGTGGATCACGTCGCGCTTCGACGTGCTGCCCCGGCCCGGCGAGGTGCTCCAGGCGCTCGGCACGCTCTGGACGACCGAAGGGCTGGGGCCGGAGTTGTGGACGAGTTTTAAACTCAGCCTGACCGCGCTCGTGCTCACCGCCCTGATCTCGCTCGCGTTGTCGTATCTAACGGTTCTGCCGTTTTTCCGGCCGCTCGCCGCCGCCGTCAGCAAGGGGCGTTTTCTGAGTCTGGTCGGCTTTTCGTTCGTGTTCACCCTCATCGTCGGGGGCGGCCGGCCGCTGTCGCTCACGCTCCTCGTGCTGGGCATGACCGTTTTTTTCGTGACCTCGATGGCCTCCGTGATCGCGTCCATCCCCAAAGAAGACTTCGACCACGCGCGCACGCTGCGCATGAACGAGTGGCGCGTCGTGTGGGAAGTCGTCGTGCTCGGAACGGCCGACAAGGCCTTTGAAGTGCTGCGCCAGAACGCGGCCATCGGGTGGACCCTGCTCGCGTTCGTCGAGGGGATTTCGCGCTCCGAGGGCGGCGTGGGCGCGATGCTGCTCAACCAACAGAAGCATTTTCGCATCGCCGAAGTCTTCGCCATCCAGCTCCTGATCCTGTTCGTCGGCCTGGTGCAGGATTACGGCATCGGCCTCGCCCGCCGGTTGGTCTGCCCGTACGCCGACCTGAAACTGGAAAGGAAAACGAGTTGACCACGGCCGCCGCCTACGAATACAAGGAAACGCTGCTCAAGGTCGAAAACGTGTCGCTCACGCTTGGCGGCAATTTGATCCTGCGCGACGTGAACCTGGAAGTGCGTGATCTGGTGCGACCCGGCGCCACCCAGGGGCAGGTCATCGGCCTGCTCGGCCCGTCGGGCATCGGGAAAACGCGCCTGTTCCGCATCCTGGCCGGCTTGGACGCGCCGGACGCGGGGCGCGTGCTGGTTGAAAAAGAAGGCCGACCCGTTGAGCGCGGCATGGTCGGCGTGGTCGCGCAGCACTACCCGCTGTTCGCCCACCGCACCATCGCGGGCAACCTCGCCGTCGCCGGCCGGCAGGCGGGACTGAGTGGCGGCGCGGCAAAGGAGCGGGCCGCCCAACTCCTGAAACGCTTCGGCCTGGAAGAGCACGCGAGCAAATACCCGGCCCAACTTTCCGGCGGGCAGCGGCAGCGCGTCGCCATCGCGCAGCAATTCATGTGCAGCGAGCACTTTTTGCTGATGGACGAGCCGTTTTCCGGTTTGGACCCGAACGCACTCGGCCGCGTCTCTGAGTTTATCAACGAGATGGCCGCGTCCGACGAACTCAAAACGTTCATCCTGGTCACGCACGACATTGGGGCCGCGCTCGAAGTCTGCGACACCATCTGGCTGCTTGGCCGCGACCGCGACGAAAAGGGCGGCATCGTCCCCGGCGCGCGCGTTCAAGCCATCTACAACCTGGCCGAGCGCGGCCTGGCCTGGCAAAAAAACGTTTCGACCACGCCCGCCTTCCTCGCGCTCCTCGCCGAGATCAAAGGCGTTTTTCCCCGGCTGTAAACGGTGTTTAGGCTACAATAGCGTTCATGGCTGAGAAAAAGAACCGGATTCAGCAAGCCCTTCAGGAAAACGGAAACCTGGTCGGACTGGCGGGCGCGGTCGGGCTGTCGCTCGCCCTCCTGAACCCGTTGCCGCTCCTCGTCGGGCTGGTCGCCGAGGCCGCTTATTTGCTGTTCGTGCCCGATTCGAAATGGTACGATGCGCGGCTGGGCAAGCGGCACGAAGCCGAAATCCAGGCGCGGCGGCAGCAACTCAAGCAGCGCATTTTGCCGCTTTTGAGCCAGCCGATGAAGGACCGATTCGGCCGCCTCGAAGCCACGCGCCTCCAAATCTACGCGCAGGCCGCGGATAACAACGAAAAGTGGTTCGACGAAGTTTTGCGCAAACTCGACTACCTGCTCGAAAAGTTTCTGTTGTTTGCGAGCAAGGAAGTCCAGTTCCAAAACTATCTGCGCTCCGTACAAGGCGAGGTGCGGGGCGTTCGGCCGGGTGAGGACGCCGAAGCCGGCGGCGGGAACAAGCGCGGCTGGCGCCGGGGCGCGACGACGTCGGTCGGCGACTTTGACCTGTTCGACGACGGGCCGCGCGTCATAGACCGGCGCGGCGGCGCGGCGGGTCGGCGCATTCCCGTGAACGTCGAGCCGCCGCCGGCCGCACCCAAGCAGGCCGCCCCGTCGTGGGTAAAGCAAGCCGTCGAGGAGATTCAAGCGCACTACACGCGCGACATCGCGGGCGTGGACGTTCTCGTCGCGGCCGAGGCGGACGAGAACACAAAGGCCATCTTGGAAAAACGCAAGGACGTGTTGGAGCGACGGCACGAGTACATTGACAAGATCGGCAAGATCCTGACCAACTTGCAATACCAACTGGAACTGCTGGAAGACACCTTCGGCCTGATCAACGACCAGATTCGCGCCCGCTCGCCCGAACAGGTGCTGGCCGACATTGAGGGCGTCGTTTATCAGACCGACTCGATGACGCGCCTGCTGGAAGAACTTGGTCCCATCGAGCAGATGGGCAGCCGCCTGGCCGCCTGAAGAAGAACGTACACCCAATATGGATTTCCGAAGCCGCCTGCGAAAAGTCGCTGAACTCGTCGTCGAGATGCCGCCCGATGAATTGCTGGAGCCGGCGTCCGTGGAAGAAACGCCCATCGCCGCGCCCGCCGCTGGCAATGCTGCGACCGGTATGGATGACCTGGACCGGCGCCTCGCCGCCCAGCGCGCGAACATCGCCGCGCTGGGAAGGGGAGAAGCACTGCCTCCGGACGCTGCACCCGCGCCCACGAAAACCGTGGAGCAGATCGTGCGCGACGCGAGCGGCCCGGACCTCGACGCCGTGTCGGCTGGCCCGGCTGCGGACACCCCGCCCGCGCTGAAATCGGACGGCAACGTGGATTTCGCCGCGCTGTACGCCCAGTCGAATGTGCCCGCCGCGCCGTTCACGGCCGAGCAGATGCTGGACATGCTCGGCTCCCTGCCCGCCGACTTGCCGCTCGACACCAAGCGCCAAACCGTCAAGGTGACGCTGGGCGCGATGGGCAAGGCCATCGGGATGACGGCCGAAACCATCGTCGCCGACGCCTCGCGCAAACTGGCCGCGCTCGCCGCGTATTCGGAAGGCGTTGCCAAACAAACCGCCGAGTTCGTCGCGGCCGGCGAGTTCGAGATTGCGGCTTTGGAAAAGCAGATACAGGAAAAGCGGCAGGGGATCGAGGCCGCGCGCCAAACGCAGTCACAGGTCCAGGACCGCTGCCACGCCGAAGCCGACCGGCTCGACGACGTTCTGGAGTTTTTCAGCCTCGACGTGCCGCCGTCGCGCTACGCTGCTGCGGCTGGCGGCGGCGAAACGGGGGTTTCCTCACCCCCCGCCGCGACGTAGGCCGCGCGGCCTTCGGCGAGCAGAACTTGCCGTTGATGGTGCGCGACCAGGTCGGGGTAGGCGGACAGCAGGGCCGTGTGACCGTCGCCCGCGAGCGCGTACAAACCGTGGTCGTGGCGCTCGAACCAGCCGTACACGTTTTTGTACAAAATGTTTTGCGTTCGCTCGTCGGTCCCCAAAGCGCGCAAAGCGGCGGGCGTGAGCGGCCCCAAACGGTGCAGGCAGCAGGCGATGTGGATCGCCTTTTCGCGGTAGGCCGTTATGATCGGCCGTTTCGTCATCCCGCCCTGGTTGTAGTCGCCGGAGCGGCCGGCGATTTCCTTCAAAATGGCGCGGCGCATGGCCGGACTGCGCCGCTGGTCGTGCCGTACGGGGTGAAAAACGACATGGACGCCCGGCGGCAGGTCCGTTTCTACCTGCACCAGAATTAAGCCGAGTTCAAGCCGCTTGAGCAGATGCTGCAAACCGCGCCAGCGGGCGTTGTCGTCGCGCGTTCGCCGCTTGTCCGGCCGGGGCACGGCGACGTACACCGAATCAGCGACTCGCTGACGTTGCGTGGCCTGAATGAGCAGGTCAATCGTCAGGCCGCGCTTCATCTCGACTACGACCAGTTCGTCCGCGCCGTCCTCGCCCGTGTTGCGCGTCGCCGTGATGTCGCAGCCCCGCACCTCGCTTCGGACCGTGTAGCCCTGCGCGCAAAGATAATCATGGAGCGGGGCGTACAGGTCGCACTCGCGCGCCGGCTTGGTCGCTGTTTTCTTCGCCGCCATACGGCGTTTATTGTAGCGTGCGCTCCGCCCTGCTTCTACCCGTTGCCGGCGCGGCGGAGCCGGTCGTTCAGGTCGTCAAGCGCGCGGTTCATCTCGTTGTAATCCCGAATTTTCTGGTTGATTCGGGCGCGAACCGCGTCATGCTCCCGAACGTCGTCGTTGTACTGACGCCGTTCTTTTTGGAACTGGATCACCTTTTTGTTGTACGCGGCGACTGCCTCAGCGTTGGTGCGGTCCACCCGGCTGCCCTCGGTTTGTATTCGGGTAAACGTTTCGTCCATCTTGATCTTGCGTTCGTCCAGCGCGCTGTCGTCTTTTTGCCAGGCCGCCTGGTCCGCGTCTATCTGGGCCTTCAGGTCCGCGCTTTGGCGTTGCTGGGCATCACGCTGATTGCGTAACGGATTGTCCTTCTTGACTTGATTGTCGCGCTGCTGCTGTTCGCGCTGTGCTTGCTCCCGTTGGGCTTGTTCGCGTTGGGCTTGCTCGCGTTGTGCCTGCTCCCGCCGTGCCTTTTCCTGTTCCGCTTGCTTTTGTTGCTGCTCGTGCTTTTGCTGCTTCTCCTGCTGTTGTTCACGTCGCGCCTGTCCCTGCTGCTCGCGGGTTTGTTGGTCACGCTGCTGTTTCTGTTCGCGGGCCAGTTTTTCTTGTTGGGCGCGGGCCTGCTGTTCGCGTTGTTTCTGCTGCTCTTGTTCTTGCTGGCTTCCTTGTTGCTGTTGCTGGCGCAGTTTTTCCTGCTGTTCCTTTTGCTGTTGATCGCGGATCGTCTGCTCTTGTTTGGCTTGTTCCTGCTTGGCTTGTTCGCGCAATTGCTGCTCGCGCCGCGCCTGCTCCTGCTCGGCCTGTTTTCGCTGCTGCTCGGCGGCTTGTGAGGTGCTATCGTCCGCTTTGGCGACTTGCGTGGGGACGACGGTGATCGAACCGGCCTCGAAGGTGCGGCCGTCGGAGAGCGCGACCTGAACGCGCAAAACGCCGTCGGGGGCGGGCACGCGGGCGCGAATCTTTTCCGGCGTCCATTCGGCCACGACGGCCTGCTCGCCGCCCAATTGAACCGTGCCCGCCCGGCTGCCCAGCGCCCGCCGCGGGTCAAAAATGGTGAATGCCGCCCCGCGCGGAAGCGCGCCGCCGGTCGTCGGGCGCGGGTCCGTGAGCACGATGGTGGGCTTTCCCACGAGGACCGAGGTTTTGCAGCGATACCGGGGAAGCAGCGGGCCGAGGTAAGGCAAAACTCCGGCTCGCTGAACGGTCAAAAAAACGGTTTTGCCGTCAAAATCCTTCAGGTTTACGCTCAAGAACTGTCGTTCGGCGGGAGCCAGGGCGGCAAGAAGGGTTTTGGCCTCGCCCCGCACCGCGTTGTCATCCACGTCTTTGGGCTTGCCGAACCGGCCATCCACGGGCTGCAACCTTCTGTCCCCAACGTCCGCGTAAACACGCGCGCCGTTCAGGAACTTGCCGCCGATCACGAGCGGCTTTTCCTTGCTCGCCGTGGTGGAAAGCGGTTCAGCCATGATCGTGCCGCGCCACAAATTTTCAAACATGAAGATGCCCAAATTGACCGCGACTATCAAGCCGATGACGGTCAGCACCAGGCCTTTGAAGTTTTGCGAGGCGGCTCCAAGAAAGCCGGTCAGCGTGGCCGGAATGGGCGGGCGGTAAACAAGACCGCGCTCGGAAGGAACCTGCCGCGTGTCGCTCGTGCTCACGGCGACTACCGAAGACGTGGGCAAAACGGCCATGTCGGCGGCGAAAATCAGGTCCTCGGCCAGCGGTGCGACGCTGGGCGCGTCCACGCGCAGAGCGGACAGGGCCAGCGTCTGAACCTGGGGCATGCCGCGTATCTGGCGCAAACGGGAACTGGCATGAATCGGAATCACGCGCTGGCAGTTTTCCTCGCCGGGTTCCGGCGGCGGAACGGCGATTCGAGCGGTCGGCGAGGCAAGGAGCAAGTCTTTGGGACGCGGCAGTTTCAGGTCGCAGTACAGCCAGTCGTTGCCGGTATTCGTCACCACGATCTCGAAGGCCGCGCCTCGTTTCATCAAACCCACGCGCTGCTCTTCGGGGGCGATGTCTATTTCCCACGCGTGGTACGGCCGCACGACGGCAACGGCGGGCAGGTCCAGAAAGCGGCGGCGGCGCGAGGAAGCGGCGGTCGCGGCGGCGGCATCCGGCACGTGCGTCTCGACCGACACGACGAAGGGGTATTCACCCGCGCGCGAGTCCGGCTTTTGGGGAAGGTCGAACAAAAGAACAACGTCGCGCGTCGCCCCCGCGCTGACGAACACACGGACCCAGCGATGGCCCGGCCCGTACTGATCCGGCTTATTGGTCGCGGAAACCGGGTTGCCGCCGGGGCGCGGCGTATCTAACGCGGCGTCCTGCGCGCGCAGCGCGTACCAATCTTCCTGCCAGTACGGGTTGCTGTCGCAGCGAAGGCGGACCGTGTAGGCATTTTCCTGACCAGTCGTGTTGACCAGCCGCAAAATCGCGCTGCCGGGGCCGACCACTCCCTGGGCCGGCGGCATCTGCGCCCGCCGGCCGGGCACGATTTCGATTCGGGATTGCAGCAGTTTCATCGCCTGTTTCACCATTCGGCTTCGTTTGGAACGGGGCGGCGCATCCTGGTACGGCCGCGCTGCTGCCGCCCCCATCACTCGGACGAGATGATACCTGCGTATTTAAGGAGTGGCCGCGCCCCGGTGATAAAATCTTCCCTGTGAACGTGCGGATAACAAGGTGGTCGTCGCTTTTGTCGTGGGCGCTGTGCCTTCTGCTCCTCCTCGCCGCGTCTCAAACGGCCGCGCTGCCGGCCGGACAATGGCAGTGCGCGGACGGATCGCCGTGCCCCGCCTGTGCCGTCGCTGCCGGTGAGGGAAACCGGGGTATTTGCCGTGACGCTTGCGCTATCCGCACCGCGACGGATGCATGCCGTGACTGCTGCCGCTTCGTTGCGCCGAACGCGCCGCAGTTCGTCGCGCGCCCCACGGTGCGCACTGCCGCCGCGACGAACGCGGTGTTGGCGATTCCCGCACGCCCGGCCGCGTTCCACCCCGTTTTCGTGCCGCTTGCCGTCACCGAATCGCCGGTCACTCCCCGTCCCGCTCCCCGTTCCTCACCACCGCGCTCCAGCCCGCCGCGCGCGCCTCCTGTGTTCGTTTGAACCGCTTTCGTTTCTCGTTCAGACACCACGTTGGAGAAAACTATGACCCGCAAACCGCGCGGCGCGTTTACCTTGATCGAGCTGCTCGTCGTCATCGCCATCATTGCGATCTTGGCGGCGCTTTTGTTTCCCGTTTTTGCCCAGGCCCGCGAAAAAGCGCGGCAAACCGCCTGCCTTTCCAACCTGAAACAGATGGGTACGGCCTTTGCTATGTACCTTCAGGACTACGACAGCCAGTACCCGACCTGCGACAACGACAAGGCCAAGATCGGCGGCAAGCCGCCCGCTCCCGAAACGCCCGAAGCCGACGGCCCGCCCGAACGCGACTGGCATATCGTGCTTCAGCCCTACGTCAAAAACTTCGGCATCCTGCGCTGCCCGTCGGATACGTCAAAGGCCCCGGCCGACCCCAAAAATCCGAACCTGGACGCTAAAGAATACGTTTCTTCGTACACGATCAATGGCTGGTCCGAGTATGAACTCAAGGAAAGCGCGGTCAGCCGCCCGGCCGAATGGGTCCTGCTCGCCGAGCGCAACAACGTCGTTCGCGGCCCCAAAACGTGGTGGATGTTCTACTGGTGGACATGGCAGGGCGCGGGCGCGAACGACGTTTGGCCTCCAACCGCTACGCCCGATCCCGCGCCCGAAGCCGCCAAAGACCTCGCCCTCGCCCGTCACACCGAAACGGCAAACTGGCTGTTCGGCGACGGCCACGTCAAGAGCGCGAAGTTCGCCCAACTCTGGAAGGCGGGCGCGAGCAACGCTTTTTGGCCCAGCCCGCCGTAGACCGAAACGTTTGTTGGGGAACTTGTCCGCCGCGCGGCGCGATGAGCAGATACCCGTGCCCGAAGATGGGTATCTGATTATGGGCGCGCCCGGCCTCACCCGGCGCACCCGCATCCTGTTGCAAACAAGGAGAACGTTTCATGGTCCCAACTGGCAAGAAGACCCGGCGCACCCGCGCCGCTGCTGTGACCGCGAGCATCGTCGCCGCTCTGACACTGGCAACCACGGGCGCCTTCGTCGCGCCCGCCGCCAACGCCCAGAACGTCATTCAGCGCCACCCGACCGCGACGGGCGCGGCAGCCGGTGTCGCCACCCACCACGCCCTGAAGGTGTCCGCCCGCAACAAAAAGCGGCGCGGCAGGCGACTGAACTTCGCCGAGCGTCATCCGACCCTGACCGGCATCGGCGTGGCCCTTGGCACCCGACACGCCATCAAGAGCACCACGCACCGCCGCAACACCACGAGCCGCCGTTACCGCCACTAAACGGTGGACAGCCCCTGAACCACAACGGCCCCGGCTTCACAGGAAGCCGGGGCCGTCGTCGTTGATAGGTGGGGCGAATCTACCGATTGATGCCGCTCAGGTCAGGCATGGGCTGGGGAACGTCGCCGGCCCGGCCGGCCGGGGGCGTGGGCGGTGTTGGGGGCGTGGGCGGCGCGGGGACGTCTTCGGGAAGGCCGGGCGGGGCGGTCCGGTTCTTCACCCATTCGGGCAGGCTATCGCGGATCACTTTGCCCAGGTCCTTCAACTGGTCCATGCCCTCCATGCTGCCCAGCGGACCGACGATGTTGATGAACGGGGCGCTGTTGTTGCCGCTCTTGTTGCCGCCGCGTTCGTTGGCCGGGGGTTCGTCCTCCTTCAGGTAGCCGGAAAGAAGCGTTGCCTCGACGCCGAGTTCGTCAAAGGAAGATTCGTCGGAGATGGGGGAAAACAGGCCCGGCGAGATAGCGCCGAGCTCGGTCAGCCGCCGAACCACGGCGTTATATCGGCGCACCGCAGTGGCCGCGCCTCCCTGAAGGCTGCCCGTCAGGCTCGCGTGCTGCGCGAGATCGCCGATGTCCTTGAGCAGTCGCCTCAGGCGTCGCACCTCGGTCGCTTTTTCCCGCTCGGCGGACCGCTCCACCATCTCGTCGGTTGTCGGATTCATGGGTTCGTTTCTCCTCGAATGCAGCGGTGGTCAGGTGGCTTCTCAGCAGGGCGCGGCCGTTGTGCAGCCGCCACTTGACCGTGGTGACAGGGAGCGAAAGGAAGTCGCCGATGCGCGCGACCGGCCACCCCTCGTAGTAGAACAGGAACAGAACAGTGCGGTAGTCGGGCGCGAGATCGGCAAGCGCGCGGGCGAGCCGTTCATGGTCGTCGTTGCGGGCGAGCGCGTCGGCCGGGTTTTCGGCCCGCCCGGCGGCGGTGAAGGCAAGTTCGCGGCTTTCGGCAATCAGCGCGCGGTCTATGTCGGAGGGCGCGATGGTTTCGGATCGGCCGTTCTTCGCGCCGACACGCAGCGCGCGGTGCCGCGTGATGGCGTACAGCCAGCCGGCGAACTTGGCCGGCTCGCCCAACTGCGGCAGCGCCTTGAACGCGATCAAGAAGGCGTCCTGGGCGACGTCCTCGGCGGCCCCGTTTCGCGCCGCGCCCAGCGTTTGCGCGGCGACGTGGGTCACGGCCCCCCGGAACCGGCGCACGAGTTCGTCAAAGGCCGCCAGGTCGCCGACGAGTGCGGCGAGCACCAATTGCTCGTCCGCGACTTCCGGGTAACGCGCCCGCAGGTTGGGATCGTTGGGTGTTTGTGCCGCGCCGTCGTCCATGCCGCTCCTTTCTGGTTCGCTCCTATCGTTAAAGAGTCCGGAGCGCGGCGGGCGGATAGGAAACGGTTTGAAGAGTTTCGGTTTGGCGCGCGCGCCGTGCAGGAGACCGCCGCTTGTTCGGCGAACGGCACCCGCACGGTCAAAGGAGCATCCATGCCCATTCCCTATGCCCTGTTCGAGACCAACCTGACGCCCGCGCCCGGCGCGTACCACCTGGAAGTACGCGCCCGCGTCGCCAACGGCAACACCCCCCGGAGGGTGGAGGCTCTACCCCTATGCGGATGAACGGTCTACCCCGGCGGGGGTAGGCGGCCGACCCCTATGGGGGTCGAAAAAGGTACCAGGAAAAGACCGCCCCGGCTTCGCGCGAAGCCGGGGCGGTCGTTGTTTGGGCAGGGAGACCGGTAATGCCTCAGTCGGCGGCGAGGGGCAGCGTTTGCGTTTGGCCCGTGTCGGCGGCGCGCAGGCCGGCTTCCAAAATCTCCTGGGCGTCGCGCGATACGTTGGGGGCGCACACGCCGTCGAGCGGCTCGCCGGTTTCGAGGCAGTGGATCAGGTATTCGGCCGCACTGCGGCGGGGCGTTTGGGTGGGGGCGGGCGTGATCGTTTCCGTCGCTTTGCCGGGCCGCAGAAGAAGCACTTTGTCGCCCTGAACGGACAGTGCGCCTTCCGAGCCGTACGCGACCGGGTTGGCGGTCGCGTAGCCCGTGACCTGCGTCCACGAGGCTTCGCAAACGCCGAAGGCATGCTTGTAGCGAAACGCGATCACGGCGTTGTCGTCGGGCAGCGGGTAATCCTTGGCGAGTACGGCGCGCATCCCGATGACCGATTCGGGCAAACCAAGAAGTCGCGCGCACATCGCCGCACCGTAGCAGCAGTAATCCATGAACGCGCCCGCGCCGTTCTTTTCGCCGTCGTACAGCCACTCATAGAAAAACGGGTCACAGCCGATTTCCTTGGGGCCGTTGTGCGCGCTGCGGTACTTGAAGTAGCGCAGATCGCCGATGTCGCCGACAAGGATGCGCCGCTCCATCTCCTGCCAGGTCGCGCTCCACGCGGTCGGCCAGTTCACGAGCAGCCGCACGTTCGCGTTGCTTGCGGCTTTCACCATGCGCTCGGCCTGCGCGAGCGTGGCAGCCATGGGCTTTTCGACAACAACGTGCAGGTTCTTTTTCGCGCTCGCCTCGACGATGTCGGCGTGAACGTTGTTTTCCGACGCGCCGAGCACGATGTCGAGGTCGTCGCCTTCGCGCTCGATCATCTCCTGCCACGAGTCGTACGTGCGGGCCACGCCGTGTTTCTGCTGAATGCGCTCGCGCAGTTCGGCGTTCACGTCGCCGGCCGCGACGATTTCGACGTTGGGCTGATTTTGCCAGTGGCGCAGTTCGCCCCAAACGTGATCGTGGACCAGCGCGGCCACGCCGAGCCGGTAAGTTTTTGCGGGGTTCATGGAAGCGTCCTCGTTTCCGTTGGGTTGAGGTAGAGGCGGCGGGAGCGCGCGCGCCTCGGAAAACGATTCCGCTCGCCCGCCGGTCTTTCCTGCGCGCACACGCGCGACCCCGCGCGCCGCTTCGCCGTTTGGTAAACGCTGAAAGACAAAAACGCCGCGCTCCTTTTCGGAGGGCGGCGTTTTTCTTGCCTGAAGGGTGAGGCTTAGACGGGGCCGCGGATGGACACCCACAAAGGGGAGCGAGTGAGGCGGCTTCGCTGCGCGGGTGTCAGCAACGGGTTTATCTGCGCGAACGTAGCGGTGAAGGCGGTCCGCCTCTGCTCCACGCGCTTTGTTTCGCTCAGGCTTCGGTCGCCCTTGAGCCGTCCGAGTTCGCGGCCAAGCGCGCGCAGGATCGGGTCCAGGCGGTCTTTCTGGGCGTCGGTCAGGGTGAGTGGGGTGAGGACGTCGTCCAGAATGCCGCCCGCCAATCTCCCCTTTTCGAGTTCCGCCCGGAGCGTGGCCTGTTGCGCGCGAGTCAAAACGCCGCTCACCTCATTGTGCATTTGGTAGGTACGCGCCCAGCGTTGCCGGGCATCCTCCAACCCGGTCGGGGCCGCTGTCCCATCCGCGCGCCACGTTGCGACGATGGACTCTATCTTTGCCCGCTGCGCGCCCGACAAGTCCAGGCCGCGCACGACGGACAGAAAATCACGCTGCCGCCAGCGGCTTTGTTGTTCGCGGCGCGTTGCCGTCGGGGACGGCGATTGCGCCCGTGCGCTTCGAACCGGCCCGCCGGCCCAGAAAGCGCAGGCGAAGAAGCCGGCCACGGCGACCAAGGAGGAGCGCCGTGTTTTACCGGCGTGCATGATCGTTCTCCTTTTACAGAGCGCGCCATGCCCCTTCGCCGTTATTTCTGGGGGCGAAGGGGCCGGCGGCTCTCGTTTCGTGGGCGTCTATTAGGCCGCCCCGTTTTTCTTACCGCCGCCGCGCTCGCTCATTTTGGCGACGGCGGCGTCCAACTTCGTCTTCTGCTCCTCGGTCAGGTTCGGCTTCATCTTGGCGACGGCCTCGGTGACGATAACCTGCGTCTTTTCGCGTTTGTCGCGGCCCTTCAGGGTCGTGTCGGCGTCGAGTTTGGCGATCTTGTCGTTAGCGTCCTTGAGGATCGGCTCGAAGGCTTTGCGCTGTTCGGGCGTGGCGTCAATGGCACGCAGCAGCGGACCAAAAACGCCCCCCCCCGCGCGGCGCATTCCGCTGCGCAGTTTAGTCTGCTGTTCAGGCGTAAGTTGGGCGGTCACGTCCTCGACCAGGGTTTTGGCGAGTTCTCGGCCTTTGGTGCGCCGGTCCGCGGGGGCGAGCGCGGCCATGTCGCTTTTGTACTTGGCGACCATCGGGTCAATTTTCGCTTTTTGCGCGTCGGTCAGGTCGAGGTCGGCGAGGGCGCGCAGGATAGGCGCTTGCCGCCCCGCCCGCCCGCCCTGTCGGTTGCCGCGCTGCTGACCGCCGCGCTGACCGGGGACCGCTGCCGGGTCCTGGGCGAAAGCGGCGCGGCCCACGCCGAGCGCGAGGACAGAAAGACCGAGAGCCGACAAAGAGGCCGCGAAGGGCTTGCGAACGTTCATGAAAGGTTCTCCTTGAACTTGAAAATGGGTTGGCGAAACTTGCTGTTGAGATAGACGGGCTTGCGCTAGCAAGGTTCAGTCGGCGGCCATCTCGATCTCGGCGCGCTCCCAAAAGGCGCGGGCGATTCGGGCGAACGCTTCGGGCTTGTTGAACTGCACGGCGTGGACCGAGCCGTCCACGGTCATGAACGACCCGCGCGGCAGGTCGAGGGCGAAACGGCGCGCGGCCTGTTCGGGCACGATCATGTCGCGGCTGCCCCGAATGATGAGGGTGGGCGACGCGACTTTGCCGGCCTTGTCTACCGGATCGTCGCGCCACATTTTTTTGACCGTGGCAAGGTAGCGCGGCACGCCCATCTGAAGGTACATCCGCACGATCGTGCCGTTGTAAAGCATGGTCTCGACAAGCACGTCGGCCAGCAGGCCGAGCGTGGTGCGCCAAAAAGGAACCAGATCGCCGCCCTCGGTCGGCCCGACGAGAACCAGGCCACCGGCGCGTTCGGGGTGATGCCGGGCGAGCGCGAGGGCGACCTGGCAGCCCATCGAGTTTCCGCCCAGGTGCGCGCGCGGGATGCCCAGAACGTCCAAAAGGCGCGCGTGCCAGTCGGCGAGTTGGGCGACTCCGAGAACTTTGCCGTCGGCCGGCGCCTGCGATTTGCCGTAGCCGGGCATGTCGGCGGCGAAAACAGGGCGGTCCAGGCCCGCGCGGACCCATTCGCGCATCGCCGGTCCCCACACTTCGACCGAGCAGCCCAGGCCATGAAGGAGCAGAATGGGCGGATGCGCGCGGGCGTCGCGCCAGTTTCCCCCCGCAGGGAACACGCACCACAGCCGGACGCGCCGCCCGTCTATTACTTCCCACTTCGTCCGAATCGGATCGCCGTCAACGCGGCTGACTTGCTCCACGCGGTTTCCTTTTCTGCTTTCGGGGTTTCTTGACACGCCCTGGACCCCATGATACAACGCGACGGACAATCTTCCCGAACCAAAGACAGCCGGCGCGCAGCAAACCCAGCCTGCGCTTAATGTGGCCCTACAAAGGGCTTGCCCGCCGAGGTAAAGGAGCCAGAGTTTTGTTGCGCGCCCGGTTTAAGCGGCCGGGCGCGCGAGATGAACGCAGGCCCTCGACCTTTTTCTTTGGTCGAGGGCCTTTTTGTCTTTTTGTCAAAAACGAAAGGAGGTGAAAACCCAATCATGCCCACTACCCAGAAAGAAGAAACCGTCAGCGAGGTCGCCGAAACGCTGCGCAACGCGCAGGCGGCGATTTTCACGGATTATCGTGGTCTGACCGTCGCGCAAGTGTCCGATCTGCGCAAAAAATTGCGCGAAAAAGACACGCATTTCGCCATTGTGAAAAATACGTTGTTCAAGCGCGCGTCCGAAGGGATCGTGAACCCCGATCCGCAGGTGGACGCTACGCTGAACGGCCCCACGGCCGTCGCGTTCGCGATGTCGGATGCGGTCGGCGCCGCCAAGGTCATCACGGACTACATCCGCGACAACCGCAACACGCCCCTGAGTGTTAAAGGGGCCATCGTCGGCGGCAAGTTTTACTCGCCGGACCAGGTGACCGCGCTCTCGAAGGTCCCGCCGCGCGAGGTCTTGATCGCCCAGATGTTAGGCTCGTTCAACGCGCCCATCACCGGATTGGTCGGAACGCTGAGCGGTATCCTCAGCAACTTCGTCTTCACGCTTCAAGCGGTCGTTGACCAGAAGCAGGCGCAAACCAGCGCCGCGTAACCAAAAACAAACCAAAGGAAAAACAAAATGGCAATCTCCGCCCCGGAAATGATCGAAGCCGTCAAAAGCATGACGGTGCTGGAACTGAGCGAACTCGTCAAGGCGTTGCAGGAAGAATTCGGCGTGTCCGCCGCCGCGCCGATGGCCGCCGGCCCCGCCGCGGGCGACGGCGCCGCCGCCGCCCCGGTCGTCGAGGAAAAAACGACCTTCGACGTGGTCCTGACCGCCGCCGGTGACAAGAAAATTCAGGTCATCAAGGTCGTGCGCGAAATCACCGGCCTGGGCTTGAAAGAGGCCAAGGACGCCGTCGAGGCCGCCCCGAAGGCCGTCAAGGAAGGCGTGACCAAGGAAGAAGCCGACAAGTTCAAGGCGCAGCTCGAGGCCGAAGGCGCGAGCGTCGAGGTCAAGTAGTTTCGACGAACGAACGCAAAACACGAAAGGGCCGCGCGGCAAACGCCGCGCGGCCCTTTCGTGTTTTGCGTTCGTTCAGCGAGGCACGAGCAGAATCGCCGTCGGCACGAGGACGCCGGTCGGCTCGGCGTCCCGGAGAGTGTTGCCGTCGCGGTAAACGAGTTGGGCGGACGGGCCGCCGTCCATGCACAGCGCGTCGTGGGGGCGCGAGCCATGGCGCGACGAAAAGTAAGATTCCAGCCAGTCAGCGACCTGCGAGAAATCCATTGCGTCCGCTCGGCCGAGCAGCAGGCGGCGCGGGCGCCCGTCCGGGCCAACGTCGTAGGCAACGAAGGCGCGTGGGACCCGTTCGGGGTGAACGAGCCGCTCCCCGCGGTCCGTGATGCGTCGCCGGCCCCTTACGAACAAACGCGGCCCGCACGCGACCGCCGACGTGACCGCCCAGGGCACGCCGGGCCGGGGATTCACCACGTCGTCGTAGCGCCGCACGAAGCCGCTGCGCACCCCGGACGCCCACGCAACGTCGGGCGTGCCGCGCCCGCTCACGCCAAAAACCGAGCGCAAAAAACGCTCGCCCGGCGTGCGCGTGGACGCGACCGCGCCGCCCGGCGCGACCACTTTCCCCGCAACCATCGCCAGCCCGACGATCTGCTTGCGCCGCCCCAAATCATCGTACGTCTCACCAAAAAAGCCCGCATTCATCCCGCCGACTGCCCCAAACTGCTCCGCCCACTCGCGCACCGTGCGGCAATCCCCGACGAAGTTGTTGCCCTTGCGCGAAACGTTCGCGGCGACCACGACGGGCCGCACCCGCGCTGTCGCCAGGTCCACGTCCAGCACCTGAACGCGCGCGCGCGCGTCGCGCCGGAAAACGACGCCGGGCGCGACGGCGACCTGGGCCGCGTCGCGCCGCCCGCAGCCTGGCAAAGCACCCGCGAGCAAGGCGAACAAAAAGGCCGCAGCACCCCGAAGAACGAGGGCCGCGGCCAAGCATTTTCGCACCATCACGAACCGCATTTAGAAGGCGTCAATCTCCTTGACCTCGCGGGCGTATTTTTCGATGAACGCGCGGCGCGGCTCGACCTTTTCGCCGAGCAACACGGTGAACATCTGGTCCGCCTCCGTCGCCTCCTCGACCGTCACCTTGGCGAGCACGCGGCGTTCGGGGTTCATCGTCGTTTCGGCGAGTTCGTCCGGGTTCATTTCGCCCAGACCCTTGAACCGGCCGACGTGAACGTCCTTGCGCTTGATCTCCTTGAGGATTTTGTCGCGCTCGGCCTCGTTCTTGGCGTAGCGTTTTTCGTCCTTGCCGACCCGAATCGAGAACAGCGGCGGCTGCGCGATGTAGATGTGTCCCTCGTCCACCAACGGCTTCATGTAGCGATAGAAGAAATTGAGCAGAAGGGTCCGGATGTGATCGCCGTCCACGTCCGCGTCCGTCATGATGATGATCTTGGCGTAGCGCAGCCGCGACAGATCGAACTTCGACGTGGCTTCCGTGTCGTCGTCGCCACCCGTCAGCAACGAAATGCCCGTGCCGAGCGCGGTAATCAGGGACTGGACCTCGGTGTTGTCGAGCGCCTTGTCCACGCGCGCCTTTTCGACGCAAATGATCTTGCCCCGCAGCGGCAAAATAGCCTGATAGCGCCGGTCGCGTCCCTGCTTGGCTGACCCGCCCGCCGAGTCACCCTCAACCAGATAAATCTCGCACTTGGCCGGGTCACGCTCCGTACAGTCGGCGAGCTTACCCGGCAGCGAATTCGACTCCAAAGCCGACTGCCGCTTGACGAGTTCCGCCGCGCGCCGCGCTGCGTCGCGCGCCTTGGCCGCCGTAAACGCCTTTTCAAGGATCGCCTTGCCGACCTGCGGGTTTTCTTCTAAAAACTCCGCCAGACCCTCGCCGACAACCGAGTTCACCAGTCCCTCGAGTTCGGAGTTGCCCAGTTTCGTCTTTGTTTGCCCCTCGAACTGCGGGTTGGACAGCCGGACGGAGATAACCGCCGTCATGCCCTCGCGCACATCGTCGCCGCCGAAGTTCGGGTCCTTTTCCTTCAAGAAGCCGGACTTGCGGGCGTAACTGTTGATCACGCGCGTCAGGGCCGTCTTGAAGCCGGACAGGTGCGTCCCGCCCTCGTGCGTGTTGATGTTGTTGGCGAACGAAAACAGGTTTTCCTGATAACCCTTGTTGTACTGAAGGGCGATCTCGACCTGCGCCTCGTCGCGCTCCCGGAAAAAGTAAATAACCTTGGCGTGCAGCGCGTCCTTGTTCTCGTTCAGGTGCGCGACGTACTCAGCGATACCCCGCTCGTGATGGTACGTCACCGGCTCCGCCCCGCCCAGTTCATTCGTGAACGTGATCGCAACTTCCTTGTTCAGATACGACAGTTCACGAATACGACGCAAGAACCGCTCGGCGTCGTAGTGCAACGGCCCAAAGATCGTCTCGTCGGCCAGCCACGAGATCGTTGTGCCGTGCTCGTCCTTGCCGCACTTGCCGATGGCTTTCAGTTCGGTCACGGGCACGCCGCGCTCGAACCGCTGCCGGTACACCTTGCCGTCGCGCCGCACCTCGCATTCCAGCCAGGTGGACAGCGCGTTCACGCACGACGCGCCCACGCCATGCAACCCGCCCGACACCTTGTAACCGCCCCCGCCAAACTTGCCGCCCGCGTGAAGTTCCGTCAACACCAGCTCGACGCCCGTCTTGCCGGTCTGCTGGTTCACGTCCACCGGGATGCCGCGCCCGTTATCCTCGACACGAACCACGTTGTCCTTGCCGAGCGTCACGACGATCTTGTTGCAGTGGCCGGCAAGCACTTCGTCAATGGAGTTGTCCGAAATCTCGATGAACAGGTGGTGCAGCCCGCGCATCCCCGTGTCACCGATGTACATCGAGGGGCGAATCCGAACCGCCTCCAACCCTTTCAGAACGCCGATCTCATCCGCTCCGTAGGCACCCTCGACCTTCTTCAGCACGGGCGCTTCCAGCAACTCACCGCTTCCAGGAGCGTGTCCATCACCCGCTGACGTTGCGGGTCTCTCCTCAAGCACAGCCATCTCAGCCAAAATCTTTGCTCCTTGTCTCTGTTCTAAACAATAACTGATACTTGTTGTGGAAAAGTAACAGATAGATTGTACCATGAACGCTTGTTCGAGTCAACCAAACTCCCGCTCCTTAAAGTATGAGGCTATGGATCGGAGCGCGTTGTTCGAGTCAGACGCCTGCTTGCTTCCGGGTTCGTTTCCGAGCACAGGTTTTCAGATTCGGAAGCAGGC